>ERZ1026868.1043-NODE-1043-length-15124-cov-76.124627_pt1 | contig 15124 bp, 20 predicted proteins | sample MGYA00380164_ERZ1026868 | MGnify/ENA primary metagenome ERZ1026868 (study PRJEB33269, sample SAMEA4719800) | human gut metagenome | biome: human-associated habitat; feature: organic feature; material: feces | place: Cameroon | collected 2013-10 ... | reverse complement strand
TTTGCCTACAAAGTACCCCGCGTGGCACGCAGGGCTTCGGCAAAGCAGGGGATTTTTTTTTGTAAAATCAAGAGCGGAACCGCCCACAGGCAATGCCGTTCTCTACAAAGGCCGGAGCCTTTCAAGTCTAAAGGCGTCTCCCGCATAGTACGCGCTGTAAGTAGGCGTGCAGGAGACTAAATTTCGTAAGCTGTGCGCTTGTGCTGACAGAAATCTTTAGGCCAGACCACACCAGCAATTCATTAGGTGAATTGTCTGTAAATATTATACCACAATCCGTGCAAAAAGAAAAGCGGCAGACCCGAAAGCCTGCCGCTTTTGAATTGCCTGAGCAAAAGCTCAAAACTAATTCGTTGCTCACGATTAGTATATCACACATTTAGCATTTTTTCAATGCTTTTCAGCCGGTAGCCTACCGCCGTCCGACTGTAATGTGTCTGTGCTGCAATGTCCGGCAGCGGAAGCCGCTCAACGTACCGCAGTAAGGCTATCTTACGGTCTACCCTCCCAAGCGGTGCGCTTTTGATAGCGGCGGTCATCTGCTGTCGGTCAAGTCCTTGCAGCGCAGCGGGCAGCACTACGCGAGCCGCCGCCATGGGCAGCACCGAGCCAGAAGGGCTGCGGCAACTGTCCCGCGTTGCGCACCATTACGGTGACGTTACCGAGATGGTCAATTTTGCCGCATCTCTTGATTTCACAAAATCGTTTCTGGTCGTATGTAGTGCTTGTCATGATATCACTCCCTATTGTGGACAATGAGATAACGAATTGCGGAAATTTTGACAATAAAGCTATCGTCCGGGTTGTTTTGTTGCACACCACTGAGCGCAACGTAGTCGCCATTTAGCCACGAAATTTTTCCTTCCAACCGCTTCAGCCATTTTCCACTACCATCGAAATCGGCGGCATGGTCATCCAAGTCGATTTCAAGGTAAAAACCATCGTTCTGTTTTGCAAAGTATTTTTGCAGAATAGAAGCGATTTCTTCCGGACTCATGTTTTCAGAATCAGCAATGACTTTGATGTAGTGGTAATGAAACATTTTTGCCTCCTTACTGCTTTTGCAGTGCCGCCCGGGCGCGGTCAAAGAAAAACTGAATGACTTTACTCATGGTCTCTTCCGTGATAGCCCAGCTGACCAGCTTGCCCCACCGGCTGTTGTTCAGATAGTGGCGCAGCATCTTGGCGCACCACGCTTTGCGTTCCGCACCGCGCTTAGTGCCCTGAATCTCCCGCTCTGCCTGATCAATGAGGTTGAGCACCAGCGTCTTGACCGCCGCGCCGTAGCCCAGACGGATAAGCCCCAGCACAAGCGACACAGCGCCCACAACAATGAGCACCAGCGCCAGCCATGCGGGCAGCGGGGTGAGAATGGTGTTAAGGATTGCTTCCATGCTTTGTTACTCCTTCCATCAGGTAGTTATCAATTTTTGCCTTGCTTTTCTGCATGGCTGCCACGTTGTTTCCGGTCAGCTGCGCTTCCAGCAGGGCGCGAACGGCTTCCAGCGTCAGACGGTTCACCTCGTCAATCTCGTTGAATCGACCAAGGTCTCGGGTCAGGGCTGCACCATGCTGCAGCTGCCCTTGTTCGATGGCGCTGATACGCTTGTCCATTTCGTCAAGGCGCTTGTCCTGTTCGGCGTCCGGTTCTTTGGCCTTTTTGAGGTACTTGTGGATGATATCAAGCACCTTGTCCAGCGTGATTGCTGCGGCACACACGCTGCCAAGGATGCCCAACACCCAGATTAGAGCCTGTTTTTCGGTCATTTGCCCTCCCGGAGACGGGTCAAGCCCTTCTTTGCAATGATTTTGGTGTAGTCCTTGTAGGCGTGCGACAAGTCCACGCCGGAAACCTTGCCCGGTATTGCGTCCACAACGCCGGGTATCTTGCCCCTGCTGGTGTACTGCCACATCCCGAACGGCCAGCCCGGTTCAGGCTTCGTACTGCGGTAGGCTGCCAGCCACACGTCAAAGGGTTTCAGGGCTGCGCCGGTCATGTACAGGTGATTCTGGGCAAAGTTGAGGCCGGTGTACAGGATGGCGTACACGCCCCAGCTCTGGATCTCGTTGAGTGCGTAGGCGGTCAGATCGGTGAGGGTCTGCTTGCCCAGTTTGCTGAGTGCAGCATCCTCAATGTCAACCGCCACCGGCAGGCCCAGCACCTTGCCGGACAGCACACCGTGCAGCATGGCAAGTTCTGCGTCTGCTTCTGCCGTGTTGACCGCCTTGCAGTAGTAGTACGCGCCGCAGGGGATGCCCAGCCGCTTGCACTCGCGGTAGTTGCGCTCAAAAGTGGGGTCGATGTACGGCTTGCTGGGCGCGTCTTTGTCGCTGTTGCCCAGTGCCCGCAGCATCACACCGGAGACAAGGCCGCTTGCCTTGACCTTGTCCCAGTCGATGCTGCCCTGCCATCGGCTCACGTCCATGATAGGTTTCATTTGCTGCTCCTTAATACTTTTCGCCGGTGATTTCCTCGTACTCTGCTGCGGTCAGGCGGTCACGGGCTACCAGCATCTGCAGCATAGCCTTGCTCCACATCCCGTTGTCGTAGTTTTTCTTTGCCAAAAAGTAGCCATTGCTGTGCTCATTCATGGGGCATTCCCTCCTGTTCCGCGGTGGTTTCCTCTACCGGCACGCCCTCCAAAAGGCAGAGGAACTCTACCTTTGCCACGGCGTTGGCAAGGTCTGCCGTGCGGTTCTCTTCTTCCTGCCGGGTCTTGATGCTACCGGTACTATGAATAATCTCCATCTTGTCCTCCTTAGCCTAATGTGGTCATTTCGCAAGCCGGGGTGCTGCGAGTCGCGGAGATCGCGTCCCAGAGGCTGACGTGGCCGCTGGAGTGCACGCCGAAAGCACCGTTGCCGCCGCCACGAGACGCAGAGCGCAGCCGCACATGGCGGCCCACAGTGCGCTGTGCCAGATCGCGGGTGATGCGCAGCGGGTAGGTCTGCCACAAGCCCTGCGGGGACTTTGCACCGGTGCGCTCCTTCCAGTACGGCCAGTAGGTGCCCTCGCCAGACACCTGCGGCGAGAAGTAGATCTCCTGCAGGGAGGGCAGGAAAATTTTGTCATAAGTCGCCACAGCGCTGCCGTCATCAGTGACGGTGTTGCCGTAGGTGACCACCTTGGTGCGGGTCAGCGCGCTCTTGAAGTCATCGGAGAAGCCCGCGAGGAAGCCGGGCACGGTGTCCGCCTGATCGGGCTTCATATCCCAATCGTCCTGCGGAGTCCACCATCCACCGGCAGCTGCATCGCTGTTGAGGTACTGGCGGTATGCGGACTTATACCACCGGTTGTCGCCGTAGCCAACCGGATGCAAGCCGTTCAGGCTGCCGTTGGGCTTAGCCAAAAACGTGCCAAGATTCATGCCCGCGCTGCCAGCAGAGACGTTGCAGGTCTCCAGCAGTTCGGACTTCTGCTGATCCTTGTAGACGTAGACCTTCCAGTTGGTGGGTGCGGTATCCGGGGCGTTGTAAAAGCCGGTCAGGCGTGCGCCTGCGGGGGCGTTCTTGGTCAACGTGAACTGGTAGACGGTGCCGTTTTTGACGTTTTTGCCCCAGTCCAGACCCATCTTGACGTTGTAGGTACCAGCAGCAAGGCCGGATTCTTGCACCACATAAAAAGCCTGATACGCAGAAAACTGGATATTATCCAGAGATGCGTAGTGCATCTGCAGCACCATTGCAGGTGCGGTGCTGCCGGTCTCGCCCTCGGCGATATCGTCCGACTTCACCACGTCCCACGGACAGTCGTAGGCTTTGCCGTCCTTTCCGGTGTAGGTGTTGACAAGCTGGGTGCCGACCGGGAAAACCGCCGGTGCGTTACCAGCAGCCACCACCGACTTGATGGCGTTGTAGTCCATCTCCTCCACCACGCCGGTCTGCGCCCGCGCGATCACGCCCAGCGAGCTGGACATACCCAGCAGGACGGCGGTCATCTGGTCAAGCTTTTTACCGTTGTCTTTTGCGGTCTCGTCCAGATAGGGGGGATCGGTTACAAGAGTTCCCGTTGCAGTTACAGTCTCAATGTTATCAACCATGTGTTTTGCTCCTTTCAGCGTTTGATGTATTTCACGCAGATTTTGCCATCTACAACGACAAATCCGCAAGATTCAAGGGCTGCGGTGCGCGTATCCAGCGCTTGCTCTGCCTGTTCCGCGCGTGTGGTTTCGGCGGTGATGGCGGTGTCCAAGCGCTGCTCCTCAGCCTTGGCGCGGGATGCTTCGGCGGCAATCCCGTCCGCGTTCGCCTGTTCAGCCGCCTTTGCCCGCTCCGTTTCCTCCGTGATTTTAGTGGACAAGTCGCTTTCTGCGGTTTGTGCGCGCTCGGCCTCAGCCGCAATGTTGTCAGCGTTGGCTTTTTCCGTTGCCTGTGCGCGAGCGGTCTCGGCGGTAAGGTCATCCTTTACGCCCTGAATTGCGTCACCGGTAGCCTTTGCATCTGCAGCCTTGCCGGAGAGGGAGAGGGTGGGGTCGATGATTTTATCGACAACATCTTTGTTTTCATTGACAGCAGATTCAAGGTCAACAATTCCATCCTCGATGTAGTTCAGCTGCGAAGCGGTAAGCACTTCACCGTTTGCAAAGTTCTGTTTTTGATAGCTCATTGATAAGTTACCTCCTCTTCTTGTTTTTCAACCGGGGAGTAGACGAACTCTCCGTTGATGTACAGATAATCGTAAAGGTTGCCATCGGGTAGCGCTTCAACCGCTGTGCTTCCCGGCATGGACGTGCCGTTAAAGAGAAGTGAAGCACTGAGGACACGGTTTGTTTCTTTGTCTAAGTTCAAGTAGTACATAAGCCCTCACTTCATGCCGTATATTCTGTATGGGATGCACCAGTCGTTGTAGTTTGTTCCATAGGAGATACCGCTTTCGTCTTGAATAGCTGCGTCCCAAAAATAGATGCTCAGATACCCACCGTACCCGGAATGATTCTTTTCATATTGAACCCGAAAAGACCTAAAAGAAAATGATGGAGAGGAGTAAGAAACGTAAAATTTACCATCATCCGGTCTGTATCTTGCGGATGGCAACGGGACGGACGCTGTATAGAAAATTGCGTTGCTCGAAGCAGTTTCATCATTCGTAGCGAACAGCGGGACCAGTATCGAAGAAAATGAAAAACAGTTTTTATTGTCATCTTTTCCGCTTTGGAATCTATTACCCTTAAAAATGATTTGAATTTGGGATAAGTCCGAAAACTCCAAGTCTATCGTTTGTGCCGGGAATGTGCTCATCTGAAACCTCAACGGAACGCCGTTGTAGCTTTCGGTTCCGGCACTTGCATTCTGCCAAAGCTTTCGTATGATTTGCCCAGAACCGATATTTCCAGCTGTAATCGTGTCTGCTTTGATTTCCGTTGCGGTAATCGTTCCGGCTTGAATGACCTTTGCGTTCAAACCTTCTGCGGAGATGTCCTCAGTCGTGACAGCGCCTTTCAAGTTAATTTTGGACGCTTCGATTTGCACAGACTGTGCGGTCTGGTTTATCGTGGAAGCAATGTCGCCTTTAGAGACCTTTGTTTGAATTTCATCGGCGTACTGGCTGATTTCAGATTCCGCCATATCAATACGAGTGGAAACGCCAGCCATGTCCGTCTGGTACGTTTCTTTCGTGACGCGGGCTTCAATGGCAGCATTTGTCTTTTCAAGGTCAGAAGAATACTCTGTCCTAAACTGCGTCAAGTCCTGCTTGTTCTGGTTGGTCTGCGTGGCAGTCTGATTTATCTTCTCAAGGTTCGACCTATCGTTTGCCGCCTGCTGGCTTGTGACACCACTTGTGGACTGCGTGTAAGAAGAACTTGTAATCGTCTCGCCAGCACCGGAAATCGCCATGTTGCAGTTCAGAGCCAGTGTAACGTTGGTCACAATGGTATCGTGCACAACGCCGTCCTTGTCCTTGTAACGTATCATGTCCAGCGGGAACAGATAGGGCGCAGACTTGATAGTGGCGCTGTATGGGCGGTAGGCAAACCCACCACGTGCAGCTTGCAGTTCCTTCAAAACACCCTCGTAGGCGTTGGTCAGGAAACCGCAGTCACTTAGGTCAAGCGTGTAATCTGCTGTGCCGGACAGGTATGTGTTGCCCTTGCCATCGTCACAGGTGAAGCCGGTAATGGTGATGTCGTTCTCTAGCATATCACTGGAATAGCGCTCACTGGCGGTGATGGTAACGCCGGTCTGTTCGTACCACTTTAGTACAAGCCTTCCGCTGCCATCCATGAACGCGCAAGTGCCGGTAAATTGTGCACACCATTGCAAAAGCTGGCGGTATGTCAGCTTTTGGTTGGTATCCGGCAGACCGCCGATGCTGAAATAGTGGTTTGGCAGCACCGAAACATCTGTTGCAAGCGTTACATTGCAGATAGCGCAGATTTTCTGGATAAGTGCGTCAACATGGACAGGGAAGGAGAGCGCGGAAGCGTTCACTTCACGGTCGAACAAGACCATGTAGTCCAGTGCGGAGATGCTTATTGTGCTCAGCTTTCTGGGTGGTGTGTCCACGATGAACAGACCGCAGGGAACGTATGCAACGTCTTGATCGGAGGATGCAGAGCCAAGAATCATACGCCCAAGAAAGCCCTTGCCAAGCGTTGCGCCATCAAGGACACTGGCAAGCTTGATGCCGATTTTGACGTTCAGTACAGCACCCTCAAAGGAAACATCGTTGAACTTGCCATCGTAGTTCCGCAGCTTCAAGGATAGTTCAGACGCGACCGCAGAGCCGACCTCGATTTTGCTGTTGGTCACGCAGTACCGGTCAATCTTCAAACCGCCCTGAATGATATCTGCATCTGTGATGATGAACGTCTTGCTGCCAGCGGTAACCTCAATAAGAGCAGTCTGTTGATTGCCCTCGTTGAAGGATTTTATAATATCTTGCGATACATTGACCATCAGTGTGCAGCCCTTTCGATGATGTTAAAGGATATCCCTTCCCAGCGGTTCATACGCGAATTGTACATCGGTACAGCGCGGTCTCCAACGTAAAACTCGCTGGTTTTCCAATCGCCAGCCATTGCGTCAAGATAGGTAACGTTGATGTACTCCGGGTTGAACGCTTTCAGGATAGCAGCGGCTTCTTTTATCGTAGTGTACTTCCATTCCAGTTCCAGCTTGACGCACTGTCCAAGACGTTTCTTGTCCATCTTGTTGTCCTCTGTGCGTCCGGCATCGGATGCCGAAATGTCCTGCAAGCGCCACTGATAAGAAGAGGGGCATTTAAGATACTGCCCATCCACGCTCCGAATCGGATTGTACTGGTCGTAGTCCATAAATGCCCCTCCTTTAAGTACCTACCGGGATAATTGTTTTGCCGTTGCGCTGGTTTGTTCTGTTCACTGCCTGATAGAAGCTGGACACGTTGATCTCCGCGCTCCCTTCCTTCTCAAGCAGAGCCTGCAACAGCTCGTTTTGACGGCGTAGCAACTGGTTCTGATGCTCCATTGCAGCTTCAACACCTTCTCGGATGCCCTCAACGATTTGGTCATTGTTGGCAACTGCTGTGTGACCGCCCAGAGAGCCGACCATCTCTGCACCGGCTTCTCGAGCGATGAACAGCTGCCCGGCATCGGGGAAGCCGCCGCTTGCAAAGCCGAAAATCTTTTTGCCAAGATTCACGAGTGCTCCAATAGGTGACAAATCCCAAAGGGTGTGCTTTATGGATTCAAGAACTTTCGTGCCAGCGGACTTGTCAGAATCCTTCCAAGTGCCTATCATGTCCTTCCACCATTGGATTCCACCAGAAACGCCAAGGCCGACGCCAGCTCCTATTCCACCGTATGCACCAAGATGCGACAATGCGCCGCCAGAAGCCGCTGTACTTCCGAGAGTTCCTAACGAACCGCCACCAGCAGAGCTGCCGGAACTTCCAATATTGAGCTTTTCCTTAAACCAGCTTGCAACATCTCCGGCTTTCGTTTTGATAAAGTCAAACCCATCAGACACGATTTTGCCAATGCCACTATCCTTATTGAACAGGTCATTAAAGAACGATTTCAGCCCACCATACGCCTGTTTCAAAGCGGGAACTTGGTCAATGACCTCGCCAACTTTGGTTTTCAGATTGTTGAAGGTAGTGATAACGTTCTTCACGCTGTCAATGGTGTCGGATATGTTCTTAATGGCGGTAGAAACCTTGTCGAACACAAGGTACACGCCCTCAAACGCCTTTTTGATGGCAAGACCGGCAGCGCCGAAGAAACCGTTGTACTGGTACTCGTTTTCAATCTCCGCAGCGCTGGTTTTCACGAAAGACTTGATGTCAGAGACGGCGCTTCTGAAACCATCGTGCGTGTTCAGGATAGACTTCGATGCAGCAGCAAGCGCGTTAATAGAGGACTGGAAGCCATCGGAGATTTCCTTGCCCGCCTTAGTAACGGCATTGATGCCCTCTGTGAAATCGTTCAAGTCGGTTTTCATCTTCTTGAACCAACCGCCAAAGCTGTCATTGGTGGTGCGCACAGAACGTTTCAGCGCGTTTGCGGTTTCCATCATGGACTTGCCGCTTGCGTCAATGGACAGGCTGATAGAGCCGTTGCCCAGACCGTAGTTCTCGCTTGCCAGCTGAGCGCCAACAGTCTTTACCGCATCAGACACGGACTGGATGGCTTTCACCGCAAGGTCTTTGGCAGCGGAGATGCCGTTCACAAGACCTTCTATGAGGTAGACACCGTAGCCCTTGAACAGTTTGGACGGAGAATTGATGTCCATCGCTTTTGCGAACTTGTCAGCAAGGGCATTGCCGATTTCTACGATTTTTCTGTAAGCATCTTCCTTCTTGCCGTCCAATCCATCAATAAGACCCTGAATGATGTACCCACCGGCTTTTTTGAAGGATTCCTTTTCATCGTTGATTGCATCGAGAGCCGCTTTGATTTGTCCGACTTCAATGTTGAGGTCAGGAAGTTTGCTATCAATGCCGGAGACAAAACCAGTGACAAGCTTTTCGCCGCAGTCCTTTAGGTTGGTGAAGATGTCAGTTGCGAGGGTGGTATTGCTTGCACCATCAGTAAGCAATTTCAACTGCGACATAAAGGAATTGTAATCAGTCAACAGCTGAACAGCTTTCGACAGTTCAGGATTAGCAACGGAAAGCTTTCCGTTCAGCACAGAAGAATCACTATAAATAGTGGCAACATCGTCAGAAAGCTTTGCAATTGGATTTCCCGCAAACAGCTTTTGGAATCCACCCACAACGCTAGACCATGTGACGCTTCCCATGCTCTTCGTGTAAGAAGAAATCTCATTGGCAAAATCTTTCAGATAGCCAGTAAACTTGCTCATTCCGGTTTTAATGGAAGGAAGTTTGCTGTTTAGATTCTTCAAGGACGGATAAAGCGTGTCGGTAAGAGAATTTGCAACGCCAGAAACGCTTTCGGTTAAGCCGACAAAAGCAGCTGCGCACTCGACAAGCACCGCAGTTCCGACACCAATTGCAATGGGAATCGTGCCAGCAGAAGCAACAGTCACAGCGCCAATTGCTGCGGTGGCTGCACCGATGCCAACCAGAAGAGCCGTACCGATGCCGATATCTTTTGCGATTTCAGAGCCGTTATTGTTGACGGGCTTCCATGCTTGCTGAATCTTGTCCAGACCAGTTCCGATTGCCCATATCTCAGCTTCGTACAAGACGGCAGCAGCGCCAACCTCTGCAAGGATGCCAGTTCCGATTCCGATGTTTGCAGCAAGAGAAACGCCGCCAAAAGAGCCAAGAGCAGCTGCGCCAGCGCCAACAGCTGCAAGAGTGACCGTTCCAAGCCCGATTCCTTCTGCAACTGTTTTGGCGTTGTCAATAACAGGTTGCCACGCTTCGCCAACGGCTTTCATCTCATTCCCAAGAACAGCAATTGCTCCGGTGAACAGAATCGCCGCTGCGGAAATTTCAGCAACAATAGCAACGCCAAGACCGAGATTCTTTACAATGCCAACCAAATTCGGAGAAAGCCCGGCAGTCGATTCCTTTATACTTTCCGTGGCAGAAGTGATGGACTTTACGGCTTCAACAGAATCGGCAGCTTCTTTTGCCTTTTTAAACTTTGAGAAAACGCCAAGTGCAACAGCGATTCCACCAAGCGCTTCGATTGCAGCGGTTGCAAGCGTAGCCTTATCAACACCGCTCCAATCTCCGTTCTTAATTGCATCCCAGTTGTCTGCAATTTCACGAATAATGGTGGTGAATCCTTGAATTACAAGCGCCGCACCGGCAAGCTTTGCGTTCTTTGTAAACAGACCAACCGCAAATGCAATGTTTGTCAATCCGCGAATAATAGTAGTGACGTTATCAACATTTGCACCATTGTCCGCAATATCCTTAATGCCGTTTACAATTTCAAGAATACCCTGAACTGTCTTTAACGCGCCAGCCCATTGAAGGTTTCCGAGCAAAAGAAGGGCATCGCCCATCATACCGGCAAATTCAGAAATCATTCCAACAACGTTGTTGAAAGATGCGCCATTTTTGATGAAATCATCGAGGTATCGCTTAAACTCGTCCATGTCAGCCATGAACGCCACGATGCCAAGAGTAGACCAGTTGATGTCAAAATCAACATTTACTGTCAGGCTTTTCAGCTTTTCAATGCCATCCAGCAGGGCTTTTGAAATCTGCCAAGCAGCGATTGCCGCACCCACAGAGCCAATGACAGGAAGCAGACCTTTCATTTTCTCTTTGATGCTATCAATCTGCTTTGCAAACTCTTCATTGTACTGCTTGAACATATCGTAGCCGGACAGGTCTACATCGCCCAAGAGGTTGCCAGCAGCGCCAGCACCAGAGCCAGAGCCACCGGAAGAACCATTGTCCTTCTGAATGACGTTCAGTTCATCAAAGCCCATGATGTAGTTTTTGAACGCCTTTGCTGCTTTTCCGGTCGCCTTAGTGGTATTGTCCAGTGCGTTCGTAACACCGCTTACGTCATCACTTGCGCTGCTGAAATCAGGAAACTCCACTTTCACACCCATCAGGGATGCAATGCCGGTGACCAGTTCCTTAACCAGCTCAACGGCAGCGATCAGCGGGGGAAGAATGGATTTCAGAGCAGGGTAGAGCAGAGAGCCAACAGAACGAGCCAGACTGTTCAGCTGTGCTTGCAGAATACGAATCATGTTTGCAGGGCTGGACAGAGTGCGGGCAAAATCGCCCTGTGCATCGGTGGTCTGCTTCATGATAGCAATGTACCGCAGAACCGCCTTGTCAGCCTGAGATAGGGTAGAGACGCTCTGCGAGTAGCCAAGATTAAGCAACTCCTGCTGCAACCGCGCGTTAGAAATATCAACGCCAAGACGGCGAATAGGCTCAAGTTCGCCGGAGATAGCAGCCTGAATCTTTGTGAAGGATTCTGCAACAGGGATGTTCTTCAAGGAAGCAAGGTCATAACCAAGCTGCGTCAGGTTCTTCGATAGCACATACGCCTTGTCGCTTGCCATGCCAAACGAAGTGGTCAAGCCTTGAATCGTTGCCATGTTGTTCATGGCTTCGGTGGGGTCAATGCCAAGCAGGGTTTCCATCTTGTTGATGAACGTGCTTGCATCTCCGGTCAACCCTTTCATGGACACGCCGAACAGATTTGCTGCTTCGTAGTAGCTGTTGAACTTCTCTGCTGCGTTGCCAAGATAGGTGGCAATGGCTTTCAGCGAGACCAGCTTTGCCATGTTCCGCATAAAGCCGTTCAGCTGGTTGGAAAGGCTTAAATAACTCTTCACCGATTTATTGCTTGCCTTTGTAGCACCGTCCGTTGCTGCAATGACCTTTTGAATGTTAGAAGGCAGCTTCGCAAACGAATTTCCCACTGTTTCGATTTTGGAAGCAAGCGGGTCAAGGGCATCTGTAATTTTCTTGCACGAAGTGGCAAAATCATTTAGCGTCTTTGAATCAAGTTTGCTACTAAAATCTGGAATTTTTGCAATGGAATTAAGTGCGCTGCTTACGCTTCTAAGACTAGACGCATCAACTTTGGAAAGCGGGGATAAGCCGTTTTGCAGGCTATTCATTTTTCCTTTCAGCCCAGAAAGGTCAATGCCTTTCAAATCGACCGAAGAAATTCTAGTTAATGCACTGGCGACTGAACGGATGCCCTTTGCGCTTTCAGACAGGTTCACGTTGGAAATCCTGTCCATAAAATCATTGATTCTACTAAGTCCATCCATACCGGACGAAGCAGACTTCAACGCAGAGATAGACTTTGTTAAAGCGTCAAGGCTAGAACATACCTTGCCTATACTACCTTTTGTGCGCAGTTTGGAAATAGCGGTAGTCAACTTGTCAATGTTAAGCTCTGCGCCCTGCGATTCCGCAGAAATCTCTACGGATAAGCTCGTAATATCAACATCAGCCATTGCTACCACCGTCCTTCTGATTCATCATAGAGAACATCGCCCTCTTGATGCGTTCCTGTGCTTCCAGTGCGCGTTGGTATTCGTATTCGTCCTGCTCTTTCTGGGTAAGAGGAATCGGTCTATCCATGTACTTGATGGGGCTAGACCCTTTCTTGCGGAACATATTGCCAACCGTAGAGGAAAGCGCAGATGCCGTGTAGAAGCCATTTCTCCACGCTTCAACATTGGCTCTGCGGGCGCGTAGTTCTTCCGCGTCCCGGTAGACCTTTGCCAGCCAGACGTCATCACGCCAGAACTGGTCATAGGTCATGCCAATGGAGATGTAATAGGCTTCTACATCGTGGAACAGCTTAGACACAGAGAATGGCTCTGTATTGCTGTTCGATTCTTGAGACTGTGAGGTTACACAATCTCCCACGTTGCGTTTTTTGCGGTCTTGTCCTCTTCATCGGTGGCAACCAGAGCCTTGATGGAATCTGCGTACATCTCCATCAGGGCAGCCATCAGACCTTCCTTGTCCTCGATGTGTGCAAGCATATCATCGACCAGCTTTCGCTTGATGCCCTTGTTGCGGGCAATGAACGCACCATAGAACAGAGCGGAAGTGTTCTTGATGGGGTTGATGCCGTTGGAGAACTCGTAAATCTGGAAGCCGTTGCGTTCAGTGGCTTCGGCGCTCTCGCGGGTGAAAGTCAGCTCGTAAGTGTTCTTGCCATCGGGGGAATGAAAGTTGATAACCTTAGCAGCCATAATAAATGCTCTCCTTTATAAATAGGGGCAGAACCAAATCCGTTGTTCAGTTCTGCCCGGTTTGATTGATTCGATTTTTGCGGTTTAGCCGCCGTTAATGGTCAGGCTCTCGCTGAACTTCGGGGTAGAGTGGAAGATGCAATTGATGGTCATTTCCACGACCTCGTCCACGCCAAAGCCGGACAGACCGACCTGATGCATACCCTGCCAAGTGAAGCCGGAACCGTCCTGCATTTTCAGGGCGTAGTACTTGTCCACGTTGCTCTCAGAGGTATCGTCATAACCAGCAGCCTTGACGGCAGCGTAGTCGGTCTTGTTGTAGTTGGCGGTAAAGGCTTTGGTGTCAGCCTGAACGATGCCAAAAATCTGTTTCTGCATACCATCAGACAGAGTGGTTGCATCCAGAAGGTTCGGGTCGGAGATCAGGTCGGGCACATCCTTAATGTCGCACAGCTTCGTCAGAGTTGTTGCGCTTTCGCCACAGTAAAGGGTAGTGTTCAGACCGGAGATAGCAGTACTCATAGAATGTTTACCTCCTTAGTTTCGGTAAATCATTCCGTCCTCTCCGATTGTTGCCCCGTAGCTGCAATCAATCCGATAGACGGAATTGTTGTACAGCCCATTCAACGGGGCAAACGATTTGCGATAAAAATTGAGCGGTTCAAGAACAGAATCCACGATGCCGACGATGGAACGTGCTTCTGCAATGCGACCGCTGGTTTTGTTGGAATATACACGCACACGAATGGAAACAGCGGCGTACTTGCTTCGGCTGGCAGAATCCCGGTGAACCGGGAGATTACTGTTTTCCTCTATCTGCACACACGGAAACTTCTTGACGTTACTGTCATTGATTTCGCCAGTGACGAAGATACCAGGGACTTGCTTTCGTAGCTCCTTAGCAACAGCCGTGAAGATAGAATTGAAATAATCAATCAACTATTCCAAACCTCCCTCCACGTTGCTTCGACCTGAGAAGCCATTTCTTCAACAGCCCCCCACATAGCCATAGCTGGCTCGTTGCCACTGGTGTAATTCAACTGGCCTTTTCCGTCCACTTCCTTAACAGGAGTGCTAGCATTGCCAGATTCACCGTAGTAGTACCAGCGCTTGTGCTGTCCGTTGCCTTTTCCGTACGTTCCGTGTTCACCAACGCCGTCAGGAAGTTCGCCGCTATAAGCAGAGTGCATAACGCCAGTGCCAAACTCGATGAACGCAACTGCCTTTCCGTGCGCCACGATTGTAAAGCCATTTGGCGTTTGTACCGGGTCGTGCTCAACTGTTACGTCATTGTCGCCAGCATACTGCGCGTTAGCAAACCGTACAGTCGCAACGTCAATGCCTTTTTGCGCTAGCGCCTTTGCAAATTCCTGCGCCTTTTTGTTCAGGGTGGTCTTGTACTCCTGTATCTGACGTTCCGCATCACGAAGTCCGGCATCGCTCAACCTCACTTTAATTTTCACTTGTAGCCACCTCTTTCAGCGCATACTTCGTGTCCGTGATATGCTCTGCGACCTTGACCACGATGTAGTTGTAAGGCACATCCGGTTTTACACCGAACCAGACATGGCTACCCTCGCAAAGTGAGTTGTTGTTAAGCTTGCTGGAAGAGCCTAAAATGTCCCTTGACGCCAGCTTTGAATATCCAATAAGGAACCAATTTCTCCGTTTCTTTCTTGGCGTGCTGACAACGTAGCTGTAATCCGTGAATGCTCCAAAAGGGTTTGCTTCCGCAGAACCAGTAGGCGGGCTGACGTTCAGCATCAGCTTTTCAGGGTCACTCCATGTCTGCGATGTTTCGCCGGTTTCGTTGTCCCATTCGTCCACAACAGGCGTTTTCTCGCCGACCGGGTTTGAATACCACAGCGGGCGCTTATCCAGCGGGCTTCCATTGAACATCAGCCGATAACACCTACTCTCGGAACCACTTCATTCAGCAGGGACTGCGCCACATCGGAGCTTTCCCACACACGAGTAATGCCGTTGTTGGTATAGCTCGTCTGTCCGTTTGCGCCGATGTGGTTGTACAGTTCCGCTG
>ERZ1026868.1036-NODE-1036-length-15146-cov-7.558214_pt1 | contig 15146 bp, 36 predicted proteins | sample MGYA00380164_ERZ1026868 | MGnify/ENA primary metagenome ERZ1026868 (study PRJEB33269, sample SAMEA4719800) | human gut metagenome | biome: human-associated habitat; feature: organic feature; material: feces | place: Cameroon | collected 2013-10 ... | reverse complement strand
AAAATTGTATTTAATGCAATTATCTGGAGCAAATATTTTTTTGTTTGTACAAAGTTTTAACTAAACTTACGTAAATCACTTATTTGACGTAGTGTTTTGTGCAGATTTGGTAGATAGGGAAGGGGATTGTGAGGGAGGGGCGTCGGAGTGTGCGAATGTATGATGTATGAAGTATATATAAGTGTAATAAGTGTAATAAATGTATATTACACTTATATACAAAATAGATTATGCAATAGCATAATCAAAGGAGGTAACGATATGAAAGTATACATTAACAATGTACTTGCAACCGCAGAAGATTGGAATTATCTCTTTGTTCTGATTTCTCAGAACAGACAAAGAATAGTTTCAATTCATTACGCTGACAAAGGCGTAATGATTACGACCGAAGAATAATCTTCGGTTTTGCGTTTATCGGTGTTCGCATTGAATAACCGAAATTTGTAACAAGGAGGCAAACTCGATGGATAACGAATATCAAGAAAATCTCTCCAAGGAATTCGACCTTGAAGAGATCGAGAGAAAACTCAACTCGACTTCCACCGACACGGTGAAAGCAAATGAGTTTTTCTTGCTCGCTATGTTTCAAATGAGATGTAGCAAACTTTAATCCTCTTTTGTGGGTTCTCGGGTAGAACCCACATCCAATCCCTGGTTGCTCTGGGTGAGTGAGCAACAGCGCCGCTAACGAGCTTAAAATAGGAGGTACGACGATATGTTGTACGCACAAAACCAAGTAACCCCCGAAACAATCTATGACATCGTTTTTACGAATGTTCTTGCCGAACATCGTGAAACAAATAAAGATGTCTATCTCGACTATGATAAAGTCGAGGACATGGTACGGAGGGCTACGGGGTTGTACCCGTTCTTTGACCTCTGCAAAATTAAAAATGCATTAAAGGATTTGCACCTTAATGCAGAATATCACTTCAAGATGATAGATGAATTCACAGATTGTGAGTTTATCACAATCACCTTTGCAGATTAACGCAGATGGGCACCGTGGCAACACGGTGTTAATGCGGCAGGTCTCGGTCCAAAGCCCGAGCAAGCATTCGGTAAGTTACGTCTTACGTAAGTCGTAACAGTTAGTTGGCTAAAGCACATCATAGGAGGTGTGGATATGTCACAAGTACTATTCACGTTGAAAACTCGCAATGATAACGATATCTTCTATGGAAGATATTTTGATGTCCGTGGTCGTATGGATATCGACAGAATTACTTCGGAACTCACAAAAGAGTTCGAAGCAACTATGGTAGAACCCATAGAAGTAGAAGTTGGTCGCAGCTTCTACGAGGTGGTTGCCGAAGCCATGCTCAATAAAAAATACGATTATATCTCAAAAGAGATAATAGAGTATGTCATTGAGATATACAATCTCGAACAAAAAATCGAGGTTACACCCAAAGACATTATGGGCTACCTTGGCTGTGCCGCCGAGGTAACACCCGTATATGGGCTTATTGGTCCTGACGACCACGAAGACATCGTGGCGTTGATGGTTGATTACCATTAAACCCGCAAGGCCTGCTCGCAAGAGTAATCGGTGTAAGTCCGATGCGCAGCAATGCGCGGCGCTCATGGGTTACAACCCTAATCCTACGTCTCATAAGCGTAGGTCGCATCAGACCACAGACAGTGGTATGCGCAGACCAAGGAGGTCCATTATGGCAAAGTTTAACAAAGAGATTGCTCTCCGCAAACAAGAATCTGCTTCCAATTATATGGAAGCAAAACGTTACATGGAGGAAACCTGTTCTCTCTGTAACAAGGCAGGGTACTGCGACGAAAGCAAATGCCCAATTATGCACCAGCATAATCTAACGTTACTTTTGCTTGAAGCAAAGGCGATTGCCGAAAAGAAAGAGGCGCTCGGCGACTTCGAGGTGCACACGCGCCATCACAGTCCCGAATCGCTCAAACGTATGCGTTGTTTGCGTTTGGCAACGAGGGTCTACGACGAGGCTGTGCGCCGCGAAGCATCTATTGACACGCTGTTATTACTTGATGACATCAGCGTGCAACTTGAACTCGAAGAGTATGAGTTGGTAATTATGCTCTTGGAGCAACACAAAGCTTTTAAACTCGCCAACGAGTTTAGAAAAATAATCACAGGAGGTAACGAATAATGCAAGGATTTCACACGAAGGAGCTCTTATATCTCGGCTCAATAACTAATGAAACAACATTTACGTTTGAAGAGGATGGGGTTGAAAGACCCCTCCTCGACTTCGTAATGCAACAACCAGAAGTGGTTGTTCGCAACGGCTGCGGAGGATACGAAGAAAGAATGTCCCCGCGCAAAGCTATCGAGAAGGTAAATCGCAGTAGTTACGGAGCAACCGTAACGCTCGCCTACGATGACGCTTGGATGGAAGGCAACATTGATGGTTATTCCAAAATCAGGATAATCATCCCAACTAATTGCGATATGTTTTAAGGAGGTACCGAAAATGATCACTAAAAACAGCGAATTACAACAGTTCGCAAGTAAAATTGAAATTGAAGGAAGGAGCCAAACCGATAATGGTAACTGGATTATTTACTTCAATGAATTTGAAGATGCTGAGTATGAGTTCCTTATCGAAAATCAATTTGAAATTGCAAAAATCTTACGCTCGAGAGAAAGCGTAAGTGAAGTCCAACATTGTATCGAAGATGAATGCTTTGATATAATATTCTATCTGGATTATTGCCCAAATGTTCCAGAAGAAGAATTTGAAGATTTAGGAGGTAACTAAGATGACAATTAATATCAAAGACTTAAATCTTTTAATTCAAATCGAGAATTTTCTCGGTACGAATTTCCCACGCGGAAGCGAAGGACAAGATCTCGCATGGGCATTATGCTCATTGAACGAGAAATTGATTATGCAACGAAGCAAGCAAAACAGTGCTACCTACGCAAAAATAAAAGAGCGTAGAAGGACAAATCCCGACTACGCTCGTCCCGAAAGGGAAAGAAAAAAAAATAAATAAAAATCGGCTGACCTAACGACCGTAAACGGGGAAATGAAAGTCATTAGGAGGTAAATATGACTATTTTTGAAAACGACTTTATAAAAGTCGAAAAAGGCTATGACTTCTTATGCAAAATAAGAAACAAAACAAACCAAAAAATCTGCGTCCATTACGACGAACCAGGTTACAACGACAACTACGATCCAATCTTAATCCAGCCGAACAGTTGGATTGGCATCAAAAACGATGACGAAGGTTACGATTGGATAAGAGCAATCAGACATAATCAAATCTACGTCGCGACAAACGACGACGAAATCGGGTATTACCCGACGGGTTGTTCGATGACGCAATGGAACGACGATTGCGAAGAAATCACGAACGAGGTCGAAAGAATACTTAACGAGTATAATTTATACGACCACGACCGCAACACGAACGTCGCTAACTCAAATCGGTTGGCAACGGTTTTAGAAATTTTGAAAAATATTAAATAAGTCATTAGGAGGTACGCAAAATGACGTACAGAGAACAAAAAGAAAAGGCAAGAGAGCTCGCAATCATGTGGCAGCATGATTTTGCCAACAACAACTACAGCTGGGAAGAAATCGGCAACTTTACCGACTTCTTCGCCAAACTCGGCAAACGTTATGGACTAACCAAAGAATTCCGTGCAAACGGAATTCTTTAATCAACAAAAATTATTTAAGGAGGTTTTCAAAATGAAAACATTTTACATGACAGTAACTGAAACACTCGTAAGAACTGTTGAGGTTCATGCAAACGATGCCGATGAGGCATACGTAAAGGTCGAAGACGCCTGCAATGACGGCATCATTAAGCTCGATTGGCAGGATTTCCACGACAGAGAAATCAACGATGAAACCGAACAAACCATCGACAATTACGAACTCGGTGGTATGCCCAAATTTTACGAAATTCAATAAGGAGGAAATTAAAATGCAACCCAGATACAATTTAGTTCGTTCAGAACAAATCTACGACGATGGTAAAATCACCGTTGTAAGTTATGACACACGAGACGAGTGCAAAACTCGTCTCGTCATCACCAACCATACAGACCATGCAATCATAATTCATTATAATTGTCCAAAAGAAGAAGACAATTACGATCCAATTTGTGTACAAGCAGATTCTCGGGCAATGTTGCTTTACGGCGAACAAGCCCTTGATTGGGAAGAAGCGTTTGCCCATCAATGGGTTTACTTTACAAATCCAGATGATGGTAAAAGAAAAAGAGGACGCTTCTATATCGAACAAGTGGACGAAGACGGTTACAAATACGTGCAAGTTACCTACGTTGATAAAGACGGTAACGAATGTATGATATCGCTTGACGTCTTAAAAGACACCGATGAAGCAAGAGCACTTGTTTACAAAGTGGATTCAGACGAACCCGATGAAACAATTGTACTAAATTAAATGGCAAGGAGGTAAAATAGCCATGACATTAAATAACAACCAATACGAAATAGCAATGCAAGTTCCAGATTGCTGGACGGACTTCGATGAGAATCGCGAAGATTACAAAGAAATGCTTACTTCGCGGTTCAACGAAAATCTCGCAGACAAAATTCTCAAAATCATCGACTCGAACTGGTCGGACTTTGCGGAAGAAACCGCAATCGTAATCACGGTCGAGGACACAAAATGCCTGACGTGGATAACCGACGAATTCACGCCGATCGAATGTGCGGAAAAAGTTTTCCCGTTCGACGAAAAGCAAATTTATCCGCAGCAAAGAGCAGAAATGCAAATTTGCTTCAAAAGATATTATTAAAAGGAGGACATAAATATGTCAAATATCACAACCTATGAAAGCAACACCAAAGGCAAAGAAGCATTCGTCAAAGAAGCGCTTACACCGATTGTACAACAATACGGGTACTCGGTAGCAAGCTACACGGGTGAAGACGGCAAAGACGAAAAAGTCTGGCTGTTTAAACGCTCAAACCGCAAAATCGGTTTCATCGATGATGCGCAATTCGCCGTTGACGTTACCGCAGACAGTGTAACCGCGCTGTTTGAAGATGTTCTCAGACGTATCGGAGTAATTCCCGATATGAGAGAACTTCTCGACAAAACAAGCTTAATCAAAGCTTGTTTAAATTATATCCAAAGCACAACAGAAACCTGCGAAGAATTTGCGAACGTAATGTTGCGCGATTTGGGTATGACAAAAGAAGAAATCGAAGAATACGGCAAAGGTTACTGCCTCGACGTACTCGAAGAACAAGACTAACTTAAAGGCTGGGCGGTGGCAGCCGAATACCACCGCAACAAAAAAATTTATTTATAAGGAGTGCATAACACCATGAAAACAATCAGCTACAGAGAACAACTTGAAATCGCAGAAAAGTACGACCTTTCGGTTTACGATTTGCAAATCGCACAAGCGGCACAAGATTGCTGCACGGATTTATATCCCGATTGCAGCGACACAGAGTTCGACAGAATTTGCGAAGCCGCATCGGAAGCAGACAACAAACTCAACTCTTTCACCGACTATCCAGTCGAAATCGATGAAATCGTTGGAGCAATTGTAAGATTGCGCAGCGATGGTGTTGAATGGAAGAAAATCATTGCCAACAGATTCGCATTAGTTGCACAGGAGGTGCAATAAGATGACAAACCAAGAACTAAAAAGAATTGCGTTCATTGAACACAAAGAAACAGTTTATCGAAATATGCGTGATTTAACGCATAAAACAAGAGAGGACTTGCCCTTTTGGGACAAGCCCTCTTTCAAAGCCTTTTACAACAAGAAGCATAGAAAAGAACTTCTTGACGAAGGCAAATCCGCATTGACGAAATGTCGGAATTATCATGAAATTTCCAGTACGTATAGGAAATTCAGTAACAAAGTTTACAACGAACACGACCAAGTGTTCATCGAAATTGCAGTTGAATATGCAGTTGCAGCGAAGTTCGACGAGCAAAAAGCAAGACAATTCTACCAGTCGAAAGTCACTGGTGACTTTTCGGCAAGAGAGTTGTTTGAAGACACCCAAACAAAATGGGTTTACAACTTAATACTTCCCGACGGATTAGTCGCGAAGATAGACATGCGGAAAGACGCACAACAAAATATTTCAAAATTGGAGGCAAAGAAAAATGAAAAGAAATGACAAAGTTTATTTGTTGACGATCGAATGGAAAGAAGGTCCGTACAACTTCGGGACAACAAACAAGGTGTACGCAAAATACCAAGACGCAGTTGACGAACTGCATAAAATCGTCAAAGTAACAAAGACAGAGTATGGCGACAATTTCGACGAAAACGGAGAATTTGTCGGCGATGGCGGCATTTGGTGCTGCGAAGAAGATGAAGAATCGTTCGTCATTTGGGAAGATGGCGATTGCAACGATTCCCATTACAGCATCCGCGTAAGCGAAGAAATCATATTTTAAGGAGGATATATCATGAAACTCAATTTCACAAGAAAACAAAACAGCTACTCTCTTGAAACAATCAGAGACTTTGCAAAAGAACTTTCGTTTGCGTTCACAACAGGGATGAAAAGAGGCAAAGTTAAATTTGTTGCAGACTTCGCATTGTCAAATCTGCAAACAAACGATAAAGTTGACTTGAACAAACTTAATAATATCATGGCTGAATGCAGTCCGTGGTACGGTGTCAAGGAACTTGGCGAAATCGGATTCGACAACGATGAGTATCGCACATTCGTCTTCGATTATTACGGAGGTGGTCGATTCACAACAATCCAAGTCAATATGTTTGATGATGCGGAAAATATCGAAGAGCATATTTTCGATGTGTTGTGTGACATCTTCGAATTCACAAAGGACGAGGCAAACGATTGGTTGATTTTGGTTCAATGGAACGAAGATCAAGTACTCGTCAACGACCGTGAACAGGAAATCGCCGACACCAAACGCATCGAAGACGAAGCAGTAAAGAATTTCGCCGAAATGCTAACTGATTATGCAGAAGGTGTTCAATCGGCTGGTTATGATGGCATCGGTGTCGAAGACATCCAAGACAAATTATACGAATATCTCAATTGGGATAAGAAGTATACACCCGAATACGAATCGGGCAAAAACAATCAATAATTTTTTAGGAGGAAACTAAAATGAAACAAACAACAACAGAAATGGAATTCACGGTAGACAACGTAGCCAAATGGCTTAAAAACAGCACCGATTGGTTGGTTGACCATCAAGAAGGTTGTTGTACGCTCAAACTCGATGACCGCCTCGCAATTTGCGTAGGCTGGTCAAATGGGTTTGGTGACGAACCTCGCGAAGACATAATCCAAGCAATCGATAATCTCGATTACGCAGTTGTCGCAGGCGTCAAAGTTTGGACGTCTGATGATATGCGCACCGATTTCGATTACATCAATTTCCCGTATTGCAAGAGCGGCGATGTGTATGACGATACGTATGCAATTGCCGAAGACGAAGACTTCGATTGGTTAGCAAATGCGCTCATCACCGATTACGAAGTTCTGGAAGACCTTACCATCGAAAAAGATGGTTTGATAAAGGAGGTAAAGTAATATGAGAAACACCATTAAAGCAAAAACTGGATACGTAGTCAAACATCTCAAAAGCAACCCCGATGGGATTCGGTTGTATGACGGCGACAACCTCTTGTTCCAAGGAACACTTCGCACATACGAAGATTATGTCGACGAATGTGTAAACGGCAACGATGAAACCGCTGTCAAGTGCGAAGTATTCACAACCGTCAAAGGTAATCAATTCGTTTACTGGCGTTGTGAAGAATACGACGAAGATTATCTCACAAAGATTGAGAAGTAACAAACAAAGCAAACAAACGGTTGGGGTTGCAAAGTCAACTCAAAAACCACACCCAATCGTTCCCCGAAAGGGAAAGGAGCAAATATCATGAAAAGAACAGTTATGGCAATCGTAGAAGTTGAAGACAGTGTAAACAACGGACAAGTGCTCGACACGCTTGAAAACAAGTTCATCATCGGCAAAAACGTTTGCAATCTTCGCGATGCAGTGGTGCTTGACGAAGATGGCGAATACGAACACGAAAGATATCTCAACTATCTTATGCATTGGATAGTTGACCATCACGACGATGAATTCGAAGGTCAATCACCCGCTGGATTTGATGAGTGGCTCGAAACTGAAGACACTTATTATGATGAGGTTTTCGAAATGAAAACGTATGAACAGAAAATAGAACAAATTAAAGCAATCTTGGACGATATGTATGACGATGAACTTATCGAAATCCACAATCGTTACTGCGAAGCCAATCACAACTACGACGATCAAATTTACAACAACGACGATGTGACGCTCGACGAAGTTATGGGCGAGTGCACATTCGCAGAGGCCGCTTGTAAATTGTATTACAGCGACTATCGCTATAACGATAGCTACTTTTGGTTTGACGGAAACGGCAATCTCGAAAGCAGTTATAATCCAAGAGACAATATCTTCGTAGACGACATCGCAAGATATGTCGTTAATAGTGAAAATGATCTTGGTAATATGGATCTTCGCGAAGCCATTGAAAGTTGGCAAGAAGACGACGAGGAACTGAGATGACAAAACGAGAGCAGGTTAAAGAAATAGCCAAAGAAAGAAACGAAATAAAAGACCTTATGAAACTTTTAGACAAATGCGTTTCATTAAATCCTATGTGTAAAGCGGAAGTCGCAACTGTTGTTTATGCTAACAACTACCGCAAAATTCCCGAAGATAGCGTTGTGCTTTCAAGGGAAGAATATGAGAGACTAAAACTTGAATTAGCAATAGAAAAGAAGAGAACAGATTAAAGTTACACGCAAATCGTGATTAGACAAATCAAAATTAGACACTCCTCGCGTTATGCGTTGAATGGGCTTAGACGTCCCTGTCAAAGTAGTAAAGCGTCTGGTGGGCAAGCAAGCCTGCGGTCTCGTACAGTAATCCGCAAATTACAAACAAAATTATTTTAGGAGGAATTTCAAATGAAATTCACAAGCATTTACAAAAACGGAAAACCTGATTACTTCTTCATCGCTCTCGATAACCAAAAACATGAGTTCGATTTCATTCAACCGTACTACATCGTTACCGATATTGATCATACGAAAGTCGGTCGTATCAAAGAGATGAACGCGCTCATCAGCCTTGGCGATGTGTCGATTCAATACGGTAAGGGCCTGCACGGTTTCGGTTATTCATTCTCGGCAGATATCTACGGAGAATTGATTGACATAATCAAGAAGCTTCACGGCAAAAAGCTGACGGATGCTGAAATCGCAGAGTTGAATGCAATCAACACTCACGATGACGATCTCGAATTGTCGGAAGGATTGCTCGCGCACCTGAAAGAGTTAAACGAAAAAGCTCTCAATGAAAAATGGAAGAAGATGGGTATTTAACCCATCTTCCTTTCTAAAACAAACAAATAATTTGGAGGTTATTAAAATGAACAAAACCACATTGGAACAACTTAAAGAACAACAACAAATCTCTTCGCTTGACGAATACACCAATATGGATTCGGAACACGAAGCAGATTATCAAAGGTTTAAGGATACTTATCCCAAATCAGTCGAAGCAATTGAAAAATTACCTACCGATAAAATCTATGTGAACACGGAAGATTACCAAAAAGATGATTTTGCCTTCTACCGTTACGGCTCGTTGCGTGCTTGGGCATACCAAGCTCTCGACTGGGCAGATATGGATGGTTGTGATGAAGAGGCGGGCCCTACCGATTGGAACACCGTAAATGTTTATCGGTTGTTTGACGGATTTAAAGCCGAAACAATCATTGACATAATCAATGAATATTGGCAAATTGAAGTTGCCGAATTGGAGGATTAATTATGAAGAAAATTAACAACAGCTACTTAGGAACCTTTTACATCGAAGATCTCGAAAACCGCGAAGAGCAAGACAGAGTAAAACTCTTAGATTCTGATGAAAATTATCTCGACTATCTTCCGCTTGAAAGATACGACGATACCGACCCTACCGAAGAAGAGCAATATCAGGGCTACATCGAAATGCTCGAAAGTTTTAAAACAATAGAAGAGCTTTTAGATTGGCTCTCTACCAATTACGGTTTCATCGGAAGTTTGGCAGAGCTAGAAAACAGCGAATGGGCCGATGTAATAGGAACGGAATATATGAATCGAATCGGCGATGTATATATCGCAATTTCCGATTAACCAAATCAATCAACACGTCGGGACACTCTCATACGTTAAGAGCCGAAAAGGAATTATTATGAAAAAGAAAACTAACATCAACGGACTTTGGAGATTTTACGACGTGGTAAACGGCATCAGCGGTGTCTGTGCAGGTGCAGACGTCGAAGAGGCAAAATGCAACGCACAAGCATATCTGGAACAATATTTCAACGATATCTATGACCAAGGCTTCAAGGTGATGGTCTGGGAAATCGAGAAAGACGACGACTACCATGATGTAGTCGCAATCGCAACAAATTATTAATTTTAGGAGGATATGAAAATGAAAACAATTAACAAACCCGAACTTGGTCTCACCATCACAATTGATGACATCTGCGAAGCAAAACGCAGGTGGGCATTCAGCAACGAAAAATCCATCGAAGTCAAAATCAACGGCAAAATGGTTGAAGAGTATGAGGTCACAGTCATTTGCGAAGCAGCAGACGATCCTGACAATCCGCAAGCAGAAATCGATGCTTGGGCAAAAGAACTTGAATCCTACAACGACATCGACGACATATTCCAATTCTGTGGTATAACAGATTATGCCGCCTCACGCAACCTGCGTGGCTTGATTCCTGAATATACCGCAAGCGACGCGTTCGATCTCGAAGATGTCGAAGAGATTGCTGGAATGTCCGACAAAGAACTCAAAGAGTTGTTCCACAATTCAACTAAGTTCTACTTCCTTGATTTTGGAACTTGGTATGTGCTTGAATATTGATCCACAAAAGCCTCGCGGGGTGGCTCAAACCCCGCTAAAATAAAATCTTAATTTTAAGGAGAATTTGCAACTATGAAAAACTACGAAGAAAAGAAACAAGCAATTGTCGACATTATCGACAGTATGGATTCCGAAGAGTCTGTCTGCGTTTGGAATGAATACAAAGAGGCAACCAACGATCCTGACAATCTGATTTACAGCGTCAATGAAATCGATGATGTTCTCGATGGTATGAAACCGTGGGACATACTGCGTGCAGGTTTCTATGGAGATTATAGACCCTGCGACAAGTTCTTTAAATTCGACGGTTACGGCAACCTTAAATCGTTTGATTATCCATCAGAAGAAATCTATTCTGATGAAATCGCAGAATTCTGTATTGACAATGATCAAGATTTCGATAACGATGAAATCAGAGAGATTCTTGACGAAGAAGAGGACGACGAATAATCGTCCTCTTTCAAACAAAACAAACAAAATAAACTAATTAAAGGAGAAACTGAAATGGTAAAATTTCTAAAATTCATCGGCAACACAAGAATCATCGCTCCGTCCGAACTTCCTAAAATCGGAGATAGGGGCGGTATCGGGCACACTAACGAAATCTGCGTATCGGTTGAACTTACCGATAGTCCTGCAGAACTTAAGGGTTATGTATGTTACAACGTGTACTACGCAAACCTTGGTGAGTACTTCGATAAAGATGTTAACATCTGTCGCTTCTCAATGGCAATCAAACTCGATGAGTTTGTAAAATATTACACGGAGGTAAAGTAAAATGAAAAGGGAAAGAAATTACAAGAATTTCGTACTCATTGGCAGCGGTCCTCTCGACCGTTGCCTTGCTTCTGCAAAAGAGTTTGAAACTCTAACCGAAGCAAAGAATTACGCAAAACGATTCTATAATGCCCACGTTTATCGTGGGTATTTCAGTCAAACAGACGGTTCATTGATGTATTACAAAGAATTTTAAGGAGGAAACGATCATGGCAAAGCTTACAGAACTCGAAAAACAAAAGGCAATCACCTGCGTTGGTTACATCGAAGGCAAATTCAGATGTGAACGTTATAAACTCGAAATCGCTTATGACAAGCTCGGGCATTACGACGAAGAGTATGACCAGCAGCTCGAACACATAAGAGAAATGGAAGAGTTTTACTCAAACCTTGTAGAAAAATTAAAGGAGGTTCTCTAATGTATTATCTTTGTACTTGGTCTGCTGGCTGTGAAAATTACGCCATTGCAAAAGACGGAGTGTTTCTGCTCTTTAAAAGAAAGCGTGATGCAAAAGAATATTTTGCAAATGCAAACTTCGAACCACATTACGAAAAAGTAACCCTGGAAAAAGCAAAGAAACTCTTCGGCAAACATCAATATCAAATAATTTAAGGAGGTTTATTATGAACTATGAACAAATCACCAAAACTCAAGCCCGCAAACTGCACGCAAAAGGCGAAAAGGTTTACTGCCTTCCGTCAAAAGCAAATCCTTGGTCTACTTGGTGGTGGCCAACACCAGAGATTCCAATGGATAGAGATTTTGACAAATTCTGTAACGAGTATCAGTATTACAACTGTAATGCTGAAACAGGTAAAAGGATTGCGTTTTATAAGGAGGTGATGTAATATGAAGTTAAGAGAATTAAACCCGATTTTGGACGATCATGCCGACATACTTGTTATCGTTGATGATGGTGACAATAGAGAAAGCTTGTACGATTTGTCTGGTATGGATAAGGTTGCATTCTTCGACACCAACGGAGATTATATCGTGGACTTCATTACCACCTGGGATGTAGACTATGATTACGACTTCGTAATTTATGTATCAAAGGAGGTGATGTAATTGGGTGGGCTAATGATATTTTTGGCAATTGTATTAGTTGTAACAATTGACATCTGGAACAAATATTGATAAAAAGGAGGTGACATTGAAATGCTATTTGGACTATTGTTTATGTTCGTTGTAGCTTTTCTTTGGTTTCATGGGGCTCTATAATAAGCCCCTAAACTAACCAGGTTTAGCCTAAACTAACGCCCACATTCACCAACCCACTGGATGACCGCGCCAGTATAAACAAACACCTCAGGGGGTATTATGCTGCGAGTATAAACCCAAGCCCCGACAAGGCTAATCAAAAATTTCATTGGACCACTGATTTTCCATCGATTACCATCCAGCGATCTTTTCCCAACCCCGTACAGTTAGCCTGTTAGTCCATCAACCATATAACATACGTATAATATTTATACAAATTATATATAAACTAATTGCTCTTTTTTATGGGATGGCCGCCCGAAATATCCCAGGGCGTACTATGTTGCTGGACCAAGAAAACCCGATCGATTACAACTGCGGATAATTTCCCAAAATATTTTTCAAAAACTGTATAAAATCCTTGACTTATCCAACGGCCTTATGGTACAATATAATTGCCAAAGGGAAAGGTAGCATCAACTCCTTACTTATATACTTGCTAATGGTACCTCCTTATTATATTCATTTTCATAACCTTTCTCTTTGGTACCAATAGGCCCAGGTTCACCTCCTCGATATTTGGCGCCTTACATATAAAGGGCGGGACGAGAAATCGCCCGCCTATTTTTAAATCCTCTCACCGAAGCAAACAAAATATTATACTAAGCAGAGGTGTATATATATGAAATATTATAGTGATGTAACCAAAAAGTTTTATAATGATGTCAAAGTGCTCGAAGCCGATGAAGCCGCAGTTGCGAAAGCAGAAGAAGAACGCAAAGCCGCACTTGTGAAACAACAAGAGCAACAAGCCAAACTCAAAGAGCAACGCGCTGCGCGTGCCGAAGAGATCACACAAGCCATCAAGGAACGTGACGAAGCTCAAAAGAAGGTTAACGAACTCTTGAGCAAGTTTGTCAAAGATTACGGCAGCTACCATTATACTTGGAGCAGCGAGCTTGTTGATGACGCGTTTAAGACGGTGTTCAAATTCTTTTAAGCCGTTGTGAAAACTATAGAGAGAAAAACAATAGATAACCCAATTGCGGATCGATAGGACGATGCCGCAGTTGTAGCACAACGAACCAACCGATAGGAAGATTGGTTTGTTCAAACCCAGTGCGCGGTGAGAGGTTTTGCGCTGGGCAATAATAACATATTATACGGAGGTATCAATTATGGCAAATAAGAATAAGGCAACTGCGGTTGCGAAGTACACAGTCGATGATGTGGTGGTAATCAAGGGTCTATCGGGAGAGGAACAAGAAACCACGGTACAAATGAGCAGAACGGAAGATGTGGCTTATGTGTGGACGAGCGATAATGTGGTCGCAACCAAAATCAAGAAGTTGATGGGACGCGCTCCCGACCAATGGAAGTTAGTCAAGATTAGCACAAATACGGCAGGAGAACCCGTTGGATATTTCTTCGAGTGTCCGAAGAAGTTGGTTAGCTTCAGAGTAGGCAGAGAATATAGTGATGAGCAGATACAACAAATGCGGAAAACTGCCAAAATGATGGGTGACAAAAACAAGAAGTGAAAAATTGATTTATTTTAACGTTTAAGGTTTTTAGCAATGGCTGTAGCCATTTATTTTGACCAATACGTGGTCGGCTTGGGAAGTTCTTCAGGTCGGCATAAAATTTTGATTTTTCCTACGTTTTATCGGTAAAAAAGATAAGGCTTCAAATGCGGCTCGCAAACGGCTCTAATTTCAATTCTGGGGTTTGTAGAGCATTCAACTGAATAGGTTTTTAAACTAAAACAACTGCGGTCGATAAAGTAGCCGCAGTTGTTATTTTTTATCAATATAACTGTATATAGTGAAGGGGTAGTGCATTTTGAATGTTTTCAAAATCAGTCTACCCATAATTATTAAATAGCTTCCGCGTAACCCCTCGAATCATAGGGGTTATAAGGGGTTACAACCGAACTACAAACCTTAATATTCAAACCTTGCTCACAGCGCCCAACATCTTCCGTAATTTTAGACCAAAACTAATCGGGTCGATTACTTTATCGAGGCGACCCCCAATTGTCCACAGATTATTACTATAGCCCTAATCCTGGACCAAAAACGGGCATATTTATTCGATGTCGCCAACTGCAAATTCAAACTAACAACAAATCGATGTTTTCTACCTACAAAATCCCCTTATAATCCCCTTGTACTAAATTATCGATAATATAGTACTCAATACCGATAATAGATCTAATTATCGATAATTCTACTAACAACCTATTAGACTACTTACA
>ERZ1026868.1035-NODE-1035-length-15154-cov-9.977548_pt1 | contig 15154 bp, 23 predicted proteins | sample MGYA00380164_ERZ1026868 | MGnify/ENA primary metagenome ERZ1026868 (study PRJEB33269, sample SAMEA4719800) | human gut metagenome | biome: human-associated habitat; feature: organic feature; material: feces | place: Cameroon | collected 2013-10 ... | reverse complement strand
GTGGGCTTGGCTAACGTGGACAACGTTAAGCAGATACCTGCATCGGAGAAGGGTACGGCGAACGGCGTGGCAACTCTCGGCACTGACGGCAAACTTACAGCGGCACAGATGCCGGCAATGAAGACGGTTAACGGTGAGAGCGTCGTGGGTTCTGGTGACATCAAAATAGACCTGTCACTCTACAAGGTTGTCACTGACCTGCCTACGTCAGACATTGATGCCACGAAGATTTACTTGAAGCTTGCTTCAAGCACAGCTGAAAAGAATGTCTACGCCGAGTATATTTATACTGGTGACACAACGGCAGCATACGACGAATCAAAGTGGGAAAAATTAGGTGAGGCGCAGACATCAATTACCGTGGATGCAGCATTCTCTACATCATCGACCAATCCGGTTCAGAACAAGGTTGTCAATTCGGCTATCGAGGGTTTGAAGACATCTGTAGGTAACGTACAGTCTGACCTCAATAGCAACGTACAGACCCTTCAGGGTAAGAATGCGGAACAGGACAAAGAGATTGCAAAGAAGCTAAACGCGTCAGCATACGTAATAGATGCTGCGCTCAATGCCACTTCAACCAATCCAGTTCAGAACAAAGCAGTACATACTGCGCTCGCCAACAAGTTGGACAAGTCATCCTATGTGGTTGATGCCGCTCTTAGCGCATCATCCGCAAATCCAGTGCAGAATAAGGTTGTGAATACTGCGCTTGGACAGAAGGTAAACACCACCACATTCAACACCGAAATGGCGAAGAAGCTCGACATGACCACTAAGGCTTCGGACACCGTTCTCGGTCTTGTACAGACGGGTCATGTCGCTTCAGACGGTGAGCTGCCGCTGAAGGTGGACTCTGACGGAAAGGGCTACGTGGTAATCGAGTCAATGTCCACAGAGGATATTGAGGCATTGTTCAAGTAGTTAGTTTTAAGGGAGGGTATGTCAGAAAACATCTTTTGGGCATACCCTCACTTACTCAAAACCTATAAAACGTGCAAGTATGAAATATGTAGATGAAAAAGGAATAAAGCGTGCCGTAAGCAAATTGTTAAGTTTAATAAGTAATTGCGCTACAAAGGACGTTGCGACATCTAAGAATGCAGGCTTGATGTCGTCAATGGATAAAAGTAATCTTGACTTTATCTATGATGCTGACAACAAAAAAATTAGGGCTGCTGCAATCCCTGGTGAAATGAGAGAAGTTCTCGAATTTTCGGGATTTGTGACTGTAACAGTCTCAATGATGGGTGCAGATGATAATACGGCAATATACTTCAATACGAAAACGAATACTTTTGTCGCAAAATCGGGACCATACTATTGCGGAACATGGGCAGGGGCAGAAAACTGGGGAAACCAAGAACAAAATGGCGTCAGCCCTGTTGCAGGAAAAATATATATTAATGGAAAAAACATGTACAGATTGGGAGTTAAAGGCCTGACTTTGCTCAATCCTTCTTTAACAGTTGATACATCGTTGAGCGATACGTCGGTCAACCCAGTACAGAACAAGGTAATATACAATGCTTTAGCAGATAAATCTGCAACGTCGCATACACACACCTTGTCAAGCTTGGGTATGTATGAAGCACTGTCCAGTACGACCACAGGCGGATGGGATTTGATAGGCAAAGACTATGCGACAGGTGTTTGGATAAAGGCATTGAAAGGAGCCGTGAATGCTCCATCTTGGTATGCGCCGAGATATGCGTCGGGAATAGCGTTTGGTGGTGGAGACATAAAAGCGGTTATATCTTTGTCAAATTCACTGCCGCAGGTGCGTTTCGCGTCAGGTGCTGGAACTGCTCCGCAATGGTGGTTAGGTTTGAAAGGAACAAAAGATAAGGAGTATAATCTTGACAATATACCGACAGGGAAAATGGCAGCGCAGGCAGAATTGTCTTCCTCAGCATCATTAACAACCGTAATAAACGAAGTAAACGCTATTATAAAAGCATTGAAGACGGCAGGAATAATGAACTCTTAAAAAGGAATTTTGGGAAAGCTGGCTGGGCTGACTGAGAGCTGGGCCTCACTGAGCATATCTGAGCCTATCTGCGGGGCTGCTTAATGGGCGCAAATAATAACTGACAAATAATAAATAAGAAGATGACACCTAAGGAATTTTGTAAATGGATGGCTCCTGCGGCTTATAATGCGGACATTTCGCCCGTGTTTATCATTGCTCAGGCGGCACTGGAGAGCGGATGGGGCAAGAGCGCCATCGGCAAGTATAACGTATTTGGTATAACAAGAGGAGGATGGCCTATTGACAAGTGTCTGCTTGTCACAACGCATGAGTATTTCAAGACTAAGACGGTGAGGTTCACGGCGCCGGAGAAGGTGGTGAAGATTGAGTATGTGGCTGGCAAGGGCCTGTATAAGTATACTTGCAAGCGGCTGTTCCGAAACTACGCCACTTTGGGTGAGGCTCTGAGAGACCATGCTGCTGTGCTGAAGAAATCGTGGCCTGAGGCTTGGGCGTACAGAATGAGTCCTGAGAACTACGTGAAGAAGATACAGGAGGGGCGGAAGAAGTATGCGACGGCTCCGAACTACGTGGAGACTATGGTGAAGATGTTCGGGACAGTGAGAAAGGCGATGAAGGAGGCTGGACTGAGCTGCTGAGCTTCTTGGTTTTTAGGAAGGATTATTCTTTTGCTTGGGATTTTTGTGTTATTTTTGTTAGTATAAAAAAGATTGATTGGATGGTTAATAACTTGACTACAAGTACGGGTAAGGCCGTCGTTTTGGGGACAATGGGAGGGGAGGCGCTGTCTGCGCTCTTCGACCTAAGATGGATGTTGGTGCTGATAGTGGTGCTGATAGTGGCGGACTTCTGGTTCGGCGTGAGCGAGAGTCTGCATAAACATGAGCATTTCCGCTTTTCGAGGGCGGGACGGCGAACGTGCAACAAGGCGGTGGACTATATCACCTACCTTATATTAGGTTCGGTGCTCGGTCTGGCTATCTTCGAGCCGTTGGGATGGACGAATCATGTGGTGACGGCTGCGGTAGGTCTTGGCTTTGGGTGTGTATGGGAGGTGGACTCCATCGTCGGGCATGTGTGTGAGCTGCACGGCGTGAAGAACAGATTCTCGATAAAGCGCTTCATTATAGCGCTGATGAAGAAGAAAGACGAGGACATCGGCGAGGCTGTGGAGGAGGCGATGAAAAAAGAGTGAAGGAAGATAAAGTTTTTAAGGAGAAACGGTTATGATGGACGAATTATATAGTAAATTTGTAGGAGCACTGTGGGGGATGCTGCTCTGCCTGATGGTCAGTATGCTGGCCGGCTGCGGTGCGAAGAAGCCCGCGGTGCTGACAAGAACGGACAGCGTGAGAGTGACGAAGGTGGCGAAGGACACTGTGTACTGGGACCGCATAGTGCTGAGATACGTGGAGAGGACGAAGACGGACAAGACGTGGAGCAGGGACTCGACGGCTACGACCGTGGACGAAGACGGAAACGTGAAGAAGACTGAGGCTTGGCACTGGAGGGACAGATACGTGGAGAACTCGCTGAACACGCTAATGAAGGACAGCTTAGAGACGTACAAGGCGATGGTGGACTCGATGGCGAACATTGGCAGAAAAAACAATGACGTACCTGTGCCGGTGGAGAGAAAGCTGAGCTGGTGGGAAAGGAACATAGAAAAGCCCATCGCGTCCTGCATCGCTGTCATAATAATAGGCGCTGTGGTTCTGCTGACTCTCAGATATGCGAGAGGAAGGCTGAAGAGCAGCGGGAAGAAAGAATAAAAAAAAGGAAATTGTTTGGATTATTAGATATGGTTAATGGCTTTAGTTATTAGTTTTTTAATTTAAGGTTGATAGATTTGTTTCAGGTGAGCCTTGCCCGTCCGTAGAGGATAGGCAAGGCTTTTATTTCCATATTGTAATAATAAACTTTTTTACGTAACACTTTGTAATATAAATCAAGTATGCACTAACAATTTGAGAAATTAACAGTTAAATTAACTGCATTCTGATAATTTTTGCTATATTTGCACAATATCAGATTTTAGACTAAACGATTATGACAGAAGAAAAGAAAAAGGCACTCCTTTCTGTTTTAGACGGAATGGACGTGAGCGAGGTTATCTCGCTGTTAATAATGAGTGGTAACAGCTATTCAAGAAGATTGTTGAAATTCATCAAGTGGATAACTAAATGGCTACCTATATGTATAATGGTGTGGCATAGTTTTGCCATGTTGGATTTCTCAAAGAATCCGAGAGAAATGTTTATCGTGCATTCCGAACACTGGCCAAGCTACGCATTTATATATGTGTTACTGTATGTATTACCACTTGTGCTCATACTGTTCAGTAGATTCTTCTGGCTGTGTTGGGTATACAGGATTCCGTTCTTTTATTACTTCGGTGTAAATGCTATACATCTCACTTATTGGTCTTGGTATACCACTAAAGAAATGGTAATGTCATGTATGTCTGTAATAGTAATGACAGGAGTATTTTACTTGTACTGGGTAATAGATTGGTTATTAACAAGAACAAGAATAGGTAAAAGGATTTTCTTCTAAAGCAAAATGGCTATGAAAAGAAAAGTATTCAACTATTACACCTTGGCTCTCATTCTGAAATCTCTGTATGAGAGCTGTATGAAGGCATGGGAACAACAGAAGAACGGCGAGAAAGTAACAGCTTGCGGGATGAGCGATGAAGACATCGAAACGCTCTGCCAGGACATACTTCCGAATATGTTAAACCCCATGATGAGCGCAGAGGAAGTAAAGGACAGATTGGGCGTGAGCGACGCAACATTAAACAGGATGGTCAAGCGCGGGGACATACCGAACGGAGAATGTAAGAAGCGCGGGCACACACGATACTGGAAGAAGTGGGACATTCTGTGGTTCATAAGAAAGAAGAGAAGCAAGTGATAGCACCTACTATCACTTTAAGTATCTGACTATCAGTATAATACAAAATCTTTGAGCGTGTTATGGCTTTATTGGTCGTAACACGCTAATTTTGTGCCTGTAACGTTACAGAATAGTGTTAGTTAATATTGAGGATTTAAAAAGATTGTATTATGGAGATGACAGATGCAAAAGTAGTAGAGAAGAAAATCTACGAAGAGGGAAAGAAGCACGGTGAGTATGCTTCTAAGGCAACAGGTAATGCTGGTCTTACCCTTGGTATCATCGGCACAGCACTCGGCGCTGGTGCTTGGTTGCTTGGCGGTAACAACCGCAGCGTGTTTGGTTCTCTCGGTGGCAGCAACATGCCTGAGAACGTGAACATCAACGCATACGGCTATGGCGCAAATGCGAATGCTAATCAGCCGACCGCCTTGCAGGTAATGGAGAAGGAATGCGCTGATGAGGTGAAGCTGCTTACCGACATGTTCGGTTTGAAGCTCGACACCGCTAACAAGTTCTACGCTATGCGTGAGACTGACATCGCAGAGAAGTTCTCTATGTACAAGGGTGCTACAGATGCTATCAACGCTGAGAACCGCCGTGCAATGCAGGCTGAGTTCGGTCTTTACAAGTCTCAGATTGATGCGGACTTCGGTCTGTACAAGAATCAGAGAGACCAGTACGATGCGTTGCAAGCAAAGTATAGTGACCTCGACAAGAAGGTAGCCGTTATGGAAGCCCTCACTCCTTACAAGGAGAAGCTGATGATGGCTTACGTGAACGAGAAGTGCTGCCGCAAGATTGACGGTGTCCTCGGACTCCAGAGCACTCCTACTGTTACAGTTCTTCCATCCGCAAACTTTTGCGGATGTGCTGCTACATCCACTCCCACTACAGGAGCGTAACAGAGCTGTAAGGAAGTCGGTTAGACGGACTAAGAAAAAATGAGTTGGTGAGGGGCGTTTGCCCTCGTTGGTGGATGCCCTCTCACCTCTCTATAACATATCACCAACTTAAAGATATTGATTATGATGAATTTTGGGAACAGCCCATTATTGGATATGGGTACAGGCCAGCAGCAGCCGCAGATGATGGATGCCGAGCTACAGAAAATGTATGAGGCAATACAACAGAAGCGAGCATCTATCAATATGCAAGCACAGCAGTCTTCCACCCCTTTATGGGATGAGATAGACAAGATTGAAGACAATCTTACAGGCGCACAACGTCAGTACTTGATGCAGAATCAAGAGTACGTTGACAGCTTGCAATATGTGTCTAAGTTAGTGCAAGACGAGGAATTGCGCATCATACGTCCTCGTATTGAAAGCACTCAGCAAGGACAGGAAGCATTGAAGAAACATCTATCTTTGATGCAAAGACTGAAAAAAGAGATAGCACAAGCAGAGGAACAAAAATCAGCTATGCTTAACGATTATATGACAAACCATAGTGATAAGACTTGGCAGGAATATCTTGCTATGGTTCAAGGAACGAAGAAGGGAGGGAACAAGAAATGAACTTACAAAAGCTGAAAGAACGTCTTGCGCCGTCAATGGAAACCTGGATAGACGCAAGAATTGACGACATGATAAAAGGCAATCCGTCGCTTGCCATACCTTCTGTGTATATGAAGCGGGCAGCGCACAATATCGTTTGTCGTAACAAGGAAAAATGGGAAGAGAAAATTGACGATCTATCCCTGTTTGTCGCTGATGAAAATGGAGTTGTTGATGCGGAATCTGTTTTCGAAGACGCGATGCAAATACTGAAAGCGATGGAGAAAAAGCCTTTTGATATCGGGCTTCTTCATGGCACAATAGGCGAAGGATGTATCTCTATTGATATGCCTGACGGTATTATCTCTGCCTTGTTGTTTGGCAGCAACAAGAGTATAGCCATTACCACAGATGATATTGCCGAATTAAAGAATATATTAATCACGTAAGATAAATTTAGCGGTATGAAAACAATACAGACAAATACGCTTGCCGAAAAGCTGTTTTGGTTTTACAGAATCGGCATAAGAGTGATACCTATACTCCTTATGGTTTTACACTGGTTAGGTGTGCATTGGTTTCACCATAACGCCGCATCAATGGGTTTGGATCTGAACGAGAACGCCGTTTTGGTGGTGTCGTTATACGCATTGGCGTATGTCGTACTGCCTGCCGTTCTGCTGCCGGCAAGCTTTCTTTTCAAGTTCGGCTGGGTGTGGCGAATACCTTTCCTGTATCTTGCAGGAGTTATTCTGATAAGGTTAGGGCACGGCACGCTGTGTATTTCAGAAACGACACGGATAGCGGACTATACGCTTATTGTTCTGACGTTGCTGCTGTACGGTCGGGCGTTTACGTTGCAGGATAGATAACAAAAAACCGCGCACGGACAACAAGATGTTACTCCTGCTGCCCGTGCGCGGTTGACATCGGTCTACTCTCCGAAGTTTTCCGGTCTGTACTCCGGGTTAAGCTGCAACGCATACTCTCCTGCGCGGTCGTAGATGCCCTCGTTAGAGAGTTTCGTTATGATATTCTTCGCTGCCTGAACGCTGTCCGCATCGTCGTTGATGTCAATGTCCGGCATCCCCGGTATCGAGTTGATTACGGACTGCATGGCGTTGTTCCAGTTGTGCTGCAAATCCAGAGCATTGCCTTCGTTGAAGTCCGGGCGCAAGTCTATTCCTATCCTCTTCTGGATATTGTCAAACAGGTTTCTGAACAGGCTTACCGCAACATCTATCAGCACCATTGCAGCCTCCATACGGGCGATGATCTTGCTCTTCGGCACATGGTTCTTCAGGAAATAGTTGTCGATGCAGTAATAGAGCGTTTTGACGAGCGGTTTGAGTTCCGCCTCCGACGCGTCAGACAGGTCAAGCCAAAGCTGATAGCGGTCTGCGAGAACAAAGCGCATCTTCGCATCCCAGGCGTTGTATGCGACAAGAGCCTTGTTGATGCTTTGCTTTGTCTTTTGACGATACAGCTTCTTGTCCTCTTTAATTGCGCCCAAAGCGTCTATCATAGCTGTCTGGGCAATATTGTACGCCGACCCCATTGTGATGTAATACAGCGAACAATAGCGGTCAATGCTCTTTAGCAATTCCTCTTTCTGCTTTACGCTTGGCGCAATGACATATGGTCTTCTTGGGGTGCGGCTTATTAAATAGCTTGCGTTCATAGTTATATTGCGTTTGTGATTTGTAAATCGTGCGTCTCGCCTATCACGCCGACAACCGGTATTCCGCAAGCGTCAGCCACACGGCGTTCCATTTCACAGCCTTTCGAGCACCGCCATCGGTTCGGTACGATGATGCCGTCGCAGCCGAGGAGCAGGCGTAAGTCCTCTTTCATGTGCTCCGTGTGCGGCGCAGAGTCGGACAAAGGTTTGCTCATGGGATTGACCGCCTTGTAGCCGAGGATTGTCAGTTCTTTCTCGATCTGTGCGTAAAACTTGCGTCGTTCGTTGAGATTGCAACCTACGACCGGAGCTGATATGTATATTTTCTTTTTGCTCATTTTTTTGTTTATCAGATTAAAATATCACTTCTTTGTAGCTTGATGTCGGCTTCTTGCCGGACAGGATTGCATTGCCGCAAGTAATCAGTCCGTTATCCTCGTCATACGACGGAACGAACACGATTACATCAAATCCGTTTGCCTTCAAATCTTCTTCCACTTTCTTGTACGGCACAAACGAGTCGTAACCTCCGCTTGTCTGAATATGGTTGGCTTCGCAGCTGTTCGTTCTGTGAAGCGGTGTAATCTTACACATAAACTTGCGTGGGTCGAACATGGACGCAAGCACCTTGCCGTCAATAATAGAGTCGTCAGCAAGTGCGAAGTTAAGAGTGTACTTGCGACCGCGCGGAGTTTCGAGTGTGTCAGCAAGTCCTGCAATATCTTTCAATGGTAGAGCATTGCCCGAGAACAGGTATTCTCGCTGTGCGTCGTCGGTAGAGTTTATGGAGAACTGCAAGCCCGCGTTTCCGTTGTAGTTGATATTCTTTACCCTAACCCATTCACGAATAAAGTCGTTTAAGCCTCGATTACGCTTCGGAAGCATCGTGCTTACTACAGGATGCACAAGCGAATTTCCGATGTAAGGAATAATATCCTCACGCAAGAAGAAACGTGCGTGCTCGATTATAGCCCCGTTCCATGTCGGCTCGCCCATGCGTGCATAGTGTACATTAAGGCGTTTGGTGTGATTAACCTCTGGGTGCATACTTAATGCCGTTGTTATCTCGTTGCGCAGGTCGTTCAGTGTCACGTTGCGTCCCGGTCCGACTTTCGGCACGTCACAGAACTTGCAGTTCATCGAACAGCCGTACTGGGTAGAGATTGTTATCACCCATTTTTCGGTTAGGGGCATTGGCGTTCCGTTCGGCACACCATTCAGCTCTCTTGTTATGCCGAGGAAGTCGGCTTTGATGTTTGCATCTTTTCCGTAGTCGGCTACTGTCAGAAACTCCAACACGCCTTTGTCTCCTTTTGCGGTGTAGATTTCACCTGTAGGAACTTTGATTTCTTTGAGTATTTTCATTGTTATTTGATTTTTACTTAATGTTTCTGGTTAAAAAGTGGCGAATTGGTCGAAAAGTATGCCCTGTGTAGCTTTTTGCCAATCCTTATTGTTAAGAGCAAGGGCAGGAAAGCTTTTCCCTGCCAAATATCTTGCGAGTAGCTAATCGTATCAGAAAAAGGACCGATACCCCACAGTTTGCGCAGTCTTTTCGCCACCTTGTAGCTCCTGTTTTTTCGTATAGGGCGGAGTGGCATTTTAAACTCCTTCTTTATTTTTCTAATCTTCATGCTCCACCTCCTTTCTGCTTGTCGTGGATGTTGCCGATAATTTCTACATCGCCATTAAAGTCATTTACTACAGTTCCGTATAACGACCACGACACCTTTAATTCGGGGTGTCCGGGCACGACGTAGACCACATCAAAGCAGTAGCCGCGCACGCTACCCACTACATAGCCAAATGGCTTGCCGTCGTGAGCAAGAATGTCGCCTTCATATATCTCCTTGCCATTCTTATCTTTCAGTCCAGTGTACTGCCCGACCGTATCGGGATAGACTCGCGCCATGTTACTTCCGTGGTCGTTGCTTATGTACATGCCGTCTACGAGGTGGTTCAAGTCGCCCACCATCCACTTGCTATTGTCGAGACGTATGCCTCTGAATTTAATTTCTCTGTTCATTGCTGCCAATGTTATATAATTTGTGTTTCGTAATTCTCTGATTGCCATATTTGCCGCTCTCTCTGAAACGACAAGCAGATTGCCATCTTTATTGAGAACAGTATTCCATTCCTGCCAAAAATGTCTCTTGTATTGGACTATATATCCAAACCTTAGAAAGGAGTACTCATTCTGCATTATACAGGGCAATAGTGCAACTTTTCTTGCATACATACCTAATCCTCCTTAATGCCGAAGGGTGTGCCGTCGGCGAAGGTTATTTCAGCAAAAGCAAAATGGTACGTTTTGAGCGAGTTTTTGAAACAACCAAAATTATCAACATTATTAATTACAATGCCTGTGGAGTACAATTCCATTATGTGTAGAAAATTACAATGTCCACTGGTTTTCTTTGCCCATCCGAACGGCTGATGTTTCAGCATTTCCTGCCAACACTCGTCTGCATTGGCGAATGGACGGTATTTGGGTTCGGGCTTGACACGGTAGTCGTACATATCAGGTCTAAAAAGATGGTCTTCATCCACATCTACCCATTTATCGTTAAAATTAGGCTCTCCTGGATGTTCAATCTTAAAGCTAAGGTCTACGTCGTAATACTGAATAGTTTTGCCATTTACATACGCCTGCATGACGACGATGAGGTTTTTTGTTTCTTCTCTTGTCATAATTGTTATTGCTTGCATGATTTGTTGTTTGGGATGTTATTATCGAGTATGTCGTTGAGCCTTTTGTTTTCCTTGCGATACCGCTCCGATGTACGCTTTAGCTCTTCGTAACGATTCTTTCTATCTTGCCATCGGGTGATGGGGGAAAGTAGGAAACTCGTGATTCTTTCTACGAAATTGAAGTATTCGTTGAAAGTGAAATTGTCTGTCAGCCCCTTGAAGATGGCGAATGGGATGTAGCCTATGAGTATTACGACAAGGATGGGGGATAGAAGGATGACACAGACGGTATTTGTGATGAATTGCTTCATGTATATTCCTCCATGTTTAATGTATATGTTTTGATTATATTAGCCCTTTCCACTGTCACTGGAAAGGGGGTTATTATTTTTTTCTATTTCGCAAACTCTATCATATATTGCGCAAGCACGGCACTTACATAACATAAAGTCATAAGTATTGCAGCTACAGATGCAACTATAATACTTACCGTTCTTAACTTTGGTGTTTCAGACCAAAATAATGCGCTAACTATCAGGAAAACAGTTCCTAAAATTGTCAATAATGTTACCATATTTCTATCTATTTATGCCCGAAGGCGGTTAAACAATCATAAACGCATAATCCATACCCAAGATACGGCTATGCCTACAATACTCACAATAAATCCTGTAACAAGATAAAGTAATATTATATCATCTTTGTTTATTTTCATATCTACACCTCCATTTCTTCTTCAATCCGAAAAGCAAACAGGATATGCTGTAACTGATGAACACAAAAGATATAATTTCCCATGATGTCACCGTTTATTGAAACAGACCATTTGGTTTCATCTTCGTCTGTGCAAAGTCTAATTCTTGGAATACGACTATGCGTAAAGTATACTTGCCCCTTATTCCAACCATTCTTTTCAAGGATAGCAGATGTAAGATCCACTGGTTTAATATCATCTACACTTACCAAGCAGTATGTTAACCCTTCTTTAGGGCAAGATAAGTCAAAATGGCTTCCGTCTCTTGGCTCTTTGACAACCATGGTTTTGTTGTCATACGTGACAATATCATTAATAATATATTTCTGTTTCATGCGCTTGGGCCTTTCTATTTTCTGGATTGTATACATTGTCGATGAATATTTTTGCGAGTTTTCGACTTGCTTTTATATAGAATGTTTGTTTTGTCGTTTTAGCCAAATCGACAAATGTTTTTTCTATGTTTTCGTTGTTTTCACGATCACAACAGAATCCGATACGTGTGGAGTCAAGCATATCGCGATTTTCACTCTTCTTGGCATATATGAGGTTAAACGTCGGTTTGTCACGCTCCTTATACTTGGCAATATACATACATAGAAAGAAGCCATTCAGTATGGGTGGCAGGAGGTTCAATATCCTTTTGGTAGGTGTGTACCAGCGTACAAAATTCGCAGATGTCTGAAGGATTTTTCTTATATCGTTGAATCCTTCTGTCCACTTTTTTATTTCATATTCTTCGATTTCCATAATGTTATGTTTTTATGATAGTAAGAATAGATCTTATAGCTGGGATAGGCGATTCTATGTGTTTGGGAGGGAGACTGTATAGAAATTGTAGACGAAGACGTAGGGGTTGGACTGCCATGTGCCTTTGCCTTTGATTTTGTCTATCAAGGCAGCGAAGGCTTCTCTTGCGGTTCTGTACGGTGAGTTTGCCAGTCCTGTGTACCAATATGTCACGCCTTCAAGTCCTACGTCATGCGCCTCCCAAATGCCTTCTGCCAGACAGTCTTTTTCGCTGATGTCTTGCAAGCGCTCAAAGCGAATATTAGTAATGCGGATATGATGGGGCATGTGGTCTGCACGGACGAACATCTTGTTGGCGTAGCCTTTCTCGTATTTGATACATTCCAAGGGCATTCCGTGAATGCCACAAAGACGGTAAAATTCATCGTCCTTTATCAGGTCATCGTATTTCTGGGCGATGGATATGGTTTCACCTAACTTGTACTGAGCTGCTTTAAATCTATTGCCACGGAGTGTAAGCAGATTCCGTCCGTTGTCGAGCTTTTTGAGTTGGAAATCTTCATCATTAAACGCAATAAACCCATTTGGCGTATAGGCGATTCTCCTTGTCTGTGTTTTGCGGCCTTCAAGAACGGCTTGGGTGAGACCGTAGCGGTCGTTGAACATTATCTTCTTCATAAATTATTCGGTTTTATTTATCTCTATCTCCACTTCAACATTGTTTGTTATTTCTTTGTTCATGACGCAGTTGACATACTGGAAGAATATACGTCCGAGTTCATGGACAAGGTTATCTTTTCTTCCTTCATCAGCGGAATGGGTGTTTTCTATTACCGACACCTGGTCGTCAGTCCTGACAATCATTCCGTTGTCGGCCTGTTCTATTATTAATTTAGCTTTCATGAATCTGTGTTCTTTTTGTCGAGTTTTATGAGGATGATGCCTACTATAAAGAGGATGAATGAGAGGAAAGATAAGCCTACGACTGGTCCGTATTCGACACAGAAGCTTACCGTGGCAAGCGTAAGGTTGAGAAGGGCGCTTAATGTTAAAAGGAGTATTCCGAAAATTTTCATTGCGATATGAGTTTTAGAGCCTCCTGCCCAAAATGTGGTGTAAGGGCAGGAGGGGTGTGGGGTTACTTGGTAATCATCATCTGTGGTACGTTGCCGTAAACGGGAAGCTTGCCATCCCACTTTTCTATCCACATCTTCTTGAGGATGGCTGGGGTAAGTGAGGCGGACTTGAGTTCGTTAGCCTCTCGCTCGGCTCGTGCCTGTACGAGCATCTTTTCTGCTTCCGCCTTCTTGACGGCTACCTCGTTGAGTGCTCTCTGCGCCTCCTGAATGGCCTTGTTTTTCTGGTTGACGGCCTGTACGATGGAATTTGGATATTTGAGGCCAGACGTAAGCTGTTCAAGATGGAAGTGCTCTTTGGCGAGTGCTTTACTAAGCTGTGCCTCGATGGCACGTTCAACCATGTCACGGTTGCTGACAATCTGGTCTGTAGTGTACTTGTTGAGCTGAATGCGGAAGGCATCCTTGACATAATTGAATAGTGTGCCGTTGATGATGTCGTTGAGTTCCTTGCGGTACTTCTTGAACACCTTCGGGGCGTTGCCATCGACCATCTTGAGAGAGACGGTAGGATCGACGGTGAACTCGGATCCGTCCTTGGCGTTGATTGTGAACGCGGGATAGTCGATGGTCTGTACGAATGTGGGGTACTCGTAGACCTCTTCTGTGAGGGGGTTGTACCAGACGCGACCGGTGACGAGGCTTACGTCATCGACTCCCTTGTCTGAGCCGTAGAGGTTGACGAGAATGCCTTCAGAACCTGCGTCGATGCGTTCGCAGCAAGAGGTAAGGGACATCGCTGCGACGAGCAGCGAGAACATACACACGGAATTGAATCTTTTCATTGTTTTTTGTTATTTTTAAAAGTTAGGCAGTTTGTTGCGATGGACAAGAGCGTCCAGAACAACAGGACTGCGATGCTAATCAAGTTTGTGGCGGTGTCGGGCTTGCTGACACCGCGTAATGTGGCGCTGAGGATGATGAGGGTCATCACAATCCACGCCGCGAAAGCTACGATTTTGATATTGATGTTCATATTTGTACGGGTGATTGGCAACTAACCAGCTATGACTCGTTTATTCCGTAGGCTTGGGGAAGCTTGCGGATTGTGGCAGAGCCGTAGCTGTCCTTGGTGAGGAGGACGAACTGGCGGACTGTGGTGGAGTCGTTGAGACTGATGCCTTTGTCTTTGCAGAAGCTCTCTCGTCCCATGCGGCACGAGCCGGTGAGAACGTGATGATAGGCGAAGAGGTCACGGTTGGGGTAAGGAGTGTCGTAGTCGGGGAATTTCTTGCGGAAAGCCTCGATTCGTTCCTCTTCGGTGCTGCCATCGTAGAGTTTCTCTTGCAGGGACATGAAGGCATCGTGCAGTGTGTCGCCATGGGCGAACTTATTCTGCTCCTTGACGATGTAACAGGGGTGTAGGGTAAGGTCATTATTTAGAATAAAACCTTGTGCGATGTTGTCGTGAACGGATTTTATAATCGTTGGTACGTCGTCTATTACATAAACCTTGTCACCATTCATTTCCTTTATACCAGAGCCATCGCCATAGCCATCGCCAGAGCCATCGCCATAGCCATCGCCATAGCCATCGCCAGAGCCATCGCCATCGCCATAGCCATCGCCATCGCCATAGCCATCGCCATCGCCATAGCCAGAGCCATCGCCATCGCCATCGCCATCGCCATAGCCATCGCCAGAGCCATCGCCATAGCCATCGCCATCGCCATCGCCATCGCCATCGCCATCGCCATAGCCATCGCCATAGCCATCGCCAGAGCCATCGCCATAGCCATCGCCATAGCCATC
>ERZ1026868.1033-NODE-1033-length-15185-cov-8.547389_pt1 | contig 15185 bp, 12 predicted proteins | sample MGYA00380164_ERZ1026868 | MGnify/ENA primary metagenome ERZ1026868 (study PRJEB33269, sample SAMEA4719800) | human gut metagenome | biome: human-associated habitat; feature: organic feature; material: feces | place: Cameroon | collected 2013-10 ... | reverse complement strand
ATATATATATTGTCCGAAATTAAAGCACTGTCGATTGGCAAACATTCTTGTACCACCATTTCAGATAAATGGATATGATTCTCACCAACTACTTTATTTAATTCATCCTTATTCCGAATTTTGTGGAAACCTTTTGCACCGCACCCTCTTCTAGGTTTAATTACAATCGGAAATTGAATTCCGCTTTCTGTAATTTCAGCAATGTTTGAAACACGCTCTAAAGTCATTGGACAAAAAATATCATTTTCCATGCATGTTTTCATTACCTGAAGTTTATCCTGTGACTTATTAAATTTATCACCATCACTAACAAGAACAACTGCATGTTCTGATAATTCCTCTTTATGCTTTGCAAGAATACTTGCCGAAAAATCAACTAACGGAAGAACCAAATCAAATTTCCCTGTTTTAACCAATTTTACAATATATTTTTCAGATTTTTCATATTGTTCTGGATTACAGATTCCTAATATTTTATGATCTGGAAGTCTTGAAGCATATCCGCAATCCATCTTAGTATGACAAAGAATCGATACCTCCATACCCAATTTTTTAAACTCTCTCATGAATGGCAAACACTGTCTTGCATACCCTTCCAATAGCAAAATATGCTTACCATTAGCTATTGCCTTCCAATCCATCTATTTACTCCGATCTAAGCGGATGTACCGCTTTACTTAATAAGTACGTATATTTGTTTTCACCAGTAATCATCTTAAGAATTTCATATCCACAATTTGCCACCCATGTCGGTACTTTTAAAACGACTTTTGCTCTTCCTTCAGCCTTTTCAGCCTTAATATAATCTGGTGTCCACATGCGTTTATTGTCTTTAATTATCCTTACAGTATTCTGTGGATCCTCTGAACACCAATTCACCATAGCCCGAACCGCGCCTTCTATATTAAGAATTTCGTATTCTGTCCCCTTACCAATTTGATATGCAATGCTAGGATATTTCAAGTAATATCGCTTTTGAATATCTCTTTTCACTATATCTGTATATACTGGTGAAAAGCGAAATATATCAAATTTTTTCATTTTACTAACTTCCTGTTCAGCCAACATCTTGCTTCTACCGTAATTTGAGACAGGACTCATCGGAGTTTTAGCAGTTACTGTTCCCGTAGTAAAACCAAAAACATCAACTGTGCTGATAAACAGCACCGGAATATCTCCAGATACATCAAAAATATTTTTTGCACATTCAACATTAATATGCTTGTAATCATCCCATGTAAACTCTTTTCCATTCGTTGCATGAGCTAATGCTGCAAGATGAATTACTCTATCCGGATTATAAGTCTCCATTATACGTCGAATTGCAACTTTATCTGCAAGATCAACCATATGATAAAAGTACTTTCCACCACAAGTCTGATTACTGCTTTTATCTAATCCTATAACCTCATATCCAACTTCAAGTAAACTCTTTACAAGATATGAACCAATCATTCCTTTTGATCCTGTAACTAATATCTTCATATTTCGCCCTTCAAGTCGTTAAGCTTGGATTGCTTTCCTGAGCCATTGCAATCAACTTTTTCAGTAATCTTGTGTTCTCTTTTCCAAAAATTCTAAGTATTACGCACAAAGCTGTTTCAAAAAACATCCAAGTATCAAATAAAAATCCTTCTTTTTTTATGTACACAAACTCAAGTTCTCTTCTAGTTGGATAAACCTTTTCCAAATAATCATCTATATCAGCCTCTTCAAACTGATCACCATAAATGTAATCATATAACGCAGCAGGTCCTGAAATCCCTGGCTTAACTGTTTTGGTCTCGTCATACTTTCCAAACCGAAATAAATCCTTCTGATCTCTTGCTACTGGACGAGGACCGATGATGCTCATATCCCCCCAAAAAATATTAAGAAATTGTGGAAGTTCATCAAGTTTTAATTTTCTAATAATCTTACCCCATGGAAAAATTCTATCTGCTTCCGGTCTAAGAGATGCTTCAGAACCACTTTTGGCATCCTTCAAAATCCTCATTGAACGAAATTTATACATTAAAAACTCTTCATTGTCCTTTCCTACACGGCTGGATTTATAAAATATTGGACCTGGATCTGAAATTTCTATGCCAATAATTGTAGCAATCCAAAATGGAAAAGAACACACAATCGCGAGCCCAGAAAAAATAACATCCATAACTCGCTTAAATTTTCTATACATTAGTCTTAACCTCTCTTATATGCACACTCAAATGCTTCCGCATAATAGCAGCCAGCCTGACTGCCTCTGTACGCAGCCAGCCCTTCTAACGCTTCATTGCTTCTTGGATGGGGATATGGTCTCATTACCCCTTTATACGCACGCAACGCCTTAATCTTCACATCTACTCCCTCTTTGCCTACTTCAACAAAATAATTTGGCATAAATCGATTTGCTGATGTATCAAGTGACCATTCTGTAGAAGAAGGTACTTCCATGTATAATAATTCTCTTAATGCAGGAATATTTTCTCTTCTCTGAAAAAGTCGAACCGCCGCCTGAACTGCTCTTGAAGTCTCAATATGATCAATATTTGTATCGGATGGATGGTGTGTGATGATTGCTTCTGCTCCAAAATCTTCGATACAACTTTCAACAAACTGCACTAATTCCAAATGTGGAACTGTATTCATCTTAATATTAGGGAAATCAGCTGCATACACTTTCTTAACCCCTAATATACTCATTGCATTTTTTTGATCTTCCGACAATGTATCCGATATATTTGCACGTGCAGCTGCATGATTTGCCATTGTTGCAACTGCTACATCATTTTCCTCTCTAATAAGTTTATAAATGGTTGCTCCCGCCCCCAACACTTCATCATCCGGATGCGCTACTACAACTAAGTACTTCATTTCCATTACTCCTCATTTTTTGACATTATAAAAAGAGCCTCAGATTGCTCTAAGACTCTTTGCTCACTCATTTCCAAATATTTATCTAATTATATCTCTGTTCTTTCTCCACTTTCTCCACGATCTCTAATCCAACCTTCACTTCCGATATCCGGTTGAACAGCTCGACTTCCAACACCGCCATCCGCTTGTGCCGGTCGATACGTTTGATCATGCCTTCCATGCCGACGAGCGGTCCTTCCCGCACGATGATTTTATCTCCTTCAATCACTCCGACAGATACTGCGACATTCGTCGTGTCTCCGGTCAGTCTGCGCAGGAGCTGTTCTTCCTGTGCGTGAATCGGGTAGGGTTCATCTCCGGTTTTTAGGACTTTCGCGTGTTCTGTCGCACGGCGGAGTACTTCCCGTACCGGTTCCACCTGCGTGGCATCTAAATCCATGAAGAGATATCCAGGGAAGAGTTTCTCCTTCCGCATCTGCCACTCGCCACGGTACTTCTGTTTACGCTCCCGCGTCAGAATATGGATGTGGCTGTTATATTCTGCTCCGATCTGCGCCAGAATCTCATCACGCACGATATTCTCTTTTCCCGTCAAAGTCCAAATTACGTAGTACATATCTCTCCCATCGCATACGAAAGTATGCGATTCGTATCATACGTATGTCGTATATGGATGTGTATGTATTCATAACATATACGACATACAGCCTATGATACGACTTCCTTTCCTAAAAATGGGTGTGCTTCGCCATCCGGGAACACCAATCGAATTTTCGCGCCCGATTTCTCCGTCACCGGAGCAACGCACAGCCTGCCCCTGTGATTCCGTATAGCCTCACACCTTCCATAACGCGCACGCGGCGACGATTATTTCCTGCATGATTTCTGATCTAACTTGTCTTCACTATCTTCTATCCGACCGACACGCTTCTACTCATGTTCCCCAATATAGGTAGGGACCAGCTCCTTCACGATATCGTGCAGATCTTCCTCGTTGTCATTTGCTTTGTGCTGCAGCTTCTGCAGTCCGTCTAAGAACGCCTGATACTCGAAATCCACCGGCTTAGCGATATGTATCAGCTTGTTCTCTGTCTTCTGCAAGCCTTCCTCCGCCATAAGCTTCTCCTCGTAGAGTTTCTCCCCCGGGCGAAGTCCGGTATATTCGATCTTGATGTCAACATCCGGCTTGTGTCCGGACATCTTGATCAGGTTTCTCGCTAATGAATCGATCTTCACGCTCTCACCCATATCGAGCACGAAGATTTCTCCTCCTTTTGCATAGGCACCTGCCTGAAGAACCAGGCTGACTGCCTCCGGGATTGTCATGAAATAACGGATGATGTCCGGATGCGTTACCGTTACCGGACCTCCATGTTCAATCTGCTTCTGGAAGAGCGGAATTACCGAACCGTTACTGCCGAGAACATTTCCGAAGCGGACAGCTACGAACTCCGTCCGGTGCTCGTCCGTTGCGGCGACCTCGCGCACTGCAACATCTTCCTCGTTTTCACCATGTCCGGTGTATTCGATCAGATGGTAGGTTCCGTTTCGCTGGATCATATCCATCGACTGGATGATCTTCTCACACATACGCTTGCTCGCTCCCATGATGTTCGTCGGGTTTACCGCTTTGTCCGTGCTGATCAGCACGAAACGGTCACAATGATTCCGGATAGCTGCAAGTGCCGTCTTGTAAGTACCGAACACGTTGTTCTTGATTGCCTCACACGGACTGCCTTCCATGAGCGGCACATGCTTGTGTGCAGCCGCATGGTACACAATCTGTGGCTTATATGTCTCAAATACCTGGTTGATTCTCCGGCTGTCACGCACAGAACCAATCAGAACGGTTAATTTCAGGTTTGGATAATCATGGCGCAGCTCCTGTTCGATGTCATAGGCATTGTTCTCGTAGACATCGAAGATGATCAGATGAGCCGGGCGACTTGCTGCAAGCTGCCGGCATAACTCACTGCCGATCGAGCCCCCGCCCCCGGTTACGAGGATGCGCTTCCCTTCGACATACCCGGTTACACTGGCAAGGTCTGTCCGGATTGGTTCTCTGCCAAGCAGGTCTTCCATCGAAATCGGCCGCAGCTGGCTGACCTTCACGTCACCATCGACGAGCTGATAGATTCCCGGTACTGTCTTCACTTCGCATCCGGTCTCATTACAGATTCTAAGAATCTCCCGACGGCGCTCCACGCTGGTACTTGGGATTGCGAAGATAATCTGCTGTATCTTGTATTTTTCTGCCATAACCATGATATCATCGCGTGTTCCGACGACCGGAACACCTTCGATATAACGGCTCTTCTTGTTCACATTATCATCGATAAAACATTTGACTCGCATGTCTAGTTCCGATGACCGGTTGATCTCACGCATCAGCATCTGTCCGGCAGAACCGGCACCGATGATCATGACATTCACCGTGTTCTTCCCATGCGTCCGGTTACGTTCTGTGACGAGTACCCGGTACGAGAACCGGATTCCGATCACTGCCACAAATTCCAGTATGAATCCAAGCATATAATAGGAGATCGGCATCCGCTGTAACAGGAATGTGATTCCGAACAGGTTGACAACCCCTGCCAGGATAACTGCATATGCCATCGGCAGCAATTCGTTGATACCGAGGAACCGCCATATCCGCTTGTACATATTCATGCACAGGAATACCGCGAGTGTCACGATTGTCCGAAGCGGAATATACTCGATCCACGCTTCTAAGTATTGCAGACCGATTGCCGAGAACCGGCAGTCAAACCGTACCCAGAGCGCAAACGCATATGCTCCATTCACCGCAATTACATCATAGATCATGAGCATAACCGCTACTATATGCCAATGTTGGATTTTAATCTTCTGTGTCTTTCCCATTTCATTTCTTCCTATCGCTGTATATTTTATTCACAGCCCTGTTTGCGGAAGTACTTACTCTCCCGCAAATCAAACCTGATCCGATTCCCCCTTAGTTAAGCAGGACGCCACTCACAATCCAGCGCTTATCCGGGCTTGCCCCGATACAGGTTGAGAGTGACACGATACGGCTCTCTGTATTCACCGTGACATCGTCGTTATGTTGATCGCTCATGCCATTGCATGCTTTGATATCATTGATATACCCGGCACGATTACCTGTCACCGTCATATCGTATTGGAGCAGGATATTCCGGTCATGGAATGTTACCGCCGCAAATATCTGATATACAAACGTCTTGTCCGGTGTATAGATATAGATATACGGATTCGTATCGAAGAATTCTTTATCTTCATAATCGTGCAGGTTCTGGAACATCGTTCCGTCCTTCATGTTATGACCATATAGAATCGTCGCAAAATCCGTGAAATCTTTGCTGTTCCGGATCTGTGTGTAGATACATCCCGGATACCCGGTGCTTCCGTCTAAGTTGTGGTCGAGATAATAGTCTTGTTCTGTCGGATGCTGGAGGATCGGATAGTCAATCCCGGTTCCCGGAATATAGATCCATGCATAAATATCTGCATTTTCTGCATGCAGTGCATCCCAGTCGAGGTTTTTGTCCGGAATCGTGATTCCGAGTTCTTTCAGCTTGTCAACCTCTGTTGTGCCCGCTGTATCGTCCGCGACTGGTTCCACGGATCCGGTTCCATCCGCCTGTGTTGTAACGTTGACACGATCCTGCAGATCGCTGTATGTGTCTTCCGCTTTCTTTTTCCGGCTTATATCCATGGCAATGATTCCCACGCATACAAGCATACCTATGATAAACAGTGAAAGCAGCACCTTGACGATGCCGTTCTTCTTTTTGTGCTGTGTATTGTCCGTAGTTTTTGTATTCGGTCGTTTTGTGTTTGTGTCCGGTCGTTTTGTATTCATTTGTCTTGTGTCTGATCGTCTGTCCGCAGATTGTCTGATCTGTTCGTTTTGTCTTTTTTCACTCATAGTTTTATTCATCATTCATCTGATCGCTTAAAATATTCAATGATTTTCAATTGCTTTGTCTTTTTTATTAAGGGGACCGTCACCGGTCCCCCCAACCACATGTTTATTTTAATGCATTAAATTCATGTTTGTGTACTTTTAAAACCAGTACGGGGTTTTAGTTCTCCTTCTTCTTAGCGCATACAACTGCACCTGTAGCACATACAAGCAATGCAAGTACTGCTACCGGCATTGTCTCGCCAGTCTTAGGAGAAGCTGCCTGGTCTGCCTTCTTGTTATCAGCAGCAGGTGTTGCAGCAGGAGCTGCAGGTGTTGTAGATGGAGTTGTAACTGATGGCTTTGAGCCTGTAGCAGTTGCAGACTTATCAACTAAGTCAATCTCAACGATTGCAAATGGTGAGAAGTTGCTTACCTTGAATGTGAGCTCGCCATCACCCTTAACAGTAGCAGGAATTGTCTCCCATGCACCATTTGTATAGTGAAGAACTGCGTATGTCTTATTAGCCTTGATAGCCTTATTCTTGATAACAACTTCCTTGTTTGTTGCTGTTGACTGAAGGTTAACAACACTAAGTACAGTTGCAATAACTCCCTTGTTTGTTGCTGTTGCAGCATCAGCAAGATCCTTGTTTCCAAGTGTATCACCGAGCTTCTTAACATCCTGCAAGAGGTTCTTTGTAGCAGTTACAGCCTCTGTTACAGTTGTATCAGCAACTGCTGTTACAGTAACAGCATCGTCGCTAACCGTAGTCGTATTAGGCATGCTATCTGCCTTCTCAGTTGGAGCCTCAACAGATGTGTCAACGATCTGTCCGGCAGCCTTATCATCAAGCTTTGTAGAACCTGCTGATGGGCTTCCTGCAGCGAATGCAGTTGTACCGAACATCATAACTGAGACAGCAACGATAGCTGCCATAATTCTCTTCTTCATTGTGAACATTCCTCCTTTCGTAATATTACATGTGGCTTTATATCAAGCCCGAAGGCCGGATATCATAATTAATTGCTTCTACTCCGCAACTTCCTTGTAGAATAACCGGATGATCAGGTCATACAGACCATCCTGGTCTACGATAAACTCCTCGAATTTATCTCCCATCTGCACCTGTCCCGGAATCGTGTACATGTTGGCAGGGTCAAACCCGTATCCAACCAGCTGGCTTACCATACTTGCGAAGTCTACACTGCTTACGACATAATCCTGTGCTGCAGTATATGCATCCATCGCACGGTCTTCTTCCTCGGACGCCGCTGCCGACAGCTCTGCTGCCAGATTGATCAGGTACTGTTCCTGACGTTTTAGTCTGCCGCTCGCGCTGTCATACTGATCCGTATCGCGTCCGCGCAGGTAGAGAGTTGCCATGTCGCCTTTCAGCTTCACGTTCTCCCCCTTCTTCAACACGACCTTGCCGGAGCTATCCTTCAGGTCTTCGAGTACGTCGACGGACACACCGCCGAGCGCATCATTCATCACGGTGATGCCGTCCATGTTCATGGCGACATAGCCGCTGATCGGTATATTGTAGAACAGTCTCTGTACTGCGTCCTGTGTACGGTCGCAGCTAAGCCGCTTGCCATCTCCGTACGCATGCTGCAGACAGATCTGCATCGTTTCCTGTGTGTTAAATGTACCATCTGCATTGTACACATCAATCGGTGTCATCGCATTCCGGTGGATCGAGATGATTGAAACCTTCTCGTTCGCGGTATCTACTACCAGCAGGAACATCGCATCGGACTGTCCGCCGCTTATGCTGTCTTCCGCTTCGGTAACCTTGCCGGAACGGTCAATTCCCATGAACAGATACGTCTTGATATCCATGTTGTAGCGGTAAACCTTGCCGTTGTAACGCACGTCGCCTTCCTGCCATTTCTCAGTCGTTGGCGCATCCGTCATGCTGGCTGTCGCCTGCACCGTCGTCTGCACGCTTGACATCGCCTGCACATCGGCCTGTGTTGTCCGCATGCCCGGCAGAACACCTTTCTTGTATGCGATCACACATACGACTGCAAGGATTACGGCAAGCAGTGCCATCACGGATAAGAGAATCACACCATGCCCGCGTTCTTCCTCTTCGTATTCCTCTTTATTTGATTGTCTGAAGTCTCTGTTTTTCTTCATCTTATTAATCACCTATATTCGCTGAGCGTTATTCCTCTCCGGCATCCTCCGGCAGATATCCCACGCTGTCCATATAAGTGAGAATTCTTCCGGCCGCCTTGTCAATATCCGCTTCATCAACCTCATCATCGTTCACAGCTTTCACGAGTGCATTATACGCTTCCTCGAAATTCTCCGGTTCATACACCATATCCACGCCTGCCTGAACTGCCGCAACTACTGCCTCTGCCGATGTATACTGGCTTGTTACTGTGGATTCGTCGAGTCTGCCTGTCATGAGGATTCCCGTATAGTTGTTCTCACTTCGATAATTCTTCACCGCATCCGCCGACATGCATGTCAAGGCATTGTCTTCACCGGAAGATGCATCAAGCATTACAATGTCTGCTGTCCCTGCTGCATCCTCAGACGGATAGCAAATCAGCTTCGTTACAAGTGCTCCGCTCTCTGTAGTCTTCACGCCGTTTTCCGTCGCAAGTGCACTGCACAGTCCTCCCACATTCGTACGGGACGCATAGATCATATCCTTGCTTCGGTTATCCCGTGCAAACAGGATTGGCGTATATCCCATCACATCCGTTGCCATCGTCTGTGTATTCGTCAGCAGATCCTTGATTTGGGTCTCATCCACATAGTTTGTATGGCTGTAGCAAAGTCCGCCCACATGATACTGTTCCAGACAGTTCCGGGTTACATTTCCGGCGATTGTCACCTTATCCTCACCGGTGAGCTTCTCCGGTGACACAACGAACATCAGCGACACTTTCTCCTCGAGTGTCATATCTGCAAGCTTTTTCTGTATGTCCGCAGACAGCTCCGGCTCTGTCACTTCTGCTTCCGTGGCAGCTTCTGTATCCGCTTCGGTTGCAGCTTCCGCCTCTGTCGGTGTCGCCTCCTGAGTCACTTCCTCTGATGTTGCCTCAGTCGTATGTACTGTCCTTGCTTCCTTATCCGGTTTTAACATCTTCATAATGCCGAGAACCACGATCACTATCAACGCTGTGATTTCCAGCATCACAAGAACCACAAGCCCCGTGTGTCTTTTCTTCATAATCTGTTATCCCTCGTCCCCGTAGTTTCCATAATAACTGCCATAATAGTGTCCATAATGGCTTCCGTAATACTTGCCATAATAACCCTTTTCTGCCTTCACCTTGTTGAGTACCGCACCGAGCAGCTTAACTCCCGCTACTTCGAGCTGTTTTTTCGCCTCAAGTACCATACGCCGGTCGGATGCCCCCTGTGCCATCACAAGTACCGCACCATCACAATATTTTGCCACGACCGCCGCATCGATTGCCGCACCGATCGGTGCACAGTCAATCAATACATAATCGAAGTTTTTCCTTGCAAATGTAATAAGATCCTCAAAATATTTCTTATCGAGAATCTCTGTCGGATTCGGAACCGACGGACCAGCAAATATCATACAGAACCGGGGCATCTGTGTCAGATAGACTACATCCGGCAGAGCTTTCTGTCCGGACAGATAATGGGACAATCCATTCACCTGTTTATCCTCGGTTGCCTTCGCCTTGAGTCTTCCCATCAGGACGGATTTACGCATATCGGTATCGATTACCAGCACGCTCTTGCCGGATTCGGACAACGAACGCGCAAGATTCACCGTCACGGTACTTTTGCCCTCGTTCGGGATGGAGCTTGTGAACATGATAACCTTCATGTCATCCCCGCAAAACTGTATATTCGTACGCAGAGTACGAAGGGATTCCTTCATTGCGTAGCTGAATTTGGTTAGATTTCTTAATACAACTGTCTTCACAATGCTTCCCTCCTACTCTTTTGATTTCTTCGATTTCTTACCATCGTATTCCGCCTCATCCATCGGAATACTTGCAAGTACTGTCATACCGAGCTTCTTCTCGATATCATCCGTTGTCATGATCGTATCGTTCAACAGGTAGGAGACGATCACTACGCCAATCGCAAGTACCGCACCGATCAATGCGCCAAGCACGGTATTCTTCACTGTATTCGGCGTTACCGGTTCACCATCCGCGTAGCCATACTGGGTAACAGTCGGCGCCGCCTGATCCATCTTGATTGAGATGAAGGATTTGGAGACATCTGCGAGTTCATCTGCGATTGCTTTCGCAACATCTGCCTGTGGATCCCGCACTGTGATCTTCAGCAGTCGTGTGTTCGCCGGATTGTCGATAGATACCTTATCTTTCAGTGATTCATATGTTTCATCGGTAAGTCCCAGGTTCTGTATCACCTGTTCGATAATCGGACGGCTCGTGACAACCTCGACATAGTCGTTCGTCAGACTCGAACCCATCTGTATATCTGCCAGACTCGTAATGGATGTACTCTTCGAAAGCACATACAGCACAGAAGTCGATTCATACTGTGGTGTGATCAGAAATACGCTGATCAGGCATCCGCATGCTCCGGTCAGAAGCAGCGATAGTACAATCATCTTCCATTTGTGAAGCACTACATAAAAAAGCTCCAATAAATCAATTTCATTTTCTTCCTGTGGTTTATCCTGCATACCTAGTTATCCCCCGATATCGTAATTTGAATTGGATTTTTATCGAATAGCTCTGCAGCGTAATCTGCACCATACTTCTTGCACACATGATGATAACATGCGTCCATATGATTCATCCGTTCTCTGATTCCATGTGCATCGCTTGCAATGATGTCAGCCAGATGCAGCTTCAACAGCTTTCTGCACACCTTCTCAAGATATCTTCCGTCGATACCGAGCGTGCTGTCTGCATTGATCTGGATCAGCGCTCCCATCCCGGAGAGTTCTTCTGCAAGCTGTGGCTTCTTCGCAATACATTCGTACCGCTCTATATGTGCAATTACCGGCTGATATCCGCACGCGATCAACTCATGCGTGCACCGCTTCATATCCGTAAATGATGAGCTGTGGCTGTACTCTGTCAGGACATACTCTGTATCCGCAAGTGTATGCACCCGGCCTGTCTCTATATGCTCCATCATATCGCTGTCCACATGATACTCACATCCAAGATACAACCGGATCCCGATCTTTTCTGCTGCCGTCTGCTTCTTAAGCTCTGCAAAATTATGTTCTATCGTTTCCTTAATATAAGGAAACATTCCATGCCGGTAATGTGGAGTAAGGATCATCCTCCGGATTCCCTGTTCATATGCCGCATGAAGCATCTGTATCGATTCTTCTATGTGCTTTGGGCCATCATCCACGCCAAACAATGTGTGGTTATGAATATCTGTATATTCCAACGGAGTCTCCTCTTCTATCCTGAGCATATCCCAAGCACGGTTCTAAGCATCTGAATCCGAACATTCCCAGGCATTCTCTGATGTTTTATCATTTAAAGCAGTCATCATTCGCTGTCTGCGTATGTCCGTAAGACCACGCACACTTAATTAGAGTATACGATTTTTATCGCCCTCCGTCAATAGCCTGCCGGTTGTATATATCTGCATATTTTTGTCAGATAATTTCCATATATCTGCATTTCCGGTAATCCGTATGGCCGGCTGGCCGGTCCTGCACATATATACTCCAATCCGTATATGCATTTCCCACTGATGGAGTATATTATGTAAATCGGTATTTTGCAACACTACATGTAAAATCGGTACCTATCATGTCAAAAATAACATTTTTCTGACAATATACCCAGATTACACGGCAGGATATACATGGATTTTGGCATCCGGCGTGCGGAATGCAGATATGTGTTTTTTTGTTCATTTTGTTGTCGGGAGAAGAGATTTTTGGTTGTGCTTTTGTCTATTTTATTATATAATGAGAGCAGTGTTTTATGAAAGGAAGGTATACTACATGAAATTTGGTTACTTTGATGACGCAAATCGCGAATACGTCATTACAACGCCTAGAACTCCATATCCATGGATCAACTACTTAGGCACACAGGGATTCTTCTCCTTGATTTCCAACACAGCAGGAGGATATTCCTTCTACAAGGACGCTCGTCTCAGAAGAATCACCCGTTATCGTTATAACAATGTTCCAATCGATATGGGGGGCCGTTACTTCTATATTAATGAGAATGGCACTATCTGGAATCCGGGCTGGTCTCCGGTGAAGACAGAGCTTGATGCTTACGAGTGCCGTCATGGTATGGGTTACACGATCATCTCAGGTAAGAAGAATGACCTGAAGGCAGAAGTAACTTTCTTCGTACCGCAGAATTACGATGGTGAGGTACAGCAGGTAGTCCTGACAAATGAAAGCAACGCAGAGAAGACATTCTCATTCTTCTCATTTGCTGAGTGGTGTCTGTGGGATGCACAGGACGACTGCACAAACTTCCAGAGAAACTTCAGTACCGGCCGTGTTGAGGTGAAGGATTCTACCATCTATCACAAGACGGAGTACAGAGACAGACGTGATCATTATGCATTCTATTCTGTAAATGACACGATTGACGGCTATGATACAGACCGTGATGCATTCATCGGATTGTACAATGGTTTCCACAATCCTCAGGCAGTTGAAGCCGGTGTGGCTAATAACTCATTTGCAGATGGCTGGTCACCAATCGCTTCCCATTATAAGAAGATTACACTTGCTCCGGGCGAGTCTAAGACTCTGATCTTCATCCTTGGCTATGTAGAGATGCCTTTGGAAGAGAAGTTCGAGGCAGATGGTAAGACAATCAATAAAGTAAAGGCGCTTGCTATGATCGACAAGTACAACACACCGGAGAAGGTTGCTGCCGGTCTTACAGAGTTAAGACGCACATGGGATAATCTCCTTGGCATCTTAAATGTTGACACACCGGATGACAAGGTTAACCGTATGGTTAATATCTGGAACCAGTATCAGTGTATGGTTACTTTCAACCTTTCACGTTCTGCTTCTTATTTCGAATCAGGTATCGGTCGTGGTATGGGATTCCGTGATTCAAACCAGGATATCCTTGGTTTCGTTCACCAGATTCCGGACCGTGCAAGAGAGAGAATTATTGATATCGCTTCAACTCAGCTTGAGGATGGCGGCTGCTACCATCAGTATCAGCCACTGACCAAGAAGGGTAACTCCGATATCGGTGGTGACTTCTCCGATGATCCATTATGGATGATCCTTTCTGTTTCCGCTTACATCAAGGAGACAGGTGACTGGGGTATCCTCGATGAGATGGTTCCTTATGATAATGACGAGTCTAAGGCTAAGCCAATGCTTGATCACCTGAAGGTTTCCTTCTACAAGATCGTAAATAACCTTGGACCTCACGGACTTCCACTTGCAATGCGTGCAGACTGGAATGATTGTATCAACCTGTCATGCTACTCTGACACACCGGGTGAGAGCTTCCAGACATATACAAACCCTAAGTTTGCTGCTGAGGGCGGTTACTCTAAGGTTGCTGAGTCTGTTATGGTTGCTACACTCTTCACATATGCAGGTCCAAACTATGTATCTATCCTGAAGCACCTCAGCAAGGATGACGAGGCAACAGCTGCTCAGGCTGAGATTGATAAGATGAAAGCAAATATTATGGAATCCGCTTGGGATGGCGACTGGTTCATCCGTGCATACGATGCAAATGGCGAGAAGATGGGCTCTAAGGAATGTGAAGAAGGTAAGATCTTCATCGAGCCACAGGGCTTCGCAATCATGTCTGAGATCGGTAAGGATCAGGGCTGTGACATGAAGACGCTTGCTGCTATCGACGAGAGACTGAATACAAAGCATGGTCTGGTTCTGAACAACCCTGCTTATACAAAGTACTACATCCAGTATGGTGAGATCTCTACATATCCGGGCGGATACAAGGAGAACGCTGGTATCTTCACACATAACAATGCATGGATCATCTGTGCTGCTGCTTATGCAGGTCAGGGTGATCAGGCATTTAAGTATTACTCAGAGATCGCTCCTGCATTCACGGAAGAGACATCTGATATCCACAAGACAGAGCCATATGTATATGGACAGATGATCGGTGGTAAGGATGCCGGTTCTGATATCGGTCAGACAGGCAAGAACTTCGGTCAGGGTAAGAACTCATGGCTGACAGGTACTGCTGCCTGGAACATGGTAGCTATCTCCCAGTACATCCTCGGTGTACAGCCTGACTTCGATGGTTTGAAGGTAGATCCTTCTATCCCTTCTGCATGGGATGGCATGAAGGCAACCCGTCAGTTCCGTGGCGATACATATGAGATCGAGGTTAAGAATCCGGATCACGTATGCAAGGGTGTTAAGAGCATGACTGTAGATGGCAAGGCTATCGATGGCAATGTAATCCCTGTTGCCGGTGATGGCAAGGCTCATAAGGT
>ERZ1026868.1030-NODE-1030-length-15200-cov-4.418950_pt1 | contig 15200 bp, 17 predicted proteins | sample MGYA00380164_ERZ1026868 | MGnify/ENA primary metagenome ERZ1026868 (study PRJEB33269, sample SAMEA4719800) | human gut metagenome | biome: human-associated habitat; feature: organic feature; material: feces | place: Cameroon | collected 2013-10 ... | reverse complement strand
AATATACCCAATCCGCCCGCTACGGTCAAAACGCTCAGCGCTATCTCTTTCATGTTATCCTATTCTGCCTTCAGTTCTGTTCCCAAAATTGCAACTTCGACATCAGCGCGCCTCGCCCCCGACTGCGGCGCACGCAGCCTTGACCCGCTCGGCGATTGCCGCATTCACGCCTGCGGCGGCGGATATCTCCTCCACGGGAGCCTTCGCTATCCCACGCGTCGAATGGAATTTCCGCAGCAGGGCGACCTTCTTCGCCGCGCCGATCCCCGGAATCTCGTCAAGCACAGACTCCCGGATCGTCCTCTGGCGCAGATGCCTGTGGTAGGTGATGGCGAATCGATGGGCCTCATCCCTGAGGCGAGTGGCGACAAACAGTCCCTGCGAATCGCGCGGCAGGCATACGTCGCCCCGGTCATCGTCGGTGACAAGCGTCTCCATCTTCTTGGCAAGCCCGACGGTTGGAATGTCAGCCACCCCTATGCCCTTGAACGCCTCGCGCGCCGCCCGCAATTGCGTCACGCCTCCATCGCATATGAAGAGGTCGGCGCGCGGGGACTTCGAGGCGACCGTCGATTCCGGCCCGTACCTGCGACGGACTACCTCCGCCATGCTGCGCGGATCGTCCGCGCCCTCAACGGTCTCTATCTTGAAATGGCGGTAGTACCGGCGGTCGGGGATGCCGTCTATAGCCACTACGAGAGATGCCACGGAATGGGTGCCGAACAGGTTGGATATGTCGACGCACTCGATCACGCGGGGCGGGGCATCGAGACGCAGCGCCGCCGCGAGCTCGTCCAGACCGCGCAATGCGTCTGCGCGGCTCGCCTCGGGAGTTTTGCGGACAAAGTGCCGCTTGGTCATCTCCCGAAGCGCGGATATGGTGTCGCGCAGACGCGCCGCCTTCTCGAAATCGCCGCCATCCGCCGCTGCCTCCATGTCCCGCACGAGATCGTCGATCAGGCCGGGCCGCCCGCCGTGGAGGAATGCGCAGGCCTCGCAGAACCGCTTCCTGTAGTCATCCGCTGATATCCTGCCGATGCACGGTGCGCTGCAGAAGCGTATCGTGTCCGCCATGCAATGACGCTTCGCATCCTCGTCCGGCACAATGCACTTGCACCCGCGCAGCCCGAAGCGCTTCTCCACGAAATCCTTTGCAGCCCGCACGACCGGGGCGGACGGGAACGGCCCGAAGTAGAGCGCTCCATCGTCCCTCACTATGCGACAGGTGGTGAACATCGGGAACTCCAGGGTAGTGTCCGCGCGCAGCGCGAGGTAGCGCTTGTCGTCGCGCATGAGTATGTTGAAGTGCGGCTTGTAGCGCTTTATGAGCGCCGCCTCCGTGAGCAGGGCCTCGGCCTCGTTCTTCACGGTCATGAACTCGAAGTCGGCGACCGTATGCACCATCGACCGCACCTTCGGCGCGTGCTTTGCGCCCGGACGGAAATAGCCGCGCACACGGTTGCGCAGATTCTTCGCCTTCCCGATGTAGATGATCGTGCCGCGACTGTCTCGCATGAGATAGCATCCGGGCTTGTTCGGCAATGTCTTCAACCGTTCTCTCAATGTGTCGGTCAACGTTACGCCTCCGCAGATGCCATGCCAAGCGAAGCCTTCAGCCAATCGGCCACAGACTTTTCCCGCATCTCGTGCGGCGAACGGACGGAAGCCCCTCGGAGAAGTGCCTCAATCCCAGCACAAAAGCTCCAAGCCCAGCCTCCAGAGCAAGCACAACATCTCTCATAGATGCCCGATATTATACCAAAAGCAGTTCCCACTGCGGAAACGGCTTCACATATTTCACAATGCGGGCTCAAAATGACAAACCTAAGAATCGCAGATGGCAATCACCCGATCTTTATAATCGCACACGGAAGCGCTCGATTCTCACCTGCTTTTTAACGCCTGGGACACGTCCGTGTTCACGGGGCAGTACGCTCCCCCGTCCTTGAGGCAGGTGAATTTCTTTGACTCTTTCATTTCAACTTTCCTTTCTTTCTTTTTCATGCCGGCAATCCTATCAAATCGTTTTCAGATTGTTAGCTCTACGACAACAGACTGTCGGTGGTGGTTTCACCGCCAGAAGCAAAATCACCCCCGACAACACAGTAATTCGGCAAGCATTCAACAATCCCTATCACGCAAAGAAGGGAGAACCGCAAACGCGCGGCAGTTCCGGCGGCAGAAAACCGCCGCGCCATGAAGGATCTGTCTCCAGAGCCGGCCACGACTGGCTGCGCCTCCGCGTGGACGACAACGAGTACGCGAGCATGAGCGGGTTGGGCGACGACGGCCTTGTAGTGGGCGATGATGTCGTTCACGTCGCTGACGGCGTTGCGCGTCGCCTCGCTGTCATTGATGCGGGCGGCGGCGTTCACCTGCCGGCACGCATCAATGAGCAGGTTCGCCATCGAACCCATGATCAAATCGTAGCGCACGCCGACATATCGGCCAAAGCGATTCTCCGCCACGAAGTCAAGCCATGCCTCCGACGGAAAATCAAAATTCCTTTCTACGAGCCAAACTCAATAAGACATTGGTTCTTGCTCACCTATCTGAAATCGCCATGCGATGGCAATGTGATGCGTCAGCGTGTCCGCAGTAGATATTCCATGTCACTTGACCTTCCTGAAGAACTCGTCGGCGGAGCCTCCTTCTGATTCATCCAATGCGGCATCTTCATCTGATACTTTCGGCACATCCGCGCTCCAGACGCGGGTTGATGCCTCAAACTTGTCCGCAAGGTCAGGCCTCAAAGCGAGGATACCGCACCAGTTGGATGCCGTGAGCGTGGAAAGGTCGCATTCGTTGACACGCTGATACAATCCCGTGGCCGGACTGCGCCCGCGCTCGCGGAAGAGCCTCACGATATGCGCACCCGTGAACTTGCTCATGTCGCACTTCTCCGCGAACTCCGGCCTCTGGCAGACGAGCTTGTGCCAGTCGTGGGCGTCGAGCTTCGACCAGTCGCACTTGCCGGCGAACTCCGGACGCCCCATGAGCAGATGCGCCCATTCGCCTCCTCCAAGCTTCGACCAGTCGCAATGTCCGGCGAACTGCGGCTGCCGAAGCAGGAGCTGCATCCAGTTGAAACCGTCGAGTTTCGACCAGTCGCACTTGTCCACGAAGCGCGGCTGATACGGCACGACCAGTCGCATCCGTCCAGATGCGCCCAGTTGCCATTTGGCGTATTTTCCATGTTGCTTCCATTCATCTCGTTTTTCCCTTCTTTGTCAGACCGACGGGACATTCCGCCGTCTCGAAACTGAATCGACGGCATATTTCGCTGTCTTTCCCGAACCACTCGTAGAACGGCGCGAACTTGCCGTTCTCGCCTACAGGCGCACCCTCTTTCGCGGCAAACTCCAATATTGCGAAGATTACGGCGCGAAAGCATCCGGCGAATTCCGTCTCCCCAAGCACGCCGTGGAAGAGCATCGCCACGGAATCTGGCGACAGGCGGAACGCGCCGCACCCGAATGCGCCGAGAGCGAGGCTGTCGTGTCCGTTTGCAAGCGCAATGCGGAAGATCGTTCGAATCTTGTCCAACATCACGTTGTGCCCCTCCAGATTGAACGTGCCGTTGCAATGCTTCGATTCATACCGCAGCTCGTCGTTCACATATCTCGTATTCTTGCGGAAGTTGAGCGCAGCGACGGATATGACGCCGCAGCGAAAAGGCTCTTTTCGGAACTCGAAGCCCTTCATCGGGCCATGCCGGAAGAACGTCACATCCGGCGAATAGATTCCGCCAAAGTTGATGTCGAGCGGATAGACACTGCCTCGCGGTGCTACTTCCGCCTCGCGGACGCATCTCAGCGACGGGTCGAAATATTGATAGAGCGATTGACTCAGCGTCGAAACGCGACAAAGCGACTCCTCCTGCGCACCCGCTCCTGTGTCATACCCGCCGCAGGCATGGTGACGCGAGGCGAGGTTGAGGATCGCAGGGTTGAGTCCGCCGCGGATCATGCCTTCCGCCACGTCCACGCAATCCGCGTTCACGCAGTCTGTGAACGGAAGGCGTTGTTCAGTCAGCCTGTCCGCGTGATACACGAAAGGTCTGTCATAGACCTTGGTCGCGGCGAGGAACGCCGCCTTGTCGCCAAGGCTGACGAACCCTCCGCCGTCCGTCCGATAGCCCCATGCGCGGAATACCTCGCGGTTGCTCTCATAGACAGACCTGTACACTCGGAACACGGAATATGCGCCACTCATTTCTTACTCTCCCGCGCAAACCCGGATGATGGTGGCATCGCGCGTTTTTGGCGTACGGAACACGATGTAGGCATCCATTCCTCCGTCAAATGCCCGCGTCATCTGGAGGTGGATGAACTTCCCTTCGCAGATGCGTGTGCAAAGCTCATCGTCCTTTCTGAAGTAATCGGCGCACCAATCTCGGGTCAGAAGCTCGTCGTGCAAAAGACTGCTTGCTATGTCCGAAACCGTCCATGAATCCGAAGGAATCAGCCACCCAAAAGCGTACTTGCCGGCTAATTTCTCCTTCTGCTTCCGTGGCGTGAGATGCGCCGTATTCCAAATATCCATTGCAACTTCCGCAGCGACTTCCTCGTCCAGCGCCTTTGCATCTTCGGCCGCTTTCTTGGCCCATACCGGATGATTTTTCGCATAAGTCCGCTTGTAGTTCTTGAGCGCCGTCTCGCGCTTCTTCTCATCCACAGGATCAATCTCCCCTTCTGTTTCTGTGGACAGCAACTCGCTCTCTTCCTCGACTTCCGCGAGATACACTTTCTGGCCTTCCGTAGTCTCGTAGGTTGTGATTTCGCCGCGATAGAAGAACTGCCATGCGGGCATCATATCCTGATCCGGCACCTTGCGAAGTCCGGGGTAGAACTTCTTCATCCATGCGAGGACGCTTTTCTTCGTACCTTCCGGAGCTCCGTCAACCTTCACCCCCCCGTCCTTGAGGCAGGTGAATTTCTTTGCTTCTTTCATTTCAACTTTCCTTTCTTTACTTTTCATGCCCGCAATACTATCAAAGGAACTGGTTATGCAGTTGACGCAATCTATGCCACATCTTGTGTGCTTTTGCCGCTTCTTGACACAATCGCTTGTGGTTGGTTGCATCAACTGCATAACCAGTTCAAAGGATTTCGGATTTGTTAATTCTACGCCACCAACGCTCCAATGATCTTTTCAAGTGGTACGGGATATCCGCCGTGCAACATTACACACGAGCAGAACGAACGGCCATCATTCAGAAAGTCCGGCATGCATCCATCATGGAAATGCCCGACGACACGGCGGAAACTTGACGGCGCTTCCGTACTTGGGCAATGCTGAAACATAACATTCAGTTCTTCAATGACTAACACTTCGCAAACGGACTGGAACACGGCCTTGTACACTTCGTCCGGCAACATGTCGTGGTTGCCCTTCACAAGGAGGACGCTTCCGTTCAGTCGCTTGCGATACGCCATCAAATCGGAAACGCCGCCGTCGCAGAAGTCGCCGACGTGTATGACAAGATCCGTCGGCTTCACGACAGAGTTCCATTTCGCGATAAGCTCCTCCTCTTCCTCCTGTGAAAACACCGGCGGACGCCACGGACAGGGGTTGTGCTTCCACGATCCGAAATGGTGGTCGCTCGTAACGAAGGTATCTGACGGATCGTATTTCATCGATCATGCTCCGACGACGTAGAAATGCTCGTTAACGCACCTTGTCTTGCGGTTGCCGAGGCCGACATGCGGCTGTTCCGCAAATCGTTCCTGGTACTTGGCCTCAAACTCGGCCACATCGCTCTGCATCAGTTCGATGCATTCCTTGAATTGCTCTTTTTTATCTGTCATTCATTACCTCCATAAAATAAGGAGCAACGCAAAAGTGACAATCTTACACTTGAAGTCATGGGATTGCGTGGGCCTCGTCGGAATCGGGATCAACAAGCTTAAGCTGTGCCCAGCAACCGTCGGCTTTAACAGAGAAGGTGCTTTCGTCGCAAAGCCCCAACCAACCGAACGAGTTGAGTTTATCCTGCAACCGCTCAAAGCGCTCTTTCTTGACCGCTTCCGAAATCGGCATTTTGCGGAGCATGGCGTTCATCTTCGCGAGAACGTCCAGAGCCTCAGCCTTAGTCTGCGACCTGTCGGCCTTTTCCATTTCTTCCCTATCAATCATTTCTTTTTTATCCTTTCCCACCTCCAATCTTATCAAAGTTATTTCCCGTTGTTAACTCACTGTTACTTTTGCAGCCAAAATTCACTTTCCGAATCAGCATCACCATATCCCCAAGTGTAATCCCAGTCTCCTTCATGCGTCTTGAGCCATTCACCAAGAGGACGCATCGCGCCCACATCCCCGGCGATGATTCGAGGCAAGAATTCTATGTATCCTTTTGCCCTCAAAATCATTTCATCTGGCCACTCGGCAAAATCTTTTACTTCAAGAATCCTTTTGAAGCATGCCAAGGCTTTCTCGAAATTAACCTTCTGCCCATACGAACCATCGATGTAGGCATTTGTCATACGATGCAAGGCAAACACGTTTCCGTTTTCTCCGGCTTTCACTATCCATGGGAAACCAGCTTCGTCATCTCCATCCTCATGTTCTGTACTGCCATCCACTCCATTGCAGAGTTGCTGGCCGTATTCGCTTTGGGCAAAAGGATCGCCGGCTTCAGCCCCAATCCGATAATACTCTAACATTTTATCAGGTTCTTCCTCAACAATCGTCTCGCCGTCGACTTCCAGCCCAGATTCATACAATTGTCCCATCACATAGGCAGCCAGACCGTCGCCGTTGTCAGCCGCGTTTTGTATGATCGTTACCGAATCCGCCGTAACTTGGTCTTTGTGAATGCCCTCATTTTTGAGGTCAAGAAGCCGTTTGCATAGCATCAGGACATCATTGTTTGTATTCGTTTTATCACTGCCATTACTGGTGCTTTTGGACGACGCGCCGCCTTCCATAAACCATTTCTCGGCTGCGGCAAGTTCCTTGTCCTCGACGAAGATTTTTTCAACTAGATTTCTGAAGTTCATTGTGTTCTCCTTGTTGTTCTGTTGTTAATCATTGACCCCCGCAAACAGTCTAATTTTCTGTTCGATAGGGCCATCTCCTTTCTTTTTACATCCTGTTCCCCTTGCCGTCTTTCTTGATGAACAATGTGCCGCCGAACCAGAGCAACGCCCAGACGCCAAAGCCGATACCGCCAATCTTGTCGTCATTAGATTTCACTTGTTCCGACTGCTGGACTTGCTGGGTTACGCCATCTGATGTCTTTTCTGCCGCGTTACCCTTGTAAAACATCCCTCCGGTAATGAATCCCGCCCACAGCAGCAAGAACAAGAACCACCGCTTGGCATAAGCCAGATGAATACCGAGGAAGCCGAACAGCAGACCAAGCACAACGAACTTCCAACGCTTCTTCGTGCTTGTTCTTGCCGAACCAGACGAGCCCTTCCTTGCCGGAGCCTTCATTGCGGGCCTCCCCGATTCTGCATTTTTGTAATCCTCTCGTGCAAACTTTGGCAGGGAACCCTTGTCCGAATTGCCGACGACAATCCCGCTCGGTCCTTTATCCTTGTCCTTTACAGAATCAGGAATCGTCGAAAGCACAGCCTTGGCTTTCTCAACTCCTTTTTCTGTCGCCAGTTTGAGAAGTCGCTTTGCCTCGACTTCGTCTTTCTTCACTTCATCCCCATTAAGGTAGCACTTCCCGATTTCATACAGCGACCATCCATCTCCGCACTTTGCCGCACGAATATAAAGTTCGTTGGCATTAGCACGGCTCTCTGCGACATACTCTCCATCGCGGTACAGATGTGCAAGATGCCGCAGAGCTTTCGCGTCTCCATTCTCCGCCGCACGATAGAGATACACAAACGCCATGCGTGCATCTTTTTATACACCATCGCCTCTCCGCAAACGCTCACCCAATGCAGACTGCGCGATGGTATCGCCACCATCTGCCATTCTCTTGCAAAGTTCTAGTGCCTTGTCCTTAAATGTAATGGTTTTATGAGCAGAATCGTAACCGTATGTCTTGCTCTTCATCTTCCAATATAGTTCCGCCAAGTCCCGTGCAACGGAATAGTCACCTTTGCCTATCGCCGTCTCAGCTTCCTTAAGCCAACACTCCCCATCCCAATGCATGTCGATATAAGTGCAAGGCGTATCGCGACCCGGCACAGGAGTCTCGGGCTGCAATTCAAGAAGCCCACTGCCGAGATCCAGCATAGCCCGGCAATCACCTTCTATTATAGCAGGCAGATACTTGACGCGAAGCTCCGCCATCTTGATCGTCTTTTCATTCCACGCATCGCTGTCTTTTGCCGACAAAATTTTTTGCCAGCATTCTAGCGCTTTATGCAAATCCTTCTTGTGGTCATCGCCATCAACTTCATAATAACATGCGGCTAGCATCTCCAGTGCAGGAACAAAACCTTGTTCAGCAGACTTCTTCAGCCATTCCCAATCCTCTTCCTCTAATTCCTCATCATTTGATGCGGGCAACATGTATTGGGCAATCTTATCCCCTGCTTCTGCAGCTGGTCTGAGATAGTCACACCAAGGATGATTCTTATCACCTGCATACTTTTCAAACTTCCCTTCCCTGCAAAGCCCTGCTGCCACACAAGCCGCTATGCTAATCCCACGATTTGCGGCGTCAAATATGACAGCAGCCATTTCTTCCGTAACCCGCTCCTTGCACACAAACGGCAAGTTGTCACAATCGCCACGTTCCTCGGCTATGTCGATAACGCTTTTGCACAAAGTCTCTATGTCATAACTACCGACACCCCTGCAAAGGCCACACTCCTTCTCACCCTTGCCATTGCAAGACTTGCATGCGACCTTGCCTTTTCCTTCACAGGCAGAACACTGGACTATCTTCTGCCCGTCACAGGATGGGCATGAACGGGTACCCGTCCCTCCACATCGCTCGCAGGTCTTCTTCCTCTCATATTCGCCATGGCAGTTCGGGCAAAACTCTTTATATTTCTCCAGCACTTGTCCATGTCCTTCGCAATAGGGACACTGCCAAGTTCTTTCCGTTTCACCACTTGCCCAAATACGCCGTCCTGTTCCATTGCAGTGGTGACATGTCACCCATCGCGTTCTGATGACTTTGCCTGCATCGCAAACAGGGCATGTGTCGGTTTTTACACCTCGCCCACCGCAGTTGTCGCAAGCGACCTTACCACTTCCGTGACATTTCACACAGGCATGCTCGCCTTCACCATTGCATTTCTCGCATGCCATTTCTTTTGACCACCACACGTGGTGCAGGTGACCTTGCCTACTCCATGGCACTTTTCACATTTGCTCATTTCGACCTCCTTGTGTTCTTGCTTTTTAGAAATTGTACTGAACTGGCCATTGCGACCTCAAGAATTCACCTGAATTGTCTTTAGTCAGAAGAGTATTCATATATGCTCGGAGAGACACCGGCACATTATCATCAATAGAAAAGTAAACACGGCGACACCTAAACTGCGTCAGGACTTCTTCTTCAGTTTTATCCTCTTTGTCAAGCCGCTTAAGAAAACGCTCAAAGTTGTCTTCTGACAGTTCCTGTTGCGCGTCTTCGATTGACGCATATCTGGAAAGCCATCTATCCATTTCCCTAACCTCCGGCGGAAAATCTGGGAAATCTTCTTGCGAAGGCGTTGTTACGGACCAAACTCTATTGACATGATAAATACCAACAACTCTTCGCCTGTAAAGTGCAAAGATATATTCTATCTGCTCGCGTTTAACCTCGGCAACAGGCCAACAACCGCGCACACACTCTCTTATTCTCCTATCTTCAACATTCCCGTTTTCGTCAAAGCACTTGTGATACAATTTGTTGATCTTGATGAACGCGACATGATTTCCCATCCCTTCGATACCCCGTTCAGAAATTGCGCATTCATTAAGAAACACATCGACTTCCCTGGCCCGCGTTTTGACGTCTGAAACAGATTCTTTTTCCTGTTTGCTTGCATGCCCATTAACGATATTAGTCAATGCACAACAATTGACTTGCCTATCTGCCATGAAGCCAAGCATATTAATGAGCGAGGATTCGCACATTAACGCCTCATGTTCACTCAACCCCCACTTGATTATAACCTTAACAGGATCTCCATCTTGCGCAAGAATGGTTCTTATCTTTTCTGTTTGACGAGCAATTTTGTCCGCCTTAGCCTCTTCCGTAAGAGTGTCATCAGAATCAATCGACTCCTTTGTCAGCTGCGCGACATTTTCATGGTCAAACACGCGTCCTCCACATCCCTTGCCGATGTAGAATGGTGCCCCATCTTTTTTGCAAAGGGCATATACATAATATTTGTTGCTCCCTTGATCAAGCGTCTGTACAACTCTACTCTGTTCTTCTGTTGTCATTTTATGTTCCTTTCTCTTTTATTTCAACATTCACTTCTGCCTTGTCATCGCCTTGTAGCGTTCGGTTGCCATGTTGGCATCGTTGATGCCGTCTTCGAGGGCGCGTTTCATCACATCCTGATAGTCCTTACGGCTGGGGGAAGCTTCGTACTTCTTCGCGGCGATATAGGCGTCCTCCAGCTTGTCGAAGATCGCGTTGTAAGCGTGCTTCAACTCTTGAAGCCCCGCCACAAGCGCCTTGTAGTCCTCGTCGGAATCGGGATCTCGATCAAACAATTTGAGTTCCTCTCGCAGATTTTTGATCTTAGCCCCGCTCGTCGACATTTCCGCTCTCATGGCTTGAATGGTCTGCCGAATCTTCGGTGACTCCTTTTGCGCGAAATCCTGAAGCAGCTGAATCTGTTCAGGCGTTCGTTTTCGAGGCATGGGCGGTGGCGGTTCGGGCTTCTTCTCACAGGAGCAGGTTTTGTAGAAGGAGGCGGTGGTTGCGTCTGGCATCCCGCCAGACACGCCACCGCGACTGACATTCCCGCCATTATCGCAATTCGTCTCATTTATTCAACCTCATTTCCTTGAACTTGGCCGAGGCGGCATCCGCTTCAAGTATGCCATCCTCAAGCGCCTTCTTATGCAATTCCTGATAGTCCTTGCGGCTGGGCGACGCCTCGTACTTCTTAGCCGCGATGTAGGCGTCTTCAAGTTTTGCGCGCAACGCTTTTCGCGTACTAATCATGTCATCACGTACTGCGCAGATGCGTTTGAAGTCTTCATCCTGTTCAGGTTGCTTGCCGAATGTAACCAGCGTCTTTCGCAACTCCTCTAACTTGCCACTTTGCATGTCGATCTCACCCTGCAGTGACTGATAGACCTGCCACACTTTTGGCGCGTCCTTTAGGGCAAACTCTTGAATTTTAGCATCTTTCGATTCCTGTAGGCGCCTCGCCTCTGCCTCTGCCTCCGCTTGCTTGCGCTTGGCCTCTGCGATTCGCGCCGCTTCTTCTTCCTTCACCCTTTCAGCCTTCTCTTGCTCGGCCTTCTCAGCCAAGCGAGCATCACGACTGTCCTTAATGTCGCGAAAAGCAAGTTTGGCGATGTTGAATGCGCCAAACAATAGAAACAGACAGAATAGTACTCCTACGCATCCAAGGCAGCCCTTCATGTTATCACTCCGCCATGATTTTCTTGAACAGATTCTCGCGCGTTGCCTTTTCATCAGGCTGGACGATACTCTCGATCTTGGGGTCATCGTAGTTCACGCCGAGCGTTCCCATGTTGTCCTCAATCGCATTGAGTGAGGCAACAATGCTGTCGTCGCCGTCTATGACCTTCTTGATGCGGAGATCGTTGATTGTGTTCTGCACCTGCTCGCGTATCTTGACAATCCGCTTCTGCTCGTCCTGCGTGATCTTAAGCGTCTTTTCAAGAGCGACAAGCTGATTCCTCTTGCTTTCTGTCCTGGACTGTATTTCGGCGATCTTCTGTGCAGCATCGACTATTTTCTCCTGTGTCTTTTCACGTGAGAGCGAATAGCCGCCTATTTTGGCGGGCCAGCTGTTCGCAGCCTCGCACTCCTTGTACGTCTTTTTGGCTTCCACCAGAAACTTCTTAAGGTTCTGCTCCATAGTATCGTCATCGCCAAGCGTACGTTTAACCGCAGCTATAGCGCACGACTTCTCGTGCGCCCGTGCCTCAAGTTCCCGTGAATACCGCTGAAGGTCCTCCAGTTGCGCTTGGCAGTATTCAACCGGATGGAGGGCACGGTTCTCCGGCGTCCAGGTGTTGTTCTGTCGAATACGCTCTTTGCGTTGCTGTTCCTTTACGATGCGCGGGGTCTTCTCACCAGGCGTAGTTTCGCCCTTGATTGCATTCCACGCATTGCCGCCACGCTCTGCGATTTCATCGCGGTCATCCTGCGAGCATCCGGTGAAAATGCCGGCCACCACAACAGCCGCCGCCAACAACCACAAAACCGTTTTCATCTTTCCTTTACTCCTTGTTTTGCCCATGTTTGGTTGGCGGAGGGCCTTGTGGGCGCAAGCCTTTCCGCATATTCTCGCTTGCAATTGAGCTTATTATAGCAAATCAAGATTGAGTTTGTTAACTCAACCACATGTCCAATCTCAATCATTGTCGCCACTCTTGTTGCTCCATGCCCTTGTTCATGCTTCACGGGTGGAGAACCTGGATTGTCCTCGTTCCGCGTTTTCTGCGGCGGTCGTACACGAATTGATGGCATAAGAAATCATTGCCTATCTTTTTTCCTTTCCCTTCTGTCTTTGTCCCGTCACAAGCGTACGGGACAAACCGCTTCTGACGACATTTTCGCAATTGGGTGAAAGTTATCACATCCATCCGGCATCGTCTGTCGCATCTGCGACAGGCGATGAACTCAGCGCATTTTCAGATGCGATCTGACGAATTCCCCCGTCACCTCATTCTTCGCCAGCCTACCGATGGCGCGATATAGCGCCGTGCGGTTTACGCCGAGATACGCGGCAAGCTCTGAAAGGCACACATACCCTGTCGACTTTTCCTCGCTCCGCCATTTGAGATAGAGCAAGATACGGTCGGCGATCTCGTAGCACCCGAGAAGGGAAACCTTCCGCCAAGCCATGAACCCCTGTCGGGATGCGGCGGAATATAGGTTAGCAATGAACGATGGATGCTTGTTGCCGTTGATCAGCCTCCGCACATGCTCAACGCCGCAGAGCATGACCGTAGTGCGCTCTGCCGCAACCAGCATTCCGGGGTTAGACTTGAAGTCAAGTACCGGGAATGTCGCGCCATGGACATCTCCGGCATACAGGCTGTTGACCAGATGACGGCATCCGTCCCTAAATCCGCACGCATACACATTAATGCGCCCCGATAGTACGCAGACGATATCGGATGCGCTTCTGCACTCATGCAGGATCATTTCATGCGGCACAAATGATTTCACGCGTACGTTGAGTTCCGCCGCAAGCGTCTGGCAGACCGATCTTGGCAAATTCGAGAAAAGCGGCGTTTCCGCCATGCGGGAGAGGACATTGTCGTTGCAGTCTTTCATCTACAACATACTCCATGCCGGACGCGATTTCTTACGCGGCGTCTTCGCATTTCCCGAATGCGAGCAAAAAAAAGATGGCGTGTCCTCATCGTCGTGTCTCAAACAAGGCATCGCCAAACGCCCACCGGAAAACACAACGACGAGAACACGCCACGCGGCATTCGCGTGTCGTATCCTCGTAAGACGCTTTCCGGTTGAAATTGGCGATTTCTGTCTGAAGCGCAGTTACGTGATACCGGGCATTATATCAAAATTGCTGTCGCAGATGCGACAAACACTATACACACCCGTTACATGTGGTGGAAGCTGATAACAGGTGTATTCCCCATGGGAGGGCGCGTGTCCTCACGCGCCGCATTCTCGGCGGCCGTGAACAGTTCCGATGTAGCGACCCAGGGAAGGGGGCAACGGATCAGAGTGCATCCTTATTCAACATCTCCCGGATCTCCGCCCTTCGCCTTTCCATCAAGCCACCTATCGTCCGAGGCCCTCCGAACTCAATTGCATTGAATGCGCCGTCAAAGTTCTCGACATGCCCGCGCAACGACGGCCTGTGATAAAGTTCGCCTTTCTTGCCCTGATTGACGAAGTTCAGGTATGCCCCTGGATGGAACACGTACTGCACAGCCGCCTCCATTGGGAAAAGCGATGTCCTGTTGAGGAGTACGCACTTGTCAAGATGGACACGCGTACAGTTTCCGGTGTCCGAACCAGTTAGATCGGCTTCGAGCGTCCCCGGCCCGACGATCCACCACTCGCGGTCAGGGGTTAGCACGACACGATTAGACATCGTGTGCGTCTCTCCATCGAGCCTCATGACCGCACCTTGGATTCTGTTTGTGACATTGCGAAACACTCGTGACGCAATTACGTCCAATCCATTTACGCGATTCGTCTTCGCCAGCACGAGCTCGGAACGAACCACGTTGGTCTCGACATTCCGCCACAGCGTAGGCGAGCGGATGCCTTCAGCGGTGCCTTCGCCCGGCCTTTCCTGCGAGCTTCCGCCCATTCCATACGGCTTGGACGGCACTCCCGATGAATGCCCTCCGTACCGCACAAATTCCCGGCTCCCCCAAAACGCGGCCAATACGATGGCCAGGCCGGCGGCGGCGCGTGCCCAGGCATACCATCGCACGAGATGCCGCCAACGTATGGCCCGCATAAGCCCATCCACGCTGCGGTACCGGTATTCCGGCATGGAACTCGTTGCCCTGCGCACGATATTTTCCCAGTCACGCGGCAAATGTCCGCCAAAGCAGGCATCTATCAGTACGCCGAGGGCATGCACATCTGCGGCGGCGGAAATGGCACCGCCTTCAAACTGCTCCGGTGCCGCATAGTGCGGCGTCCCCGCACCTACGGCCCGTCCGTTGGCAATGGTTACGGTGGCGCCTGTATGGCCTGGTGCATCCGCAGTCCCCTTAAGGAGTCCAAGGTCGATAAGCACGGGAGTTCCATCAGCCCGCCAAAGGATGTTCTGTGGCTTGATGTCGCGATGGACGAATCCTCGACGGTGCAAATGCCGGGCGGCGGCGCAGACTTTCAGCAAGAACGAGGCTACCGCACGATCTCGACTTGGCAATGGACGCGCATCAAGCATCTCCATGGCGACAAACGGGCATCCGTTCGCCTCGCCTGAAGCATAGAATCTTGGGAAGAACGGAGTTTTATTCTGTGACAAGAACGAGATCTCTTGCCGGAACCTTGCGCGGGATGCATCGCCATTGGAGGACGATTCCGGCTTTGGCAACAAAACCTTCAGGGCCGCCACCTGCCCCGTTCCCGAATGAATTGC
>ERZ1026868.1029-NODE-1029-length-15202-cov-11.884664_pt1 | contig 15202 bp, 6 predicted proteins | sample MGYA00380164_ERZ1026868 | MGnify/ENA primary metagenome ERZ1026868 (study PRJEB33269, sample SAMEA4719800) | human gut metagenome | biome: human-associated habitat; feature: organic feature; material: feces | place: Cameroon | collected 2013-10 ... | reverse complement strand
TTAAGAGCCTTAGCCATAGGAGCAAGGCAGTTAGTTGTGCAAGATGCAGCAGAAATAACTGTATCTTCAGCTGTAAGTGTGTCATGGTTTACATTGTAAACGATTGTTGGAAGATCATTACCTGCTGGAGCAGAAATAACAACCTTACGAGCACCTGCCTGAATATGAGCAGAAGCCTTTTCTTTAGATGTATAGAAACCTGTACATTCAAGAACAACATCAACACCAAGTTTGCCCCAAGGAAGGTCAGCAGCGTTAGGCATTTTGTAAATAACAATTTTCTTACCGTCAACTACAATGTAGTTATCTTCGCCTTCACCTTCGTGGAAGTCAACAGTGTGACCCTGAGCAACATAGTTACCCTGTGATGAGTCATACTTAAGAAGATGAGCAAGCATCTTTGCACTTGTAAGATCGTTGATAGCAACTACTTCGTAGCCTTCTGCACCAAACATCTGGCGGAAAGCAAGACGACCGATACGGCCGAAACCATTAATAGCAACTTTTACCATTGGAATTTACCTCCGAATATAATTTAAAGTTTTATTGCTTTTATGCATTCTTTATTTTATACTGTTTGTCCTCATAAATCAAGATAAAATTGTATTTTTTACACTTTATACAAAAACAAGTGTATTTATGCAAGTGTTATTGTTATTTATTTAACGAACTGTTTATAATTGGGTCACAGATGAATTATATTTATGCCTTTTGGTTGCAATTTCAATTAAAATTTGTTAAAATTCATATTAGTAAAAACAAAGGATGTTATATATGTTTGTAGATATTGCTAAAATTAAGATAAAAGCCGGTGACGGCGGTGCAGGCGCAGTAGCATTTCACAGGGAAAAATATGTGGCTGCCGGCGGACCTGACGGCGGTGACGGAGGAAAAGGCGGAGATGTTGTATTTGTAGTTGATGACAACCTTGCAACCCTTGCCGATTTCAGATATAAAAGAAAATATGTAGCCAAAAACGGTGAAAACGGACGCGGCTCACGCCAATACGGTAAAAAAGCGCCCGACCTTGAAATCAAAGTGCCGAGGGGTACTATCATTCGCGAAGCAAATTCAGGCGCAGTTATGGCTGATATGAGTAAAACTGACAGATTTGTAGCTGCAAAAGGCGGAAAGGGCGGCTGGGGAAACATTCATTTTGCAACTCCGACCCGCCAAGTACCGCGATTTGCAAAGCCGGGTGTACCGGGTGAAGAATGGGAAGTTTCGCTTGAGCTTAAGCTTCTTGCCGATGTGGGACTTTTAGGTTATCCGTCAGTAGGCAAATCAAGCCTTATATCAGTAGTAAGCCAGGCAAAGCCTAAAATCGGCGATTATCACTTTACAACCCTTGTGCCAAACTTGGGTGTTGTATCAATGGGTGAGGGCAACTCATTTGTTATAGCGGATATTCCGGGGCTTATTGAAGGTGCAAGCGAAGGTATCGGACTCGGGCATGAATTTTTGCGACATGTTGAGCGTTGCAGGCTTCTTGTACACATTGTTGATGTAAGCGGCAGCGAAGGCAGAGACCCTATTGAAGATTTTGAAAAAATCAATGAGGAGCTTGTAAAGTTCAACCCCGAACTTGCAAAGCAGCCGCAAATAGTTGCCGGAAATAAAATTGATATGGCTGAGCCTGAACAAATCGAAAGATTTAAAAAATATGTTGAAGATAAGGGATATGACTATTATTCTATCTGTGCGCCGATCATGGAAGGCACAAAGGAGCTTATGAATGCGGTTTGGAACAAGTTGCAGACCTTGCCTCCTATTAAAGAATATGAAGTTGAAGAAATTCCGTTTGAAGCATTGGTTAAAGATGATAAAGGCTTTAAAATCACACAAGTTGATGAACATTACTTTCTTGTGGAAGCAAGTTGGTTTCCAAAAGTTCTCAAAGGGATTGATATTGAAGATTACGAAGCACTGCAATATATGCAACGAGTATTAGAAAAGAGCGGAATTTTCAATGCGCTTCGAGAAAAAGGAATTGAGGAGGGTGACATTGTTTCACTCTATGACATAGAGTTTGAATATGTGCCTTAATAAATATGAGATTTGTAGACAAAGATGTTAATGCAAAGCAATTAAGCCCGCTTAATTTGGCATTTATAGGCGATTGCATTTATGAAATACTTGTGCGTGAAACACTTGTGCTTGATGCCAATCGCCCCGTAAATGATTTGCACAAGGAAAGTGTAAAGTATGTTTCGGCAAAAGCACAAACCGTTGCTTTTGAAAAAATCAAGGATGATTTAACCGAAGATGAACTTGCGATTTTCAAGCGCGGGCGCAATGCTAAAGTGGGCCATTCCCCAAAAAGTGCAACTGACGGTGAGTACCACTGCGCCACCGGAGTGGAAGCGTTATTCGGCTATTTATACTTAAATAATGAAATTGACAGAATAAAAGAACTTTTTTCCAAAATTAACTCTTGACATTCTGCCCAACTTGTTATATAATCAATATCGCTGACGGGAGCATAGCTCAGCTGGGAGAGCATCTGCCTTACAAGCAGAGGGTCACAGGTTCGAGCCCTGTTGTTCCCACCAAAATAAAAAGGATACCTACAAGGTATCCTTTTTATTTTTATGTAATTAGATGATGCTTGAACCTGTGACAAGATACTCCAAATTCTGCGAACAACGAGAGCAAAGAATTTGGGAAAAACAGTTCGGGGAACTGTTTTGTAGTATCTTTGTTTCTTATAAGAGCCCTGTTTAATTGCTTTCTTTTTGTTTATGGGTGAGAATTCTGCTCGAACCTGTGACGCGTCCTCGTCGTCGCAAGTTCCATATCGTTCAAAATAACTTTATGTTATTTTTCGCTCATTCCACTGCTCCGCCTCTCAAATATGCAGTATAAAAGCCATCGGGTTTTAACCGATGGCTTTGTTTTATGTCGACCAAAATCTTATGCTGCTTACACCTTTATTTTATTAGTTTATAAAAAGCAAAAAGAGACGGTATTTCTACCGTCTCCTAAAGCTTTATTTCAATGTCAAGATTTTAGTCTAAATCAGTACCATGGTCAATACCGGTATTTCCACCAGTATAAGATGCTGTTAAAACCTCATCATAAGTCTTGAACTCATCAATCTGTGACATTGGCTTTGTGTAAAGCTCTTTCATTGGTTTTCCTCCCAAATTTACCGGTGCCTTACCCCCCCACCCGTAAAGGCAGAGGGAAAGCACTAATAAATTATAATTTGTTATCAATAAGTGTAAGATTCAATGTTAGACATAGTTGGCTTTAATGTGCCATCAGCAGTCTTTGTAATAACAAATGCTACTGCAGAAATCTTACCGTCTCTCTTAGAAAGACCATAGTCAAGAGCAATCTGCTCTGCTGAATTCTTGTTGTAAAGAATCTTTACAGTGCCTGCATTAGCGTCTGCACCCTTATTGCCAACATTATCAAGTGTGAGTTCAGAATCAGCTAAATTCTTACCATATACAAAGCCCTGCTTAACTACTGTTTCGCCAGGAGCAATATTGCGAGTTGCCAAGAATGAAACCTTAACTGTACCCTCAATTGGTGTTGCAGAAAGAATCTTAACTGTTGTTTTCTGCTGAACTGCAGTCATTACAGGTGTAAGTTCAATATCAGAACCGCAGAAGAATGTGTAAGTATCGCCATAACCAACTACTGTACCGTCAGCTAACTTCCAAGCTTCAGCACCGTCCTTATGAACACTAACCTTAGTATCATAAGCAACTTGAGCCGGGCTAGCTACTTCAGCACCGTTAACAGTGATTGTAGCACCATCGTTAGCAGTTACTGTATACTTAGCAACATCGTCCTTCTTGTACTGAGCATAGATTGTAGCACCGTCTGTGAGTTTGCTGATTTGTTCTTGAGTCATTGACCAACCTGTGAATGTGTAACCAGGGAATACAGGTTCAGTAGGAACTGTAATATCAGCTGCGCTATCAACAGTTTGAGTATCAATTACATTGCCGTATGGGTCAACAAATACTACTGTAAATGAAGTATCAGCCTTTTCAGCAAATACAGCTTCGTAAGTGATGTCAGCTGTTGCAGCTGTTTTAAATGTTGCTTCGTCAGAAACAATCTTGTTACCAACTTTCCAACCTACGAATTCGCCTGTTTCGTTATTAGCTTTAGCAGTAAGAACTACATCGTCACCAACTGCAAGTCTTGCGTTAGCACCGTTTGTAGCATCAGCACCGTTAAGAGTTGTTGTGCCAAGTTTTGTTGAAGCAACTGTTACAACTACACCTGCATCAAGCTTAGCAACTGCATCTTTAAGAGCAGCTGTTGCAGCGTCTACATCTTCCTGTGTTGTGTAAGCTTCAACTGTAGCCTGAGCATAATCCTTAAGAGCTGCTGTTACCTTTGCGTAAGAAGCTTCTGTGTAATCTTTAGCATTCTTGCTTTGAGCAGCTTCAAGTGCAGCATAGTATTCTGTACCGTTAAGCTGAGCGATTGGCTGTGTTGCCTTATATCCACAATGAGGGCAAGTAGCTTCCTTAGAACCTTCTGCCTTAATTGTAGGCTGAGAAACTACATCGTAGTTAAGTGTACAATCAGTCTTAGCAACATTAGCTTTTTCAGCGAATGTAAATTCACCGGTCTTTTCCCAAGTGTAAGTTGTGGTTGAGTGAGTACCGTCTTTATTATCAACAGGACCTACTTTAGGAGTGTTTTCAGGATTAACCGGTGCTTCACCAATCTTAGCAACTACTTCTTCAGTGTGTTTGTCAATAAATGTATAAGTATAAGTTTCAGTTGTAGGATTAGCTACAAGACCTTTAACTGCAGCTTTAAGAGCAGCTGTTGCAGCGTCTACATCTTCCTGTGATGTGTAAGCACCAACTGTTGCTTCATCATATTTAGCAAGTGCTTCTGTTACCTTAGCATAAGAATCTGCTGTATACATAGAAGCATCAGCATCCTTTGCAGCCTTGAGTGCATCTCTGTAATCATTACCGTTAAGCTGAGCAATTACAGTACCGGCTTTGATTGTTTCGCCGCAAACATTACATACTGTGTCACCTGTGTTACCAGGATTGTTGATTGTAGGTTTAGTAGCGTTTACAACCTTTGTATCAGCGTGGTCACATACAAGCTTATCAATTGGGTTTGTATAAGTATTGCCACAATTTTCAGTACATGTGTAAACATCATAACCTGCTTCTTTATAAGTAGCGTCCTTATGGTCAGTTACTACGAATTTACATTCAGGGTTTGTTACTACTGCTTCTTCAGTATAAGCAGCGTCAGCTGTTGCAGCTACAACTTCAGGTGTCCACTTGTAACTTGTTACTGAGTGATGAGTTGAATCAGAAGCAACAGGTTTTGTTGTTGCTGTGTTATCTGGAATTGTTGGCATTACGCCATCATTTACAGTTTGAGTGGTAAGTTCACCACCAATAGTTGTAAATGTGATTGTGTGAGTTGATGGCTTAGGAGCTTCTCTAAATTCATTGAAGCCCATGAAAGTCATCTTTCTTGAACCAGGATGTTCTGTATCACCATCGTTAGTATTGGTAACTTCATTATATACATTCTTAGCGTAAGTATTACATTCGCTAAGCATTGTACCGTCATCTGTTGTTGCAACATACAATAAACTCGTAAGATCTGTTGGATTGTAAACATTAAATTCAATCGGACCATCAGTTACAATCTTAAATACGAATGTAGTAAGCGGAGCTGAATCAGCGAACGCATAACCTGAACCACCTGTTGCAGGATCTACGAAATATCCGTCAGGGTCTGATATAGCAGAAGTGTCACATTCGTCACAAGCAAAAGAGTATTCAATTATATTATATTTACCATTTTCATCATTAGCTGTGATTTTTGAATCGTTAGGATCAAGTTCTGGGTTAAAAGCATCTTTGGAAACACCTTGGGTGCACATTGAATATAATGGCAAATAATTTGTGCCGCCTTTATCTGCAACCCATGTACCACTGGCAGCAACTCTTTCACTTTCAGTACCGAGCTTATATACTGTCTTTCTGTTTGCTTTATAAGAATAAACACCGGCAGGCTCGATAGAATCACTGAACTGAATTTTAGACATAAAAGCTTTAATTTTTTTAATATTTTCAAGACTTAATGTCATTGTGAAATAATCACCGACACCGAGCTGAGTATCTTGTGAAAGCTTATCATAAGAAAGTCCAGCAGCGTCAATGTATGTGTTTGCTTTGTCCTTGTTGATAGAAAGAGTACCCGAAGTCTTATTACCATCAACTACTTTATAACTATAATCTACAGGCACACCGTAAAGAGAAGCATATGATCCAAAATCCGATGCTGCTGTGCCACAGGTTGAATAATCAGTAAAGCTCGTTGCAGATGCTTCAGTGAACGTACCAAAATACATTTTAGCATTTGGTTCATAATCACCAGGTGCTGCAAGTGCAGTGAAAGGAACTGATAAAACAACCATAAGAACTGACAAAATGACAGCAATTGCCTTTTTGAAAGTTTTATTCATTTTCTTTCCCCCTATTTATTACAAAGTTACATTTTTATACTGAATTTTTTTACCAAAGAAGGTCAAAAAAGTCGACTTATCTAACGCATTAATTACTTTGTCGCAATTATAATCACAATAGGCATTATACTTGCCTCCAAATGCTGTAGCAAATGTTGATTTATCAAGCGCATTAACAACACCATCATTATTATAATCACAAATGCAAACTGCGACAGTATCAACAGTCTTTGATTCGGAAACTACTAATGTAACCTTTCTGTCAATAGTGGTTTCACCACTAATTAACATTGTGTATTCACCCACCGGAATATCGGCAAGTGTATAATTACCGTTTGAATCTGTAACTGCTGTGGCAACGGCTGAGCCATCGGCAGCTTTGACTGTAAGATTTATATTGCCAACACCTTTGTCATTATATAATGATCCATCAAGGGAAGTAGCAATAGTAATCTTACCTGTTATATCACAACCCGGACCTTTCGGTGAAACATCACAGGTCATTAGATATAAAGAACCGTCATAATCATCGGCTTGGTTAACGAGTGCATACTCATCCTTAAGCCCATCATTATAATCTGTTAAAACAAAAGTCTCATTCGGGCTGGTTGAAACTGAAATTACATTTGATGCATCACATTTATTAGCAAAAGCAACTGAAAAAGTTGCAAGCAATGTGCCATCACTATTGATTGCTGAACAAGAGTCAGAATCAGAAACAAAGCCAAATACCAAATTTGAATTTTGTGTAATAGTTCCCATTGACGAAATGCCGGTAACTTCACCTGAAAGAAGCGACTTTGCCGCTGTATCAACAGTAGCATCTGCGCTGTACTTTGCAGTTACCTGCACAACCGATAACTCGGAAACACCTTCTAAATAGAAGTTTACATCGTAAGTACCGGCAGGCAATTCATCACCGTCATATTGTTTTCCGTCAGAGTCTGTATAAGTGCAATAAATATTTGGCTTTTCACTGCCAATAGTTGCACCGTATGAAGTATTAGGAAGGCACACGAAAAGTGCAATAAGCACCAAGAAAGTAAGTGTACCAATTACAGCACCTATTCTCTTTTTAACAAATGCATTTTGCATAGGTGTTACCTCCTTGCCAAGTAAATAAAATTTAGGGAGAGACGAGAGCGCATACAACACCAAATCAAACCTCGGTTATAAAAACGCAAAAGCGTAAAAGCAAGCTTTGAAGAAATGATATTGTAAAATCAGGGATAAACAGTGACTAAACGCAATCGCCTTTAACCTCCCAACCCTAAAAACAGGGCCGGTATATAAACGGGGATTACCCGATCATATAGAATTTATAAATAAAGTAACCATTATAGTAAACGGTTACATATCAGGGGTATTGCTACCCCTGATATGATTTAATTTAATTAGTCGAGAGCAAGTGTAGCATACTCAACTTTATTACCAAAGAAAGCTGCAAATGTTGACTTATCAAGCGAATTGACGGCTCCATCACCATTTAAATCGCAATAGATATTATATTTGTCTTTATTTCCATATGCTGTAGCAAATGTAGATTTGTCAAGAGCATTAACTGTTGTATCACCGTTATAATTGCAGATACATACAGGAATTTCAACATTTGAAATATCTTTTGTACCGCTGAGTGTTACAGTTCTGTTAATAGTTACATTCTTTCTCTGAATGGTAAGCTTAGTTGTACCAACAGGAACAGTAGCAGTGAATGAACCGTCACTTGCTGTAGTAGCAACTACTTCGCCATTAGCAACTACATCAATACCAACAATACCCTTGGTTGATTTAGTACCCGTAGTGTTTGCTGCTATAAGAACCTTACCGCTTACAGTGATTGTATCAGCTGCTGCCTGCTTAACTGAAGGAGCGATTGTTACATCGCCGTCAACCTTATATTCATAAGGGAATGCATTAACTGTTACCTTTTCACCGTTGATTGTAAGTTCATTAACAACTTGGTAACCTTCAGCTGCCTTAACATCAATTGTGATTGTTGAGCCGGTTTCTACTGAAACAGGAGTTGCGTAAGCAGCGCCATTGATTGTTACAGTAGCACCTTCAACAGCATTAACTGTTACAGTGCTGTTTGTAGTTTCAGCAGGAGCAAGAGCAATCTCTGCAGCCTGAAGTTCTGTATCAACAGTGTAGATATTTGTAAGTGAAGCATCGTAGCCCTTCTTATCAGAAAGAACAAAGTTAGCTGGATCCTTATGAGCATAATCGCCGTGACCATACTGTGCAAGAGCAACTGCTGCTGCAAGAGCTCTGACATATCTGGTCCATGATTCTGCAGAGTAAGAACCATCGTTTACAAGCTTACCTTCAGCATCCCACTTACCAAAGCGAGGAGCGTTTGCGCCTGTTGTCTTTGAAACTGAAGCTTCAGTTGTTACAGTCTTACCATCTTCAGCATAAACAGCCTTAGTAGCAGTAAGAGTTGAATAGATGTTGCCTGATGCACACTTGATTTCTTTTTCAAGCTGTGCACCCTGGTAACCACGCTCAACAGCTGCGCTTGCGAAGATATTGAAAAGTCTGGTATATTCAGCTACTGCTGCTGATGAAAGTGATGAATGAGTTACATAAGTATAAGACTTTCCGTTGTCAATGCAGTTTTGTACAGTTGATGCTGCACTTGCAGGAGAAACGCCTAATTCCTTCTTAACTGCATCTTCAGTTTTAGCCTCTCCGGTAGCTTCATCAATTACCGGGTTGCCATCTGCACCTAAAACAACTTTATCATAATGATATTCAAGATCAACAGTAAAGTTCTTTTCAATGTTTCTGGCAATGTCAGTCATCTTAGAGAATGTTAAGATGTTAAAGTTTGTGTCATTAAGACCGGTTCTTGCAACAGAAATGTTTTTGAATGCATTATCTGCAGCCGGCTTAAGTGTATCATTCATAATGCTTGTTACATAGTTGATTCTATCAACAGCCTTTGCAACAGCACCACGGTTATCAACGATTGAACCGTCAGACTTAACTTCGTTAGGAACGATAGTATAATCTGTTACAGGGAACTTACATGACCAATCTTCATTTGAGTTAACCTTCTTGCCATCGGCATCACGGTATACATACTGAACCTGGTTGTAAAGGAGATTGCCCTGTGCGTCAGTTGCCTGAGTTTTAGTAGGCATCTGGCAAGGATTACCATTTGTGGTAATAGCATTGTCCCAAGTTGTTTCATAAACAACTGAGTTAGCAAGATAGTATTTACCATCTGCATTCTTAATTACTTTGATTCCGGCTTGGTCTGTTGTACGAACCTTTCCATTATCATCAGAAAGAGCTAATGGTGAATAGATTGGCATTGTACCTGCAGCATCGAAGTAGTAAACGCCTGCAACACCGCCGACTTTACCTGAACCGTCAGCAAGAGCTTCGCCACCAACATAAGCGTTAGCCAAAACATCCTTTGGAATTGTATATTCTTTTCCTTTAGATGTTACTGTTGGAGCAGATTTTGTATAAGGAACATAAGCTAAATCGCCAAACTTTGATGTAACTTCTTTAGTTGTTGCTGTGAGATGAGTCTTATTGTTAATGCTCTGTGCAAAAGCAATTGTCATAGCAGATGACTTAATAGAAAGTACATTAAGAAGAGCCTGCTTAGCTTGCTCGAAAATAGTTGAGTTAGTAAAGTCTGAAGGCTTATACTGTGATACAAGTGATGCCAAATTATCATAAGCAGTATTCATACCACTGAGCTGGCTGGTATCACCTACAAGGATAGTAAAGTGAGCATAAGCTGACTTAGAACCATTGTAGATACACATATCAACCGGATATTCGCCGCCTTGAATGTTGGTTTCACCATCATAACGGAACGGTTGAACTTCAAGAGCAGATGCATTTGGTATCTCCTTCTTCTCACTTTCAATGTAGAAACCAGGAACTTTGGTGTTACCCATTGAAACAATGTTGAAGAGGTTATCGTAGTTAATCTGACCACCATTGTTCTGCAAATAAACTGATTCGTAAATATCACCGTCACCAACATGGTAACCTGCGATAATGTTCTTAGCAATAGCTTCAGAAAGAGTGTAAACTACATGAGTTCTTGTCTGAATAGCCTTAATATTTGCAGCTGTGGTACCATCAGGGTTAGTTTGAGCTTTAACTGCTTCGATTTCATCGCTTGTGTAACCCTTATAATAAGTAATTTTATCGCTGTTACCTGCTGTTGCTTCTGTTACCTCGTTACGGTTCCATTCACCGAATTCACCTGAACCAGGAGCAGTTTCAACACGGTAGTCATACATATTATACTTAAGAAGGTTACCGTTTGTCTTATCCCAAGCAGGGATAGCGTTTTCACTGGTGATGTTTACTGTTGTATAAGCAGCATTTTTATCATACTTTGTTACAACATTATTTGCATCAAGTGTGTTTGACTGATAATTTGAATCTTCATCATAGAAGTAGATACCGTCAACTGCTTTTTTACCGCCTAAAACCTTATTTCTGTTACTTCTATATCTGATTGAATATGTTGAAATATCAGCAAGGTTTGATGAATCAAGTACCATGTATTCAGGATAGTTAGCAAGAAGAGTATTATCCTTACTAAATGTAGATGTTGATTTTACATAAGCACCCTCAACACCAACTGTTTGATCAGCTTTATTTGTATCATGCAAGAACTGCTTGTTACTATTATACATAGCTTCTTTCCAACCTGTTGCGGTTGTCATATACTTATAAGCTGAAACATTGTTATCAGCTGCAACAACTGTGCCATCTTTAAGTACGATGTCGTATACAAACTGAACTTCAACTACATTTGATTCTCCTGCTGCTGAGTTGAAAGTAATAGGAAGTTTAGGTGTTACTATTGTTTCGTTAGGAGCAATAAGACCTGATTTAAGTTGAGATGTAATATCAGTTTTTTCGTTGTTACTGCCAATATAAGTTGCTGACTTAAGCTTGTAATAGTAACGAGAAAGTTGAACAAGCTGTCCATTAGAGATATATGCACGGTTAAGACCTGTGCAGTTATTTGTAAATGAAACTGTATCGCTGCAATCGCCGCCTGCTGTTGTCTTCATAGAAGGTGTAGCAAAGCTTGCTGAAGCAGTCTTAAGCTGCTGAGTTCCGATTGGAGTGATAGCTTCAGGAACGAAAGAGTTAACTGCTGAAAGAGCAAAGAAAATACCTCTCATTACTGAATCGCCATACTTGCCGGCATCACCCTTGGTGCTGTCTGCACCATAACCGGTGAATTCAACAAAGTTGCAAATAGCCTTTTGGATTGCACCGAGGTCAGTACCGCCGGTACCTGCAATAGTTTTAACCTGAAGTAAATCATCAAATGGCTTGTTGTCACCGTTTGACTTAGGAATTATGGTTGTGAAATCCTGCGGCTGTGAAGAATAACGCTTACCGAAGAGACCGTTGATAAGGTCAGCAAGCAAATCATAAACAGTATTTACAAAACCTTTTGACTGAATCGGTTCAGCAGATACGATTGTGATAAGTTTGTAAACGAAATTAGATACGCCACAGAAACCGCTGTCTTTCTTATCAGAAATATTAAGAATTGAAAGAACTACATCGTTCCAGATAAGATCATGTGAATCGAACTTACCGTATTCCTTGCCTTGGAGTGTACCAAGAATAGGGAGGAACTTGTTAGCAATTTTATCAATATTTTCCCAAAGGTTATTTGTAAGAGCACTGTTACCTTTTTCATCGCAAATACCGAGAAGAGCTGCAACACCCATTGCTCTTTCACCTGAGTTAGTTGACTTCTTCATTGAGTAATCTCCACCGTAGTAAAGAATTACTGAATTCAAGAGGTCAAAAATTGTAGCACTTGAATTAACATCTTCGTTTTCTGTCTTCCAAGTTTTGCCTTTGTATGTTACAGGAACATATCCTTCAAGTACATATGCAACTGCATCACGAGCCATAGGAAGAATTGTACCTTCAAGTGTTGCGCTGATTGTACCGTCATTGGCTACATTTACAAGTGATGAATAATCCTTATTAGGAAGTACGTATGATAAGTATTCTTTAAGGCATACATAAGCAACTGCTTCTGCATCCTTACAACCATCCCATTCTGCTGGGTGGATAATATCTTGAAGTTTGCCTGCACCAAGGTTAACCTGGCCGATACAAGCAACAAGCATAGGAACCATTGCTGATTCAAGATTTGCTTCTGAAAGAACAGCATCAGTACCGTTAGCATCATAGAATGCCTTGAGGATGTTAGCGTCAGTAGCATCTGCTGTGTACTGAACCATCTTAAGTGCATTGCCAACGAGTGTTGAAGTGATTTTCCTGATTGTTGCATCATTGATTGATTCAACACCGTCTGCCTTTGTTGTTTTAGATTTTGCCATTTCCGGACGATTGCCGATAATGTTATCTCTTTGTGGGAACAAATCATTAACTGCTGCAACAAGTGCATCGTTAAAGCCTGCTACCATTGAACCGTAATTTGAATATTCATTTTTAAAGAAATCGTCAATATTCTTTGTTCCGGTTTGTGCAAAGTAAAGGTTGATAGGACCTGTTTGCATATTGAAACCGTAGTCAGCAAGAGGGCTGTATCTTAACTTAGCAAAGAGCTTTGTTTCATCAATATCTGACCACTTGCCTGTTGATGTTTCAGCAGCTGCACGGTCAAATGAAAGCTGTTCCTTAGCTTTTGCAATAAAGTCATCTGCTGATTTATCGCCATAAGCTTCGTAATTAGCTTCAGCCCATTCGTTAATCTTTGCCTTGGTATAGTTAGAAGCAATATCGCTTGAATTCCATTCACCCTTTTTGTCGAAATAATAATAGTATGCATTATCAAGATTTCTGTCACCCTGGGTGTTTACATGGAGAAGCTTGATTGAACCCTTGAGAACTGTATCCCAAGCAAGATCAAGTGCTGTATAACCTAATTTGAAAAGAGAATCGGTTGGCTTAAATGTAATCTTTGTTGTTTGCTCTGTTGCATAACCGTTTGCATCCGGATGTCCATAAGCAAAAAGAAGAACATTAAGCGGATTGCCGTCATCATCTTTAAATTCGCTTGAATATACAAGGTTAGGGTCATAACCGAGTTTAGCAGCGGCTGTTGCATAATCCGAGCCTGACTTATTCATTTCGGCCTTGATTTCAAGATAACGAGTAGCTGATGTATCCTGGATAGGTTTGAGTGAGCCATCTTCGTTCTTTTCATTATATTCTTGGTTATATGTAACGAGAACGCTTATCTTCTGAAGAAGCTCGGTAGAGAGCTTATCGAAAAGCTGGTCGTCATATACCCATTGAGTTTTGCCACTCTTGAAATCATTGATTTCATCCTGTGTATACCATTTAGTATAGTTGAAAATAAGCTGCTGAACAATGTTATAAACAAGGTTTTTAGCATAACTTTCATCACTGAAGCCTAATGGACCTGCAAGAAGCTTGTAGATATTAACCGCACTCTTAAGAACACCGAGGTTGAAATCACCTCTTAATACCTGACCGAGTACATCCTTACCGGCATAGTCAGCTGAGTTGATTTGAAGAAGAGCAAGAGCTCTCTTAACAATCTCAGTTGATGAATAGTTTTCTCTTGTAACATGCCAGAAATTCTTGCTGGCATCACTTGAAGCTAATGATTTAAGCTGAATGTTACCTGCATCACCAACATAACTACCATACTTAGAAAGAAGACCTGCAACACTCTCAAGTGTAAGCATTACATCATCAACGCTGTCAAGCTTAACTGTTAAGGTATATTTAATAATACCAAACGCGTTGATATTAAGATGCTTTTGAGCGGCATCCCATGTCATATAAGCTGTAACGCTGGATGGGAGATTTGCAAGAAGGTTGTAAACTGTTGGAGCAACTGTAGGAAGCATAAGGTCCGCATAGTCAAGCAATGCTGTTGCGGCTTGTTCGTCAGAAAGAATATTCCAAGCAAGGTCGTTATATTCTAACGCGTCATCTGTATACTGCTTTTCTGAACTAACAGGTGCAGCGTGAGCTGAAAATGCACATGTTAAACAAGAAGCAGCCATAAGAACAGCCATAAACAACGCAAGCAGCTTATGGGAAAACTTTTTTGCTTTCGTTTTCATTTTTTACCTCCGTAAAATTTTAAAAAATTTAAAGTGAAGTGTTAACATATTGTGCGTAATGCCCGTCGCAATCTCTGACCATCAGGCAATCTGAATTAGAATGAAGGCTCATTACAAGCCACAGCATTAAATTGGCGCAATATGTGCTTTAAACACATTATAATTATTACATACGGCCACCCGAAAGTCAATAAATTAAACTTACAATCCTCATTTTTGTAACTTTAGCCAAAAACGACTTCATTTTTTTGTCACTCTGCACAATTAGTTTACGAAAATTTTACAATTTGTTAATAACTTTAAGGAGAAAAACAAGCTTTTCACGGCGAGTAAAGCGACAATACTTTACACAATTTTTACATTTGTAAAGGCTTCGAGCTTTACATTTTACAAAATTGTTAATGCACTTTTTCTATGTTTTGTTCGTTTTTCAGTTGCTCTTAATAAAATTGACGCTTGTTAGACATAATTTCCAATTAAGTCCATTTACAAGCACTCCGTTGTCAAATTCAAAACGCAAAATATGTTAAAATTCACAATAAATTCAAAATATGTTATAAAATTATTGACTTATTAGATTTTATTTGATATAAATATATTGTATTTGTTAATACGCGTGTGGATATCCTGCGCCTAAAAAGCAGTTTTT
>ERZ1026868.1026-NODE-1026-length-15232-cov-8.710812_pt1 | contig 15232 bp, 20 predicted proteins | sample MGYA00380164_ERZ1026868 | MGnify/ENA primary metagenome ERZ1026868 (study PRJEB33269, sample SAMEA4719800) | human gut metagenome | biome: human-associated habitat; feature: organic feature; material: feces | place: Cameroon | collected 2013-10 ... | reverse complement strand
GCTAAATATATTAAATATCATTAGTGTTTTTTGATATTAATATAGGAAATTAAAAATTACAAGGGATGGGAAATTGTATTTCCTGTCCCTTTTTTGTGTTGTTAGAGAGAAAGGAGAACAATGAATGGCGAGTAATAATCAAATTAATGTTCAATTAAATTTTACCGCTAATACAGCCGCGGCTAAAAAGAACATTGAAGGATTACAATAGACTTTAACTCAATTAGCGGTTGGCAACAGTGCTCTTTTTAAAGCCGATGCCACAACGGCTGAAATACAAAAAGTCTCAACGGCGGCTACTGAATTACAATATCATTTATCAAAATCATTAGACGCGAATGGTACATTAAATCTTAAAAAGCTTAACGCTAGTTTAAAAATTGCTGGCGCGAATATTAATCAATTAAGTAGTAATTTGTTAACTGCTGGTTCTGGCGGAGCGCAAGCATTCGTTTAGCTATCTACTGCTATTTCGCAAGCAAATGTAGAGGCGTCTAAGCTTAATCTTTTATCAAATAGGTTTTTTAAACAATTAAAAAGAACAGCAGAAATTTAGATTTCTAATACTATTTATCAAACATTGACAAATGGTTTAAAAAATAGTTATGAATATGCGCAAGAGCTTAATAAATCACTTAATGATATTCGTATTGTTTCTGGTTAGAGTTCATAGCAAATGGCAGAGTTTGCTAAACACGCAAATAAGGCTGCGCAAGCATTAAGTTCTAATACTACTGCTTATACCAATGCGGCGTTAATTTATTATCAGCAAGGTTTAAGTGATTAGCAAGTTATTGATAGAACAGATGTCACGATTAAAATGGCAAATGTTACTGGTGATACCGCATAGACCGTATCAGACCAAATGACTGCTATTTGGAATAACTTTTATGATGGCAGTTAGTCTCTTGAATATTATGCCGATGTTTTAACGGCATTAGGTGCGGCTACGGCTTCAAGCACAGATGAAATTGCCGAAGGCGTTGAAAAGTTCGCTGCAATAGGTAAGGTAACTGGTTTAAGTTATGAATATGCAACAGCAGCACTTGCTACTCTTGTTGATAGAACGCGTTAGTCGGCAGATACTGTTGGTACTAGTCTTAAAACAATCTTTTCTCGTTTACAGGGTTTACAATTAGGTGAGACTCTTGAAGATGGGCTTGATTTAAATAAATATTCCAAGGCATTAGCAACGGTTGGCGTCCAAGTTCTTGATGTAAATGGACAAATGAGAGATATGGATACCATTCTTGGAGATTTGGCTAGCCGTTGGACTACGCTTAATTAGGGCCAAAAGATGGCATTAGCGCAGACGGTTGCTGGTGTACGTCAATATAATAACCTTATTTCCTTAATGGATAACTGGGATTTTATGGAACAAAATTTATAGGTTGCGTATAATTCTGAAGGAACCATTAGTGAACAGGCTGATATTTATGCTGAAAGTTGGGAAGCGGCTAAAAACCGTACCAAGGCGGCATTGGAAGATATTTATCAAGATTTAATTGATGATAAAATGTTTATAAAAGTCCAAGATTTTATTACTTCTGTCCTTTAGGGAGTAAATAAACTTGTTGAAAATATTGGTGGATTTAAGGGCGTTTTATTGGCGGTTGCCAGCATTATGGCTACAAAAATTTAGCCTATGGCGACTAAATTGGGATAGAGTTTAATGGTGGCTTTTTCAAGCCCGCAAAAAATTTATGCTCAAAATAATAAGGTTTTTAGTGATTAGATTGCCCAATTAAAACAAGATGGTAATTGGAAGAATTTTTCTAAGGCTCAATAGACACAACTAACTGGGGATCGTCAAGTTGCTAATATAAGAGCCAATTATATGGCCTCTGAAAGTTCATTAAATGCTCAAGAGAGGGAATAGGCGCAATTTCAAATTAATATGATTGAAATGACGGTTGCGCATTTAACTGAGTTGGCAGGCGCTTATGATTAGATAATTGCTAAACGTAAAGAATATTTGGCTTCTATGACAAGTGAGACTGCTGGCGCAGTAAGCAAATAGTCAATTGGCGGTAAATTAGCGGTAGACACTGTTAAGGGAATGATGCCTTCTCATACGGAGATGAATAGTTCGCGTGGAAGTAGTTAGGTTTATGAAAATGTAAAAAGCGAATTATTAAGTTTTAATTCTGGTTTAACTGGAACAGAAACGATTAGTGAGTTTGAAACAAAATTATCGAGTTTACATACTAAATTATTACAGATTGTCGGAGACAATGAAAACGCTAAAAAAGCTATAGATAGACTTGTTGATTCTTTGCGCCAAAAAATTGAGTCAAAAGGTTTAGATGAATATAAACAAAAAGTTATAGATTTGGCTTCTAAACTTGATGTTGGAGAAGAAAATGTAGAAGAATTTAATAAGGCTCTTGCGGAATTAAAAGGGGCTTCTAGCCTTGAACAAACGTCTGAGGCAATGAATAAACTTGTAATGTCATTGGCTAACACCAATATAAGTGGTAAAGAGTTTGCTGATATTTTGAAAGCAATAGGCTATGATAGCACTAATATTAGTTAGATTGCCGGGCTGAGCGAAGAAGTTAGAGCAAAATTAGCCCAACTCAATAAAGAAGGTGACGCTTTAAGCGGAACTCTCGGCAAGATAAATTTGGATCATGCGCCTTCGATGTTAGAAGGAATTGGACAAGTCACTTCTGCTTTTATAAACGCAACTATGGCTTTAAATTAGTTTAAGGGCGGTATGGAGTCTTTCCAAAATGGCGATACTATGAGTGGGGTTATGTCTATAGCCATGGGTCTCACTAATGCTACGGCCGCGCTATCGAATGGTACAAAGAGTGTTCGCACCATTTCTACCGCAGCGAAAACATTTAAAGAGAAAATGGGGGACGTAGCTAAGTATAAAAGTATACTTCAAGATACTACTAAAACTGCCGAAGAATTAAAAGTGGCCGAAGAAAGTTTGGTAACTGCTACTGGTGAAGCAGCCGGAGCCCTTGGCGGAGCAAAAGGCGGCTTAATATCTAAATTAGTCGGCATGGCTGGCAGTATGAGTGCTGTCATTGGATATGCGCTTGCTGCTATTGGTATTATTGCTGCCATTGTGATAACGATTAAAGCGCTTGATTAGGCTATTCAAACAGCGAAGGAAACTACCGAAGACATTGATGACGCTTTAAAAGGTTCTGCGGAAACCGCAAAAAATGCTAAAAATGCGTTAGACGAATTAAAAACAAGCCTTGATAATATTGATAAATCTTATGATGCGTTTGATAATTTGACAGTAGGGACCGCGGATTTTAAACAGCAAGTTATAGACACTAACCAACAAGTTATTGAATTACTTGCCTCTATTGGCAAATTAGATTGGTCTAATATTGAAATCGATGATAATGGCTTATATCATATTAAAAAAGATGTTCGTGAAGATATTTTAAAAGAAGCACAAGATCGTAGTAATACTGCGCAGAACTTTAATAATATTATGTCTGCTGTGGACGTCAGGGACGATTTTGCTCAAAGCGTTAGTGGAGCTAAGGGTAAAATTTTTTCAATCCAAGGCAGAGGCGAAAATGCTATTGTTAAAGGCGAAGATAATCAAACTGCGTTTATTACAGAATTAGTTAAAAAAGTTAACGCTGATTAGAATTTTTTAACGCAAGGTAATAAAGACGCGCTGACTAACTGGGTTAAATCCAGTGGATATATTTCAAAAGATGCTGATGATGAAGATATAAATAGTCTCGTCTCGCAACTGTTAACAAAAAAAGTTGTTGCGCAGGTAAATGAATTATCTGCTGATTATGTCTCTACCTTAAAAGAGAGTTCTGTTTATATGACCAATTTTGTTAGAACTTGGAAAAGTGATACAGTTGAGTCATTAGGTAACTTAGGAGACACTTTTGCCGTCTTGCTCGGTGAAGATATTCCAGAAACAGTTTTAGATTTATATAATAATGTTTATCGAGATAAATGGAATGGCGTTAGTAAGGAAGAAGCGCGTTAGGCTTATGCTGAAGCAATGGGATATGATGCTTCTCGCACTACTAAAGGTGGAGAGGAAGCAACTTATTATAAGCAAGGAGCCGCCGATAGCACCGGTATTACAATTGATGATAAAACTGTTCGTTATTTTATGGCGGTTTCAGATGCTCTTGAAGCCACAGGCGCCAACGTTGAGACTTATGAAGATTTAACAAAAATTATTGGCGAAAAGGATCAAAAAGGTTTATTACAATCAATACTTACTAATAAAAATGGCGGATAGGCTAAGTTTGGTGAATTAGAAGAATCGTTTGAGTATTTGACAGATTTAGACCCCGAAGAATGGAAAATTTTAAGTAAGGTAACTGGGGCAGAGACTCGTCAAGATCTTCAAAAAATACTTGAAAAATAGCAACAAGAATTAAATGATAGAGTTGCTAGTTTAAAAGAATTATTTGGAGATCAATTAACTGATCAATTTACTGACAATATTAATTTTGATACAGCAGATGCTCTTCAAGGTCTTTTTGACAACTTTTTGTTAGGTGGTTTTGACGAAGAAAAGACCACAAGTCAATTTTAGAAAATTTTAACTTCATTAACAAAAGGGCTAAAAGATGAAGATTTAGACTCTTTCTTAACAAGTTTTTCATAGATTGATTTTTCCGATTGGGACGCTATGGATAACGTCATAGCTCTCTGTGAACAATTTGGCATAAGTTTAACAGATACATAGGTTAGTGAGTTTACTCCTATTTTTCGCGCTCTTGGAAATGCGTTGCCAATTTCTCAATTTGAAGAATTAAATTCAAAAGTTGCTACTTTAGTTGATTTATTAAGTAAATTAAAAATTGGCGCAAAATTTAGTGCGGATGAATTCGCGAAAATCGCTGAAAATTTAGAAAACGCTGAAGAGTATTTTGTTAAAATTGGCGATGATTATGTTTAGATAAAAAATATTGATTCTAATGACTTAACTCCTATTGATTATGGTTAGATGGATGACTATCAAACTGTATATGATAGGATTAAAAATACTGCCTCCACATTTAAAGTAACAGGCGGGGCAGATAATGGCAAGTCTATTGAAGAGGTCGGTGGCTGGGCTACTTGGGCTAATGGTAAGGAAAAAGGGCAAGAAGACGTTTTAAGAGGAACATTACAAAATCTTGTTGATAAAGGTTATTTAAGTGATGAAAATCTAAGCCTTTTAGGCCAAGACAAAGACGCTTTTAAAAATTTACTAAGTAACAATTCTTCTTTAGAGCAATTACAAGAATTTTTTACTAAACTTGATACTATAATGGCAAATGGCGCTGCTGGTAATTACGATAGTAGCGCAGTTAAACAAAGCCTGATGGCGTCTGCTGGTTCTGTTGAAAAAGCATCTAATTTAGAAGGCTTCTATGATGAAAATGGTATTGCGACAGATGAAGCCATAAATGCCATGAAAGTTATGGCTACGGAAACTGAACGTGGCCGAGATGCTTTAAGCGAGTATTAGGAAGAGATTAAAGGTGTTGAAAAAGGCACTGATAAGTGGAATGCCGCAACTAAAAAACTTGAAAAAACTTTACGAACAATTGAAGCCGATGAAGTTGCGAAATAGACTCGTTAGTTAGTAAAATCTTTAGAAGATTTAACTGATGAGGCTGAGAAACAAGAAGTTTACGCAAAATTAGCAGAATAGTTAGAGTCTATTTTTGGCGGAGACATTACTGCTGAATGGGTTAAAAATAATTTAGATGTAATTAAAGCCTGGCAAGAAGGCGGAGACGCGGCAATGAAAGCCGCCGCTCAAATTGAATTAGCCCGTGAAGGCATGGGTGATGCTTCTGCTTGGGCAGATGAAACAAAAGTTATTGATTATGCCACTAGAGTTTTAGGCATGAATGCTAATTAGGCTCAAGATTTTGCTGGACGTGTAACTTCTATGTCTGAAGAAACTCGGGCTGCTTTAGCATCATTAGATGGCGTCAATATAGATATTAATGGTTAGGCTGACTTTTCGCAATTAGTGGCGTCTTGTGATGGAAGTGAAAAGGCATTAATGGAATTGGCCACTAAAGTTGAGGCAATGGGATTAAGCCATATTCAATATTCTGTAGCCGGAGAGGTTATTCCACCAATGCCTCCTCTTACAGATATGGATGAAGTGGTAAGATGGTGGAACGAGCGCTTGTCAGGAAAAACTGCTCAAGTCTCCGCAACAGGCCAATGGCCCTCTGACGCCCCTACTCCTTCTATGTCCTCTATTGGTGGCAGAGGTGGCGGTGGCGGAGGTTCTAAAAAGACCAAAGAAAAGAAACCCGCTGACAATAAAGACCGTTATCATACCGTAGATTAGTAGTTAGAAGATTTATCTAATTAGCTTGACGAATTGGGCGATGCCGAAGATAGAGCCTTTGGCGCTGAAAAAATTAAAACAATGGCTCGCGAGATGGCAAAACTTAATGAGCAAGTTGCTAAATATAATGACAAGCTTGTTGAAGCTAAAAATTATCTTACGCAAGATCGTGCCAAAGCAGAAGATTTTGCTTCAAAAATTGGAATGTCTATTCAATATGGCTCTAATGGAGAAATACTTAATTGGGATGAATTGAAAAAAGGTTATCTTGATTGGTATAATGCTGGTGTTGATAAATATAATGCTGGTGGTATTGATGACGATGCTTTTTCTAAACAATATGATGATGTTTATAGCGATGCTATGGATGCATTTGACCAATTAGAAGAAACCAATAATCTTGTTCAAGAACTGCAACAAAATATACTTGATACGCAACGTAAATATGAAGATATGTATCTTGCTATTCAAAAAGAAAAATTAGAAATTAACATTACTATTGATGAAAATGGTATGAAATTACTTGAATATTTCTTTGACAAATTAAATGATGATTTATATGATAGCGTGGAACGTATGTCTATTCTTGAAGATTAGATTGGTAATTTAATTGATTAGGCATCCGCCTATGAACAAAATATTAATGGACTTCTTGGAACCGCTGGACAATGGGATGGGCTTAATTTTAATTCTTATGGTTTAACATTAGAAGATTTACCAGAACTTCTCTCTAAATCAAATAAAGAACTTTATGAAATTTTTGGCGGTGCTGGTTCTAATGTCCAAGAAATTATTGACCAACTTCAAAATGATTATGAAAAACTTCTTGATACTAATAAACAAATTACAGAAACGCGTTAGAAATTAGTCGAAGAAATTGGTAATAGTTTTTCAAGTTGGAATGAAGAAATTGATAAAGCTGAAAATAAATTAGAATAGAATGCCTAGTTGATGGAGCATTATAGAAATGTTATTGATATTGTTGGACGTAAAACTTTGGGCATTACTTCTAAATTTATTAAAGATTATAATATTAAACAACTTGATAATGATTTAGCACAATTATCAGCAAGTTATGCTCAATTAAATGAGCAACGTGAGGCTGTTTCTGCTTTGGAGCAAGCAATTATGCGTGAAACAAGTGAAGAAACGAAAGCTTTAATGCAGAAAGAACTCGACAGTATGCGCGATACATTAAATGAACAAGTTGAAGATACTGCGCAAAAATGGGAAGACTGTATGCGCGGTATTCAAGAAGCATATGAAGATACAGTTTCAGTTGCTCTTGATGATTGGCAAACTAAAATGGCTGGATTGGCTGGTTCTGCTGATATGCTTCAATTATCTTTTGATATGGCAACTGATATTGATGATAATTATCTTGATGATTATGATAAAATTTATGAATTAAGTAAATTATCTGCTGATATTAATAATTCTATTGATGATACCGATAATATTTAGTCCAAAGAAGACTTAATTGCTCTTATGGAAAAAGTTAATGAACTTAATGAGAGTGATGCTGATATTAGTCAATATACAGTAGATGTATTACGGGCTCGTTACGAATTGCTAAAAGCAGAAGATGCTCTTAAAGAAGCGTAGAATGCTAAATCAACAGTGCGTCTCACGCAAGACAATGAAGGAAATTGGGGATACGTCTATACGGCTGATTAGGACGCAGTTTCATAGGCAGAACAAGAATACGCCGATAAACTTCACGCTCTTGAAGAGATTAACTAGAACTATATTAATGATTTAGACTAGAAACTTGCTGATTTGACCAAAAGCGCTTCCGAAAAAATTAATCAAATTGCGCAAGATAGCACTCTTACTCTTGAAGAGAAAAAAGAAAAAATTCAAGAAGTTTATGAATATACTAATGAGATGGAACGTTATCTTATGGAGCAAACTCAACTTGCCCTTGAAGATGCTATGGAAATCTATGAAGTAGATGCTCAAAAGTATAGTGAACTCACAGGTAATAAAATGCTTGATGATGAAAAATGGGTTAATTCTTTTGAAGAAATGAAAATAGCTCAAATTACAGGGTTTACTGAACTTCAAGATTGGGACCAGCAATTCTCTGATAGTTGGGACGATACTGTTCGTAGTCTTCTTACTACAACGGATGAATTTGTAGAAAAGAATGCAGAGGCATTTGATACAGTTAAAATGGATATTAAAAACGCCTCCGAAGAAATGGGAGACGATTTAAATCAGATTGCCGATGATACAAATAAAGTTCGTGATAGTATTATTGATATGGGCGCTGATGCTGAATAGACTATTGTTAGCGTAATTGATTATGCTAAAACTTGGTCAGACGAATGGAGTACAGCTATTGATGCTATTATTAGTAAGAACGAATTGCTTGCTAAGAGTTGCGATACTATTATTTCTAAATTAGCTGATGCCTAGGCAGCCAATGATGCTTTAAATTAGGCAGAAGCAGAAGAAGCATAGAAGAAAGCCGAGGAAGCGAATAATAATAGTAGTGGCGTTAATAATAGTGGCGGTGCTGAATCGCCCGTTGGAGGCGGACGATCATATACTTGTGTTAAATCTTGCTCTGGGACTTGCGCAGAGTGGTGCGGTGGAAGTAGCTGTATGAGTGGTTGCAAAAGTTGCTCAATTAGTTGTAGTAAGGGATGCAAAGATGGTTGTCACGGTACTTGCCAAGGGACTGCTTCTTCTAACAGTCAAGGTTGTTTTGCTCCAAACACGAAAGTTTTGATGGCTGATTTAACTGAAAAAGAAATTCAATATATTGAGCTTGGCGATATGGTTATGTCTTATAATGAAACTTTATAGATTTTTATGCCGAAAAAAGTAACAAAAATTTATCCTCATTACAATACCCCGAAAATGGTAAAAATTATATTCCAAGATAATGTATATATTGAGTTAACTCCTGGGCATCCAATTTTATCACAATTTGGTTGGTGTTCTTTGGATAAGCTTAATTCTTTGTTTGAACACGGCGTTATTACAAAAGAATTACAATATAATGATATTATTTTGGGTTATAATAATAATTATAATATTCAATTGATTCAAGAATTAAATATTGGAAATAATTATACAAGTTATAATTTGGAAGTTGAAGATTATCATACTTTTATTACAAATGGAATTATAGCGCATAATAAAAAAGTTAATCTTGGAATTTTTGACACCGGTGGCTATACAGGTACATTCCAATATGCTGATACTGGAATGTATACAGGGCAATGGGCAAATGGTTCTGTGCGTGAGAATGGGCGTTTAGCGTTCCTTCATCAAAAAGAACTTGTTCTTAATGCTCACGATACTGAAAATTTCTTACAAGCCGTAGATATCGTTCGTAATTTAAACGAGAGTTTAGATTTAGGGGCATTATCTATGAGTAAAGGTTTAGGCAATATAACCGCTCGTGGGTTAGACCAAAATACAGTGCAAACAATAGATTAGAATGTTTCTATCAAAGCAGAATTTCCGAATGTTCAAGATAGGAATGAAATTGAAGAAGCATTTAATAATCTTATTAATAAAGCATCGCAATACGCGAATCGTAAAAATAAATAAAAAAGAGGGGCTTAATTGCCCCTCTTTTATTTTTGGGCATATGAAAATAATTCACTTTGGACGGTTTTCATTATAAAAGAGAAGATTATTTAGAGTAAAAGGAGGTAGTCGCATTGGCAGAGAAAAAAGATTATGCTGAAACTTTATTTTAGTCAATTTAGACTTTAATAGATAGCTCTGTATCATCTTTAAGATATGACAGAACAATTACAGGTACAATTGTTAACAATGATGCCAGAGCGCGTGGAGAATATTTAGTGAGCGATGGAGCATCAACCTTTACCGCTTATAGCGATATTACCACTTATCAAAATGATACAAGTGTTTATATCACCGTTCCAGAAGGTGATTATAATAATAAAAAAATTATACTTGGTAGACGTACAAGTTCAGATAGTGAATATTTTAATTATGTCGCTCCAAGTGAAACTTTTGTAGATATTACTGGCGATTTAAAAGGGCAATTTGAAAATTCGACTTTTTCTATTTTGGCTAATGGAGATACTTTTTTAAAAAAAGTATATTCTATTACTAATACTCAAAAAAAATATGATAGGTTGTGCGTTAAAGCCGATTTTATGAATACGCTTAATCGCCTTGAAACCGTTTCTGGCGATTATGGTTTATATATTAAAGTTAAATATACTGATGAAATTGATACAACTGCTTCACAAGAGAAAACTTTTAATTTCTCTCAAAATGATATGTATGGTGATGTTTATAATTTCACTACTTATTTTTCTCAAGAAGCAGTTTTTGACATTAGTGATGTTGGGAATATCACAAGCATCGAAGCGTTTCTTTATCAAGGTTCTAATTTTAAAAAAATTAAATCGACCGCGGATGGTAATGATGATTATGAATTAATTCCAAGTAAAATCGTTGAAAAAGATCAAACAGGTGAAATTATCTATACAGAAGAAATGGAACCTAATATTTTTGTTGACAATATTAAAATTAGTCTTGGTTATGATTTAAATAATTTTGATAACGACGCTGTTATTACTTATACATTGGATTCTGCTCAATATAGTTCAAGTGATAGTGCAAAAGCAAGAGAGCGTGAAATTCAAGCCCGTTGGGTTCATAAAACTGATGATGGATTTATTTCAGTTTTTGAACAAGATTTAGCCAATTATAATGCACAAATTCATTGGTATCATTATCAATTAGATGAAAAAGCAGAGCAAGATGAATTCGGTGGTAAATACTGGGTTCCAATTAAAGATTATAGTGGTAAACAATATTTAGATAAAAATGACGATTATAAATGTTATCTTGAATGTGATCCAGCGGTTCAAGATGAAAACATTAAAGCGGTTATTAGTTTGCCATCGGCAGAAAGAAACAAATACCTTCAAGAAGTTTCGATTGAACTTAATAAAGGCGAATTGGTTCCTGTTAAAGACATTGAGGGATTAATAAAGGTATTAACAGAGGCGTCAAATAAACCAACAAATGATGAGGTTTTAACATAGATCTAGCTTTTAATTGATACATATAAAAAAATCGAAGAACCCAATGAAAATGAACAAAAATGCCTTGAATATTTAAATAAAATTAATGAAGAAATTAGCGGACTTCCTTGTATTGATTTATATAGTGATATTGTTCAAATTCACAACACTACACAGGTTCAGGCACGTTTAGCGGTTGACCTTGTTCAAGCAGTTTCTATTACTGTTGGTGATGAAAAAGATCCATATAAAGGCGTTTATATGATTTATGGCGAAAATGGCGAAATTATGAATAGTTCAATTTCAGCCCAACGCCAGAAGTTAGTTTTGTCATATGGTTCACTTTTAACTGGTTTAAATGAGTTTGATGGAGATGGTACTGAACTTGTTTCTTGGCGTTTTCCGCTAACTAATACGATGATACGTACACCAACAGAAGGTATTGAATATAATGGCGAAAATTTTGATTATAATGGAGATACCATTTCCGCTATTCGATATGTTGATGACAATGGCAATGCACCAACAGAAAGTAGTCCGGCTACTTGGGCTATTATTAGCCGTAAGATTGAACAATTGGATGAAACTGATGAGAATAAAAAAACTAAAATTGGTGATTTTGCGGTAAAGACTACCGAACAGATTTTCCGCATTAAAGATTATTATACCTCTGTTGGCAGAAATACTATTTATTGCGAAATTAATAAAAACGGTTATATTTATGTGGCTGAAATTACGCTTATTTTTGGTGTGGCAGGGACAAATGGAACTGATTACACTTTAAGAGTTGTCCCATCTAAAACCGCAATTTCAAATAATTCAACCGAAGGAACTACTGAAATTAGTTTAAATGCTCACGTTTACGATTATAATAACCAAGAGGTAGAAATAAAGAGTATTGAATATTCTTTTATTTCTCCTGATAGTTTAAATAATGATTTAAGTGATAAGTTTGCGGATTTCCCCGTAAGCTTTGGGAATAATGGCGCACGAACTGCCGGATCGCAATCTGGCGACATAACGGTAAAAGCGCACGTTAATAATGATTATCTTAAAAATTATTATGTAATTGTCAAAGTAGTTGCGCAAATTGAGGCTCTTGGCACGACAAAGTTAACTACATTTTTTCCTCTCTCTTGGAGTAGTAATTTAAGTGAGTATAATCATTTTGAGGGTCCAGATAAAGTTGTATATAGTGCGCAAGGTTCTAATCCTTTTTATTATAAAAATAATTTTGTGTTATATAGTAAATTAGATGAAGAAATAAAAGATATTACATGGTTATTAGAGGTTTATGACACTGAATTATATGATATCTCGGGGAAAGATACAACTGCAAGAAAATTTTATCCTTCTATTTTAGTAAATAATGATTTATATAGTCTTAAAGTGCCTTCTATGTATATAAAAGAAAATCATTTATGTAGATTGATTGGTAAAGATGAAAATAATAATATTATTTGGATTTAGCCTTTATATATTACTCAAAATGCTTATGATTCGCCTTTGCTAAATAGTTGGGACGGAAATTTATCTATTGATGAAGAAAATGGAACTATTATGGCTCCCATGATTGGTGCTGGCAAGAAAAATAGTGACAATCAATTTAGTGGAGTTTTAATGGGTGATGTTAAGGCAAAAGTAGATAATTCAGTTGCTTTAACTGGTTTATATGGTTATCAAAATGGTATTTAGACTTTTTCGTTGACAGAAGATGGTAAGGCTAAGTTTGGCGCTTCTGGAAGTGGATAGATTTAGATAGATGGCAACCAAGGTATTATTGAAAGTGGTAATTATACGGTTGATAAAAAAACTGGTATGTAGATTGATTTAAAAGAAGGGCATATCGATGCTTATAATTTTAAATTAACTTCTAATTATATTACTATTAATTCCAGCGAGGATGCCAACAATTATTTTACAGTTAAAGGTAGTGGTACTGTTTCATCTCCTGTTTATGTTTATTCAACTGATATTAGTGATCCTAAATTAGAGTTTGGAGCAGATCAAACGGACGAAACATTAACTACTGATGTAGTTGGTAAAACTTTAATGAATATTGGTAATTCTTCTTATTATTTATAGACACTTGATTATAACGCGACAGATGGAAAAGAAACTGGTATGCGTTGGGACTTAACTTCTGGCAAGTTGCGTGCTTATGGGGGTTTTAATTTAGAGGCCATTAATCATAAAGTAAAAGTTAGTAGTTCGGGTGGAGACGCGGAGGAAACTAATTATCCTGGAATTTATGTTGAAGTTAATATGGACCATGAAGCTGGTGATTTATATTCAATTGATAGAGTAAGTCGTTATAATTATAAGAATTATTATTTTAGATTGAATGATGAAACAAGTGGTTATCATAATGATTGGGATTGTTTTGATGAGGCACCATTTATTTATGATTATGTCCCTGCTATGGACGGAATTAAATATAGAAAAACTGGTAATAATTATACTGCTATTTTTGAAGTTTATTATTTTGGTTATATTGATGAAAAACAAGGTCCTTGGAATGGTGATGAAGCAACTTTATCTCAAATTAAAGTTTGGAAGAAAATTACAAAAGATAATTGGCAAGCTGAAAATGTTTATTTTAAAGCCAATAAAATTACTGGACTGGATAAAACTCAACTTTACAAAAAAGATAAAGTAGAAAAAACAATTGAAAAGTTGTTTAAAAAAGTTGATACTAAAACTTATGTTTTAATTGGTAGCACAAATACTCAATTAAAAGTTGGTGTATTAAAAGAAGGCCAAAAGAATGAGACTTTGTATAAATATACTATCTCAAAAGGCATAAATACTGATAGTACCTTAAATTTAAGCCATGAAATTGCGAATAATTATTGGTATTGGGATAGTGATAATAAAAATTTTGCTCATCCTAGTTTAGTTTCATATGATAAGATCAATGATATTTTAACATTGGGAATGCTTAAAAGTGGTTTAACGGAGGTATATATAGATATAGGAACTTTTTATAAAGGAACTCTATCAATTAATGCCGATGCCGGTCAATATCCTTTATAGTTAAAATTAGGTAATGAAACACCATTTAAATTAAGCTGGGCTGGTTATTTGTATACCACTAAATTACAAGCATCTGGTGGCACAATTGGTAGTTGGTATATTGATACTAATGGTTTATGGTCAAGTAAAAGTTCTCCTAAAATTTAGATTAATAAGACTGGAACTATTAATTTATCAATTCCCAATAACAATGGAACCGATCTTACTACTGATAGTAAATCTTATACGGGCCCACACATTTTGGTTGGTGGACGTAGTGGTAAATTTGCTGATAAAGCATATAGCAGTATTGGTTCTGGTTCTTTAGCGGGACATGCTGAAGGAGCTTTTACTAATGAAGATATTGGTAAATATGTATAGAAAAATGGTTCTTATTACAAAATAGCGAGAACTACATTAGATACCACTGGCTCTTATTATGAATAGGTATATAGTGGCGAAGGAGGCATTGCTTTAATGGGCGATGGCACAATTGCTATTGAAAATTTATACCTTAAAGGAGGTGGCGGTGTTTGGGGAGGCTGTGCGACGTATTCAATTTATACGACGCCAAATGGTCATACCCATTTTCTACAAGGAAGTGTCCCAGTAAAAAGATTTACAGAATCTTCTTTAAGACATTATGAAAAAAATAGTGATGGTACTATTAAATTATATACTTTACTTGGACATGAATATTGTGTTAGTGGCACTTATAGTGGATATACTAATTCAAATTTAACTTTTAAATTATAGGGTGAATATGATTATTAGGAGAATATGGGCGATACTTATCATCCTAGAAGTCAATATTCTGCATTAGAAAAAAAATATAATAATGCAAAAGCAAATTAGTATCAATGGTATTATAATAGCCAATATG
>ERZ1026868.1024-NODE-1024-length-15279-cov-4.292039_pt1 | contig 15279 bp, 13 predicted proteins | sample MGYA00380164_ERZ1026868 | MGnify/ENA primary metagenome ERZ1026868 (study PRJEB33269, sample SAMEA4719800) | human gut metagenome | biome: human-associated habitat; feature: organic feature; material: feces | place: Cameroon | collected 2013-10 ... | reverse complement strand
AAGTAGTATATTCAAAATATACATTTTATGAATTTTATCGATAGAAATAAGGAATTAGGCCGCTTGGAAGCTGCCCTAAAGGGTTGCAAAGGCAAGTTATTGGTTGTCTATGGTCGCAGACGGTTGGGCAAGTCCAGACTGATAAAGAGAATCCTAAAAGAGGGAGACGTTTATTATGAGGCAACTAAAAGCGAATCCTCAACTCAAAGGCTTGGGCTTGCAGCTTCAGTCGCTTTATTATACAATGATTTTGACAAGCCAACTTACTCAACATGGGATTCACTTTTAAGTGCTTTCAATAATCAATGCAAGGAAGGGGCAACGCTAATGCTTGATGAATTCCCTTATCTTGTGGAAAGAGATTCCTCTCTTCCGTCTGTGATTCAAACTATTGTGGACAGTGGAACCATGCGATACAATCTTCTGATATGTGGTTCGTCACAGCGTATGATGCAGAAGTTAGTACTCGATGGTTCTGAGCCACTCTATGGCCGTGCGTCAGAGAAAATTAATCTCGGTCCAATACGTGCTCAATACTGGTGGCACGCTCTTAATCTAAGTGCAAAACAGGTGGTTGAAGAATACAGTGTGTGGGGTGGTGTGCCACGTTACTGGGTTCTCCGTGAGCAATATAGTTCACTTGACGATGCATTGGAAAATCTTATCCTTGACGAGCATGGTCCACTCGCAGAAGAGCCGGAGGCCCTGTTTCTTGACGATACGAATGTCATTGCGCCATATATATCCATAATGACGGCAATAGGTCAGGGAAACGCAAAGTTCTCTCGTATTGCCGATGTCGTTGGACATAAGGTGTCAGAGCTTGCACCTGTGATGAAAAATCTCATTGCCATGCATTATGTCCGCAAAGAAGTGCCATTCGGAGAAGATGTAGAAAAGTCGAAGAAGACGTTGTATGTGATAGACGACCCATTTCTAGATTTCTACTATAGGTTTGTAGTTCCAGCCAGGCCCTTACTTTCAATGGACAGAACTGATGTCGTTCTGCAAAATATTCACAGTCACATGGCCGAACACGTGGGACATATCTGGGAACGTCTGTGTCAGATTGCTGTTTCCGGCAACAATGTGTTTGGTCACACATGGAATGTTGCTGCCCATTGGTGGGGAAAAGTACCTGTGTTCAAGGATGGCAGGAAAACCCCAACGGGCAACAGGGAGCTGGAGTTTGATGTCGTTGCAGAGTCAATGGATGATAAAAATACTATACTTGTCGGCGAGTGTAAGTGGAAGTCGGCTGACCATGCAGAGCGTCTCTTGGCTCAATTGCAAGAAAAAGTCAAATATACTCCGTTTGCGAAAAGCAAGAAGATTGTTTACGCTCTATTTCTTCGAGAGAAACCCCTTTCAGCAGCTGATTGTGAGATTATGCTTCCTGAGGATGTTCTCAACAATTTGCCAAAGTGATTACTATTCCTCCACGGTGTTCTCCCCCGTCTCGTAGCTCCTCATCATATCCTTGAGGATGCCGATCATCTCCTGGCGGAAGTCGTCGGGACTGAGGACGATGATCTTACGGCCGTGCCACAGCAGTTCCTGCTCGAAGTCACGAGTGGGACTGACAAAGAGCTCATAGTCGGTATATGAGCCATCAGCGGCATCGTGTATCTTGGTCTGGCTCTCGTGGATCGGCACCTCCCCGATGTAGTTGTTCTCCGGATAGAAGGCACGGATGCGTATCTTTCGTGGTGCAGATTCTGCTGGCGAATAATGCCAAAACAACCCTCGTAGAAGTTGTCGGGGCTCAACAGTTCCTTTGTCTTCTTTGACAGCAGCTGCCGTTCACATACAATCTCCAAATAGCTGATGCGGTCGAAAGGCAGCACGCGCGGATGATAGTCGGAGCCGTCGGCATTGGGCTTGGGCGCTTGGCCATTTTGCTCCATCAGGTTGCCAATGACGTACCAGCGCTGGCGGAACAGACGGAGGAAAGCCGGAACGAGCTCCATCTCCATCTCGTCGCAGTAGGGTGTGCGATAATGGAAACGGATAGCATAGTGCTTGTCAATGGCGCTGATGATGTCGTCGAGGTACTGTGTATTCTCTGGAGCCTTCTCCAGCATCACCTTATTGTGGTATTTCAGTTTGTCACCAAGCGAAGCCATGCGCAGGGAGCTGAGCAGCCATTCGGAAATCTCAGTGTTAGCATAACGGTCACGACGGATGAAATAGCGGTAGCCGTCGGCCTTGTCGCACTCAATCTCTATGCCGAAAAGGTTGGCTATCTCCTCACGGTAGCGGTGGAAAGTGCGCACACTGAGCTCCTTGCCGTCGATGTTGCTCGATGATTCAACCCAATCATTACAAATCTCCTGTATCGTCATGTGGCGACGCTCCAACTTGCCGATCAGCCAACAATAAAACTTTGCCCTGTTGTCCATAACCTTATTATATGATAAAACTGTTTGTAAGGAGGTGCGGCGTCTCGCCGCACAACCTTTCATAGCGAGGACGCTGTGCCTCCTATCTTCCCTCTTCCCGCCCTCGTTTTCTGTACCTTATAGCCGGCAAATGGTAGTGCGCTGTGAGTTGTGCTGCCTCATATCGCTAAATATGATAAGGCATGCCCGTGTACCCGGTGCCCCATGCGCTGTGCGTACCTGTGCATAAGGTGGATATTCAGCCTCTTGAGTGCTGTCGTCAGTCTTGCCGCCACTATTGCGCTCAGAAAACTACTCTTCTGAAGTCTTATTCGACCAACTGCCTTATTCGACCAACTCTACCGTCCAGTTGAGTTCTTGAATCTTTAAGTCAAGCTCCCGGAGTTGTTTGGAGTATTTGTCCACCTCCTTGTGGAGTTCCTTGACGTCCACCGTGCGGACAAATCGGATCTCATTCTTGCCAAAACGTGTATCGTTGGAGGCAATCTGATTGACGATATTCCCCATGATGGCCACACGCTTGGACAGGACATCACGGCGGGCTATCAGTCGTGTCAGCGACTCCCCGTCGATGGTGGCGTGGATGTTGGTCATGTTGATGCGGTAAATCAAATCCTCAATCTGATTGAGGCAGTCGTCAAGCTCCTTGCGCAGCTCATCGACATCCTCTACCGGCTCGTCGCCCTCCTGTATCTTCGCGCTCTCCCTGATACGGAGGCCGAGCGCGTTGATCTTGTTTTTCAGTTCGGCTCTAAGGCTTAACGCTTCAGCTAATTTCATATTCTTCGTTTTTTACGTTTCTGTGTGCAAAGGTAATGCTTGTTTCTGCCCAAAGCTGTCACAGGAGATAATTATCTTTTCAAGAAAGTCTCTATCACCTTGTACCACCAGTCCCAGGAGTAGCCGACGGAAGGATGGTTGACCGCCATCACCTTCACGCGACCGCCACCACTGAGGGCGTAGCTGCCGGTATAGACCGTGTAGCCGTCGATGGTGATGTCGTCGCCGTCCTGCCATCGCTCGCCGCCAGGCATCTCTCCCCACAAGCGGTTGCCCCAGGCGATGATATACTGAGGACGGTATTGGTCGAGAACACTGAAGAAGGGTTCCTCAGCCTGACGGTATTCTGCATCCGTACCCGCTTTGCGCGGTCCGCCCATCGCCACCTGCAGATAGTTGTAGAACAGTACACTCTGCCAGATTCGTTGCCGCTCCGGCCATTCGGTCTCATGCCCGACGAGGCTGCGCTCGAACTTCAGAAACGTGCTCATCCAGCGTTCGCGCGGCTTATCCTCATTGAGATAATCGCTGACGACGCCATTGGTAAACGCCATGCACTCACGATGATTGGCAATGTTGCCACAATCGGCGCAACCCTCATCGCAGTAGTGGCTCTCGCCCAGCACCATGATGCGCTTGCCGAAAATGCCACCAGTGGTATAGTCCCTGCCCACAAAGGGCTGAAAGAAAACATTCATATTTAGTTAGGAATTAGGAGTTAGGAGTTGAAAGGTGGACGTTTGGAGCTTTGTGAGCCTCGTCCATCTGCTTCCAAATGTTCCTGTAGATAATCTTGTTAAGCCCCAAAAACGAGTCGGGGCAGGTGTGGTAGCTGCCGCAGTTGGGGCATTTCATTGGTTGCGACAAGGCAGTCGCGCACCACTCGATGTCCATTCCCTTGAATTTGTGTCCGCAATCATCACAGACAAAGGTTTTTGTTCCTCTAATCATAATGTCTCCGTCTTATGGTTTACAAGTGCAAAGATAAGTAATAGATGTGTCAAATGATGTCAGAGGCAGGAATATTTTTGCCTATCACAAGAAGATGTTCACGCATCCCATGAGCATTCCGAGAAGCGCGCCGAGCCACACAATGGCCCGCAGCTCCTTGTTCATCACTTGCAGGATAAGCTTCTCCGTCTCGTCCATATCCATCTCGTTGATGCGCTCGCGGACGATGGCGCTGATGTCGATGCTCTCAAGTATCTTAGGAAGATGATCGGTGATAATAGTCTTATAAATGGACACCATCGTATTCACGGCATCAGCGAGTTTTGCTTCCTGACCAGCGAGCAAGTCTTTCACCGGCCTCGACAGGAATTTATCTGTCTCACTCTCAACGAGATTGCCGATGATGGCATCACCGTTCTTCTGCAATATCTCGTTGACGTTTTTGGCGAGGAACCGCTCTACAGGCTCACGCAACAACTCGAGGAATTTGTTTATGACGCTTCCCGTGAAGAGCAGTTTGGCCGCCATACCAAGCCCGCCAACCAGTCCTCCTATTTCAGAGAGTATGTCCGCAGCTCCGTTAGAATTGATTTTGTCCGCCACATACTCCATTGCGGCTTTAGCCACCTGCCGTCCCAATTCGGAATCTGAAATCTTGTCGTGCATCTGCCGCGTAAGGCCTTCTTTCGCACTGTCTGCCAGCGTCGCTACTTCCTCGCGTGAAAGGTAATGCTCCAAGAATTGCGCCACCGTCTCGCTGTTGGTTTTCTGATTGGCAATGAAGTCCACAATTGATGTGCGTACCCTATTCACCATATTATCCGACAAGAGATATTTCTCCAACACCGCCTCGCTCATGAGGTTGTCGCTGATGGCCGTACCCACAGCCTCTGCTATCCGTTCTTTCTCTTTGGGGATGATGCCGGGAGTGAACGGCACCCGCCAACCCATGATGTATTTTGCCTTATGTGGACGGAACAGCATACGGATGGCAATGTCGTTGGTGACGTAACCGATGATGCCACCAACCAATGGTGCAAGGATATAGGATGTGATGATCATTAGTTTTTCTTGAATTCTAACAGCTAAGTTTATAAGTTCTTTATGAAATCCTTGTGTCTGACCCACGTAAAGCCTTCGGCACGCGTGATGACTGCCACGTCGATAGGGCCGCCTACGGTTTCATCTGAAGAAGAGAAGTGGCGTTGCAGACTCGTGATGGAAACCAGGTTCTCAGCCATGTTTGTCATGTCCTCCACGTTGAATGATTCCACTGCATTGACGATGCCGTCGATGTACTCCTCCTGCATATACTCATCCATCGATTCTGAATGTTTCTTCTCTATGCCAGTGGTGTCAATGTCCCTCACTTTCTTGATAACGTTCTCATCCACGCCTTCCTCTTTCAATAGAGAGGCAATCTTCTCCCGTTCTTCCGACAAAGACTGAACATTGAGGTCATTCACCTTCTCGTAGAAATTAGGCGCAATGCCTTTCATCAGCGTGATCATCACGTCACTTTGCGCAAACGGCGTGATGCTGGCCGAGCAGTCTTCGCCTATCGCATACATCCCGTCGGTGTCAAGGTAATAGCGTAGCCGGTTGTTGAAAGCACCAGAAACGTAGGTTGGAAGCAGCGTTGGGAAGATGTCATTCTTGCCATAACCGACAAAGACAATGCCAGTACCATTATAGTAGAACCGTGAGCGGATGTAGTTGGTGAAGCCACTCACCCAGTCGTCAAACATATCCTTGGGCAGGCCGTCCTCTTTTATCTGCTCCTTCAGCGTCTTCAGCGACTCCTTGCCGTATGTGCGTATCTCTTTCTCATTGACATCCTCCAGCTTGGGATTGACACCTGCGTCTGTTGCCAAGGCATCAACACCTGCGATGCAGTCTCTCAGATGCTGACGCAGTAGCTCCTCTTCGTTAAAGAAGTCATCATCATCCATGGCGTCGATCTCCTTCTCCATATTGTCTTTCGCCGCCGATTTCACATTATTATAATAGGTGGCTAACTCTCCATCAAGGTAATCCTTCTGCTGTTCGCTGCTGCAAAAGAACTTCTCTTCTTGAAGGAACAGATAGAAGTCCTCCGCATACTCCTTGATGCTATCAAACTCTCTGTCGCCACGTCTGTCATGGTACAGTTTGAAGATCACCTCCCAAGGCACATCCATGAAGTCGACATTCTGAAAGAACATCACGGCAACATGATTGTCCTTTGACAACCGGAATATCTTCGTCGTCGTATTATAGATCTTCATCCTATCGCCTTTCACCACCGTCAGTGCGCTGTCAGCCGCCAACACTGCCGCCCGCTTGTTCAAGATTCCTACGATTGCTGTCATAACTATCTGTAATTTGGAGTGCGAACATTTCAGAGATTAGTCTATTCTCTTTTCAACGGTCCAATCCCCACTATATATGTTTATTGTAAGGCTAAACTTATCACCGACTACGTTAGATATGAAATAATGGAATAAATACCAGTAACATCGTTATAAAACGAATAGCCTCTCTTATAAGAATAAGAAAGGCTATTCGATTATTATACATTAGTTGAATTCCTTCAATTGCTTTTCAATGACAGCCTTGTCAGCTTCAAGTTTTTCAAGCTTACCTTTAGCTTCTACAAGCTTCTGCTGTTTTTGATCTTTGTTAGCAACGACCTCTTCCAATTGTTCCTGGAGGGGATTCAACATATCATCAATGATGCTATCCTTTACTTTCTTCAGGATAGCATCTTTGTGACTCATTATAGTATCAACAAATTCAGACACATCCGTAGATTTAATGCCGGCTATATAGCGATGAAGCTGATTCTTGGTATCATTGTGAGTAAGAGCATTACCAATCTTTCCAAGAACACCAAGCGACATGCCGTTTAAATATTCACCGATAAACTTAAACACGCTGTCTATCCAAGTTTCTTCACTATCTTCCTCATCCTGTCCGTAATTAAATACGCTGGTGTCATCAATGGTGAATTCTATTTCGTTATTTAAGCTCTTCAGAAAGCTATTTGCGTCAAACTCAGGTGCATAACGGAGCATAACATCACTTGCCTCATTGATGAAATCAGACACGCATTTTTTCAAGGCAGACTTAGCTGCGGTACCAATTTCTTCTGTATCACGTTTCAGGGTTCTTGTACGAAGGGTCTGAATCTGACTGTCCAGTTTTGCAGAAATAGCAGAAACATCTTGGAATAGACCCAGATCCTCCACAATGTTGTCCAATCTGTTGCAAGCAGAGTCAAGATCATCCTCCAAGGAAATCTTGCCGCGTCTTACAACAATTTTCAACTCCGACTCTATGTCATTGCCAAGTGCCTCAACCTTTCTATTCAGTCTTTTCTCAGCCTTACCAAGCTTAGTAATACGCTCTTCTATCTCGTCGTCGGGCTGAGAATAATTGTCAACATCCGCTTTGCATAAGCTTATCTCGTTGTCAATGTCTGACTTTATCTTGGTACCGGCATTAATAATAGCGTTTAAAGGCTTACGCAGAAGAATCTCTACTTTTTCCTTGTCAATGATTTCGCGGATGGCTGTTACAAGTTTGTCAAGGTGACTCTTCTCCATCATCTGCGGTTGAGAGCTTATCTCAAAATCATCGCAATGACGTTTCCAAGCCTCACGGTAGATTTCACTGCTGTTTATCTTTGTTACTGGCAACTCTGAAAGCAGAGCCATCTCTGCCGAAAGAGGTATCGGTTCTGCATCATGCAAGATTTCTACAAGGGTTGCGTCATCACAATCTCGGCACGCCTTTTGGATTTCTGACTTAACATAATCCCTGATCTCGTCTTCGCTTTCACCGTTATGATATGGAATGTCATACTTGTTGATGCCTACAAGGACCTTACCTATACCACATTGTCTAACGTTCTTAAAAAGAATGTCACGGTCCGTAGCATCAAAGGGGCGACCAGCATACAGCATAAGCAACACGACATCAGCTTTTTTTAGAAAAGCTTTTGTACGTTCTTCACGAGAAACTATTGGGTCATTGAATCCCGGAGTGTCAACAATCTCTACACCTTTAAGATAATCCTTAGGATAGTAGATTGTGACAGACTTTGTTATAGAAACATACTTACCGTCAGCACCGACGTATTGCACAAGATTGTCAAGTGTATCTTCCTTTGTCTTGCCTAAGAAACTATTGATGGAGCTTCCTAATTTGGCAGACTTCTCCACTAATTCCTTAGCAGCCTTGACCTTTGATTCTTCAAGCGTGTTGCCTTCAACTTCACTTAAAGGACGCTCAGCCTGCATCTTCTGTTCAGCCCACTCATCTGGCGAATAAAATTCAGCCTTCAACTTCTTCTCTTCTCCGTATGTTATGACAGACAATGCTGCTGTCATAGGAGTCGTAGCCGATGGTAGAACATCGTCTTCAAAAACTATGGCATTGAGGACTGTAGACTTGCCACATTTCATCTGACCTATAACTCCTATCGTGAGCACATCATCTTCGATTTTCTTACGAAGTTGTTGTGCATCATCTTTAGTTATCCACCCATATTGAGTGGCTTTATCGGCAAGCGAAAGTACATGCTGCTTCCGCTCCCGTAATTCTTCGAATATATTTTTCTCCATTGCCTATAAATAATGTGTAGCTCAAAGTGCTTTCTCTATAGCTTTGATTTTCTTTCTTAACATTTCCACACGATTAAGTAATTCTGTGTGATTTGCTTTTTCAAGGTTTGATATAGACCAAGCATCTACCAACTCTTTGACCGTTTCACATTGTTTGTCGAATCCGTTAGCTAAATCTTTTGAATGCTGCTCGTTTATTTCCTTCAACAGATTCAAGAGACTTTCGCCTTCATCTGCATCCATTTCATAACGGTCTTTGCTGAATAGGTGCTCTTCCCAATGCGGGATTCCACAAGCTTCCTCACAATCGTCTTGGAGTTTTCTTAGAGAACTGTAATAATCATTTGCAAGTTGATCATAATTGTTCTCCAATTTTGTGGCTTCTTTCTCTGCTTTTTTTACATCCTTAAGTTGTTCAGCAAGAAAATAGTCTGCCGTATTGAGGAGATTATCAAGATAATCGTCTTTTACGGAACTATGCTTAACCTGCTGTATAGGTTCCATAATAGCATTTATATCGGCCTTAGCAGAGAATCGGATAAACATCTGCACATCAATGTCAGCAGACTTTAAGGTCTTCTTGATTAAGGTCTCTACTTGGTCTACCTCTACTTTTGATTTTGTATCCGTTTTATTGATAACAACGTATAGCGGACGTGTAAGATTCTTCTTAATTAGATCTATAGAAGATCTGTTGACAGTTCCTGCATTCACATCGAACACCCAAAACAGAGCATCGCATTCATTAATAACATCAATGGTTCGCTCGGCATCTTCAGGGTCATTAGAGTTAAAACCTGGAGTGTCCAGTATACTTAATTGCGAAAGATTGGGGTTCTTGTATTTCATGACGAAATACTTAATCAGAGAAGATACACCCTTGATTTGTCCCAATACCTCTTTGTCCACTTTCTTAAAAGCAGACTCCGACATAGACTTAATTTCATCACCTGGAGTGACAAAACGGTAGCTTGGACTATCTGCACCAGATATGTATGTAGGTATTGCCGTCGTAGCCTTTGTGCTCACTGGCAGCAATGGAACAGAAGGATCGTCCATAGAAAGGATCCTATTTACAATCGATGTCTTTCCTGCAGAGAATTCACCAACCAAGGCAATAGTTGTCTTCTTGCGTAGCCAACTTTTCTTAGCCGTTGCAGCCCAGCTATCAAGGTTCATTCCAAAAACAGGATCATCCTTTAGCTTATTCTTGTCCTTTTCAATTTTCCAGATCTTACTAATGGTTTCTTTAAAATCAGTTCTGACATAATCCTTAAGATCATCCACACGTTGTCCGAGCATCTTTTCATCTTTGCCGTTTGCACCTTTAGCCAACAGTATTTCTTGGACAAAAGCAATACTCTTCACTTTCATGTCAAGGTCCTCTGCCTTCCTTGCCAAATCATCTTTGGTATGAGCTAAATTCTCTTTCAACTTTTTGGCCTCGCGAGAAATGTTGTCATACTCTTCCTGCACTTGGCTAAGTTCGGCATCCTTACTCTTTAATTTCTTCTTATAGTCTTCGACATCATCTTCGAGGTCATCAATATCATCTTCGAGGTCAGAAATTTGCTTTTTCAGTTTCTCTACGCTGTCAAGTTTCTGCTTAACAACTTCGTCTAACTTTCCTTCTGTGGCGTTCTGCAGCTGCACTTGCAGTTCGCCAATTTCCTTATCCTTCTCCTTTTGAAGGACTGATATTTGACTCTTCAGATCATCGGTCTTGGCTCTTAGGTCATTCATCAACTACAGACGCTGAAGATTCGCTTACATTGACATCTTCGTTTGCTTCTGAAGTACTCTTACGACCCCATAAGCCCCAGCCCAAGACAAGGCCGATGAAGAAAAGCACTATACAAATAATAATAGATGTAATATCCATGTCTTACTTGTTTTTAAGTTGTGCCTCATATGACTCAAAAGTTGCCTTATAATCTGCGATCTTCTGTAGGAGGCTGTCATTTTGATCAGTAAGTTTCTTCACCTTAGCCTTAAGTTCATCAAGCTCATCTTCCGCATCGTCATTGTCAGCATCTGACGCCTTAATCTGTCTCTGCAGTTTCTGAACCAAGGCTTGCAGATCGTCTACCTGACGTTCTGCCTCCTTATTGCGCTTACGCAACTTTTCGTTCTCATCACTGAGTTCATTAAGTTGACGCGTCAACTCATCGGACTTAGGTTTCTCACTTACGACCTGGTCCTTTACTATCATGCAGCCAGCACCTACAGCTGCACCAATTAATAGTTCTACCATATTCATTTTGAATTTAAATTAATGCAAGTTCATTCTTATAATCACGCAGTGTAGCCATGCGTCTTTGATACTCATCCTCATGCTTTTTCTGAGCCTCACGCAGACTATTGATAGCGTTAGTCATCTCTGTCATAGCACTTTCAGCACCCTGCATCACGGATTGTCTCACGCTGTCAACTACAACAGACGTCATGTGTTTTAACTGCGAATTGAATTGCGGCATGAGCGTGTCGTCCATATAGTTGTGGATGGCTCTTCTGCGCTGGGGTTTCCCCATCGCTTTGTCAGTAAAAAATCCGACCATAGAACTAACAAGTCCCTTGGATGTGACTTTCTGTTGAATTTTCTCCTCGGTGTTTTCTATCATCTCATATTTTTTACTGACATTTGACACCACCTTTTCAGCTTTATTCAAACGTGATAGCAATTTACTTGTCACAACCATGCTTCCAACATCTGTAGCTGTATCTGCCACCGAGGTAGCAGTTGCTATTGTAGCAGCAGATGCCTCAGCAGTACCCGCTGAAGCCGCAGTTCCTGCCGCTCCAGCGGTTGCAGTTCCTGCCGCACCTGCTGCTGCGCCTGCTGTTGCAACAGTGGCTGCGACAACGGCTGCAGCAGCTGCTACCTTGACACCAGTAGATATATAACCGTCGTATTCGTGTCCAAGGCTATTAAGATCTAAATTATAACTTAAGCCTTTTATGCTAAGACTCGAAACATCAATACTACTTAAGGTACTCATATCAATATCATCTTCCGTGCTTTTTGCAGCATGGACATGTAATGTTTTGCTTACTTGGTCCCTGTATTCGCTAAGTATGAGACTCGCTACTCCGTTGATTGTCGATAAAGCCTCAGCATCGAAGTCATTGCTCTTACCAGAGACAAGACTTTCAAGTCTTTCAGAAATAGTATCCTCAAACTTGCGCGAACAATCTCGCTGTGCGTCTTCAATTTCTCCCTTTGCTGCTTCAATGACATTGTCAATCTTTCGTTGAACCTTGTTTAGTTCCAACTTCTTTTGTGCAATCTGATCACGTATAGCATCGTCGCTGTTTGGCGTATTGAGCAGTTCATCAATTCTTGCTAACATCTCTTTGACTATCATGCTGATACGCTGCTCATTGACCTTTTCCAAAATCTGTGCTTTATCTTTTTGTATGGTGCCAAACAAATTTAGCAATTCGCCTATATCGCTTTTTTCCGCAGAGACACAGACAATGTTGTTCTTACCAACATGCAAATTATCCTCAATATACTTTCTTGAAGCTTCGACCTCAGACTTAGACTTAGTATCCGTTTTGGTAAGTACAAGAAATAGCCTTTTTTTAGTGAGTGACATGGTTTTGACGAACTCCGTCAACGAACGTGTAAGTTGTGCATTGATATCAGCAACAAGAAGTACGGCATCGGCACTTGGAAGAAAATCAATGAGTGTCTGACGATGACGTGGATCTGGGGAGGACAATCCCGGAGTATCTACAAGTACAATACTTGAAGGTACTTTAGTGGATGTGTCGAATACAGTAACCACAGGTTTGCTTCCAAGTTCGCTGTTCTTTAACGCTGCAATATCAGTCACCTCTGTGGATTGACCATTATCGTCAAGTACTATAGCTTTACTTTTGGCAGCTCCGAAATGCACCTCGAATATTGTTGCAGTCGTGGGTTTCGTGGCAGTTTCCAATGCCTTGCTGTCAGTTAAGGAATTAATTAACGTTGTCTTGCCGGAGCTGAATTCACCGACAAGTGGCAAGACAAGAGGGCAATCCGCCGCTTTTTGCTTTTTTGCAATCTTTGATAGTCTGTTTGAAATCTCCTTGAAACCAAGTTCATCAGAAATTTGCAAGAGTCTGTTAATGTCAATATCCATATTAATATAGGTTTATTATCCTTTTGGTATTATGTTGAAGAAAAAAGCGTGAGCAGACTCCTATCCAATCTGTTCACGAAGGCTCTGGTAAACCCGAATCGGCAGATTAGCAGAAGTAGCTCACGCATATACATACGCGAGCATCGTTCACTGCTACCTTACCGATCATTTCAAATGTACCAGATTTTCGTGAATCGAATGGCAGTGTGATGCAAATCACTTTATCCTCAATGTCAGGCAATGACCTGTGAAAATCAAAGCCACGGCAAACTTACGAATTTTATTCGAAGTCACCAACATTTCGATGAAGTTTTTTGCTACTTCTGCTATATTTCTACTTTTTCATACTATCTTTTTCTATTTCATTTATCTCCTCACCCAGCTTCTTCCGCCATTCGTGGAGTAGTACAGGCCCTTGCTGGTGTTGGCGAGCAAGGTATTGCCCTCGTCCTGCAGGTTGATGAAGTCACCATAAGAAGAGGTGTTAGTGCAGCGTGGCGAGAAGCTGCGAGCGGCATTCGTAGAGACAAAAAGACCACGGGAAGTGGTGGCAAGGATCTCGCGGCCCACGAGAAGCAGGTCACGGAATGTGCCGTAAGAAGTGTTTGTGCAGCGGGGAATCCAGGAACGGCCGCCGTTTGTGGACACCTCAATGGTGTTGTTGCTTGGGTTAATGCGGAGAAGTTCTCCCTTAGAGAAGAGGCCTCCGCCTGTTTTGATGATCTGTGGCATAGTATTATGATAAGTTTTTGAGTTCTTTAGTTTATAAGTTCTTGTGCTCTTAGCATGAAGGCTGTTCTGAGCCGTGGCTGCCATCGGCATGATTGCTATGGAGAGGAAAAATAGGCGTGAGCATACTCTCCGATATTTTGCCCACGTAGGTTCTCGCACAACCCGAATCAACAAAACAGCAGGAGCAGCCCACGCCATATAGGTATGGGCATCACTCGCTATCCATTGACTGATTCGTTTCAACTTGCGAGATTTACGTGAATCAAACGGCAGCGTGATGCTTATCATCTTACTTGTCCTCAATGTCCGGAGACAGTCGCTTACGACTGCCATTCCGCTTGCAAACTTACGAAGAATATCGATAGGATGCAACTTTTTGGACGAGTTTTTTAGATAAAATAGGCTTCGCCTCAGCAATCTCAAGCGAGCTTGATTGCATTCGGCTTGCTCTATTTTTGCCGCTCCTGCTGAAGTTTTTTCTTTCATGCGCTCTAAAATTTCTGCAAAGTTATGAAGTAGGTGTGCCAAATACTGTCAAAGATTTCGTAAATTCTCTTCTTTTTATAGCCTCCTATATATATGTATGCTCATACTCCAGATGCACCGCCAAGGTAAAGCCGTTCATGCGCAGCACGTCGGGAAGTGAATAGTGGAAGTGACAGCAAAGGGCATGGAGGACGTAGCAGACATTGATGTCCTTGAACGCTGGCCTGTTCAAAGCACCGTCCGTCCACGTGTCGCCGTCGTCATAGGTATCGATGAACTCCCGAGCCGCTCATCACTTTCCACATCTCCGCTACCTTGGTATATAGCTGATTTGTGAGGTTGAGAAGTGTTATCGTTCAGCTGGCTCATTTTCATAACCTCTTCCTCTGTTGGAATCATCATCTCGTCAAGCGTAGTCTGTCGGATTATGATAAGAACCTTCAGAACGTTCCAACTCTTCTCGTCGATATGAGGCAGGAATACACCCCGTTGTCCAACGATGCTCTTAATGCGTTTTTCAACGCTCTCGACGATGCATCGCTTCGTATCAGGTTTATCCTCTTTTTTAATGACAGATATCATGCGGCACACATTGAATTGTAAAATATTATTGCCAAAATTTAACACTTGGGAACAGGTGCTTTTAGAGCGGAAAAATGGCTTCGAGGTGCCACTTTACAGCACTGTCAGTGGCATTTCGGCCAAAAAGATTTGCCGTTACGGCGTAATCGCGTCGCCGTTACACTGTAATGGCAACGCGATTACACCGTAACGGGAACGCGATTGCACCGTAACGGCGACGCGAAATCAGCGTATCGGTATTGTCTGAAAACCATAAAAAGTATAACGTGTTGATAATTAGGCTTTTATCAAAACGGCTCATAATTGCGTCATTTACAGCCATGAGACCGCTTGGTTGAAAAAAATCGATTCTCAGGCGACCATTTGTAAACTATTATTACCTAATTTAACAGGTCTGCATTTGGCGCTTTGCAGGGGCCGCATCCTGCAAAGCGCTACGGTAGGGTATGTCTTCACTCCAAATCTTGATAAACCCTTAAAAAGAACATGTCTTTTCATGCAAAGGGGTTAAATGCAAGGCGGCTGCTTAGTTATGTTTCAGCGTTTATTCCAATGAATCGAGTAGGAGGTAAACACTAATTATAGGTGTTTATCTCCTATTTTCGTGTT
>ERZ1026868.1020-NODE-1020-length-15324-cov-3.829655_pt1 | contig 15324 bp, 20 predicted proteins | sample MGYA00380164_ERZ1026868 | MGnify/ENA primary metagenome ERZ1026868 (study PRJEB33269, sample SAMEA4719800) | human gut metagenome | biome: human-associated habitat; feature: organic feature; material: feces | place: Cameroon | collected 2013-10 ... | reverse complement strand
ATGTTGTAATCGCTCACCGGCGCAACCAATATCAGTTTCCCGATATCGTTGTAGTAGATACTCATGATTACGCTGATCGCGTGCCGGATTTCGTACCGGGTGGAAAAATCCTCTTTGTAGATTTCAAAGCTCATAGCGCAATCCCCACAATTTCCGTCGCGAAATCGATATTTACCTGCAAATTCTCAAGTCCACTTTTGGCTTCAGGCTTCAATACGTTATCCCCCACTTCCAGCTGGTACAAGGTACTTTTCAGGCTCAGAGCGCCCCGGCAATCCCCATCGATGGAGGACATTACATTCGTCCTATCGTGGGTGATCTCCACCACAAGGCGCTCTCCGCTGACAAGGGACTTGTTTATCAGCAGGAACTTCCCAGTTTCGGCGTTGGTGATTTTTGGGTTTTCCACATCACCGCTCGCCGCGAAAGTAGCCGTAAATGGAACGGGAACTTGTCCGCGATTCGGCACGTTCATGAACTGGGTTTCCATCAGCCGCCCGAAGCGATACGGCCTTGAAATGTTCCACGGGAACTTGAACAGCTTCTGAATACCGGATAGCGTGGCCGATACGGAATCATCCTTGCACCAGTACGGATATGCCGCCAGAAGGGAAAACTGGAACTGTGCACCCCAGTCTTTCGGCTCAATGCTGGGTGTCGCCGTAGGCCACACATTCAGGTAATAGTCATCCGCGTACAGCTTTCCGGCAAGGTCGGGGCGGATGACGGATATCAGCTTTTCTTTGTTTACTGCCTGACCGTCTCCTACCAGATACCCGTTGATATTGACAGGCCGGGGCTGAACATTTTTACTCTGAATTGTCGCCCCCGTCTGGTTGATGCCTTTCGCCTGAGACAGGGATACCGTTACCGTATCGATGCCCGTGGGCTTGTTGATAAGATATCCACCGGCATAATCAAAGGTAACGCTATCCCCGTTTTCGTTCACGTAGCGGAACAATTTGTTTAAATTGTTGAAGTTCTTCAAATCGTCCACCTCGCTTGTGTGAAATAAGCCTCTGTGGCTGCTGCCAGCTCCACTTCGGATTGCACAGGAGAATTAATATTCTGGATAATTGTCACGCCGCGTCCACCGCCTCCGGCCTTAATCCCCTCTGAATCCGCGCCGCCAGATGCACCAGCGGCCTTTCCGGCCCTATACGCTCGCGCTTCCTCGGCGGTGAGAACTTTTTCCCCCTTATGGAGGCGCACGAGGTAATCATCGTATGGTACATAATCGAGGCCGTTCTTCGCCCCTGGAGTGCCACTTGCATCGATATTGGCCTTTATCGTGAGTGTGTAGTTGGCAAAGCTATTTGTCAATCGTGATTTCATTTGAGATGCAAGAGAATCCAGCTTAGCCAAAACTGTTGGCGTACTACTTGTAATGCCGGAAACGAGCCCGTCCATAGTATTCGTTGCTGCTTCTGTAGCTTCTGCTTCTTGATCGAGCTCTCCTACAGCCGCTATATAATTGTCTGTAGCTTCTTTAATTCGGCCATTTACATCTTCCACAATCAAGGCCAGGCTATCGGAATAGCCGGAACCGGCTTCGTTATATCGGCTAATTGCATCCGCAAGCTCTGTAAGCGGGCCTTTTGCTGATTCGGAATCGGGGCCAACTTTTTCCAGCTCTGCCCTCAATGCGGCAAGCACCCCTGCAGCATCCTCGGTACTCATAGAAGCAAGGAACCCGGAAAAACCCTCAATACTAACGCCAGAAGCGGCTGCCGCTTGGGAGATGAAGTCGAAGTTCTCGTCCATCTTCTCAAGCACTGCAGAGTTGCCGTTGATATTCGCCATAGCATCAGCCCATTTAATTTTCGTAACTTCAACTACGCTGGTAAACGCAGAGCCTATATTGTGCAGTCCCTCATATATGCTGGTATAGGTATTCTGGTAATCCTCCAAGATGGACTGTGCAGCGGCGGCATATTCCTCAGAAGCAGCCTTTATGATGTTTGCAGGCTGTGCCGCTTCCTCAGCGGCGGCCTGCTCCTGTGCCTCAAGAGCTGCCAAATTTTCCTCTGCCTCTTTTATTGCATCGGCATATAGCTGCATCTCGGCGGATGGGCGCCACTGTGTAGGATTGGTCTTGAACAGTTCGTCCTGAGCTGTTTTTGCGTTCTCGTACTTTTCTCTTAAATCCTCTAGCGTTGCTGCGGCTTCCTCAACCGTTTCAGGTTCCCCCGCAAGCTCATGAACATGCTCTTTCTGCGCTTTGGTTGCTTTTACTGTAGCAATCGCTACAGCAGAAACAACAGCCGCCAGCGCCCCCAGAGGATTTGCTGCTACCGCCGTATTCCATGCATACTGCGCCGCAGTTGCAAGGGAAATCTGCCCGGTGAGTACGCCTACGGCTATTTCACTGACGGAAAACACGCCATTCAGCGTGGCTTCCGCAACAGCCGCTTTCCCGCTTTCCGCTGTAAAAAACGCAAGCGCCGTTGCGTTTGCTGTGAATACAGTGGCAATGTTTACGATGGCCTTTCCCGCCATACTTGCGACGATTGCAGATCCGGCAACGATAGCGGCATCTGCCACGCCCTCAAATACCGTAATAACCAGCCCTACCGTGCTATTCGTCTCTCGCAGATACGAAATAATTTCGGTGGTCGCGGTTCCGATGCCGGTAGCGATCTGTTTTACACGGGGAACGATATTTTTCCCAGCCGTAAATACGCTGTCCACAAAATTCTGCGTCAGCTCTTCAATATCGGCGTTGCTGTCGGCCATGCCGGTTACAAGGTTCTCCCAAGCAGCTTTTGCCGCGGCTGTGGATCCTTCAATGGTATCCGCCGCTTCGTTTGCCGCATAGCCTGCAAGACCCTGCATTTCGATATAGTCCACAAGCGCTGCCTGACAGTCAGCCAGATTGTCAATGGTATAGGCGGTGGCCTCGCCGTTTTCTGCATTCCACTCGTTTACCTTGTCAATCAGCTGCTGGAAACCCTCTTTTGTGGGTGTGATGCCCAGCTGCAAATTATCCAGCATCGTGAAGTTGGATTTCATAATGCCGTTAAATGCGTTTTGTACGGCTTCCTGAGAATTGCCGGTCGCCGCTACAACGTCAGCTTCTGCGGTGATTACTTTGTCCGCCAGTTCGGCAGCGGCCTGTGCATTGCCGCCCATAGCGGTTTTCAGACCGGTAGCAAATCCATTCACCTGCTGCAAATAGTCGTTCTGGCTCATTTGCACGGACTTGTAGGCGTTTCTCGCTTTCTCCGCCACAAAATCGTAAGCGTCGCCGAACATCAGCTGTGCGCCATCGGCTAACTGCTCGTAAGACTTATAGCTTTCATAAGATGCCTTGCCGATATCGGTCACAACATCAGCCAGTTTCTTCATGCCGGCAACAATGGCTCCACCGGCAATAGCCGTTTTCAGAACACTCGCAAAGGTTGATGTTTTCCGGGACGCGCCATCAATCCCGCGGTCGTATTCACTTGAATCAAGGGATATTTTTCCCAAGAGTTCAAAGACGGTCAATGGCCTTCACCTTCTTTCGTGAAGATATCAGGAGGTTCAAAAGACAGTATTTTCTGTGACTGTTTGATAATATCGGCAAGGTCTTCTTTGCCGGTTTCCTGCGCGGAATTTAGCCTTATTGTCTCTCGATAACCCGCAAATGACTGTTCAAAATTCTTGTGCAGCCAGCATTCCCAGAGCGTTTGCTCTTCCACTTCCTCGTTGTGCATGACAACGACTTCGCTGATAAATTCGCTCAGCCGCCCGGTGCGGATCATCATATTCAGCAAAGTCATAGGATCAGAATACCGCTGAAAGAGAAGGTCGGTGAAGCGGATATCCCCTATTTGAACAGCCTTGCAGCAGCCCCAAAAAAATTCTTGAATTCCTCTTTCTTGATGGTATCGACCACCATATCCATGAACACGTCCATGGGCAGGGCAGCAATTTCCTTCGTACTCATGCCGGACAGCCCGGAAAGGAACCTGTAGATGTCATCCTCGCATCTGGGCAGGTTGGAGAAAACCACGTCCGCGATATTTACGGCAATGGTGATACCGACAGATGCCGCGCTCGGCTTATTTTTCGTCCCGGTCATCGCCTTGACGTCATCGGCTTCAAAGGCGTTCTTAAACTCTTTCACGCCGATGCTCGAAACAATTTTGAACATGGGGAATACATCCGCTGCCGTCAGGTCACGCAGGGTATACTTTTTCTCGTCCATCGAAAATATCCTTTCGTTGTAAAAATAGATTCAGAGCCGGGTTCCCCCGGCTCCATATCAGCTTTCCTTAGGAGTATTGGATTCACCGGTGGTCGTAGATGCCTTAGGATAGTAAATGTGCCAAGGCAGTGTGTCCTTGTCGGTGGAATCGCCAAACTCCGCATAGCTCTCAAAGGTGTACTTGCCAGCCGCACCGTCCTTGTTCTTACCCTCGTGCTCAAAACCGGACGTGCAAAGGGCATTTTCCAGAATGGCAATGATATACTTGCCCTTCAGGGTCTTGCCCACAAAGGCGATATTCTCCCAGTAGTCGCCATCCTCGATATCCGTCTTGGATTCAATCACATCGTAGTTGGCGTCGGCGGAATTGCCCTCCTGTCCCAGAGTTGCCGCCTGAATGATATCCTTGGTCAGCTCAGCAAGGTTGATCTCCATGGTAGCCGTTTCACTGGTCTTCTGCGCCAAGCCCTTGGATTTTACACCGATACCGTCAACTTCGATGTTAGTGACATCCGGGGTAATGGTGAACTTGGAACCACCATTGGTCGCGCCTACAAGGGAATCCGCGAAATTCCAACCCGCGCTTTTACCTTCGGTTGCGGGGGTATACTTCAGCCCCTTGTGAATCGTTCCGGCACCGAAAACGATATTTTCCGGGGTCTTTTTCGTAACGCCGGATTTGCCGAAAATTGCCATTAGCTCACGCTCCATTCTTTAACTGTAAGATTGATTTGGATACGGTCTAACTCCGCATCCTCTGTGGGAACGGGCTGGGCGTCCCCATAAGCGATAGCTACCACAGAGCCATCGTCAAACGGAAACGCCCGTCCCTCCAGTGTGAAATAGTTTCTGATTTTGTTTTTCGCCGCTTCCAGAACTGTTTCAGATCCGGCACCGCGGGCAAAGCCGGTCAGGGTGAAGGTACATTCCTGCAAGCCATCCTCCGTCAAGGATTCGGATTCCAGATAGTCGCCGACGCAATAGGGGTATTCCGGTTTTTTGCGGAATCGCCGAAAAGCATATTCCACCCCTATTTCCTGCATTGCGATCTTCATGGCTTTAAGCACATTATTTGTCATTTGCCCAGCTCCCCGAAAAGTTGTTTTGCCCGGTTGATGATGGCCTTTTTGCAGCTGTTGAAAGCTCTCTGCAGCGTCTTGTTCGGCTTCTTGCCGCGGGTAAAACGGAATTTGTCATACAGCGGGTCGTAATACACCCAGCCTCCCTTCCTGCCATCCTTGCCTACCGCATATTCACCGGTTCCGTATTCTTCCCAGATCGCATTCTGGAGGGGGCTACCGATGGTAGCCGTTTTCCCATCCACAACGTGCGCCCAGCTGCCCTTCAGCTGGCCGGACGCGACGCGGGAATTCCTGCGGGCAGCGGATTCAATTTCAGAAGCGGCTTCCTCAAGAAACTGCTCGGCCTTGGTATCCAGCGCCGCCTTGACCGCAAGACTGTTGTTGTGGAATTCAACGACCATTTCACTGCCCTCCCGTGTACTTCAGATAGATTTCAAGCTGCTTGTGCAGCTCCATGGGATCATCAATCAGAAGCACGTCATACCGCCTCCCGGCAATGACCACGCGGGAATTTTCTGCGGTGATGACCTCGTTCAGAGCGACATAATCGGCGATGAAGACATGGGTGGACTCCTGCATCTTTGCGCTGAAATTGGTGTACTTGCTGTCACCGTCGATCAAGTCAAGCCACCCGCGCACCTTCTGCACGTCCACCCAGACTTCCACCTGCGCGGCAATATCATTGGTTTCTACGGTCTTGCACTGGATATAGGCACATACATTGCCGCCGATGCTCATACGCTCAACCCCTGTCCAAAACGGGCCTTCATGTAAGGCTTCAGGAAGCCCAGCAGAGACTTGGGAAATCCCATACTGGAATTGTCCCCCTCCATGTTGAAATAGGTCACGGAGTGCCGGGAAATGGTCTCAGACTGAATGCCCGCTTTGTCCCCATTCTCAAGCTGCCACTGAAGCATACGGGCTACACCCAGCTTTACATCAGCCGGATAGACGACCTTCGTGACCACCACACCGGATTCATCGTACAATTCCTCGTTTACGGCGACGGTTTGCCCATCAACCGCTTTGACCGTTACAAGGCCGGAATTCAATTCGGAATCGCTGATTTGCAGTGTGTCGCCTTCTCTGAAGGGGGTAATAGTAGGGCAAACCAGCGTCCCCTCATCCGCTACGGCAACGGCAACCGCCCGGAACGGACGCTTCTGAAAGTTGTTGTTGGTGTATCCGCGGATCAGCAGTTCAAGCGCCTGAAGCCAGGCTTCCAGCAGCGCCGGATCTATTCCGTCCGTTGTCACAAACTGCCGCAATTCGGCAACGGTCATAATCATAGCGGTACCGCCTTACTCGGCCGGGGAGTCTGCCGGAGGATCTTCTGTGGTGATCTCTGCCACCTCATAGCCGTCGTGCTCCCGGAACCACTCCACCATACGGCCGTCCGTGATCTGCGCCTTGCCATAGGCGAACTGGACGCCGCCCGCACCAATGCCGCAGAACGTGGTATTGCCCTTGACCTTGATTTCATAGCCGGTAACGGTCTTTTTCTTTGCTGCCATAGTCTTCATCCTTTCTGCTTACGCGATCTTGATGTTTCTGAGAACGCCGGCATGTACCGTGTTCTTCAGAACGGTAGCCGCCACCATCTCGACTTCGCCGTCCTTCACGGCACCGGGCGTGTTGAAGTCAGGCAGATACTGCCGGATAGCGCTGTTGCCGGTCAGAGAAGCCGCGTGGAAGCCGTCGTTCACGTCAAACTTGACAGCGTAGATGTCGGTCAGGCCGGTAACGGCGGCATTGGAAGCACCGATGTTGCGGCTGATGCCGGCCTTCACGCAGTCATTGCCGGTGACAGTGGTATCAGAAACGGTGTAATGCTTGCCCAAATCCATGAAGCGGACGCCATCCATGGAAGTCACCTTTCTGCCGAAAGCTTCCTCGGATTCCGTCTTGTAGCCAAGCAGCCGCGCCATGGTCTGAATTTTGGCGATCATAGCGCTGTTCATCAGCAGAGCGTCAGCCTTGGTGTTCTTGATGAGCAGCTGAATCTGCTCATACAGCTGGTCGGCGTTGGTCTTCAGGTTGGTCATGGTGCTGACATCGATGGCAGAGCCGGTGCCAGTGTTGTATTCGGTGGAAGTGCCTGCCAGCATCTTGTCCAGACCGTCAAACTCGGTGGTATGGGTGGTAGCGTCGCCGTTCACCAGCGTGTAGTGGAACAGGCTGATTGCGGCCAGCACCTTTTCACGAATCTGATAAGACATGTTGTTCCAAGGACCTTCCGCCTGCTTCAGAACGCGGTCGATCTGGAACTTGCCGCCGAAGATTTTCAGATCAGCGGTTTTCTTTTCCACGGTTGCCTGATTTGCGGTGTACTCTGCATTCAGCGCACGGAAAGCCGCCACGGAAGGAAGCTTCTTCTGAATGTAGGAATAGGTCAGGGTGCTACCGCCCTGAGGGGAAACGCAGTTGTCGAAAGGCAGCAGCTGAAGGATCTCAGATTCGCGCAGAAAGATATCCACGATCTGCTGAGAAACCTTGTCGGACATACCGACTTTCATTTCTGCAAGGGTCATAGCCATAGTTGATTACCTCATTTCTTAGTTATTTTTCGATTCATATGCCTGTCTCAGAGCATCCTCAAGGTTCTTGGGTTCACTCTCTCCATGACCTCCGTCGGGCAGCTTGTTTTCGATAACCTTTTTCTGCCCGGCGGCTTCAAACTGGGTCGGGAACTGGGTCTTCAGGCCGGAAAGCTTGTCCTCCATGCCCTTGATCTTGCCGTTTTCATCCAGCGTCAGTTCCTCGGGCTTATACTTCTCGCGGAGCTTATAGGCCAGATAATCCGGGTCGAGCGCCTTGGCATCTCGAAGCGCCAGCTGGATAGCGTTGTCAACTCTGGTCTTCTCAAGCTCCTTCTGAAGCTGGCCGACAGTGGTCTCGTAGCTGGTGATCTTACTCTGAAGCTCCTCGTTGCCCTTGGTGCCTTTTTTCAGATCAGTGATTACGCCGTTGGCCGTTTTCAGCTCGGCCGTCTTGCCGTCAAGCAGGGTCTGAAGGGCGTCATATTTGCCCTTGCCGACGTATTCGCCGCTTGCAAGATTGGCAAGCTTCACCTGCTTATCCTTGTTGGCTTCGCTGCCGTTGTAGGTGTTCAGCGCCTGTTCCAGCTGTGCATAGAGGGATTCACCCAAAATCTCTTTCAGAAATTCCATAGTTTTATTTCCTTTCCTGTATTGCTGCCGTTTTTAATCGTGGTGCCATCCACAAGCAAGCGCCCGTTTAAGCGTCCGGCACAAAGACAAAATGGTGAACGGTTTAAGCGCCATGTTCAAGGCGCGGAAAAGGCACTCCGTTTCCAGAGTGCCTTTTAACCCGGTCAAATCAGTTCTTCGGCTTCGTCGTCCTCCGCATCGGGAAGACTGGGCACGGCCGTGGTCTCAAAGGCTTCCTGCTGCATCTCTCGGACAGTTGCTTCAATCAATGCGTCCACGGTGTCGATATCCAGCTTGTAGCCCTTGGATTCCAGAAACTTGCGCACATAATTCTTTTTTGCTTCGCCCATGCCGGATTCCTTGTAGATCATCTCTGCGGCCTTCACGCCGACAGCCGTCCACTTCTTCACCTGTTCCAGCTTCTCGGTACTCACCTTCAGCTTGATCCACGGAATCAGGAACGTGGTCAGCAGCAGCCCCAGAAGGGTAATCAGGGCGTTCACAACGGGTGTCAAATCGATCATTTTTGTTTTCTCCTTTCGGTTGTTGAAATATAAAAAGCAACCGTTCGGAATTCCCGAACAGTTGCTTCTTTACGGATTAACTTGCTGAAAATAGGCATAGAAAAAGCACCATGCAAAAACGCACAGTGCTTTTACCTATTTGGCTCGGATTTCATTTCCTTTCTGTGGGCTATCATGTAGTTCAGAAGGAAATCGGATTCTTCATCCGTCAAGATACTAAACGGACTTATCTGGGAATCATCTTCGTGCCCAGAGTATTTATAATCATACCCATCAACGACAGGGTCGAACCCCAGTTTCTTACATATCTCGGAATATGTCATTCTCTGAACACCTCCAATTCCACATTTTCCGCCTTTAGCAAGTCAAGTATTGCTTCTAGCCAGTCTCCAGACCCGTTGTCATTATAGAGATACTTGTTCGCTTTGTCAAGAAGTTGGTCAACAATTACTTCGTTGAAACCCCCAAGAACTCTATACCGCATGACATAACCGTTATGACATGCAATTATACCGTATTTGTATCTTTTCTCGTAGGCCGTGCTTAAGTCCATAATGCTTGGGACACTGCTACCGGGGTGATTGTGTATTGCAATTATGGTGCTGGGTTCTGCACCCATAACCATTCTACGCATTTTCAGGCTTGGAATAACCTCATTTTCTACATCGTAGTCAGCCCGTATCATGGCTTTACCCGTCACCGTATCAATGAACGCCAAATCCTCGAACTTTGTACCAGACCGATGGGAAAGCATTTCCCGTGCCCTTTCGTAGGCGGTACGCTGAATAGCTGTTGATTCATCCAAATTGTTGAACAGTTTCCGATAGCCGGACGTTTTCACGAACGGGCTCACCGCCGTGCTATCATACTTGTTTTTGGATTCTTCCTTTGCCGCTTCAAGGTATTTTGCCTTGAAATCCTCGAAATTCTCCGCCTTGTCCAGCCCGAAGAACTTCGCCCGGTCTTGGAGGGTTTTCAGCTCGCTTTCACCCAGCGCCCATCTGGCACGGGTCAAACATACGCAGCGACAGTTAATAACCTCGGAAGCGCCGCCGTCAGGGTCGCCGGGGCGCATCAGACCATTGGAAAACTTCTCTTCAAGCTCCCGGATCTCGCCATCGACACGCCTGTGGGAATCTCTGGTGTTCCCGCCTAAGGTGGCGTCCCACTGCTTTACCACATCCGCTCCATTGTCCTTTGCCGCCTGCTGTGCATCAGCGGTGGAGGTCTGCTGTATCCTGTGCCCCTCAGTCCGAGTTATTATCCGCGTTCGATTCAGCGGGGCTTTTGACGCGTTGGCAAGATTCCGGGCGATATCGTTGTACCCCAGCCCCGTAGCAATGCCCCGGCTGATTTCCTGCGTGATGGCCTTTTTCAGCCCGGATACCTCCACACCCAGACGCTTATACAAGCCCTTGCTTACCTTGGAATCCACCAGAATGGCCCGAACTGCCGCTGCCTGATCTATGGGAGCAATGACGGGGACACCCTGCTTCGCGATGTCGTACATGGTGCCAATGTAGCCGGATTCATAGGAGCGCTTCAGGTAACCTTCAATGGTGCTGTAATTGTCGCCCTGCATCTTATCCAGAATGCCGCTGATCTGCCCCTGTAGGGCTTCCTGATACTGCTTCTGATAGATCTTAGACCGTCTCTGCGATTGCAGGCGTGTCCTTACAGCATTGCTTATGTCATCCTGATTCAGTACGTCATCCAGCAGGTCTATTTCCGCCTGAAAGTCGCGGACTTTCCCGTTGATATCGGAAAGCGCCTGTTTGTACTGGGATTCCAGCTCCTTTAGCGCATCCGCCTCGGACGCCAGAAGGGACTGCAAGACTTCTTTTTCCCACCGGTTCACGTCGTATCACCTTCCGGATGAATGCCGTCCAGAGCTACCTGAGCCGCCGCTGTGGGGTCATCCTCCGGCTTCGGCAGCTTGTCCTTCACGTCGTCATAGTCCAGCTCAAGGGCCTCACACACGAGCTGGGCGGTCAGCTCCTGCCCCAACATGGAAGCAGTGTTCAAAATCGTGGTGACCTTCGCCTGCTGCTCCTGCGCTTTCACAAGGTCGATCTGGGCGTTTTCCTGAGCGTTTGTGATGATCTCACGCTCAAAGTCGAAGTACACGTCCTTCTGCTCGTAGTCAGTACCGTTTCTGTCGTTGATTTCCTTCAGCACCAGCTTCAGCAGCTTCCGCATGAACTGGAGAAGGAACGGCTGCAGGCCGTCGCACTTCAAGTCCAGATTTGCATAGGCGGATTTGATGGCAATGGACGTTGTGGCGCTGGTATCCTTCAGCGCTTCCGTGTTCACGCCCTGACCGAAGCGGAAGATGTTCTTTTCGTCCACTTCCATTTTCGTTTTCCGGGCTTCCACGGGAATGTCGATGGTCTTGATATCCACATCGCCACTCTCGCCCACACCGATAAGCTTTTTCGCTCTGACATTGAAGTGCAGTTCATCCAAATTGTCACCATCAAAGCCTTTTACCACGTACAAAGCCTCGTTGGTGTCCTGAATGTTGTTCGACAGTCCGGCGTTCATCAGGTCATAATCGTCGATCAGCGCTTTGATGGTTTTCAGGCCGCTGAATCGCTTTTTCCCGTTGTCCAGCCGGAAAAACGGGATCATGCCATAGTCGTCATAAAAAAGGCGGTCTTCGCCGTCCTTCTGGTACAGGATGTGCGGGCGGGGGTTGTTGGGAATCGAATCATCCCGAACAATGCCGCCGTCATCTTCCTGACAGAAAAACCACGTCTGCTGTTTGTCCCAGACCTGAATGCGCTTGATCTTCTTGTTGTCCTTGTCGATTCGGTCAACAAACCAGTAAATCACGTAGGCACACCCGTCATCCGTTTCTTTCTCGCGGACTTCCACAACGCCGGTGCTGTCAGCCACCTGAAAAGCTGTTCTGTCGTCCTCGCTCTTGTAGGCATACATGTATTCCCAGCCCTTCACCACAGTGCCGGAAATAAGGCCGTTCAGCTCGGCGACAAAGCTTTCGTTTTCGTTGAAATATGCGTCAAGCTCTGTTTGCAGCTCCGGAATGTCAGACTTCACAAATCCGCCGTGGCCGGAAAGCATGTACTGCGTCTGCTGATCCACCAGCAGTTTGAAAAACGGGTGGGAAATTTTGATATTGCTTTTCGTCTTATCTTCCTGAATCTTCCCCTCGGCATCAATGAAGAATATCCGATAGTCCTTGATATCGTGGTCTCCCTCATAGTAGCGCACTCCGGTTTTCGCAAACTGTTTTGCCCTGCTGGAAGCGTCATTTTCGATGAACTTTTTGATTTCGCCTACGGACAGCATTTAATCACCACCATTTCACGCCAGAAAGTCATGCTTTTTCAGCCTTTCGCCGTATGTCTCCTTGATTTGTGCAATCGCCGCAACCGCAATCTGGTTCTCAAATTCCGGATGCGCGTCACAGTATTTTTCGTAATGGGTGATATCACCCAAAATTTGCTTGAAATGCTCATGGCTGTGGGACTGCCCAAGATAGATTTCATCGGCAAACCGAAGAATTCTGACCCGGCAATCCTTGGCATGGATTTCCCGGTTTTCGTCCCGGATGGTGTCAACCTCTTTCTTGACCGTCTTCATATCCCGCTCAAGCGTCTCCATTTTGGAAAGCACTGGCTTCCACAGCCATTCCAGAACGGCAGACCATGGGTTGATTTTGATAGGGGCGATCTGGAGCAAGGTCAGCAGGATCAGCAGCCCTCCACCACTCCCGTAAACAATTTCTTTTACTGTCATTTGCGGCACTTCCTTCGATCAAATCAGCCACTTGCTGCCCGTTATGTATTTCTCCAGAGCATAGCGCATGGCGTCCATCAGGTGGTTAAAATCGTCTATCGGCACATTCAACCTGTTCCCGAATTTATCCGTATCCCAAGTGTAATTGCTGATCTCTGTGAGGAAATTCACGCACCGTGGGTGAATGATAATTTCCAGATCCTGAATCCACTGAATACCGTTTGTGATGCTGTCCTTTCCTTTTGCGGCTCCCTTGACGCGTAGGCCCAAGGTTTTCAGCTCGTCAATGGACTTCGGTTCGGCGGAATCAGCGGTGATTCTCTCTTTCCCGTAGCCCATGCTCTGCACCTTTTCCGCGATCCGCTTGTTGGAAAGCCCCTTTTCGTACATCTCGTCAAACACGAACAAACGCTTTTCCTTCTGGTCAAGAAGACCGCAGAAAAGCGTTGAGGGGTCGTTGGTATATCCAAAGTCAAGGCCAAATGCAGAAACAATACCCGGCTGCTGCCGCACCTTGTCTATGTCGAAGGCTTCTTCTTTCCAGTTCTCATAGACAAGGCCGTCCACTATGCCCCAGCCGCCCAGCCCCGCAACCGCATAGCGGCGGGGATTGCGTTTCTTCATGTCCTCGAATACTTTGATATCAGCAGCGTCCAGCCATTCATTGCATTTGTAGTTTGTAGTCATTGCAAGAATGTCAGAATCAGGCGGCGCGTCGAAGAACCGCTTTTTCAAAAAATGATGTTCGTTCCACGGGTTAAAAGTGATTGTCCATTGTTTAAACAGCCCCTCTGGAACTTCGCCGCGGATAGATTCATCAAGCACGTTGAAGTCATCTTCTTTCATGACCTCATACGCTTCTTCGAGCCACGCCCAGCAAAGCACGCCGACGTCAACCGTGATTGACGTAACCTTCAAAGGATCGTCTAACCCACGGAAATATATCTTTTGGCCTGTAGGCGTGTATGTGGCCTCTAACGGGCTTTCTTTGAACTCCCACCATGCATCAACCTTCAGCCGGTGAACAGCCCATTTCAGTTCCGTGAAGCAACTGTCCTTCAGTGTTCGGAAAGTCTTTCTGACAACCAGCGTGTTTGCGTCAGGATAAGCCATCATGTTTACGATGAACCAAAGCGCCGTTGTCTTTGATTTCTTGGAAGCGCGGCTTCCTTTGACCACCCTGTAACGGCCTTTGAACCGCCAAAACGTGCCATAGCCTTTGCCGACAACGTCGGGAAGATGAACTTTGATTTTGGGCTGCTCAGTCCTCAAGTTCATCAGCCCCCGAAATAATGACGGGTAAAGCAACATCGACCTTCATTTTGTCACTGAATAGGTTGTACCTTTTGCCTAGCAGTTCAGCGGCCTTCAGCCGGTCTTTTTCGGATGGAGCCTTTTTCATCGTCCTAGCCTCAGACATATAGTCTCCGACATTCTCAACGACAATCTCTTCTGATTTGGATTCCCCGCGGAGAACAGAGGTTAAATATTTTAAGACTTCATCCTGATCTGCAATTAGTTGGGACTCTTTTTCGGCCATTCGTTTGGCAATGTAATTTTTGATATTAGGTTTTATCAGGTTTTCAGCGCCAATAGCGGCCGCTGTCTTTGCTGAATACCCGGCTCTGATTGCGGCTGCCGTTGCGTTGGCATCAATCAAGTATTCATCACAAAACCGCTGCTGTTTCGCTGTCAGCTTAGCCACAAATCATCACCCTTCTTTCATGCATACAAAAAGCCCACCCGGGAAGGAGGCATAAACCCGGGCGGGCTATGAGGGAATGTTTTTCTGATCTCTCAGTCTACTTATACCACATGTTCAATGTAAACTTCTAGCAACTGTTTGATTTTTTTCGCTCAAAAGATTTCCAACGTTCCGCAAAGCACGATTATGGAGCTTATGTACCCATTGACGGGAAAATCCCATTTCGTCGGAAATCTGCTCCCACGTTTTTCTTTCAAAGTACCGCTTATACAGGATTTTGTATTGCTTCTCACTCGGAAGTTTCTCGATCAGCTGATTGATCTCCCTCCGCGTATCAACTAGCGTGTCGATATCTACGTTGATTTCCTGCCGTAAATCCACGACCTTTGCGACGGCATCCGCAACTTTCCCGTCTCCAGCGGAATGAGAAACCACGGCATCCTGCATTACCGGTGCAACGTTTGTAGCAATATCCCAAAGCCGCTTCACTTCTGCCTGTTTGGTTTCAATCCGTGCGTCAAGTTTTGAAATTTGTTTCAAATATTCGAGAGTTTCCCGCTTTTCACTCATTTTTTCACCTCCTACCATGCCACATATAGGCATTCCAACGGAATTTCCCCTGCCTGCTTGTAGATACAATCCCGCAGCCTTTCAAGTGTAATTATCGCGCTTGAAACCGTTCCCCAGCCATTTTCCGGCTCGTACTGCTTGTATTGCGCCTTGTTTGTCCGCAGCTCTTTAACGCCTTTCTCGATATTCCCGATCACGTCGGAACACCTGTAATATTCTCCCGGCTCGAAGTCCCACCCGGTACAAGCCCGGAACATCTCGCCCAGATTATACGTGGGGCTGCTGTATTCCGGCTCGGCGATTTGTGCGAACTTATCGC
>ERZ1026868.1015-NODE-1015-length-15381-cov-54.068642_pt1 | contig 15381 bp, 15 predicted proteins | sample MGYA00380164_ERZ1026868 | MGnify/ENA primary metagenome ERZ1026868 (study PRJEB33269, sample SAMEA4719800) | human gut metagenome | biome: human-associated habitat; feature: organic feature; material: feces | place: Cameroon | collected 2013-10 ... | reverse complement strand
ATATCTTTTTGAAAAATAATTAAAAAATCAAAAAAATTTAAAAACTGCTTGTATAGTTAATAATTTTGAGTTTAAATACCTACATAACATATAGGTTATGTAAACAATGAAATGCAACTAACACTCATGTAGTAGTAAAAGGTGCTTATGTTTAATCTTCTTTTGTACTGTTGTAGATAGTTTAAAGGCGCTCTTTAAAGATAAGAGCTTTGAATTGAGGGTATAGAGATTTATGCCCATTCTAATATCTCAACCAAAGGAAAGATAAAAGTGAAAATTTACGACAGTATTACTGACTTGATTGGCAGTACACCATTACTAAGATTAAATGGTTATTCAAATTTTTTAGGCTTAAATAACACCATTATTGCCAAGTTAGAGTCCTTTAATCCAGGAGGATCTGTAAAAGACAGAATTGCTCTTGCAATGCTAAAGGCTGCAATTGCACAGCATAAGGTAAATAAAGATACTCTGATTATTGAGCCTACCTCAGGTAATACCGGTATCGGTTTGGCTGTAGTTGCAGCTTCATATGGTTTAAAACTTGTGATTGTAATGCCTGACAGTATGTCTCTTGAAAGACGAAATCTGTTGCGAGCTTATGGTGTGACATTAGAACTTACACAAGGCTCTTTAGGTATGAAAGGCGCCATTAAAAGAGCTCAGGAATTGCATTTAGCTAATGAGAATTCTTTTATTCCTTCACAGTTTGATAATCTGGAGAATAAGAACATTCACTATCTAACTACAGGTCCTGAAATATACGAGGACACAGATGGCAAGGTTGATGTTCTGGTAGCTGGTGTTGGTACCGGAGGCACTATCTCAGGTACAGGTAAATACTTAAAAGAACAGAATAAAGATTTAAAGGTAATAGCTGTAGAGCCAGCACGCTCACCTTTCTTATCAAAAGGATATACAGGAGCTCATAAAATTCAGGGCATTGGCTCAGAGTTTATCTCAAACAATCTGGATATAAAGCTCATCGATGAAATTATCGATGTAGATGATACTGATGCTTTTAAGACAGCACAGGATTTAGCCAAATTCGATGGAGTACTAGCAGGAGCTTCATCAGGAGCTGCGGTATTCGCTGCTGCGTCTATTGCTAAAAGAAGAGAGTTTCAAGACAAAAATATAGCGGTCCTGCTCCCAGATACTGGTGAGCGTTATCTATCAACTCCGGTTTTTCTAAAGTAGAGCAAGAGCAACAAAAATGATAGATAAACACGAATCAATTACTGCAAAGATTTGCTCATTTGTAAGAGCCTATCACTCAATCTATTCGCATGAAAAGATATTTGATGACTCACTTGCATATGACCTGTTAAGTCAGCATGAGTATTTGAAAGTAGGTCAGTTAATTGAGCATAATTTTGATGTAAATAAGTATGACGATGACTATGTGTTCAATCGCGCTCAAATTGATGACACCGTAAACAGGTTTTTAAGTCCAATACCACTGTCACGCATTAGATACACTGAAGACAGTCTTTATGAATATGCAAAGAAAGGTCCTGTTCAGTATGTGTTATTAGGCGCAGGACTTGATACCTTTGCTTTTAGAAATACCAATTTGAATATTGAGATCTATGAATTAGATCATCCAGATACTGGTTATTACAAGAAAGACAAAATTAAATCACTTGAGTGGGTAGTACCAGAGAACGTGCATTTTGTGCCAATTGATTTTAATACCCAAAGTATTGAAGAGGTGCTTGCAAACTCGAGTTTTGATCCACGTAAAAGGACATTCTTTTCAATCTTAGGTGTTACCTATTATTTAAGTTTAGAGGTCTTCTCTAAGACTATTGAGACCTTGTCATCAATTACCAAAAACGAATCAGTAATCGTTTTTGATTATCCTGATGACACAACATTTACCTCTGATGAGAACTCTGATGTAACTAAGCTTCACCAAATGACAGAGCTTTTAGGTGAAAAGATGGCTCATGGTTACAAATTTTTAGAAATTGAAAAGTGTTTTAAAAACTATAAAGGCAGGGTTTTAGAGCATTTGACACCAGTGGATATCAACAAAAAGTATTTTCAAAATCGACATGATGGCATGCAAGCTTATACAAACGTGCATTTAGTCAAAGGAATAATAGAAAAATAGAGGAAGTTTTAACTATGGCAGATTACAAATTTATCGATTCAGCAGTAATTCACGGTGGTATCAGCACTGATCCTTATACTCAATCAGTAAACGTACCAATTTATCAGACCTCAACTTTCAGACAGGAAGGTATCGGTTTAAATCCAAAGTGGGAGTATGCTCGTACCGGTAATCCAACCCGTGCTGCTTTAGAGGCTTTAATTGCTGAGTTAGAAGCTGGTATAGCTGGTTTTGCTTTTGCCTCAGGAATGGCAGCAGTATCAACTGTGTTAAGCCTCTTTAAATCAGGAGACAAGATCTTAATCTCATCAAATGTTTATGGTGGTACTTACAGAGTTTTAGATAAAGTATTTAAGAACTTTAACATTAACTTTGAGAGTATTGATACTAGTGATTTAGCTTTAATTGAAAGCAAGATCACTCCTGATGTAAAAGCTCTTTATATTGAGACTCCATCAAATCCATTACTTGACATTACTGATCTTGAAGCGGTAGCTAAATTAGGTAAGAAATACAATCTGCTTACCATTGCAGATAACACCTTCATGAGCCCATATTTACAGCAACCAATCAAGTTTGGTGTTGATATTGTTATTCACTCAGCTACCAAGTATTTAGGGGGACACTCTGATTTAGTTGCAGGTTTGGTTGTCGTAAACTCTGAAGATCTAGCTAAAAAGATTGCTTTCTTACAAAACTCTGTAGGTGCCGTATTAGGACCATTCGATTCATTCTTACTCATTAGAGGCATTAAGACCTTATCTGTAAGATTAGACAGACATACAGATAATGCTCTAAAGCTAGCTCAATTCTTAAATTCACACAGTGAAGTTTCAAAGGTTTACTATCCTGGCCTTGAAGATCACAAAGGTTATGAGAGCAACAAAAAGCAAGCTCGTAACGGTGGGGCCATGATTTCTTTTGAGTTAAAGGCAAATCATGATGTAAACAGGTTCTTTAAGTCATTACACCTGATTTCATTAGCTGAAAGTTTAGGTGGTGTAGAGAGCCTTGTATGCCATCCAGCTACCATGACTCATGCTGCAATTCCAGCGGAGGTCAGAGCCAAAGTAGGTATTACAGATAATCTCATCAGATTATCAGTTGGAATTGAGAACTTTGAAGATCTTAAAAATGATCTTGATGCTGCAATTAAGGCTTCGGAGAAATAATCATGCATTACTATAATTCCATGCGAGACCTTATCGGTCATACTCCATTAGTTAAGATTAACTATGCTTTTGAACAGGTAGAAGGCGTAAACCTGTTTGCAAAATTAGAGTATTACAATCCATCTGGATCTGTAAAAGACAGAACAGGTCTTTATATGGTTGAAGATGCCATTAAAGATGGTAGATTAAAGCGTGGTTCTACCATTGTAGAAGCTACAGCAGGTAACACCGGCTTAGGTGTAGCCTTTGCAGCCTTAAATCAGGGCTTTCATGTGATTTTTGTAGTACCTGAAAAGTTCTCTGAGGAAAAACAGATCCTAATGAAAGCCTTAGGTGCGGACATTATCCATACCAAACGTGAAGACGGTATGTTAGGGGCAGCAGCTAAAGCTCAAGAGTTACTGTCTGAAATTAAAGACTCAATTTCACTGCAGCAGTTTAAAAACATGTCAAATCCTAAAGCTCATTATGAGACTACAGGACCTGAGATTTATCAGGATCTTGATGGAAAAATTGACTATCTGGTTGCTGGCGCAGGCTCTGGTGGTACCTACTCAGGTGTTGTAAAGTTCTTAAAAGAGCAGAATCGCAATATTAAAGGTATCTTAGCTGATCCTGTAGGTTCAACTATGGGCGGTGGTGAGCATGCTGATTATGACATTGAAGGCATTGGTAATGACTTTATTGCAGATACCATGGATATGTCATTAGTCGATAAGGTCATCAAGATCAATGACACCCAAGCCTTTGATGGTGCCAGATCCTTAGCTCGGCATGAAGGTATCTTAGGTGGTTCATCTACTGGTGCTGCTTTTAGTGCAGCTTTAAAGCTAATCTATGAGCATCATGTAAAGGGCAATATTGTCTTTATCGCACCAGACAGTGGCGACAGATACTTCTCAAAGCATCTGTATGCTTAAGCTTTATTTTTATCTACCTCAATTTAATATTTACAGTACAGCCGATTACAATATGTGCTTTTGCCTGCAAAGCTGTTTTGCAGGCTCTTTTTTAGCAAGTTCTTAAGTCATCTCTTTATTTTCCGCATATAAAGATAAATGAGTGGTTAAACGTTCATGGAACTTTGATGCTGTCGTGAGGATCATTTACAGAAGGTACAAAAGATATCTTTAATGAACCTATCTTAGTAGATATAGCGTAAAAGTATCATAAGAGCTGTGCTCAAATTGCTTTAAGATATCAGTAGCAAAACGTCATTGTGGTAATTCCTAAATCATCAATTGTAACGAGAATGAAATAGAACCTTGAGAGCTTTGACTTTAGTTTAGATGAGAGTGATCTTAAAAAGATAGAGTCACTTGATACAGGCAAATCACTTTTTAACTGGTACTCATATTTTGATATGCGTTGAAAATCTCACTTAATCATGCTGAATTTAAGTCTTTTTAGTTTGTTTTAAAAAGTTATAGCTATATACTGTGAATGGTTTTATTAAGACAAAGCAATTATGAACAGACAGAAAAAGCTCGTTATTTTAGTATTAAGGTACGTATCTATATTCTTAAATTTATTTAAGGATAGTGGATACCATAAGATCCTGTCTCCATTTGATGGCAATGTTGTACCTTCTGATATGATTGCAGAGTCTAACATATCACGAGATGTCTTTGGTAATTCTTTAGGTATCCAACCTGTTGAGAATGAAGTTCTTTCTCCATGTGCCTGTATCGTTGAGAGAATTTCTCCTGTAGGCAATGCTATGCTTTTAAAAGTTGGCAATGCGCATCTCATCATCAACGTAGGGTTGGAGTTTGAGAAGTACAAAAAAGAATTCTTTAAATTAAATGTAGTTGAAGGTCAGAGAATTTCAAAAGGACAAAAGCTGATGTCCTTTGATATCGAAAAGATCTACAAAGTGGATACCAACTTTGTATGTACAATTACGGTAAAACAAAATCGTACTTCCAGACATGTAAGCTTTATCAATGCAAGACACGTATCATTTGATACCATCTTATGTACTCTTAACGTGCTGTAGTTAAGAGTAACTATCTTAATTTTATATCTTAAGCTATTAAATTAAGCTTTAAACATCTTTTAAATCATGTAGTCGTTTGAGTACATCTCAATCTGTTTGTCTAAAAGATCCTGCAGGGTGATTGAATCTAAATAATCAGTGATGATTTTGTATAAGCCCTGCCATACAGGTAGAGTTACACAGTTTGCACTTCTTTCACAATTAACAGGATCACACTCTAAACAGGCTACAGGAGCTAAATTACCTTCGGTTAAACGTAAAATTGCACCTAAGCTATATTCAGATGGTTCTTTTGCTAACTGGTAGCCACCCTGATAACCGCGAGAGGTTTTTAAAAAGTTAGATCTGTTTAATACAGGAATGATCTGCTCTAAATATTTTTTTGAAATGTTCTGTCTTTGAGCGATATCTTTTAAAGTAATAAATCCGTTGTTACGGTGTTCTGCCAAATCAAGCATCATGCGAATGGCATATCTTCCTTTGGTCGAAATTTTCATGTGATCTTTCCTTTAACACTTAATACTTATCATTTTACTAGGATTTATGGTATTTTTAAAGAGTGAAAAAAATATTACAATGTGAATAGCGTATCAGAACCGGCAAATTTAGAGGCAATTATGACCTTAACCCAACTTCATTATGCAATAACAATTTCAGAAACCGGATCATTTAATAAGGCAGCTCAGATCTTATATGTTTCTCAGCCAAGTCTTTCAAATGCTATTCATGATCTAGAAGATGAATTTTCAATCTCCATCTTCCACAGATCAGGTCGTGGTGTCAGCCTCACCAATGAAGGTGTTGAGTTCATTACCTACGCAAGACAGGTTTATCATCAGTACGAGTCTTTATTAGATAAGTTTGGTAAGAACGGTACTTTAAAAAAGAAGTTCGGTGTTTCTACTCAGCACTATTCTTTTGCAACCAAGTCTTTCGTGGAGATGGTTAAGAAATTTAATACCGCTGAGTATGACTTTGCTATCCGTGAGACCAAGACTCGTGAAGTTATCGATGACGTAAGCTCATTAAAGAGTGAAATTGGTATTTTATATTTATCAAACTTTAACCGTAACATGATCTTAAAGCTCTTAAACTCAGCTGAGCTTGAATTCCATCATCTGATTAACTGTCAGGTTTATGTGTACCTGTACAAAGAGCATCCTTTAGCAACATATAAAGAAATTCATTTCTCAGATCTAGCTGATTACCCAAGCTTATCTTTTGAACAGGGCGATAACAGCTCTTTCTATTTTGCTGAAGAAATCTATTCTACTAAAGAGTACTTACGAACTGTAAAAGTAAATGATAGAGCCTCAATGCTGAACCTAATGCGTGGTCTTAACGGCTTTACCTTGTGTTCTGGTATTATCTGTCAGGAGTTAAATGGTGACGATTATGTAGCTGTGCCATTTAAACCTGATGAGGGCGATGAAGATGACAATATGAGCATTGGCTATATTGTGAAAAAGAATCAGATCTTAAGTCAGATGGGTACTTTATACATTGAAGAGATCAAAAACTACTTCCTCCGTCACGGACTTTCTGATTAAGCTAAATTGTTCCGTTCTAGAACAATTTTACTGCAGAACCATGGTTTAGACAGAATAATTTCAATCCTATGATATTTAAAGGAGTGACTTTTTGTTGCTCCTTTATCATTTATCCTCGTTTCACTCTATTCTCAATTTTAAATTTTAACTTCTACTTACTTCTTTAAAATCGCCTAAATAAGCCGTTCTATCTTTTTTTATTCGTTTTTATCTTAAGAATTGACAATATGTTATACAAAATAGCTATAGCTGACTATTTGTAATTAGTATTAGACAATATTATGGAAAATTTGGGATACTTTATTCACAAAATTTAATAACAATATTCTAAATTTTAAGAATAGATCACATACAAAAAGGTAAGAATAATGTACGAGTTTCTATGGCATGGTCGAGGCGGTCAAGGCGCATTTACAGCTGCCCGTCTTTTAGGCGCAGCCTACTCTTTAAAGAAAGACGGCAATTATGCTTTAGCTTTTCCATCTTTCGGTCCTGAGCGCAGAGGCGCACCAATTAGAGCTTTCACCAAACTTGATACTAAAAAGGTTGGTAACAGAGCTGAGGTTGAGAAAGCTGACTTTGCTGTATATCTTGATGATACCTTATTCAACGATGATGCATTTTTAGAATTAAAAGAGAATGGAAAAATCATTCTTTGTACCAAGAAAATATTCACAAATTCAAAAATTATCACCATCGACGGTGTGTCTATTGCAGAGAAAATTCTGCACTTACCCATTACCAATACTGTAATTTTAGGCGCGATTGCTGCTGTCTTTGATGAGGTTACAGTAGATGATCTTAAGTTTGCTATCGAGCAGAACATGCCTCCAAAACTTCAACAAAGAAATATTGAAGTAGTTAAAGCAGCATTTGATGCTGTTAAGTCTTAGGAGGCAGTCATGAAAGTTGAATTAAAAGAGAACATCAAGTTTACAACTTCAAATATTCCATTTGCTCCAAGCTATAAGCCAGGCTTAGTTACAAAAAACTCAGGCTGGAGAAATGAAAAGCCTGTATGCGACAAAGAAAAGTGCAATGGCTGTTTCCTTTGTTACCTGTATTGCCCAGATGGCGTAATTTCAAAACACGGTGACAAAGTAGAAATCGATTATGACTTTTGTAAAGGATGTGGCATCTGCCAGAAGATCTGTAAACACGGCGCAATTACTATGGAGTCTGAAAAATAATGACTAAGAAATTTTTATCAGGCAATGAAGCATTTGCGTTAGGTGTATGTCTTGCAAAGCCTCATGTGATTTCAGCATACCCAATTACACCTCAGACCACTGTTGTAGAAAAGTTATCTGAGTTAGTCGAGTCCGGTGAGCTAAAGTCTGAGTTTATTCATGTGGAATCAGAGCATTCAGCGCTATCTGCTGCTATCGGCGCATCAGCTGTTGGAGCCAGAACCTTTACGGCAACATCATCACAAGGTCTTTTATATATGGCTGAGTGTTTGACTTACGCATCCGGCGGACGCTTTCCAATCGTAATGATGAATGCTAACCGATCAACAGCGTTACCTTGGAATATCTATGGTGATCAGAGAGATTCATTATCTTTACTAGATCATGGCTGGATCCAGGCTTATGCAGAGGATGCTCAAGAGGCTTTAGATTTAGCTTTAATGAGTTTTTACGTTGCTGAGCATAAAGATGTAGCAACTCCATTTATGGCTAATTTAGATGGCTTTACTCTAACTCATACCTATGAGGTTGTAGATGTACCTGATGCAGAGCAGGCAGATGAGTTTTTACCTCCATATGAGACTGATAATAAGATCTCGTTTGATGATCCTAAAAACTTAGGTTTCTCAGCAGGCCCTGATACAAATACTGAGTTTAAGTACAAAGAGCATTTGGGAATTTTAAATGCCCGCAAGGTTATTAAAGAGTGTGAGGATAAGTTCTTTAAGATCTTTAACCGTAAGTATTCAGGCTTAATTGAGACTTATAAGACAGAAGACGCTGATTTTGTGATTGTAACCTTAGGTACTATCTCAGGTTTGGTAAAAGAAGTTGTCGATGACTTAAGAGACAAAGGCCAAAAGGTAGGTTTGTTAAGAATTCGCTATCTAAGACCATTCCCTAATGAGGAAATTGTAGAAGCTCTTAAAAACGTCAAAGCCATTGGTGTTTTAGAAAAAGATATTTCCTTTGGTAATGAAGGCACTGTGTATACCAATGTAAATTCAGCTCTACACAAAGCAAAACTTGATGTGGTTTCATCAAATTATATAGCAGGATTAGGTGGCAGAAATATCGAAAAACATCAGATTGAAGACATCTTTACAAGACTTCAGTCGCTAAATCACGAAATTGTATTTGTAGGTCTGAAGGAGGAATAGTCATGCCAGTTAACGTAAAAACACTAACAGATGATGAATTCTTCTACGGTCACAAAGCTTGCGCAGGCTGTGGCGGATCACTAGCTGTTCGTATTGCTCTAAAAGTTTTAGGCAAAAGATCTGTTGCGGTAATTCCTGCAGGCTGTATGTCAGCTGTAGGTTTTAACTTCCCACAGCTGTGCTTTGCAAATAATGCAATTATTTCAACCTTTGCCGGTACTGCATCCATGATGACAGGTATTCAGGCTGGTTTAAAGGCTTTAGGCAAAACTGATTTTAATGTAGTAGGTTTTGCCGGTGACGGTGGTACCGCTGATATCGGTATTCAAGCGCTTTCAGGTGCCATAGACAGAAATGATGATGTTTTATACATCTGCTATGACAACGAAGCTTACATGAATACAGGTATTCAGAAAAGTTCGCTGACACCATTTGGAGCTAGAACAACCACTACTCCTGCAGGAAAAAATCTGCATGGAAATCTTTCAAACAAGAAAAACATGTTTGAAATTGTTGCAGCTCACGGGATCTCTTATGCAGCTACAGCAAGTGTAGGTTACCTTCCAGACTTTATGAAAAAAGTTGAAAAGGCAGCCTCCATTAGAGGTACCAAATACATCCATGTTATCGCTCCATGTCCAACCGGTTGGGGAATTAAAACAGAGGATTGTATCGAAGTTGCAAAAGAGGTTGTCGATTGTGGTTTATGGTACTTAGCTGAATTTGAAAACGGTGAGTTCCATATCAACCGCAAACCCAAAGAGTTTACTGATGTAGCAACCTACATCAAACGTCAGGGCCGTTTTAAGCACTTAGATGAGAGCGATATTCAAGCCATCATCGCAGGTCGTGACGCTAAATGGAATTTTATTAACAAGCATTTTAATTAGAGGTTTACATGGCTATCAATAAATCAAAATTCTGGGATGAGGCATTAGAAACAGCTCCTCGTGAAGTCTTAGAAGCAAATCAGTTAAAAGATCTTCAGGAGATCGTAAAGTTTGCGTACGATAATTCTCCTTATTACAAGAGATCTTTTGATGAGGCGGGCGTAAAGCCATCAGATATTAAAACATTAAAAGATATCGAGAAGTTCCCATTCATCAATAAAAAGACCCAACGTGATACTCAGGGCGTAGGTTCATTCTTAGGTGAGTTATGTGCAGTACCTGAAGATGATGTTGTATTTATTTCAACCTCATCTGGTTCAACTGGTGTTCCTACCATCAGCCCATTTACTCAGAAGGATTTCGATGAGTTTCAGGATACTGAGGCTCGCTGGTTCTGGCAGGTTGGTGTAAGACCAAATGATCGTTACGTTCATGCTTTAAACTTCTCACTGTATGTAGGCGGTCCTGACGTAATCGGTGCTCAGAGAACCGGAGCTCTATGTATCTGGGGCGGTACCTTACCATCAGAGCGTTTATTATGGGTTCTAAAGACCTATCAGCCAACCGTAATCTGGACATCACCATCATACGCATGGCAGTTAGGTGAGAAGGCTCTAAAAAGCGGTATTGATCCTAAGAAGGATTTAAGCATCAAGACCATTATCGTAGCAGGTGAGCTAGGTGGTTCTATCGATGCAACACGTAAGGCAATCGAAGACTTATGGGGCGCACAAGTTTATGACTTCTACGGTCTGTCTGATATCTTTGGTGCTTGTGCTGCAATGTGTGAGTACAAAGATGGTCTTCACATCGCTGAGAACCATATCCTTGTTGAGACTGTTGATCCTAATACCGGTAAGGTTTTACCTCCAGGTGAAAAGGGAGAGTTCGTATTTACTACCTTAAGAAAACATGCTCGTCCATTGATCCGCTTCCGTACAGGTGATATCGGCTGGATTGATAACACAAAGTGCAAGTGCGGTCGTACCCATGGTCGTATCCACGTTTTAGGTAGAAAGGATGATATGTTCATCGTATCTGCAGTTAACGTATTCCCAAGTGACGTTGAAGCTGGTATTCGTTCAATTTCAGGTATCACCGGTGAATACTTAATCAGAATCTTTGAGAAAGATTTTACCTGCAAGTACTCTGTTGAAGTTGAGAAGAAGTTTGACAACAAGGATTCAGATGAGGAAGTAGCTGAGCTTGTAAGCAAGTCCTTAAAGGCGCGTATCGGTGTTAAACCATACACTGTAGTAGTTCATAAGGATGGTGGTCTGAATACACGTTCAGAGCACAAGTCAAAGCGTATTATCGATGAGCGTACTAAGAAAGACTAGTACTTAAAGTCTATTTAAACTGAAACACACAGTAAAAAGGCTCTACACCAAAATGTAGAGCCTTAATTGTCTCTAGTGTCTGATAACTAGAGCATGGAAAAGAGATTAATCTGCAGTTTGTGCTTTTGCTAACTTTAACTGTCGTTTGTGCATAAATGTAATTAATAATACCATGACAATTACAGCGGCACCCAAACTTAATGGTAAGCTTCTGGTTACACCTGCAATTGCATAACCAATTAAGGCACTTACAGCTACGGTTAAAGAGTAAGGCAACTGAGTGTAAACGTGCTCGATGTGAACACAGCCAGAACCTGCTGATGATAAAACAGTTGTATCTGAAATAGGTGAACAGTGATCACCAAATACAGAACCTGCTAAAGTTGCTGATAGGGCAATGATGGTTAATTCCATTGAATTTGGATCAACAGCCTGAGCTACGATCACCACAATAGGAATTAAGATACCAAAAGTACCCCAAGCAGTACCGGTTGAGAATGATAAGAAACCTGCAATTACAAAGATCACAGCAGGTAGCACTACACCTACGAAGCCGATATCGTTCTGAACGATAGATGAGATGAATTCTGGTGCCTGTAAAAGATCGCGGGTAACACCTGAAATGGTCCAGGCAAAGGTTAAGATCATGTTAGCAGGGATCATAGCCTGAACACCGCGCAGTACACCATCCATATACTCTTTTAATGATAGGAGTTTTCTTGGAACCATCATTAAGAAAGCAACAACTAATGCTCCAAATGAGCTTAACACTAAAGACTGTGATGAATCAGTGTTACCAAAAGCAGCACCTAGTGTGTGATATTTTTCATCCTCACCCCAGTAACCGCCTAAATACAGCATAGCAAGCACAGCAAAGATAATTAAAGAAATGATTGGTATTACCATGTCTAAAACAGTACCGTTGCCCTTTACTTCGATGCTCTCATCAGTATCTTTTACATCTGCTTTAGCAGCTTTTGTGGACTCATAAGCTTCTTTTTCAGCTTTGTACATTGGTCCAAAATCAACATTAAAGCAACAAACTAAAACGACTAACAGAATGCAGAGCAGTGCATAGAAGTTCCATGGAATGGTTGCACAGAAAGCTGCAATATCTGAATCAAAAGTATTGGTAGCTTTTAAGTTTGAACCAACTGCAGCTGCCCACGATGAAACAGGTGCGATAATGCAGATTGGAGCTGCGGTAGAATCGATAATATAGGCTAACTTTTCTCTTGAGATCTTATACTTGTCGGTAATAGGTCTCATCACAGTACCTACGGTTAAGCAGTTAAAGTAATCGTCGATAAAGATAAAAGCGCCTAAAGCTGATGTAGATAGAAGTGCTGAACGTCTGCCTTTGATTTTAGCAGTAGCCCAATTTCCATAAGCTTTAGAAGCTCCGGCCATATAGATAACATAAACTAGAGCGCCTAAAAGTGAACAGAAGAGCACAATGTTCAGATCGAACTTATTGCCCATAACTGATAAGGCACTTTCAACTGGTCCTAGAATGATATTACCATCAGTTTTTAAAGTGTAAATCAGGGTTCCTGATAAGATACCCACGATTAGTGATGAAAATACTTCCTTAGTAATTAACGCTAATACAACGGCAATTACAGGAGGGAGAATGGATAAAACTCCAACTGATACTGGATCCATAAGTACTCCAAAAATAGTAGAAATTATGCACTGTAATTATACAACTAAATTGGAGTTAAACTGAATATGCTCTTTAATGGTGAAATTGTGTGTTTATGGAAGAAATTTAGGCACTCTCAGAGATAGTTTTAGTGTCCAGTGAAGTGGCATTATTTGAACTGTTTGAATTTGTACTGTTTTTGTCAGATGTAGCAGATGACTCATGCTTATTTAACTTTTGATTGTTCTCTTTGGTGTTTTCTTCAGAGAGCTCCTGCTGAGCTTCAGACATCTTTTGCTGAGCTTCAGCTGCAACTTTCAGATCCTGACCTGATGGTTGTGCTGGTGCATGAGCAGCACTGATCACAGTACGCATCTTTTCGATGGTTTTTTCAGGTGTTGATTCTTTACCAATATCAATATTCACATGACCGTCAGTTATGTACTTATTACCATCTGGTCCTGTCTTATATTCATACTGTGGGGATCCTGCGTACGAACCTCCTGCCGACTGATGTGCCTGCTCATGAGTTCTTACCTCGGTATCACGTGCTTTTAGTTGCTCAACCTCGGATTGCTCTTCATCAGTTAAATACTCACCGTTTTGCTTTTTGCCATTGTGATTTTGAGCAGCTTCCTTTTGCTCTTTCTCTTTTGCTTTGTCAGCTGATGACTTCTTTACAATGCTCTTGTCATGATTGTCAGTATCATCAACAGGATCTGAATTTTTATCTGATCCTGTTAAAGCAAAAGTGTTCTCATCACTGTTATCCTCCTGCGTATCGTCATTTACAAGAGGATCTTTTTCACCTAGAGCTTCTCTTATTGAGGATACAGTATCTGACAGAGATTGATTTTGACTTTGATAAGATTGAGCAAATGAATTAGATAAGTAAGCTTTTAAAGCTTTGCTACGATTGTGTGAGTAAGAATCTTTATTATAAGACTGTGCTCCTTGAGAGAGGGTAACGCAGTCATCCTGCAGAGTATTATGTTTCTTTTTGTCATCCTGTCTGTTGCCAACAGCAGATACACCAATATTGTGGTTCTGAAATGATTGAACTTCAGATCCTTCAACAAAGCTATAGTTTGTGTTAACTAAAGACATAAGATACTCCACTAAGTTATCTTAGTTAACGGTAAGTATAGATCTGAACTTTAGGAAATTTCAAAGAAATTTATTCCGTACTAAAACTAATTTTTTCAAAGTGTCGTAAACCATGAATTAGCTTCTTTGGTAGATTACTGATATGTCAATGGTGAATTAATATCAATTCCTGTATATTTTTAGCTCCACAAATGGTTTATCTTGAGGCTCACAAAAACTTCAGCTAAAGAGATCGGTAATAATCTTCGTTTGTAGCAGATAATACTAAGCACTGACAGCAGTCTTTAATAAAAGAACGGCAAACTTAAGATGGCATTGAGAACTTATTGTGTTAATTATAGGAAAATTCTTTTTTGACTCCTCTCTAATTTGTCAATAATTATCCCAAATTAGGGCAAAACAGGAGCTTTTCAATATATAATCTAGAAGAAGGTTTGGAAACAATACATATGAAAGATATCAGCTCAACAGCCTCATTTATAAAGTTTTACCTAAATAATTACATTTATGTAGATAAAACAAAATATATTAAAGACCTGATAAAGCTGGAAAGAGTTTTTATCTCCCGTCCGCGTCGTTTTGGTAAATCTCTTACCTTAGATACCATAGCAACTTTATTTGAAACAGGTGTAGAGCCTTACTTTAAAGGAACCTGGATTTATGACAAGTGGACAGAGCCTACCTATCCTGTATTAAGACTGAGTTTTTTGAATTTAGATAACTCCTCCTTAGATTTATTCAAAAAGCAATTAAATTCAATAATTTCTGAATTTGCAATCAAAATCAGCGTTAAAGGCTATGTTGAAAAAACAGAGCCTGAAGACTCAATATTAAGTCTGCTTGAAAAACTAGAAGAAGAAACTCGTCAAATCGTTATTCTCATTGACGAGTATGACTATCAGTTAACCTCTAACATCAATCATGATGACCTCTATAAGCAATTTCAGCAAAAAATTAAAAGATTTTATGCCAACATCAAAGATAAGTTTGCAATTAAGTTCTTAGGAATTACTGGTGTCACCAGATTAAAAGATGTAGCGATATTTTCAGTAGGTTCTGATATCAGAGATATCACCAATTCAAGTGCCTATTCTCAGATGATAGGCTTTACCCGTGACGAGATTAAAAAGTACTGTTATGAACGAGACCATGTAAAGTAAATTTTTTAATAATTGCAAATAATATTTTTAATGAGTTTGAGAAGACGCT
>ERZ1026868.1002-NODE-1002-length-15542-cov-4.627946_pt1 | contig 15542 bp, 20 predicted proteins | sample MGYA00380164_ERZ1026868 | MGnify/ENA primary metagenome ERZ1026868 (study PRJEB33269, sample SAMEA4719800) | human gut metagenome | biome: human-associated habitat; feature: organic feature; material: feces | place: Cameroon | collected 2013-10 ... | reverse complement strand
TTCCAGGGGGAGGGGGAACACCTGAGGGTACCCTGGAGGTGGGTATGGGGGATTACTCCAGACGGATGATGCCTCTGACGAGGGCGATGGCGTGGAGGTATGATTTCTCCAGTTCGAACGGTGGGTACTTGGTGTTATCGGAGACGATGCAGATATGATCTTCATCCTTGCCCGGCAGCACACGCTTGATGATGGCACCCTGGTTGGTGTCGAGGACGTAGGTCTTGTTCCATTGGAAGAAGATGTCGTCCAATGGTATCTTCTGGCAAGCCACAAGGTCGCCAGAGTAGTATGTAGGCTGCATGGAGTCGCCTTTCACACGGATGAGGAAGTCGGCTCCTTTGAAATCTGGGATAAAATAGTGTTCACATTCGTACTCCATGAAGGAGATATCGGACGTGAATGCGCCTGCCATGGCACTGGTAGGTATGAGCGGGATTCCCTCCATACTTCCCTCTGGTAGTTTCTGGATCCGAGAAGAACATTCGCTATTTTTCTCTGATTTTCTCTGCTTTTCTCCATTTTTCTCCGTTTTTCTCTCCTTTTCTTCAGGACATGGTGCTTCATCAGCGCCTGAAGTACTCGTTTTGAGCATGTTTCCTTCGCCTGTTAAGAGCCAAAGGGGACTTATATCGGAGTATCTGCTTAGGATATTTTCTAATTTGTCAGTACCAATAGCTCCTTTATTCTTTAAGGACTTACCAAACGAGGCGTTAGACATCCCTATGCTTCTTTCAAAAGCAGCTATAGAGATACCTTTATGGTCCATATATTCCTTAATTCTTTCTACTATCATAGCCTATTTTCTAAAAAATTACACCATAATAGGAAAAAATCTATTAAAACATTTGGTAGTTATTAGAAAATTTCCTATCTTTGCACCGTGTTTAAGATAAACACCGCGCCAAAGATACTAAAAAAGCGCGAGCTGGGCAAATTTATGAACTTAAAAAACAATAACGATGGAAAATGTAGAGAAGGCTTTTAATGGCCTTGGCAGAACAAAGAAAGTGGAGTTTATCTCCAAGAACATCGAGCTTGCATCATCAAGCGCAGTTGCTGAATATGTGAAGGGGTATCTCTTCGATGTGCTCGAAGACGTGGGCGATGATGAGTATGTAGCGACTTACCTTAGAAGCAAGGGCTATAAGGTTGAGAAGAAATAAAACTCTGGAATGACAGCCCGGAAAGACGGACAAACTGGACTTAGGTTGACTTCTCGGAAAGACGGGATGGCAGGCTGGAAAGACAGCCATATTTGGAATGTTTAACCACGAGGGTGCAGTGGTAATGGCTGCGCCCTCGATAAAAAGAAAAGATCATGGCACATAAGAGAACATCAAAACGCATGAAGCGTTTGCTTGAGAACATCGCACAGGCAGAAGGAATTGATAACACTCTTCCTGATACAGAAAAGCTAAAGATGTTTCTTGATGGCAGAATAAACGTGAAGGACATCGAGACGGGTGAGCTGCTTAACCCGTATCTTTTCGAATGGGCACGCAAGATAGATGGTGAGTATTACGATAAATTCCCAGTCTATCAGGTTATTTACACGAATGGTGTTCTTCAACGCAAGTATCTCCCATATAATACGCAATGTAGTCGCCAATAATACCGAAGAGGTGATAGATGGCAAGAATCTTTTGCTGACCTGCTGATATAGAGATTGTGATGCGGGCTTTGTAGGGAGCTTTGCTGATTATTTCGATTTTCGGCTTGCATCCTCCAAAGGATTCAGACAGAGTACTGATGACATTAACCGCAGGCTTGATCTCATCCAAGAAGGATTCTTCTGAGAAGAACTTAGCATTCGGTGTGATTTCGTAAATAGCAGTATATGTAGCCATAATTAATATAATTTATAAGTGAAACATGAAACTGGTTGCAAAGATAAGGATTTTTAGCGAAAATACTTAGTAATTGCCATGTGTTAGGTTTTTAAGGTAAAAAACAGGATTAACAACGAGCCGGGCAACGTATCCCGGCAACACGGAGGTAACCGGGATGCAGGGCGCACGGAGTGAGTGAAATGGATTAAAGGTAAAAAGGTAAAAAAGTAAAAAGGTAAAAAAGCCTTCTTGCTGATAGGCCTTCTTGCTGATAAGGCTTCGGATAAGCTCACGAGATAACTGCATGGTAAGATTTGGCCAAGAATGGCGGTTCGACTCCGCCTTCCTCCACCATTAGAAAAGGATTATAATATTGTTAGAACATGAAAAGAGCAATAGACGTAAGCACGGAGGTACGCGAAGGAATACGCAAGACCTTCAAGGTGTCAGACCAAGCTATCTGGCTTGCTCTCACCTTCGACCCTAAGCGGGGCATGAGCGACAAGGCAAAGCGCATCCGCCAGTACGCCAGAATCAACGGTGGCGTGGAGACGGTAGTTGCTGAAAAGGGTGATACCTTGCTTTTCGACCATGAAGGAAGCTTCAGACAATACTTCTCCAACGGAGCGGTACTGGAGTTCGACAAGAAGACGGGTAATGCTACCATCTTCTTCAAGGGTAAGGAAATGGTATCTGCGGACAACGTTTTGGTCCGCGAGATGCCTTCGCTTCAGATCATGGCAGCAAGGTGGAAGCAGAAGGATGCCGAAATCATCGGCAATCCTGGTATGAGAGAACGTCTGGAACGTGGATTTAGAGTTGGAGGATAGAGTTATGGACATCACTCTGTATTTGGTTATCGGTATCGTCTGCCTGTCGGTGGGTATCTGGATGGGCAGGAACTGGGATTATTTCACCAGTGAAGAATGATTTAAAGGCTTTTTAAAGGTAAAAAAGTAAAAAGGCCTTTTAAAGGTAAAAGAGTAAAAAGGTAAAAAGGTAAAAAGAGCATTCTTGCTGATAGACCTTCTTGCTGGTTTTGAATGATATATAACAATGGAATATTACGGCAATACACTTTGTGTATCTATAAATGACCTTGTAAATCATAACGTCATGAGTTACGAGTGTTATAAGTCAATGTGCCGCCGGAACAGCCTTAATGTCATGCGGCAAGGGAAAGGGGCAGGCAATATTGCATTAATTGCCGTAGATAGCCTACCCACGAAATATAAGGAAGCTGTAAAAAAAGTGTTCCCCGGTGGTCCTGAAGTAAGGCTGCGAGGATGGATTACTTCCAATTATGAGGTGGATCAGCAGGCCATGTGCTACTTCCAGAGCAGGCAGCAGACAGGGTTGGACCTCACGGCTGAGAAAATCATAGAGTATGTGACGAACGCCTCGGTGCTCAACACCTGCATCAAACTCTACGAACGCGCCTCTGCTTACCGCAAACTGATGGGCGAACGCTACGACTGGGACATGATGGCCAAGACCATCAAGGTGCTGAAGGAAACTTATCATCATACACTCCCCGAATCGACACTCAGGTTCCGAAAGAAGGTGAATGAGTACAAGGCGGGCGGCTACGGTGTACTGATCAGTGGCAAGTTCGGCAATCAGAACACCCGAAAGGTGGACGTGAAGACGGAAAAGTTGGTACTTGGTCTGCAGTGTCTTCCTAACAAGCCTCTCAACTCGCAGGTGAAAGACCTGTATGATGCTTTCGTATGTGGCGAGCTTGACGTATATGACGTACAGACGGGCGAGCTGTTCAATCCGGACGACTTCTGCGATAAGGACGGAAATCCGAAGAGTTTGAGCGACAGTACCATCCGCAACATCCTGAACAAGCCTAAGAACAGGCTTATCTGGGACAAGAGTCAGCTGAGCTGGAGCGCCTTCATGCACGAGAGTATGCCTCACATGCACCGCCATTCGGGCGAGTACTCACTGAGTCAGATTACCATGGATGACGTGGACCTGACCCGCAAGTTGAAGGATACGAAGCTGAGGGTGAAAGCCTATTATGCCTACGACTCGGTGAGCCAGTGCGTGATAGGAGCCAGCTACTCCAGGGACAAGGACCAGAACCTCGTGAAGGAGTGCTTCCGGGATATGTTCCGCCTGATAGCCAAGCACGGCTGGGGAATACCTGCCGGTATTGAGGTGGAGAACCACCTGATGTCGGAGTATAAGTACACCCTGCTGCAGGAAGGAACGGTGTTCAGCTATGTGCGCTACTGTGCGCCACTGAACTCACAGGAGAAACAGGCTGAAAACCTCAACGGAGCCAAGAAGCGGCGCATCATCCACCGCAATCATACGGGTATCGGCCGCTTCTATGGCAAGTGGAAATACAGAGTGGAGTCGAAGAAGATAAGCGATGCGGGCAATGATACCTGGGAGGACAAGCAGTATTTCACCTTTGACGAGCTGGTGGCAGACGACCGCCGCGACAACTACGAGTGGAACCACACGCTGCACCCTAACCAGAAGAAATACCCCGGTATGACCCGATGGGACGTGCTGCTGGAGCATATCAACCCGAACCTGCGCCCATTCGATGCCATTACCCTTGCCCGCTATATCGGCGAGAAGGTGGAGACCTCGGTAAGGCGCAACTCCACGGTAAGAGTAGCCTACGCAGACTGGTGGCTGAGCAAGCCCGAAGTATTGGAGCGCCTTGCGCCTAACAACTACAAGGTGACCGCCTACTATCTGCCAGACGAGGACGGAAAGCCGCAGGATGTGTTCATCTTCCAGGGCGACCGATATATCGATCAGGTGGAGAAGGTAGAGACCTACAACCGAGTGATGGCAGAACAGACCGAGGAAGACCGCAGGAAGTTCTATCATCAGCAGAAGAAGGTAAGAGAATTCAATACCTACGTAGATAACAACATGGTTCCTGCTCTCGGAACGATGGAGGCTGAAAGAGACATCGGCAAGACCGACTGCCAGGCTGACGAACCGGAAGAGATAAAGGAACTGACTGCAGACCTACCAGACACGGAACCGATGGACGTCTTTACGGACGACGAGACCGAGGAAGATATCCTGCAGCGTGCAATCGACATGATATAAAAAACTTCAAAAACTTATGGCAATGATAACAACAGAACAGAAAAAGAAGATTTTGGCGGCGATGGCCCAAGACCGTGTCCGCTTCGACAGTGACAGCAAGCACGCCAAGGTGCTCGGTTTGGCCACCTCAGTCTATTCCATGGTAAAGCAGGGACAGACGGACCGAACCATCAGCGACGGCAACTGGATACGCCTGGCCAGACGCTTGGGCGTAAGTCTGCGACACGAGATAGAATGGAAGACGGGCAAGACCGACACCTTCCTCATCGTGACGAAGCAGTTGGAGACCGCACAGAGTTCCGCCCTCTCGATGATCCTCTGCGACGAGCCAAACATCGGCAAGACCTACACCGCCAAGAACTACGTACAGAGCCACAAGAACGCAGCCTATATAGACTGCTCGCAGGTGAAGACCAAGCGCCGCCTGATACGCAAGATAGCGGCAGAGTTCGGACTTGACAGCAAGGGAACCTACGGAGACGTATATGAAGACCTCACCTACTACCTCCGCTCCATCGACTCACCGCTCATCATCCTCGACGAGGCAGGCGACCTGCAGTATGAGGCATTCCTGGAACTGAAGGCACTCTGGAACGCCACCGAGCACTGCTGCGGCTGGTATATGATGGGAGCCGACGGACTGAAGGAGAAGATCAACCGAAGCATCGACTGCAAGAAGGTGGGCTATACCGAGATGCTGAGCCGCTACGGTGGGCGATACTGCAAGGTGACACCTGACGACGGCAAGGAGCGCGAGAAGTTCCTGATGAAGCAGGCAGCCATCGTGGCCAAGGTGAATGCCCCGGAAGGATATGACGTCGCTACCATCGTGAGACAGACCCGAGGCGGATTGAGACGAGTCTATACCGAGATAGAGAAACTTAAAATCTCTTAAAGGCTTTTAAAGGTAAAAAAGTAAAAAGGTAAAAAAGTAAAAAGAGCATTCTTGCTTTTGATAGATAAATATGGCAAAAAGAGCATACAGTCCCAGGGAGATACTGAAGATGACTTACAAGCCGATACCCTGGGACGGAGAATGGGAGCGGTGCTTCGGGCAGCCGGATATGTATGATACCTGGTTTATCTCCGGTCCTTCGGCAGGTGGAAAGAGCAGCTTTGTGATGCAGCTCGCCAAGAAGCTTTGCGAATACGGCGTGGTGCTCTACTGTTCTTATGAAGAGAAATTGAGCATGAGCTTCAAGGAGCGTATCGAGCGGTTTCACATGGAGGAAGAGCAAGGGAGGTTTAGAGTCTGCATCGACTCGGATCTGGACAACCTGAAAAAAATGCTGAAGCAGCGCAAGGGTCCGAAGTTCATCATCGTTGACTCCTTCCAGTACTCTCACTGGGAATACGCACAGGTGGAAGCCTTGGTGAATGAATTTCCCCGAAAGAGTTTCATCTTCATCTCTCAGGAAGCGAAGAGTCAGCCATTAGGCAAGCCTGCAGTCAGGCTGAAGTATATGGCAGGCGTGAAAGTGAGAGTAGTCGGTTATAGATCCGTCTGTCAGGGGCGATACATCAGCGAACCCGGAGCTATGTTTGAAGTGTGGGAAGACGGACTGATACAGACATCTAATAATATTTGAGATTATGGAAGAGGTAGTAAACGAAATCATGGAATACATCAGGAAGAAGACGGAAGACTTCACTTACCTGGACCAGTCGCAGATCTACGAAGAAATAGCGGGCAAGGTGTCCGATATGAATGCAGACGCGATGAAAAATGAATACCTGAACAGTGTGGACTATATACTCGACGGGATTTGAGAAAGGTAAAAAAGTAAAAAGGTAAAAAAGTAAAAAGAGTTTAATGTTTAATTAATAAAAACCGAAAGATATGAAGAAGATTATCAGTACCCTCCAGGAATGGTGGAAGAGAATGGGAGCCGAGCATCACCGCAAGCAAGTGATGAAACGTGAGAAAGAACTTCGTCGCGAGGCACTGCGCAGGATCCAGGTAAGGGAGTTTGAAGGCCTGTTGTATTTCTGTTGTGACGACATCCCTCTGCTGAACAAAGAAGATTTCTGCTTAGACGTAGAGGTTATATTAGACAGTGTGCGCTGCAGATATGTCGACTATCACCTGATGAAAGACAGTTTGGAGCGATGAAGAGTTACGGAAGATTCTGGCGTGCCTGGAACCGCCTGAGTCATCGCGACAGCGAGATGGAGAGAATTCAGTTTATACTGAGCTGGACCAACGGCCGCGCGGCACATCTGAGCGAGATGACGCAGGCGGAGTATGACTCAGCCTGCAAGGAGCTTGAGTCTGTCTGTGGCTACGACCAGGAGCGCAAGCGGCACCGCTCCATCTGTCTGCATCTGATGCAGGAGTTGGGAGTCAACACGGGCGACTGGCAGTGTATCAACGATTTCTGTTCTCACCCGAGAATATGCGGCAAGGTGTTTGCCCAGTTGGATATCTCTGACCTCGAAGCTCTCGAGCGCAAACTGAGAGCCATCAAGCGCAAGGGCGGTCTGAGAAGTGAAGAGGAAAGAGTGAAGAGTGAAGAATCCTTTGGAAGTGAAAAATGTAATCAATCACAATTTATATTTTTGAATAATGGAAACAAAGAAAAACCCAATTGACCTGTCGCAGATGACGGCAGAAGAGAAGAAGGCTCTGCTGGCCCAGCTGAATGCCGATGCCAGCGAGAGCCGTCAGGCCAAGCGCGATGCCTATGAGGCGCTGCGTGCCGAGTTTATGCACCGTGTGGAAGAGTTCTTAGTGAACTTGACCGCCGACGTAAAGGGCTTCAAGGGCTGGTTGGAGAAGGAGTCGGAAGGCTTCATCTCGGTGATGCGTGACTACGGTCAGCTGAAGAATGCCGATCAGCGCAACTACACGATCACCGACGGCGACTTCCGCCTTCAGGTGGCGAGCAACAGCGTGAAGGGCTTCGACGAGCGTGCCGACATGGCCGCCGAGCGCTTGGTAGCGTATCTGAAGGACTACATGAAAAAGAGCGAGAAGGGCCATGAAGACCCGATGTACCAGTTGGCGATGACGCTGTTGGAGCGCAACCAGCGCGGCGACCTGGACTACAAGAGCATCTCGAAGCTCTACGAGTTGGAAGATAAGTTTGGCGACCAGGAGTACAAGGACATCATGATGCTCTTCAAGGAGTCGAACGTGGTACAGAAGACCGCCGTGAACTATTACTTCTTCCGCCGCCATAAGGAGACGGGCATGTGGATGCGTATAGAGCCAAGCTTCTGCAGGCTGTAGAAAGGTAAAAAGGTAAAAAAGTAAAAAGGTAAAAAGAGCCTTTGAAGTTTAATTAGAAAAGCATACGATCATCGATGAGGAATTCGAGACGCGGCCGTCGGGGCTTGAGCTATAAGAAACGCGTAGCCGACATCAACCGCATATACGACGGATATGCGAAGCTTGGCATATCGAACCGCGAGATATGGCGCCGCTATATCTACCCCCGGTATGCCATCTCTGAGCGCCAGCTGTACAACATCCTCAACGCCAGTGCTGACCCCCGCAACGAGATCCCCGTCGATGATGAGCTTTTTCTGCAGTTTGACGGCGAAGAGTGAAGAGTGAAGAATCCTTTGGGAGTGAAGAGTGAAGAACGAAGAGTGAAGAATTCAAATGCTTTTTTGGGTTATGGCAGGGAATAATGATTTATCGGTAGTGATCAGGCATATTCTGAGTGATATCAGGGTAGAGGTGGGTGACGAGTTCGACAAGAACTTTGAGCGCCAGGGATTCTTTACCAAGGCGTGGGCAAGACGGAAAAGCCCGATAAGAGGCGACGGGCATATCCTCGTAGCCTCGGGCGACCTGAGAAAAAGCGTTCAGAGCCGGAGCGATGCTACTTCTATCACGTTCTTCTCTTCCTCTCCTTATGCAGCCATCCATAACGAAGGCGGAGAAATCAAGGTGACGGAGAAGATGAAGCGGTTCTTCTGGCACAAATATTACGAGTCGGCAGGCTCCTTCGGTTATCGCAAGGACGGCAGCCTTCGCCAGACGAAGAAGCAGCGGCAGCTGTCGACCAACGCCGAGTTCTGGCGGGCGATGGCGCTGATGAAGGTGGGTAAGACCATTAAGATACCGAAACGTCAGTTCTTAGGCATGGCTCCGGAAGTCGAAAAGGAAGTGACAAAGATCATCGAGGATGAGCTTGAGAATTATTTTAATCATTTAAATATTTAATGTTTTAGTTATGGACGGAAGACTGAGTTTATTTAACGATACGAAGCGTGTGATCGAGACGAAGGTGCCCGAGGTGCAGCACGTGGACTTGTACAATGAGAATGTGGAGTATGTGGACGAGGAGTGCCCATGGGAACGCCCTGCGGTATTCATCGAGTTCGGCGATATTGAATGGCGGCCGTTTACAGGTACCAAGCTGTCGCAGCGCGGCGAGGGTGAGGTGAGGCTTCATATAGTGACAGACTGGGCAGAGGGCGGCTTTGAAGCAGCCTATCTCCTTACGAACAAGGTGCTGGAAGCTCTTGTGGGAACAGGAGCGGATACTGAGGTATACACAGTGCTCTGTCCACACACGACCATGACCTGCCGCAGTCATGGCGAGCTGATGGAGAACATCGAGGTGATGCAGGTGAAGTATCTGCGGACAATCGGGTAAAGGTAAAAAGGTAAAAAAGTAAAAAAGACATGGAACTGAATGCGCCCATAGAGGGTTATCGTGACGGCATGACCATCTACCTGTTGCTGACAGCGACTCAGTGCCGCTCCTTGGTGGAGGACTGGGTGGAGTGCAACTATCGCTGCCCGCTGCATGTAGAGCGGTCGAAGCGGAATCCAGGCAAGTATGTCGTCACCACGAAGAGCGCACTGTGGGCCGTGCGTATCATACGGTGGCACGGCTACGAGAAGGTGAGCTTTAAGAGTTGAGGATATTCTTATATCATATATTTTAACTGTTTGTTAGTAATTTAATTTGATGTCATAAGCATTCCTATTTTTAGAAAGCCCGCGAGGGTGTCAGAATGTTTTAAGTTAGCAGTATGCCCTGCGGCTTTTTTAACTATACTCTCATTTCGGGGTTGGCGAACCCCAGCAGGCTGTGAAGTCCCGCGAAGATGAATAGATCATTTTTTGGTTTCTTAGGTTTAAGTTTTGTATACATAGCCGCAGGTGGTCGGGGTTGGCGAACCCTGAAACGACGACAGAGGGGGCTGCATCGTGATGATGCAGCCCCCTTTTTGGCTCAAGTAAGAGTTATTCTCCGTCGCCACCGCCCTGTGGTGTATCTCCACCTCCAGGCTGTGTGCCCTGTGACGCGTCTGATGACGAGGAACCACCGCCCCCTTGCGCTGGGCTATCACCTCCCGAGGCAGGCGGTGTGTTGCCATTGTCTCCGCTCTGCGCCTTGGCTTTTCGCTTGGCCTCTGCCTGTTCGTTGCGGCTTGCCACGAAGTTGAAGGCAGCATCCTCCTTCAGGTTCTCGAAGAGCTTGCCAGGATTCCATACCACGTTGACCTTCTCCACGCAGGTGGCAGGGTTGTAGTCTTTGGCGAGATCTGTGCCCTTGCCGTGCAGGGTGACATAGAATTCACCGAGCTTGCCCAGTTCCACTTTCTTGCCGGCTAAGAGCATTTCGCGCAGACACTTCACGGCCTTGCCGAGAATAGCTTCCACGTCTTCTGCGTCGTATGTGCTGCCGTGGCTTGAGATATGCTCGCTGAACTCGGCGAGCGTCATCTTCTCGGTGTACTGAGCCACACCGAAGGCTTTCTTTGGGTCCTGCTTCTTGGCAGGGTTGCCCATCATTGCAATACTGTAATTGATCATTTACTTTTTAAGATTAAAATGTTAATATAATGGTGATAGAACACCGTTAGAATATCGTTTTTGCATCCCTATAGGGACGAGGCTCCATCCCTAATAGGGACTGAGGTTCATCGGTAGTAGGGATGAAGGCTCGGCCTTAGTAGGGACAGGAATGGCATAATATTGCCGCCGTTTTGGCGTTATATGTATATCGTATAACTTAAAACATTTATAGATTATGTGTTATTTTATCATCGAAGGTACATTGGCGCAAGAGAGAGTTCAGTTGCACAATATACGGCAAGATCTGGAGCGGCGACATCAAGCTTTAATACGCCATTTGACAACGTTAGACGCCACCATCCTTGGTATTTTAGCTGTTTTTCTTGATAAACAGCAAACGTCCCTTTTTCCTCTGTCTCCGACAGTTGTTGGTACGTCCTTACTGTTCTTGTCTTTAGTTTCGGGGATATATTATATCTGTACGATCCATCGACAAGCTGTGAAAGTATATAGGCATCTTTGCGCAGAAGTTGAAGGAGTGTCTCATTCTCACCTCTCAGCCGCAGACAGCCCATTCGGCTCAGAATTTGCTGCCTTATTTTGCCCAATAAGTTTGTGCTTGGGGCTTCTATCCTTTTTGGCAGGAGTATTCTTGTAGGTATTTGCTTTTCCTTGCTCATATTCTTTGGATTTGCTGCCAAGGATATGGCAAAACAGTGCCGTTTCCATTCGATTTTTCTCTTTTTCTCTTCTTTTTTGCTCATATCCTTGCGAGTTTAAAAAGTTTATTGTATATTTGCAGCGTGAGGGATGGGGATAACCTTCAGAGACCCGCTCTCATTCCAGCCAGGCTTTTCAGTCTGGCTTTTTTGTTAGCACTATTTTATCATTGTGTATGCAGTATATTCTTTCGAATTTCCTGTATTGGGTCGTGTTTCTGAGGCCTAAGTATTTTGCGAGTCCTGCATAGAAGTTTTCTGCCGAGAAATTATCGTTAGGAAAAAATATAACCGCAACCTTAGAGTCAGGCTTAGAAGCGCAATGCTTGAGGGCGTTTCTGATATTGTTAGGTGTTCCACTCTCAGCTCCTGCAACTTCAAAAGGAAGATTATCCCATGTTCCCTCACAACATTTTACCTTATATCTGTTTTGAGGTTCTGCTTCCAAAATAACAACGTGTCCATTTTTTACGCCTGCATCTTGCGAATATGTTTCGTACCAGCCCTTGTCTTTGTTAAGGTTATGTTCGTTATGGATAGCCTTGATACCTCCGCTTTCCATATCCATACTTACTTCTCGATATTCTTTATTTCTTAAGAGACTGTCATAAATAGGCTTATTTCTCTTGATTCGCTTAGATACCTCCTCCTTCGTGTATCTTAGTAATCTGCATGCCTCGCATAACTGGTTGTTGTTTACACGATTTGATAGCTTAACGTCCCCTCCCTTCGCCACATCGCAGTCGTTACACCGCTTGATGGTATAAGGATTGTAGTCGGGCATGGTTTTGCCCTGCTTGCCACTGTTGAAGCGGAAGATATTGTATCGTTCGCCGTTCATGGCTTCCTCGCCCCTACTCATGGCTTCGCCGTGCTCTGTAGTCGGATATTTCTGTTTACGTACCTGTACCACGGTGCAGCGGCAGTTGTGTGCAATGCCTACGGGCACGATATACGACTCATCTTTGTCGATAGAGAGGTTAAATACCTTGGTATTTCGATTCTTTTTTGTAACTTTGCCCTCAACCAACACATAACGATTATGGAAAAAGGTATTTCTCAAGAAATCAAAGAACGAGTGGAAGCCATCGAAGGAATGAATATCCTTGATGCCGCAAAATTCAGATACGTCACTGAGCAGAGAAGCTTCAGATGGCTCGTTGCTTATTGGAAGGTGAACGGAAGAACTGTGCATCGCATTCTTAGCAAACAGGGCATCCCTATCAGGCATGGAAGCGCAGCTGTCCGCATTCAATGGATTGGAGCGGAAGAAAGAAGAAAGGATGCAGCCAAACGTCTTGCTCAGACAAACCATGAACTTGCAGATAAAGGACTTCACGTGCGCCAGGGTAAGACCAAGGAAAATAGCGGCCTCATTCGTGATATATCGAACAAATTGAAGCGCACCTCTTCTTTGCTTCGACCATCTGTAAGAAAGAATGCGATCGAAAATTCCCTTGCCACTCGCAAGCTTCATCCAGAGCGGATGAGCGCACTGGGTTTGCCATTGAGTGAAAGCGAAGAAATCATGCGAAGCCACCTCCTTGCAATGGGCTTTCCATTCGAGGTTCGCAAGCTTATTGGAGGCTACGTCGTAGATTTCTTTATTAAAGAACTCAGGCTTGTGATTGACTGCCAGGGACGCAACCGCTTTCCCCTTTCTTATACACGCCATCAGTGCATAGCAAAGGAGGGTGTATGTGTTGCCTACTGCGTGAACGAGCAGGTGAAGCGGAGAACGTTCACCGACCTGGACAATTATATCTCCCTTGTGAAGGTTTTCCGCAGCGACCCATCCTCTCCTTGTGCAGAAGCGGTGATTTGGGGTGCATGTGGATTTCGCCCCTTTGGTGATGATAGTTACAAGGTCGCCCTCAAACGGACGGGAAAGCGTGGCTGTTACCTCACGGAACTCTCCACTTCCTCCGATTACTAAGTCTCCCTTCTTGATGCTGGCGATATGTTTCCAGCCATTAGCGGTAAGTACGGGCGTATTAGGAAGGAAACAGTTCCATCCATTCGGCGGGTAATAGGTTTCCCAGAAAGAGTCGCTCATGGGGAGCGTTACCCCATCGAGGGCAGCGTGTTCCGGGCGCACCTTGTCATCCTTGGCCGTGCGGTACTGCAGGTTGTATCGGTCGCCATCCTCGCTGAACTGTTCCCACTTCGCCGCCATGGTGGCGGAAGCCTGTACGAAGTTGTATTCGGCGTGCAGATAGTTGGCATTGTAGGTGTCGTTGATTTTCTGGACGTCATTCAAGAAGCGTTCGAACGGCTTTTTATTGCCATTCTCATCGAGCATGGAAGGAAAAGCCTCGTTGAGCTCGTGGAACGTCTTGATGCCCGAGAAGATGTAGTTGGAGCGGGTAAGCCGCTCGCGCATCTTGTCGCTCATCCCTACCTTCTGGAAGCCTGCATCGAGGACACCAGCATGGGTGGTGATGAATTCCTGTGCCTCGTCGCTTGCTAAGATGTTGATGTCGAGCTGCGCTCCCTTCTGACGGAAGAGTCCCTTCATCATCTTATTAAACTTACCAGTGAGCCGTGATTTAATCTCCTCCCATTGTTTCTCGCCCATGAGCTGAATAGCGTCGGGCACGTCCATGCCCTTCAGTATTTCCTTATATCTCAGATGTAGCCCCTTGTAATCTTCGGGGCTTAATCGAAAAAATTCTTCGGGTCCTTTTTGTTGTCCTTCGGGTCTTCCTTTGTGTCTTTCTTCGTGTCTGCAGGTTCGCTGCCGAAGAGTGAAGGCTGCTGGATGCGTTCACCTACGGGCATGTTGTATTTATCGGCAAAGTATTTGCCGTCCACCTCATATCGGTCGGAGATCATCTTCTCGTACTCCATCTGCTGCTCCGGGGTATAGCTCGGGCTGTCATCCCATGCGAAGTGATAACCCTGGAGCGGAAAACCGTGGCTGATCATGCGAGGGAAGAGCTGGTTGTTGATGGTGTTGGCGAGCAACTTGGCGTCACTCTCTACCAGGTTCTCGAATACCTTCAGGTGGGTCTGGCTCTGTGAGAGGCTGCTTCCGTCCTCGATAGTCATGGTCTGACCGATGATAAGTTTGGAGATTTCGGAGTTGGCTCGATCCACACGCTTATCATAGACATTGAAAGCGTCGCTCTTGGCACTTTCCACGATTTGGATTTCCGTACCTGTAGGCAGTACGGCATAGCCAGCCTGCCCCATACGCTCCATCATGTCGCTGATACGGTCCACCTCCTTCTGATCCCTGGATCCTGTGGTGGCAACACGCAGCGGCATACCGAAGATCTCGCTGAAGACGTCCCATGCCGCCAACACGTTCTTCTTAGGTATGCAGTGGAGTGAAGCTTTGAGGAAAAGTCCGAGGTCGTCGGGTCTGCCCACCTCGATGAGGTTGCCCATCCATTCCGGCTCATGGTAGTCGATACCCGTGGTCCAGTCCTGTCCGAGGTCGGTGATGACGCGGTGATGTTCTGGGATGACGTACTTGCGGTCCACCAACTTCACCTCATTGTAGGACAAGCATCCGTCTCCATCAGTTCCGAGGTCGCCCAACTCGATGAGTGAGTGACCCCAGTAAGGAGTTGTAAGCACGAGACGGCAGAACTCCACAAACCATTCCTGCTCGAGGAAGTGATTGAGTTCGTCTGCCGGTGTTCCGTTCTTATCCTCTATCTTGAACGATCGCGCCATGACAAAGCCCTTTCGTTGGTCGATACAACCGGAGAGGTGTGCGTCTATTTCAGTGTCGCGATAGATATCATAGAGTGCCTGACGATTGGGGCTCTCCACGCTGATGGCGAGTTGCCAGGCACGTCGCCACTTCTTGATGTCGCCTTTGGTGAGCGCCTCGGTAGTGCGCTGCAGTTTGGCGATGATGCTTTCCACCTGTCGGCGGTTATTCTTGCCTACCAGTTCGATATCACCATATTTAGTTCTCCAGAGCTGAGGTTTGCCGAGGAATGCCCTCCAGGCGTCCTCTATGCGGTCTTTGGCTCTGTTCATGTTCAATCTTGCCATATTCTTTGATGTTTAATTTAAAAGTAAAAAAGTAAAAAGGTAAAAAGGTAAAAAGAGCCTTCTTGCCGATTATTATTCCGACTAATACTTTACCAGCTGTGGTTGTCGGGGCCGTTGCCGTATGCCAGGACC
>ERZ1026868.998-NODE-998-length-15556-cov-5.886136_pt1 | contig 15556 bp, 17 predicted proteins | sample MGYA00380164_ERZ1026868 | MGnify/ENA primary metagenome ERZ1026868 (study PRJEB33269, sample SAMEA4719800) | human gut metagenome | biome: human-associated habitat; feature: organic feature; material: feces | place: Cameroon | collected 2013-10 ... | reverse complement strand
GCGTGAACATTGGCTCAAACCGCGCTTTTCAAAAAATGAAGTGGCAAACTCGGGATACACTTGTATCGGGAAAACTATTCTGGTCGGATTGTAGCCCCAGCCGAAGTAAGGGAGAATATTCATCGCCTTTCATCTGCTGGCGTTTTCGAAAGGGCATTGTTGTTAGTTGAACAATGCTTCAAGACACGGGAAAGGATCAATGCCTTTTCGGATTTGAATTGGTACTTGTCGCTGGGCTTTGAAATAATGTCAGGAGCCAGCTATCGCACAAATATAAGTTTCTTCGAGAATATTCGTGACCTTAAAGATGGTGATTGTTTAGCTGATGATGGCGATAAGGTAGATTTGTCCCGCGTCGTTGATGTGTGTACGGCATTGCTTACAGCTAGTCGCGAGTTATGCGATGATAATCGCTTTAACGAGGTAGAAGGCTATTTACGAGATAAATTGCATTGGGATAAGAACATCCTTTATTATGAAAAATTCTTGTTGGCCAAAAGAGACCTTGATATTGAGTTAATGGAGCAAGTGATATCGGAGTGGTCAACGTTACAAAAAGGGGCGGAATGGCAGGTCAAATATGCATCTGCACTTGCCTCGCTTGGGAGAACTAATGAAGCGCGGTCGTTGCTAATTTCATCAATTGGTGAGATAAGGAGAAATCTTCCGCTCGGAACTACGCCAATTGAGATGCGCTTTTTGAGCCTTGAGGGCGTTGCACTATATATTCTATTGCTGTTGTCTGGAAGTAAAGCTGATGAAGGGCATTCATCATTTACCCCAAAAATGATACATGCCAGGTTGTCCAGATTGGCTGCGTATGATTGTGACCCAAGAGAAGATATTGAAAAATTCAAATTGATGTTTACCGGTCGATTTGAAGCTCCGAAGAAAGTTAATTCGGAACGTAAGTTTGACCGCACATTGGAGACTTGGCAGTTCGGAGGAGGGGTGCCTGATGATTGCATTTTGTCAGGGGTCGTTTCCCGATATTTTGAAGAGACTGGCATACTATTCAATGTTGGGAGCGGAAGCACTTTTTCAAAGGAATGGTGGAATGCGTTTGTTCAGCGATACATGTATCAATATTCTGCGTCTGCAAATTCATTGGACTGGATTTTTGCTACTAGCAGCGTTGACTACAATAATAATGTGCTAAATGAAGTAGCGCTTTGCCGGATGTCGAAGGATGTAGCCAAGGCAATGTTGCGGAAGTGCATCAAAAGAATCCGCTACATATACGCTGTATTTGGCAACTTTTCTCGACTTGATCTAAATGGTGTTTATGTCCGTATATTGAAGTGTTCTTTGGAAATATCGTCTCGGCTTGTTTCAAGGGTTGATGATCAGCATTTAATTGAGCAGACTTTAGATTGCGGCCTGATGCTCTATCGCAAATATGCTGACAGGTTCGGGAGCGCCAAAGATGTTGGCGTTGATTTCTTTAGGCGCGTGGAATCTGCCATGTCAGCAGAGAATGTTATTAAACGCCTCCCAGACATTCTTTCCTCAATTGTTTCTAATGAGAAGGGTGCGATTTTCGATTACGAGAGATTGTCTCCATTGACTGCTCTGACCTATGTGCAGGTTGTTAATAAGGTTTCAAAAGTTGATGTTAAACTGCAGCGGGTGATCTCATACACTCTTAATAGCCTTGACGACCCTTCGATTGATGATCTAATCCTTAAAGATAACTTGACGAAGCTTTGCCATTGTGAGCATTTAGGGCTTCTCACTAGTTCTCAAGTTGTAGCCCTTGCGAACAGGGTAAAGTCTTTCCTGGAAGAAAAGAATCATGTCGTGGCAAATTTGGCATTGGGTTATGTAAGTAGGCTTCTTTCAAGTCTAGAATGTCGAGATTCAGTTGTGAATCTTATGGTGAGGGATTCGATTAAGAGCTTGCCGCCTAATTTGTCTTTTTCGATTCAATTCAACAGCGTGTATGATGGCATAGAGCAAGTTTTTGGTGCTAAAAGCGCAAGATCACAGTCTCATTGTACTATGCTTGATGACACAATGAGGGTTTTGGAGGAATTTATAATCGGACGGTTCGGCAAGGTTATCGCTGCGTTGAATGATAGAAGTTGCAGTGAATTTGAAGAAACAACATGTCGAGATGAATTGCATAGGCTGGATATGTTGTGCGGGGATGTTATGTATACTAACAAAAGCGGACAGGCCGATTTGTACTACCAGCTGACGCAAAAGTTTCCCGCGCAATGTGATGATAGAGATTTGCCATTAATGTATATGCTAAGTCATCAAAAGGACAATGGCTTTGAATTGAACCAGTTCTTCGATGATTATGATGTATTTGAACCATCTGGTCGCATGAATCATTTGCTGCAATCCTTTGAGAGCCTGGCGCATCAGATCGCTAAAGATGATATTCGTGTTCAGATTGTCGGCGACTATCTTGTGGAGTTGTTTGTGAACACAAATAACGACTATTTTACAGAAGTCTGCAATGCATTGTCTATTTGGGTTTCTTGTTTTGATGACAGTGATCTCCTCTTTGCAGGCCGCGAATCATCATTTTGTCGTGTTCTCGAGGAAACAGAATATGATAATACGAGAAGATTTCCAGGGGATTCGGTGATGGATAAGCGAGTCGCTTATGCATTTCTGTGTGGGACAATTTGGGGGATGTTGAGAGGTAGGCGTGATATTGGCAACACAAAGATTGCGACGTTTTTAGCCTCTTGGAAAAATAGAATAGAGGCGGGTGAAGAGTTGGCAAGAGTACGCAACTCTTGGTTGGCGGGTGTTAATTTTGGATTGAACGAAGATAAGTGTCCAGAAAAAGGCCCTCAATAGCCTCATAAAAACGAGTACATCTATGTCCCAATTGTCGTTCCCTGCTGAAAGTAGTTGCCACATATGGGTGGTGTTTGTGTGCGCATAGTTAAGGATTTGTTATCAAGGTGTCCGTGTGGTGCTGCACAAGTGATTTAGAAGGTGAGAGAAGATGAAGGATTTAGAGCATATTAAGGAGTGAACCTAAATGACAATCGTTTGTTTAGATAGTGTCTGCCCATAAAATCATAGATGTCGATTGAAAAAGTAAGTGGGCAGGGGCGACGGACGGTCGGCAAAGACCGCTTTTTTCAGGGGTCTGGCGGCACGTTTTCGCCTTTGGCCGCCTGCCTTTGGCGCAAATCCTCCCGTGTTTTGCGGGGTAAGAAAAATATGACACAGAATGCCTATTACATGAATGCGTATATCGAAAAGTCCGAGAAGACGAAATGTGCCACACTCGTTGATGCACTGAAGAAGAGTTTCGCCAAGTGTGTTGACGAGTATAGTAAGTCCTAATATATTTCACGAACGATTTTATGTCCCCTAACCGTCGCATATTCCTGAACATCGTGGCCACCTACGGGCGGTCGCTGTTTGTGCTTGTCTGCGGGCTGTTTTCAAGTCGATGGGTGTTGCCGGCGTTGGGCAAGACAGATTTTGACCTGTATGGCGTTGTTGGTGGAATGATGGGGTTCATTGTATTCCCGAATACCCTGCTGAATGTTGTGACTGGGCGATTCTATGAATATGCCGAGGGGCTGGTGCAGAAAAGCGCAGGGGACTGATGATTCTCTCGGCTAAAGCATGGGCGAGCGGAGGCGGAAGGAACTTGTTGAAGTAACTTTACCATATGCACTTATTGGTGGTTGGAACATGGATAGGACTTTAATCGTGGCAATCATCGGCAGCCTGACCTCGTTGACTGTCGCAGGAATTGGCTTTGTGGCTGCTGTCAAGGCGGCGCGTGTCGCTTCAGATCAAGAGACGAAGCGTATTTTCGCCGTAAAACGATATGAGGCGATTGTCGAGGCGATAAGAATCCTACAGAATCGCGCAACGATTCTTAGGGAGATTGTGTTGGTGGCCGAGTCAAAACCGGGAGATGCAGAGATTGTCGATTTGGCGCGATCAATACTTTCTTTGTTGAGTAATCAGGATTTGGTTGCAAATCGCGAGATGTTTGGGGTGGTGCCATATGTTCCGCATGGTCCTGCGTTCTCTTATGATGAACAGTGTGACTTGTCGAAGGTTCTGTCGTTTTTCTTCACGTGCAAGGCCGTAGATGCCTCGTTGAAGTTGCGCGGTACAAACATGCCAACCACAGAGGAGGTGGCGATGCTGAAAAAGAAGTTCGAAGAAATTCGTGAACCGGTGAAGCATGGGTACGTGAAAGCCGTGAAGCTGGTTGATTACCTTTGTGACCAGTTGAAAGGTGATGTCACATGAAGCCAGTACTAATGGCGATAAATTATCAAAATGTCAAAATATAAGCAGAATGAGATAGGTTTTCGGTTGCGATGCCCATGTCGCAAGATGATGATGCTGGCATTCTTGTGATGATTGCCTGTGCGCGGGGATGCGCTGTGCGGCAGGGCAATAGGTGAAAAAGAGGCATGTAGCGGGTCAATGGGGGCAGACCCCATTGAAGCTCATTGAGTCCGCGAGCGGTTCAGGCGACGCTGGCCATCATCGAAACTTACGCCCAGGTTCGGGCGATGGTGCAGGATATGGAGGCCCGGCAGTCGCTGAAGGACGGGAGCCCTGAACAGGCGGCCAAGTTGACGCAAGCGGGACATAAGCTGGCCGCGCTCATCGGCGACAACCTCTCGACAGAATCGACCAAGACGACAATCGAGCTGAATCTTGCCGTTTTGAAAATCACACATGAGGTGACGCGAGCCAAGAAGCGGAAATAGGTTGAAGATGTCCCCCAATAAGCGCATATTCCTGAACATCGTGGCCACCTACGGCTGAGACCAATGGGGTCGGCTGAGCCCAATGGGGTCAGACCCCATTGAGAGCCCGATGTGGCTACGACACCCGGAATACCGGGCTACGCCATAATCGGTCTTTGCCAAGGTACCAGGACGGGAATCGGCGAGGCCGTTCAAATTCCTCCTTGCCGTCTGGTAATAAATAAGATACACTTGTAGGCGGTTCTGGAATCATCTGAACCTGTTTCCGCCATGTCCGCCACCGACAGAGTCCTTTCGCAGTTCCTCCGGGCCGTCCTCCTGCAGATGAAGGCGCTGGGGCTGAACCAGACGACGCTTGCGCGCCGCCTGAACGTGTCGCGTCCCTACGTGACGAAGGTGCTCCACGGAGACGTCAACATTACCTTCGGGGCCGCGTGGCGGCTTGCGAAGGCGCTGGAAATGGATTTCGTTCCACAGCTGGTTAAGGTGCGGGGGCCTGTGCCTCAACCGGCCGGACCTCTCCCGACGGCGGAAGGCATCTAGCCGCTCCGCCGTCCATTGAACAGACAAACATGCGCCCCGTGACGCAGATCGAAACTCCAGGTGAGGTACTTCGTGCATACCCCACGGGCGCGGAGCGTTGCCAATGAGAACCGCGCTTGACATCCTGCGACATGATGCTCCTTTTCTGTTGGCGGTACAGGTGGAGAAGATGCCGCATGGGGAGATGGCGGAGATTTATACGGGCATTGGACTCAGGGAATCGTTCATCGGTTCACGCTATTCTCCCGGAACAGCAGAAGAGGCGATTCGGCTTGCCGTTGGCAAGGGGATTACAAATGGCAGTTTGATCCGGCAAGATCTCTGGAGTCCACGCGGCCGACTTGGAACCTTCCCGGGTTTCCGGGTACGACGACCGTTGATTTCCAGATTGACTGCTCGGAAGCGACTTCCCTTCAGGATCTCTTTGGAGCGGATTACGTCTCTGTGGATTTGTGGCAGGAGGCGCGAGAACAGGCGGATGGAAGCCTCCTTCTGAAAGTTTGTGAACTTGCGGAGGGGTATGGTTCGCGTGAGTCGGCCCGCAAGGTCCGGCATGTTGTCGAGAACGCCATTGAGAATGACCATGAGGAATGACCATGAGTTTGTGGTTCTTGACTTTCGGGGGTGGATCGGTGTAGTTCCTCGTTCATGGATGAACTGGTGGCGAAACTGGTTGTCAAATATGGTGTAATCAACTACACGAACGTGCTTAGGAGTGCCCATCTCACGGGGCTAACACAGGGGCTTGCGAATCTTTCGGTTTTGCAAAGGTTGAAGGAGAACCGCGCATAGCCGTTTACACGGGGTAGATCCTTGTTACACGGGGTAGATCCTTGAGGTACAGGGGTGACAAGTACGGCTTACTTTAGATTGTGTTGGCGACATTCGCGAAACCATACGGCTGAGAATTCAGTTGGAAAATTTGACGTATATCTGTCCACTCTTGTGTGCACAGGGTTATTAACTGGAGTCGAGGGATTGAAGACGGATGGCGTGGCGGTTGGGGGCGCGTGGTTTTGTTTACTCTGCGATGTCGCAAATCGTGTGAAGAGCGAGGCGTTGAAATAAGAAGGTGCGGAGAACATGAAGTTTTTAGAGGCTTATAAACTGGGGAATTGTCAGCGTTTTCGGACTTGGGTAGAGGAAGCTTGGACATCTGAAGGAGGCGAGGTCAAACAGGATTTACATCTACCTTGGATTGTGAAGCAGATCATTGGTCGACTAGGCTTGTGTTTTGCGTGTACAAAGAAATCAAAAGAAACATTGCTTGTTACATGTGGAGGACGGCCAGAGTATTTCGCATGGCCTTGGTGCTATCGATATGAAATTGTTCCTATTATGTGGGATTGTTGGCCTAGGTATCAGCCAAACCTACCCCGTATCTTGAAGAAGATGCATGTACGAACGATATTTTGTACATCGTCACAGACGGCGGACTATGTGAGAGAACGATGTCCAGGGATAAAGGCGATATGGTTGCCAGAAGGCATTAAAGTTGACTTGTATCCCATGGGGCCGCGGCTTACGGAGCGGCGTCATGATGTCTTGCGTATTGGTCGTGATGCCGATGGAACAATCTGGTACCAAACTCATGAAGAACTGACGGCGGCGATGAGAGATTCGCGAATAATGATTTGTCGCCCTCGTTGTGACACGGATCCTAATATGGCAGGTAACATTGAGACATTGACCCAGAGATATTGGGAGGCGATGTTGAGCGGATGTGTTATCGTTGGCCGAGCCCCAAAGGAGTTAATTAGTATCTGTAGTTACAATCCTGTCGTTGAAGTCAAGGAAGAGGATTATGATGCTGGAGTTACCAAGGTGCTACGGCATCTTTCTGATTATCAAGGGCTTGTAGATCGGAATAGGGAATTTGCAGCACGCAATGCAGATTGGACGAATCGGATTCGCTTGATAAAGGCCGAAATTTCCTCAGTCGTTGATTGTTCACTTTGTTAATGGGAATAAGTGAGGGCTTAGAATGATTCAACTCCGATCAGTTTGCCTTTCTGGTCATTTGGACTCATTTTGCAGAAAATTGAATGAATTGAGGGGGTTTGAATTTGTCTATGAATCTTGTGATCCTGGAGCAATGCGTAGAAGGATTGGTTGGAGCATGGGGGCGACCTATAAGAACGAAGTTATAAATGCGTCCAACACGGAAAGGGCCAAGAAGTGCGATCTGTTGATAGAGATGTTGCGTGAGTTTGATATTATGGAATATCGTGCTTGTACGGGACGGAAGACAATTTATATGTCTGAACGATGGTTCAAGCCAATTCCTTTGATTTCTTTCACACTTTTTAATCGTGTGTTAATGTTACGTCTCCCTGGGGTCATTAGACTCTTGGTGCCTTCTTATCGGAGAATGGTACGGCGGTTTGTACGCTTGATGGATAATGAAAATTTCTATGTGTTGCCGATTGGAGTTCATTCCGTAATTGACTTTGTTCGTATGTATGGTGTTTTACATGGTAAATTAAGATGGCTTTTGTGGAAGCCGCATGTTGAAATCGTACGATGTCTTGGTGGAAGTGTTAAAGGTTTTCCACGTATGAAGGTGTGGGGGTACTTTGTCGAATCGTCAAATGTAGAACGACCGGAAACTTCCAAAGATTTAAAACATTGTTCATTGCGGGTTTTATGGGTTGGACGAATGGTGGACTGGAAACGTGTTGATGTCTTGATAAAGGCCTTTAAAGAAATAAAGAGAAACCGTTCAATTGCATTACAAATTTGCGGAGAGGGGCCTCTTGCTGCTTTCTTACGTCGGCTGGCCGGTGATGACTGCGTTGAAGGGGTGCAATGGCAGGCTGGTAAAATCAGTTTTAGTGGATATGTCACTCAAGACAAGGTTCGTAGTTTGATGCGGCAGGCATCGGTTTATGTAATGCCGAGTAACGCGGAAGAAGGATGGGGTGCGGTTGTATCGGAGGCCCTATCGGAGGGATGTTCGGTTATATCTACATTTGAAGCGGGAAGTTCAGCGACCTTATTACCGAATGAGAATCTATATCACTCTCATTCTGTTCAAGAGTTGGTTTATAGACTAGAAAGTTTCCATGGAGATGCCGTGGAGAGTGTTGCTGATTATTGGGACGGTGAAAATGCGGCACGGAAACTGATTGAGTTATGTGGATGAGATTCCTAAAAAGAATGTCGATTAATGTGCATTGTCGTTTGATCCCGTCGGAATCGCGTACAAATTGCAAGTTCTATACTGTTGGCGGGATACTATTTGAGAATCTTCCTAGATGACTCAGAATAGGCGCATATTTATTAATGTGTTGGCTTCTCATGGCAGATCTGTGTTTGTTCTGCTATGTAGTTTTCTGACCAGTCGTTGGACGCTCGCCGTACTGGGTACAGAAGATTATGGCTTGTTGGGCTTGATTGCCGGTCTCGTGGTCCTTGTGACGATGGTCAATGATACGTTGGCTCGTTCGATTTGCCGTTTCTTTGCCATCGCGATTGGGCGACAAGGTGATGGGGATGAAGAAGAGTGCCGTAGATGGTTTAATTTGGCGGTTGTCGTCCACTTGATACTTGCGGGTATACTGATGACGGTTGGTTATCCAATCATGGCGTATTGTATTCGTCACTTTCTGTCGATTCCTCCAGAAAAAGTTCCGGATTGCCTTGCTGTTTGGCGGTTGGTTTGTTTCTCGGCTTTTATTTCAATGGTTTGTGTTCCTTTCAGGGCCCTTTATACAGCCTATCAGTACATTGCAGAATTGACGGTTTATCAAATTCTTCAGACGGCGGCGTATGTTGGGGTTTTGTACTATATGCTTGTTCATCCAGGGGATTGGTTCGTTTGGGTTGCAGTGTGGCTGTGTGTTCAAAGCTCGTTTGTAAGTGTTGCAATTACAATTCGTGCCCTTGTCAGATTTTCTGAATGCAAGTTCAAGTTGAACTATATGCTTGATTTCAGTCGTCTTCGAGAACTGGCAAAATTTTCTGGATGGGAGTTTCTGGGGGCCTATGCTGTTGCGTGTCGAGGTCAGGGTATGTCCATTTTGGTCAATAAGTGCTATGGAGCTGGAATGAATGCTCCGTTTGCCATTGCTGCGTCCTTGGCTGGGCGTACGCAAACATTTGCCAATGAAGTCGATGGAGCATTTGCTCCTGCAATCGCCACGGCACAAGGTCAAGGTGATGTGGGAGCGGTTCAGAAATTGTCTTTGGCCTGTTGTAAGTATTCCACTAGTCTTTTAGTACTGATTGCCGTGCCGATGTTGATTGTTATGGATGACTTTCTTCACTTTTGGCTTGTCAATCCACCTTCCCATACTGCTGAAATCTGCTTTTGCATTGTGGTTTCATATTTAGTCGATAAGTTGACAAATGGATTTCATTATGCAATCCTAGCAAGCGGACAGAATCGGCAGCTACAATTGTCGGTCTGTATTTGCTATGTGTTTGCGGTCATCATTGCATTGTTGGCGTGGTGGTGTGGTGTGGGGGGCGTGTCCATTGGTATGGCATTCCTCGTTTCAAGTTCACTTATTGGGTGTTGCCGAATTATTCTTGTACGTCACTTGCTCCACTTTCAAATTACTTCATGGTACCGCAGAGTCCTTGGCCCAATTGTCGTTTGTATTCTATTTTCGTCATTGATTACGATTCTGTTGCGGTCTTGCGTCATTTCCAGAAACTGGAGGCTCATTTTAGTGCCTGCGCTGTTTATTTCCACGTTTAGTGTAGCTGGGTGGCGTTTGGTCTTGTCTAGGAGTGAACGTTCGCTGGTGTGGAAGTTTTTTAGATCTAAAATGGAGATTGTGAAATGACAAGGTGCGATTATCTGAATAGGATGATGCATCCGTTTTTTGTAAAGCGGCTCATTCGGACGTATCGTAGGCAAATGCGTGGATTTGAGGCTGCACATCCTGAGTCTTTCGGCTTTGTTTCGGATGGGCTTTGCCGCACGTATAAACGATTGTGGTCTAAGCTCGTTCCTAATCCCTACGATGGGTGGTTACGGTTATTGACGAAATTGTCTGGGATTGAAGATTATCGTTTTGTCCCAGCAGATGCGTATTACGCAGTCATTGAGCGGTGTTTGAATGACTGTAATGTGTCAGGGGCAGGAATTGACGACAAGAATCTCATGAGTTTATACGCGCCATCGGAGTTTTTACCTCATGTTGTACTCAGGTATGTCCGCGGGGTCTTTTTTGACGAAGGGTTTAAGGCAATAACTGCATCACAGGCAGATGAGGTGTTAAAGTCATATCCTGGCGATGTTGTCGGGAAAGTGGCGGCGGGGTCATGTGGAGGGCACATGGTTCATCTGTTCAAGAATGGGTCAGATGGTATGAAGCGTCATGGTGCGGACGTCCTGACGGCAGCATGGATCTCGGCCAATGCGTTGACGTACATTGTCCAAGAGCGTATTGTTCAGGAACCCGTTGTGTCATCGTTCAACCCTTCGTCGGTAAACACTTGCCGTATCGTGACCTTCCGCCGTCCATGGAATGGAAAGACTTCCGTTCTATGTGCGATGTTGCGTTTGGGGTGTGGCACAGAGATTGTGGATAATATTTCGAGCGGTGGGTGTTGCGTTGATGTCGCATTAGATGGAACACTGGCAGAGATGGGGGTCACGCCAGACTTTGGCCGCATATCTGAACATTCAGGGTCACACAAGAAATTTTCTGGGGAGATGGTTCCGTTTTTTCATGAAATGTGTGAGGTGGCACGTCGGATTGCGTCGCGCGTCCCGGATTGCAATATAATGGGATTTGACCTTGTGGCGAGATTGGACGGACGTCCTTGTGTTCTAGAAGTCAATGCGACATCGATTGCTTCAGTCATGATTCAAATGGGGCATCCTTTGTTTGGAGAAGAAACTGAACTTCTTGTTGAGTGGTGCGTGAAGAATATGAAGTTCGATCGATTTCAACACCTAAGAACGTTCTACTGAGGATTTTACATGAAGACGATAGGCTTCCCCATTTCTCATAAGGAACATGAAAATCGCCGCGCGATTTTACCTGTAGATGCGAAGCGGGTTGTTCACGTACCCCAATTGATGCTAGAATCTGGGTATGGCGAGGTAATGGGTTTTCAAGACGAGGATTACGCCGCAGTAGGTTGTACTGTAACTTCGCGTGCCGATGTATTGGCTTGTAATGTTATATGTGATCCCAAGGTAGGAGATGCGGAGTATCTTGATTGTCTGCAAAACCAATCAATATTTGGATGGATACATGCTGTTCTTAACCGTGACATTACCGACAAGTTGATCGCTCGGAAATTGACGGCTTATGCATGGGAAGAGATGTACGAAAATGGGCGGCATGTTTTCTGGCGAAACAACGAAATAGCGGGAGAGGCGGCAATCGCGCATGCCTATTTGTGCCATGGGGTCTTTCCTTATGCGACAAAAGTGGCAGTCCTTGGACGTGGAAATATTGCAAGGGGGGCCATTCGCGCGCTATACTCAATGGGAGCCGATGTCCGTCAATATGATCGGCGCAACGAAATCCTCTTCCGTGAAGAATTGCCGGACTACGATGTTGTTGTGAATGCCATTCTTTGGGACAAGATGCGTAAAGACCATATTGTCTATCGCGATGATTTGAAGCGAATGAAAACTGGTGCAATGATTGTTGACATCAGTTGTGATCGCGCGGGGGCCATTGAGACGAGTGTACCGACAACAATCGCAGATCCAACGTATTTCGTTGATGGTATTCGACACTACGTAGTTGACCATACTCCTGCTTTGTTTTATAAGTCGACGACAGAGTCCATTAGTTCGCTTCTTCCACCCTATTTGGACGGTTTGATCGAAGGTAAGTGGTGTGGAAATGACAAAGCGTTGATTGTAAAGGACGGCATTGTCGTTGATCAAGCGATTAATGACTTTCAAGCGAGAGGATAGGGGTAAAGTCTATCCAATTCGCTACTTGTCGCCTGTATGAAAAGTATTAGATGTTATGAAAGTCATTACGCGAATTCTGCGGTTCCCCGCCATCATGCGTGGGTTGAGAGAGGGTGGTGAGTGTTGGTCGTTTTGTATTCAGGGCGATGTGGATGCCTACCAGCTCCGGCAGCTCAACGAGGTGTGGTCGGATGCTGTTGCGAATGTACCGTTCTACAAATGGTGGAAGGAATTACATCGCCTGCCTGACCGCATCGCATCTTTTGAGGAATACGCGAAATGGCCTGTCCTCAGGAAAAGTGACTTTCAAACGCATCCGAATCTCGTTATGCGCCAATCCAATCGCACATTCCATGCGAGCGTGACAGGTGGGGCTACGGGGGAGCCGTTGCGCTTCGGGACGTATCCGGAGCAGGGGAAACGGGTGAGCGCCTGTATCTTGATGGCGCGCGCGGGGCTTGGCTTCCTGCCGGGCGACCGGGTGTTCCTTTTCTGGGGGCATCGGCACTTTTATGGGCATGGGTTCTCCTCGAAGATCAAGTTCTTTATGCGTCGATGCAAGGACTGGCTTAACAATTCCTATCGGGCAGATGCATGTGACCTGTCACCACGCTACTTGGACTTTATTCTCGGCAAGCTTCGGCGTTATCAACCAGAAGTCATCGTTGCCTATTCGGCATCGCTCTTGGCCTTGGTTAGGTTCGCGAAGGTGCGCGATGTCCCCATGAGGTTGCCGGGACTGAAGTGCATCATTTGCACGGCAGGCCCTCTGATGGAACATGAACGGGCGGAAATTTCCGCGTTCTTGGGTTCACCTGTCTATATGGAATACGGTGCGATGGATGCAGGTCAGATAGCCTACATGGCAAAAGATGGCCGCTATCATGTTTTTCTGCGTTATCGGGTGTTGCAGACGGTGAATGACGGAGTTGGCGATCTGGCTCTTGTGACGACTCTGACGAAAGACTATCTGCCTCTTTTCAGGTATCAGATTGGTGATTATTTGAAGAACTGTACCTATACGGACGATGGCCGTGTGCAGACAATCGGTGAGGTTTATGGGCGCGGAAGCGATATCGTCGCTTTACCGAGCGGATTGCGTTTTCAAGTCCAGACGTTTATGGTCTGCGCGGAGGAATTGCCGAAGATCTTGGCTTACCAGTTGATTAAGTGTGGAAACTCTTTGGAGTTTCGCGTTCAGGTCGTGAATCCCCTGACAGAAGAAGAGAAGTCGATTATCCGGGAGAAGGCGTACTCGATTATTCCGGAGTTGCGGACGATGGGATTCACGATTGAAGATTCAAAAGACTTGGTCAAGGCTCCGAGCGGGAAGATCCGCCTCCTCGTCGAGGCGGATGGCGGCGGGTTCTTGCCGCGAGGGAATGTTGATTGTAAATTGTGAAGGAATAAATTGAAGAACGGGTCGATTTTTCCGTGAAAATGGCAAATCTGCGGGTTTGGCGTTGAAAATGGTCTCATGCATATTTAAGTTCGGATTGTCAACGGAGATTGGAGGAAATTTATGAATAAACAGATAGTGGTTGGAATCGTCGGCTGCGGATTCGTCGGCGGCGCGTTGAAGGCGTGGCTTGAGGAAAACAACAAAGACGTGAAAATCCTTGTGTCTGATCCGCCGAAGGGGTACAACGATGACCTTTCGCGGATCGACATCGCCTTCCTTCAGATCCACGTGCCGACGGAAGATGACGGCACACAGGATCTAACGCTTATGAAGGAACTCATCAAGGGGCTTCCGTACGTGCCGGTCTTTGTCCGCACGACGATCTTGCCGGGCTCGTCGGCAAGGCTCTCGAAAGAAACGGGGCATCAGGTCTGCTATATGCCTGAGTTCTTGACGGAACGGACGCACATCGAGGACTTCAAGCGGCAGACGATGGTTTTTACGGGCGCGGTCGATCTGCTCATCAAGGTATTCCCGTCAAAGAAATTCACGGTCATGTCGCCCCTGGAGGCGGAAATCACGAAGTACGCGCACAATGTCTTCGGCGCATACAAGGTGACCTACTTCAATGCGGTCAGGGAGTACTGCGGGAAGATGGGCGCCGATTGGGCGAAAGTCCACACGGGGTGTCTGCTGTCAGGCTATATTAACGACATGCACACCCATGTTCCAGGGCCTGACGGCAAGTGCGGCTACGGCGGCAAGTGCTTTCCGAAGGACGTCAATGCCTTTGCGAAATTGACGGCGGGACAGCCGCTGGGAACGCTCCTTGCGCCGCTTCATGAACTCAATGTCCACTTCCGTGGATTTGAAGAGCGTGTTTAACTTGCCCACGGGCGGTGATGCAGGGATGAACGTCCTTCTCGTGACAACGGGCATCAACCCGGCAAGTGGAGGCCCCACGCGCTCGGTGAAAGGGCTTTGCCGCGCGTTGGACCGAGCGGGCGTGAACGTCACGCTTCTGGTCTTGAATGGCCGCCATCCGTTTGAGGACAGGGGGAAGGTACAGGTCTTACGTGGTGCGCGCGTAAATGTGGCGGACTATGATCTTGTGCATCTTCAGGGGCTTTGGCATTGGGGGCTTCATAACGTTGCGGTGGCGTGTCGAAAATATCATGTCCCTTATGTCGTGAGTCCAAGGGGAATGCTGGATCCGTGGGCACTGGGCGTCAAGCGGTGGAAGAAGCGCCTTGCGTTGCTTCTCTACCAGAGACGCGACTTGCTGGGCGCGGTCGCTTTCCATGTGACGGCCGCGCTGGAAGAAAAGAGTGTACGCGCCCAGGGATTGACGCAGCCTTGCATTCTCTCGCCGAATGGCGTGACGCAGCCCGATGCGATGCCGCCCAGGTCGCATGGTTCCGCCGTGAAGACAGCCATTTTCCTTTCACGGCTCCATCCGGGGAAAGGTCTGTTGGCACTCGCCGACGCTTGGGCGCGTGTTCGGCCGCGCGGCTGGGTGATGAGAGTGGTGGGGCCTGATGCATACGGACATAAGGCCGAGGTCGTTGCGTGTCTTGAGGCGCTAGGCATTCGAGAGCAGTGGTGTTTTGTCGATATGCTGGATGATGTCGAGAAGTGGAAAAACTATCGTTCGGCAGACCTTCTCATCCATCCGAGCGTCAGCGAGAACTTCGGGATTACGATTGCGGAGGGACTTGCCGCTGGCCTTCCCGTGATTGCAACGAAGGGGGCGCCGTGGCGCGAGTTGATGACGCGAAAGTGCGGCTGGTGGATTGATCTCCCGCCGAAAGAAAGCCTTGTCGCGGCGCTACGCGAAGCGACCGCGTTGACGCGGGAGGAGTTGCGTGCAATGGGCGCGCGCGGGCGGAAACTCGTCGAGGAGAAATACACGTGGGAAGCGGCCTGCAAGGCGATGGTCGAGGGCTATGGCATGATTTGCGGGAGGGATAGAGAAAACCGGCATGGTTGAAGGTGTGGATCGGC
>ERZ1026868.994-NODE-994-length-15591-cov-32.065976_pt1 | contig 15591 bp, 17 predicted proteins | sample MGYA00380164_ERZ1026868 | MGnify/ENA primary metagenome ERZ1026868 (study PRJEB33269, sample SAMEA4719800) | human gut metagenome | biome: human-associated habitat; feature: organic feature; material: feces | place: Cameroon | collected 2013-10 ... | reverse complement strand
GATTCTAATACAACTGAATGGATATATTGTATATTTACAAATGAATATCCGAATGGATTAGATATAAATAATTTTAATATTACTAATTTTAATTTTATAACTAATCGAGTTCTTGGAGCATATAGTTATACAAATAATAAATCTTATTTTAAAACTATATAATAAAATATTAAGGCACATAGTATATTTTTACTATGTGCCTTAATTTTTTTTATTTAATTTTAATCCAGATTCTTCCATTTATTTTAATATTATCAGTTCCCCAAGTTTCATAATAAGGAATTTCACTAACGTATCCGACAATGGCATCAGGCCACTCTTTAATTTCTTCACGACTCATTAATGATATTGTTCCATTAGGCCCACTACAAACAGCCGCTCCCGGCTTATATAATTCTTTATTTTCATTAGGATAAGCTAATACTCTACCACAAACAGCAATAGGAGTTTGCGCTTTTTCAGTCTCTCCAATAGAAAAACCAAATGTATCAGATATTATATTAGCGCCTAACTATAAACGCTTAATAGATAATTCTAAATCACCATAACCAGTTTCAATTACACAACGACCTGGCTCTTTTACATAAGATTCTCTGTACTCAGCATAATCATTAAATACAGCACCGCGCACTTTACTACCTGTAATAATACCAGATGCAGTAATATTACCAGCTTCTGAAGATGTGTATTTGGCTGGATCTTTATATGACCCTACTGTAATACTGCCTAAAGTTGAAATTACTTGTCTAGAATAAACTGATTTAAGTCCATTAATTTCACCAGCGGTTACTTTTTTATCTTCGGGTAGTGCTAAATTCCCTGAACTAAACCCTTTAATACATATTGCTTTTGGATCTGAATAGTCTTCATTAGTAATTAAAATAAATGTTCCATTATCATTTACAAATCCAGCTTTTAAATTTTTATCAGTAGGAATATCTTCATTACTTCTATAAAAATTTAATAAATTACCAGCCTAAATGTAAATTTTATTTTCTCCTTCTGGAGAAGAAGTATCCCAAATACAAATACATCCAGGATATTTCTTTTTTTCTTCAGTGGTTCCTTTTTCTTTTACAGAATAAAATTTTAAAGCATTTTGAATTTGAATATGCTATTTATCATTTGTTGGTGCTAGAATAATTCCAGTGCCAGTACCAGCGATAGGATAGCTTTTGGTCATTCGCATTAATAAATTTAATGCATCATCTTGTAAAATTACTGTATCTTTATATGGAGATTTATATTCTGCCATAATATTTCTCCTTTCACACTTTATATATCTATTTATTATCAAAAATAATAATAAATCATTATTTATAATTACCCAAAAAATAAAGGGAAGACTATTTCAAGTCTTCCCTTTATTTTTTTTATTAAAAATTATCAATCCACTCTAAAGCAAATGTGCCTTTCTAATGTGCTTGTTCTAAATCATGAATTGCCTAAATAAATGCTTTATCAAAAACAAATTCTTCTTGAGAAATATTATCTAAATCCCAATTCTATCCTTGTTCTACAATAGCTTCAGCAACTAATGTATTTAATTCATACATTAAATGTCCCGCAGCATTAAGACTAAAGAATTTAATAGCAAATTTTACAGTACCAGCATATTTAGTGGCCGCATTCTGAATCACCCAAGGCATAATAATTTTTTGATTTACATTATCAGTGGTAGTGTCCATATAAGGCACTACATAATAATAAGCTTCACCTTTTGCATTTTGAAATTGAATAATACAACAGGTATTTGATAAATCCATGCCGTCAAAATACCGATCAAATGTAAAGTATAAAGTCTCAGCCGAATGGTCCTGAGAGACGATAATGAAGGACTTAGGCACTTTTATTTTACGTTCATTTAAATCGATAGGGATTAATTCTTCTTTAGGCGGAGTTGGAAGGAGAATGGCTTTGGAAGTTCGCATCTATTTGTCAATTGACCAAAGCTTATTCTCATAATCTTGATAATTAGTAATCATGATTATTCATTCTCCTTTCTCCTAATTTATCACTTAATATTAATATAGAATGCATCACTATTTAGTGAATAGGCACTTCCATTATATTTATTAGTTACACGGATAAAATAATTGCCTTCTTGATTACCAACCATTGAAGAAGTAATTGTAGTATGCTTTCCGCCTTCAATATCAGAAGATTCCAATTCACAAACAGGAATGGGATTAGTATCATCACTTTCTGCATTTGGTAATTGATATAAAGTACAAATTACTTTATCACTATAAATTTTTTCATTAACGGCGGTTAAAATATATTTAACATCGAATGATTTTTGAGTATTTTTATCTAATACACCATTTACAGATGCATTTAAATTAATCCAATATTGTCCACCTTGTTTATTCAAACCTAGAACAATACTATCTTTTTCAATTTTAGAAGCCAAAGGAGAAACAATATATTCTTTAGATTTAGTTTCATCTAAACTAATTTGATTATTTAAGAATGTTTTAACTCCAACAATATATTTACCCGCCTCATTAACAGTAAAACTATTATTTTCAGTAGAACGAATCCATTTTGAAGTATTAACAGGAGTTTCATTTCCATTTTTATACCAAGCATATTGGACTAAAGCTTTAGGCTCAACACCTGTCGTAGGAGCTTCATAAGCATCTTTATTATCATATCCAGAAGCAGCAGCAGTTAAAGTAACAGCATCACCTGTTAAAAATGCTACAGAATCAGCTACAGACAAATCAATATCATAACCTTCATCTTTTAAATCACTATTATCAGAAGTAATAGTGATTTCGGCAGGTGCATCAGGTTCAGGACAAATAACTACTGGAGTATGTTCAAGAACGCCTTGACCAATTTTCTTATTTTCTTTATCAAAAATAATTCCTTGAGCTTGGATATAATATTCACCAACACCATTTACTTCAATAGTAGCATAACGAGCATATAATTCGCTTTTATTTGGAATAGCAATATTTAGATCATTCCAAGTTTTAATATCTTCACTAGATGCGAGATTATAAGCACTACCTTCTTTGATATAATAAGTACCAGCAGGATCTAAAGGAATGCGTTTATCATCATCATCCTTTTTACTCACTAGAACATATTTATCTACTGGGTCATCTTTTCCAGCAGGAGTAGAATATTTAATATCTGCCGCGCCTGCTTGAGCACGAGCATATAAAGTTACAGGTACAGAAGATAATTTTTGAGAATCTCCTTCATCTACTGCGTTACCGGCTAAATTTATAAATTCTAAAGCTACGGTAGCACCGGGGTCAGTAACTAAACCATTAGTAAGCCATTTTAAATCTTCGACTTTAGCTTCGCCTTCACCAAAACTACTATTTTGAAGCATATTTAAAATATCATCATTAACATTAATAACCGTAGGATTGATTAAAACTAATCCCTCTTTAATATTAATTGTTGAGATTAAGGTATTTAAACTATAACTGGTAACATTATCACGCTCAGTATAAAATTCAACAGCAAAGCTTAAAGTACCACTTTTACCAGTCAAATCTTTAGCTACAGGCCAACCAAAAATAATTTTTCCAGGTTCAGCATCTACGCTCTTAGAGAAATTAACAGATTGACCAGAAGCATCACCAATTTTCCAATTGATACGAATATTACAATTGTTTAAATCCATATAATCAAAATATCTATCAATACTAAAGAAAACAGTTTCAGCTAAATGATCTCCTTGAACTGATAAACCATTAGCAGTAAAATCAGAAGGAATTGTAATTTTACGGCTATTAGCATCAATTTCAAATAAAGGCTCATCCAAAGGAAGTCTTAAAAACTTTTTATCTAACTCACCAATTTCTTGTATATATCCGAAAAAGCTCTCAAGGTTATCAATTTGAATTTTACCATTACTAGCTTTGTCAATATCTTCATACAGTTTTTGATAAGCTAATTTAACAGAGTCTTTATACTTTGTAATCATAGACTAGAAAACCTTCCTTTCTAAAATAATTTTCCCTTATAGAGAGAAGAGAATTAATCTCTTCTCTCTATTTTTCAAAAAAGTTATATATTAGATAATTGGAACTACCCAATCAAACTTCTTTCCACTAATCTAATTCGTCTTCTGGAATAATTACATTTTGAACAAAATCTTTCCCATTTTTAGTAAGACGTTTATCAGAGTCAGCAATTAGACGAAGTTTTCTAATGTAATATATATCTTCAAGATGTACGGGAGAAAGAATTGTTCCGTTTGTGCCTAAATATTCATACATCACAATTTTAGTCATTTTCTTTTCTCCTTTTTAATTAATGAATAATTGTTAGCGCTCCATCAGGAATATCAGTAAATTTCTGAAGAGCAATACTTTCATCAAGATCAGTATACCATTCAATAGAATTTATCTACACAGGACTTGTACTAAAATAACCTTGAATAGCTTCATTTTGCATATTAGCATTTGTAAGTTTTGATTTACTATCAGATGTACCAATAATAATTTCATTAATACCAGAACTTCTTGCACTGTTATAGTCACTCATACTACTAAATACAATACCTGCGCTACCTATTTTTTGGACTTCTGAACCAATAATAAGAGTAGTTAAACTAGGAGCCCAAGCATTCTTAATAGCATCAGTTTGAATCTCTGCAATAGTACCGTTTAAATTACTATTTATTAAAGAAGGCGTATTAACTGTTCCACTAGAGCCTATTCCTTTAAAAGTATAAGCTTTTAATACTCTTAATCCCTCTGGGAATTCAACCCATACTAATTGATTAGAACTATCAAATGTTCCTTTACTAAAATAGCGCAAATTACATTTAGTCTATCCATTTTCTTCAAATTTTTGGAAGAACACATGAGTTAAATTCTCACCATAACAAACAGGAACAAGAACTGAATCATAACCATTAAGTATACCTTCAGTTTTTCCTTTAGGGTCAGTCAATCGTTTAACATCTTCTAAAGTAGAACACCACAAATCTCCAGGAGTACCAAATGTTGCGTCAATACCCATTACTCGTTTTTCTACTCCATCAACAGTGAAAAATGCTGGTACAGTTAGTTTTCCTTTAACCTTTTTATTTAAGGCTAAGACAATACCATTGTCTAAACTCCAACGAGTATCTAAATTATCTATATAACGAGAAGAAGTATCTTGAGTTGAAGGAGTAAAATACTCAGGATGAATATCTTCATACACATTAATAGGATTATTATCAAATACTGCATAAAATGTAGTATCTTCAGTAATCATATACTCTTCTAATTTGATAGCAGAAGAAGCTGTTGCAGAACGACTATATCCTAAAAATTTATAAGTTTGTTCTAATGGTAAATCACTATCATCTTTCCAAGGAATAATAGTAGACATTACAGCATAATTACCATGAGGGATTTTTTTCTCTTCAATTAATGTACTATCTTTATAATAATATTTAACACTCCATTTGTGAATAGGACAAATAGCATAGAATGTATAAGTATGAATATTATTATCAAGAGTTTGTTCATTCCATTTATTGATACTTTTATCAATATTAATAAGGATATCAGCGCTAGCAGAATTTGTCAATGCCCAACCATAGAAATCATGATTCGGCTTTTTCTCACTAACATCACCAAATGTATCAATAGGATCAGCAAACCAAGTTTCACCATCTTTTAAAGTCATAGAGCCAATTAACTGATAACGACCGTCATTACCTTCGTCTTCATCCATAATTACAAATCTAGCAGTATACCCCTATTCAACGTTTGCACAGAAAATTGTTAAATCAGGATAAGCAACTTGAATAGTATTACGTAATTCAGATTCTTTAATAACTTCTGTATTATTAATATAAATAATACCAGAAATATCAGGAATATTTTTACTAGAATTTTTAACCCATTTTTTATCACTAATAAATTCTTTAAACATAGCTAAATCAGTAATTTGATTTATTTTATCTTCTGGAATTGTTTCATCCTTACGATAAATTTCACCATTTTCAACTTTAATAGTCCATGCATCAAAATTAGTATAAGTATAAGGTTCTAGTCCATAATGTCCATTATCCACATAATAAGTAGTAGATGGATTACGTTCATCATCAACAGTCATCTAAACATATGGACACCAATTAACATCGGTCATAGAAATTTGAGAAGTATTAGTCTATTGACTGCGGATAGCATAATATTGTTTTAATAGTTTATAACTATCATAGCCTAAGCCACCACCAGCGATATTTAGAGAAGCAATTACTGTATCTCCTTTATCTCCAGTTGAAGTCTTATCAAAGAAACCTTGGAGATATAAACCAGGATTAGCATGTAAATTGCCTTCATCATCACGAGTAGGATTTTTATATTCATCTTCAGTAATTATATTCTTTAATAGGTTGGCTTCAACCAATTCAAGATTTGTAATACTAGTAGGTAAATATACAGTATTTAATGCTACGCCCTTAGCAAACTGAACGTTAATTAAATTAGAGCCAGTAGCACGGAAATTCTCTAATTTTTCACAGCTAGTTAAATCTAATACAGGAGAAGCAGCATTAAATTGAATATTACTCATATTTACTTCTTTTAATAAAGGCATACCTTTACTATCAGAAGAGCTGGCAGGAATACTGAATTGGTTAACATTATCATTATGCCAACGTTCTCCATTTTCATCCAAACCATCATATCCTAATTTCAAACTAGTCAATTTAGTAGCATCACCAGAAATTTCAAATTCTTGCCAATATAGATTACTCATATCGCCAAGGTCTTTCATTTGGTTAATACCATAAACATATAGTAATTGCTCAGGATAATTTTCACTCTTACGGACACCATTTTCAATAGAATCAATATTAAATCTTAACGCATGAACACCATCATATTTACGAGAAGGATAGGCTTCATTATCATCACCAAGAGTAACATAAGAAGAGTGAGCCGGAGTTAATGTCATCCAATATTCAGCATCAAATAAATGATTTTTAGTTAAAGTGCTCTCATCCTTGAAATAAGGATCGCTAGCAGTTTCAATCCATTTATCTGAAGTCTTATTTTTATTATTGGCAGCTACACGACCACGAATGCGGTTTGCACCACCACGTTGATAGTTACCTTCATTTAACCAAGAGTCAATATACTCTAAGCGGTTAGATAAGAACTGTTGACGAGATAGACTTCTATTTCCTTGTAAGGCATAGAAATAAGTACCATTAGTATCAACAGTATATACACCAGTTGTATCACTACTAATATGTCCAGTAGTACCGTCTAAATAAGAAGCATCATTTGTAATAGTAATATATTTATAATATTCATCTAAGTTGACTGCTACTAATGGACGAGTGCCCAAATCAGCCAAGTTATTTGTTGTATTATAATCAGTCAAATAATATGATTCAATGCGGTCTACAGTTTTTAAAGGAGGTTGTTTTAAATTAGAACCAAATACGCTAGTAGTAATACCGCGTAAATGTCTATATTTAGGAATAATTAAACCAGTTTTAAAATATTTATAGAAGTTATTCCATAAAACACTGTCAGAAGTAGAATAGTTACCATCTTCAGTGGCGTCAACGTTATATTCAAATGATGGAATACCAGTATTGTTAATACCTAATTGAGTATCAATATCATAGAAAATTGGATACCAAATATAGTCTCCGCCTTTCTTTTGAGGACCCCAAGAAGCCATCATACAGTTTTTACCACGAGAGTCATAACATTCAAAAATTTCTGTCATAACAAAGTATGTAGCCATATATTCTTTATCGAAGTGGTCACTTAATTCATAAGTAAATTTATCACCACGATATTCTTGAGTATCATATTTATAAGAACGATCACCATAAATAATAGTGGTTCCAATATAATATTTATTTGGCTCATAAGTCTCAGCAGTTACATTTGCTTTAGTTACAGCTTTACCGCATTTAGCATTTCCGTCATAATTATAATATACTTTATTTTCATCAAATGCTTCATCTTTACATAAAACAACTAATCTATCAGCCTTTGTATCTAGTTCTTCATCACTATAAGATTCCAAAGTATAATATTGTTTATCAGGATTGAATGTATCAGTACTATAACAAGGAACATAAGTAATATTATTATTTTTATCAATTTCACCAGTATATAATTTAGTTTTATTAGCACTAAATAATACCGTTCCGATATAAGCAACAATATATTCACTACTATTTTCTTGATTTGGGTTATAATCAGGATTCTTTTTATAGTAAGTAGTACCTTCTACGTACTCTTTAGCCAAAGTATAAATCTATTCAGAAGTTAATGGATTAGTTGTCATGATATAGTGTTTGCTATTATCAAATAACTCTTCACCAACATCACAAACTTTATAAGTACCATTAGATACTACCTTTTCAGTGCAAGTACTCCAAACCCAAGCTACTGCACGCTCCCAATTAGAATAATCTTTTAATAAATGTTGAGCACGATTTTCTTGATTTAATGTAATATCATCTTTAGAGAATGTTAATGTTGGGTCATCTTTACATTCACCATCAGGAGCCATAATATAATCAAGTATATCACCATCATTATGATAACGATATTCAAATGAGTCAGCTACTACAGGAGCAGATTGAACTGCATTTAATACACGAGAACCATCTGTATTAAATACATCGAACTTCAAATCTTTACGGTCTTGTGGATCACGATATGAGCAGAAGGTACGACTGTTGTTTTCAAACTCCCAGCACTCAGCAATTTTAGGCATACTCTTTGTACCCTTGCCTACAAACTTAGCTTTTGGATCTTCGCCAGTAGTTTTATCAAGAGCAAAACCATAAACTTCATCAGAACCTTTATCCAGAAGCATATTATAAATACCAATGAATTGATAAATAGGCTCTGAACTGCCATCTGAAGGTTTCTTCTTATGGAATGCAAGTACACGGAAACCACGAACAGAAGTGCGATAATCATCAGTATTATTAACTTTGAAATCTTTATATCCAAATTCTATTTCATAGAATTTATTATAATATTCACTAGCAGTATCACTTAATACCTTATTTTTTTCTGCTGTTGGATATTGCTCAGGATATAGAGCAATAGGTCCTTTAGCAAAATCTTCAGCATTAGTGACATTTAAATTATCTTCTACGCCATCAGTAGATTTCCAATTACCCTTATGGTTTTTATACCAATAAACTTTACCATCTTTATATTTTGTAGCCAAAATATAATTAGTTTGTTCTGGGTCTTCAACCTAAAATGCTTTTGCATCATTATAATCATCTAATGGATGTTTAGAATAAGCATTTTTAACCATATTTGCAAATCCCATATTATAAGTTCCAGAAGATTCCATATAGTCAATCTTCATAGTAAATTTATGGGTTCCACAAGTATAGTTATTAAAATACCAATATTTTTGACGAGTTTTTTCTTCTCCTCGTTTTACATAATTAGTATTTTCAATATAAAAAGTATTAGGTTTATAAGGATTAGTTCCACTAAAGACAACTTCCTTTTCACCTTTTTCATCTTCATAATATTTAATTTTTAATTGACCAGTGGCAGAATCAACCAAAGGTCCCAATGTTGTGCTCAAAACATAAGGTTTCTAAGTAGAACCTAGCATATCAGCATTATACTACTCTCTAAACGGACCACGATTTAAGAAAATATTAACTCGCTTTTCGCCATCAACTGCATCTTTATTTTTAGTTTTAACTTTATAATTTCGACGAGGATAGAATTCAGAGGAAGTTCCTTGAACACTCATTGATGCACTATCGCTAATAAATGAAGGACAATGATATTTATAATAAGTTTCAACAGCTTTTTGTTTTTCAGCAGCTGTTGCATTATCACCAAATAATCTATCTGCTTTAGCTAACTCTTCTAACTTACCTTTATTATAATACATTTCAAGTGGAGTATTAACAAATTCAACTCCAACATTTAATTTAACTTTTTTAGAATAAGGGAGTTTATTTTCACTATCTTCTAATTTAGTTGTATCAAAAATAATATAAGGCATTAATGGAGCATCAGGATGCTCGTTATTATATTTTATCATATTAGTATAACTAAATTGGAATTCATCAATAGCAGTATTTTCTTCCGCTAATTTATTTTGATCATAAATATTTACATTCTCAAAATCAGCAGCATAATTCATAACAATATCATTAACATTTAAATCAGTGCGGTATACCCGAACTTTATACAAATCAATATCGCAATAATTACTGTTAAATTCAATTTTATCATTTTCTACAGTAAATCCATTTTCTTGAGTATTTCTAACAACACTAGTTAATACACCATTTAAATAAATATAAATTAAGTTTTGAATTTCTTCTTTGCTATATTTACAGACAACAGATAAAGTAATAATTTTATTTTCAACATAAGACACATTTACTGTATTAGTACCATTAGAGAAAAATGCATCCTATGGACCTAAACATAAGCCAGTAACGGCCTTAGTATTGCCAGAATAATAACCGCCTATGACATTATTTAAATTAATTTGTTTTTCAGTTTTAGCAAATTTTAAATCATCATATTCCATTCTACGTTTAATGCCATTTTTATCAACAAATTCAACTTCATAAGTTTTTAAATACCAAGCTAAAAATGCATCATAGTTAGTATATGTAGTATTAAATTTACCAGTTTCTTCGTTATAAAATGCTTTATATAAATCACCATCATTTTCATAGCGAGTAATAGTACGAATTAAATTTGAATAGTCTTGAACATTACGAATTTTAAATGTTAATTCAATGGTATGAGATTGTTTAGTGTCTTGAGGCCCATTAGGATTTGCAAATACAGTAGGTCCAATAGGAATAGATAATTTAGCACCATTACTAATACGTAAACAAGTTTTATTATCTTCATCAGTGGTCCAGCCATTATTATACCAATTAAAATTAGTAAATGTCGCCGCGCAAGGTTCAGCTCCTAGAGCAGTAGAAGAATTTACTAAAGTAGTACGTTTAGCTAACGTTTCAGAATTAGAACGTCCGCTACCTACTGTATTTAATAAATAAGTTAAAAAGCCCTGCTTCTAAATACCGAAGTCTGTTCTTGTTGGGTCGTTTACAACACGAATTTCAATTTTACGAGTAGTCTCACGCGCTCCATCACCACAAGTAATAGTGTAGTGATTAATTACATTTAATTCAGGATTAGCAATTTCAAAAATAGCAAATTTCTTAGAATCTGTAATTGTTTGAGGAGAATAAGAAAGTTCAATATTATTACGTTTAAAATGCACTATTGGGTTTTCAGCCTATGGGTCAAAAACACGGAAAGGAATTTGAATAGTGTCATAATTATAATATTCATCTTTATAGTCTCCCAACCAAATAATTGGAGGAGCTTGAGGATCTAAACCATCATAAACAGCTACTTCAAAAATTAAAGGATCAACTTCAATTCCTTTTTTACCATTAATAGATTGGAATAAACGAATCCAAACTTTATGATAACCATTAGTTACAGTTGTATATTGTGAAACATTAACACTCTATAAAGTAGTTGCATTTGCCGTTAGAGGCATGCTTAAAAATGGTTCATCTTCATTGTCGAAATAATATTCAACAATTTTATCCATTGCACCATTAACATTACATTGTAATACTAATTTATTGGGATCAAAATAACTTAAATTAGAAAAACTACTTGATTCTTGTAATTCTAATTTAGAAGTTTTAAATGTTATTAAACGAGTAACTGTGCTTGAATGGTTAGTTTGACTAGCTACTAACACTAATCTTGAAGAAGCATCATCCTTAGCTAATTTACCAAATTCAAAAGCATATTTCTCCCCATCAGGTACTTGGAATGTTCCTGAATTATACTGATTATAGTTAGTACCATCATCAGTATACTCTAATTTCCAATTAATTGTAAGGACAGAATCATAAGAATTACCCTTTTTATTTTTGGCTGATGTAGCAACAAATGTTACTTCTTGAGAGCGTCCATTAATTAAATTGACAGTAGGTAATGAATCTACAGTTAATTCAATATCAGAAGCTAATGAGCTAGGATCATCTCCACCGCCTCCACCAGCAACAGTTAAACGACGACATAGTACATTTTGAAATGCTCGCTGAACTTTTATTACACGATAAAAACAATTATCGCCTAAATTGATAATTAAATCATCTTCTTCGGGATACTCTCCGCCTTCAATAGCTCCGATTGGAATATTGATTTCATCTTCTAGTTTTTCAGCATCAGTCGGAGTATAATTGGCATAATAAATACCAGAATTACTTCCTGAGCCACCACCACTACCGCTTCCTAAAAGCTTTCGTGATACCATTGTACCATCAGCTTGAGTATAGTCTATGAAAATTTTACCAGTATCAACTGCAAAATAAACATATCCATCATTAAAACCCATTAAATCTAATTTAGCTTCAGTACCACGAACAGGGATGAATCGTTTATTGCTCATGCAAGTATCTCCTTTCTATCTTAAATTTTATATAAAACAAAATTATATATAAAAAAAATGGGAGAGGAATTTTCCTCTCCCAAATTCCTTCGTTGATTTTTAAAAAAACCACGAATATAATTATTATAAACTGTCCTTAAATTAAAAAGTACCCCAAGTTAATTCAACGCTTAAGGCATTAGCATTGGTGCCTTTAGTAAGAGTTAAAGTATCAGATACTATAGCTCCAGTACCACTACCAACGCTTGAGCCATTAGCGGTAATAAAGTGAGTAATAGTAGCAGTATTACCAGTTACAGCAACAACATCATTACCAGTCCCATAAGTAGGTAATTTAGTAGGAGTTGAAGTAATTTCAGTAACGTGACCCTGTTTATTAGAAGTAACTTTATTAACAACAGTGAAAGTACCACCATTACCTAATTGAGACGTATCAGTTTTGTTATCAATTGTTTGAGTAACATCAGCGTGCTTAATAGTAACCTCTAAATTTTCTCCAGGGTTAGCCTTAGAAGAAATATCTAAAGCTGTTCCTTTTACAAATTTAATAGAACCAACTTGGGCAGTTTTTGAACCAGCGTTAGAGTTTACTGTCCAAGAATTTTGAGTAGCATCACCAGCAAAAGTATAATGAGTATCAATAACAGTATCATCACCAGAAGGGATATAAGTCCATGTAATAGCTTTTAAGACTCCATTCTCTTCTGTACCTGTAGCAATTAAGAGGTCGCCCTACTTAGCTGTTTTTCCTGATGCGTAAGTAACCTCAGCATCAACTAAGAACATATCACCATTATGAACAGGCTCTAAAGTGGCAGCAGTTCCTTTGGTTATCTGATAAGTTCCATTCATCTGGTAAGTTGCACTAGAACTACCAACAGTACCACAATAAGTAACACCGTTTAAATCAGTAAATAGTTTGTCAACTTCTTTTTTAGTATATACTGGCAATTCAGAAGTTTTAGCGTCTGAACCAATACCATAGAAGGTAGAACCAATATTATATCCCAGTTTTAATGCAGGACTTGAAACTGCCTTATCATCAGTAATAGTAGATACCAAACCAGCATCAGTAAGACTTAGGGAAGCACTCTTATTAACTGTATTTTTACTACTAATTTTAATACCCTTACCATCAGCATCAGCAACAATAGTAACATTATCTCCACCTTCTACTTTCACAGTAGAAGGATCTTGTAGAGCGCTATCTAAAGTTAAAGTCGCAGTATTACCAGTGACAGCAGAAGATAAAGTATAAGTATCTCCCGTAACTGTTACGCCTTTGGTACCATCACGTGTTACTTGAGCGCCCTTAGCTCCTTTAATAGTAAAACTATCAGAAACAGTTTTATTATTAGAACCAGTAACTGTAGTTTTAATATCTACACCATTAGTAACATCAGAAGTAAGATTAGTTAATGTTTTATTAACTGTATCAGTAGAATAGTTAATCTGAATCCATTGAGTGCCATTATAATAAGCAAGAATATTACCTTTACCAGTATTACCATTTCCATCTGTCCCAGTACTAGAACCAGAAATATAAGCAAAATCGCCTTCATGAGCTTTACCAGTGCTAGGTAATTGGTCTAAACTACTATATACTTGAACAACTTTATTTAATAATTGGATACCGTCAGCTTGACCAACATATAAACGATTACTATCAGAAGTTAGATAAAAAGTACCGACTTCCCAGCCAGTTCCGCCATTAAGATATTCATTAATCTTAGTTTGTAAACCAAGTTTAAATTTTACAGGAGTATTAGGCATATATTAAACCTTCCTTTCTATTATTAGAAATTAACTTATTAAGTTATTTCTTTCCAAGTTAATCTTTCATAAACTTTATTAATTTCATTAACAATATTAGTGCTATCTCCTTCAGTAGGAGTATTCCCAATATCAGCTAAAGAACCAACAGTAGAATTAAAGACATTTAATGAAGTATATTCAGTAATTAATTTTTGTTCAACAGCTTGTAATTCTGAAGTTTTTGCGTATCCTGTCAAATCTGCACTACCAAAAGTACCTAAGCGCTCTGGTTTTGCATTAACGATCATATACTCATCATAAGAGTTATTATCATCACCACTATTATTAGGTACTAAATAAACAACATTTTCTTTATTATTTTCTTCAGAAGTAATATCTTCTAAACTACTAACTGGCTTATAAGATAAATGATTTGCATTAGCAATTTCATTTTTTACAACAGTAGTAAAATTATTAACATCAGTACGTAACCCAGCTAATTTTTCACTAATCGCATTAAAATCTTCAGCAGGTTTAACCCATTGAAGTTTACCAGTTTCACCCTTTTGTAAATAAGCTCCATTACTGGCATCAGTAAAACCTATTAAATTTAATTCAGGATTTTGGCCTTCAATAGATTTAAATTCAAAAGTATTTTCATTAACATTAATTTCTAATTGACTAGCAATTAAACTAGCAACATCAGTTAAAGATCTACTTTCCCATTTACCACTATCATTTTTAACTAAAAATGCACCAGCATCAGTTACAGTTTCTAAAACATCACTAATATCAGATAATTTAGTAATATTAGTGCCTGAACCAGAACCACTAATTAATTTGTCTCCTAAATACAAATATCCATTTTTTTTATCAGCAGCTTCATAAACAAAATATAAAGTATTAGAATCTACTAAACCCCGATTGGTTAATGAATTATACGCAGAAATCGTACCACGTTGAAATTTTACATAATTAATATTATTTGGCATATTATTCTCCTTTCTTTTAGAATCATTTATAAATTATAAAAGAAATCTTTTCCCTTACTATTATTAGTAAAAAAAATTGACCCATAATTAATCCTTATGGGCCAAACTCAAATAATATTTATCCATTATTTACTTCAGTAATCAATTCCATTAATCGAGTATCTGTCAATTCTATTAATGTAATAGACTAACCTTCTCCACCTATTAAACCACTATCTGGATCATAATTTATCGCGCCTCCAGAATTAGAGCCTTTTATTGATATTCCACTCCATCTAGCTCCTATCGAAGAATCACTTAAATTAGTATCAACAGGTTCAGATAATTTATAATATTTTAATTTACTATTATAATTACTGCCTTTATTTATTTTAATATATATTGTTATTCCATTTTCATCAACAGTCTAATAATAAAC
>ERZ1026868.989-NODE-989-length-15671-cov-8.571081_pt1 | contig 15671 bp, 8 predicted proteins | sample MGYA00380164_ERZ1026868 | MGnify/ENA primary metagenome ERZ1026868 (study PRJEB33269, sample SAMEA4719800) | human gut metagenome | biome: human-associated habitat; feature: organic feature; material: feces | place: Cameroon | collected 2013-10 ... | reverse complement strand
CCGAGTCCAGGGCGGTCAGGGAGGGTGATCTTGCCGTCAACGACGGTCATTCCTTCGAAGCGGTCGTTGGCGATGAGGAGGTTGCCGTCGAGGTCGGCGAAATCCACGGCAGGGGAGAGCTGGGCTGCGGCGGTCACTGCGCAGGAAGTCTCGGTCATACATCCGACCATTACCTTCATCCCTTCGGCGCGGGCATAGTTCAGCATCTTCCAGGCCTCACGCATTCCAGTGCACTTCATCAGCTTGATGTTGATGCCGGTGTAGGCGCCTTTAACTCTCTGAACATCAGCGAGACGCTGGATGGCCTCATCGGCGAAAGTCGGGAGCGGACTGCGCTCGGTCAGCCAGGCGTTCTCGTCCAGCATTTCTTTCGGCATCGGCTGCTCCACCATCACAACCCCGTGATCCTTAAGCCAGTAGATCATCTCCAATGCCTTTTCCTTGTCTTTCCAGCCTTGGTTGGCATCCACCGCGAGAGGCAGGTCGGTGATCTCACGTATCGTCTCGATCATTTCCTTGTCGTTGTCGAGCCCGACCTTGACTTTAAGAATATTGAACTGCTCGGCGCATTCTTTTGTCTTCTCGCGCACCACATCAGCGGTGTCGATTCCGATCGTGAAGGTAGTGTTAGGAGCCTTCGCCGCATTGAGCCCCCAGATCCGGTACCACGGCTGTCCCATCAACTGTCCCACAAGGTCGTGCAGGGCGATGTCCACGGCTGCCTTCGCGGCGGTGTCCCCCTCGTTGATCCCGTCCACGTAGGTCAGAATGTCATCGATCTGGAACGGGTCGCTGAACTGCTCCAGGTTGACCTTGCTCAGGAAGTTGCAGACACTCTCCACTGTCTGCCCGAGGTACGGCGGCATCGAAGCCTCCCCATAGCCGGTGAATCCGTCATATTCAATCTTCACCTGCACGTCCGGCGTTGTGGTTCTTGAATATGACGCCACGGTGAACGTGTGCCGCAGCTTGAGCTCATACGGCTCAAAACTCAGCTTCATCCTTGCCGAGCCGCCTACCTTGTGTGGTTTAGGAATATTACCGCCGCTCTCCTTGCCGGCGCATCCGGTGATAAGTCCCCCTGTTCCGATGAGTAGCCCGCTTCCGGCAGTCGCCAGCCCCGCGGTCCTAAGAAAATCCCTGCGTTTCATAATTATGCTTTATTTTATTGATTCAATGAATGATGTCATCTGAGGTACCTTGCTCAGGGCCGAATGGAAGAGCCTCATCTGGTTGCGGGTGCGGACAAGGTTGTGCTCCGGGTACTTGATCTTATAGTAGGTGTCGCCGTTTATGTAGTCGGCAAAGAAGCGGACGGCCTGCATAAACGGGAACAGGCAGGCGGCGTACGGCAGGTTCTCCCTCTCGATCGAGGTGAGGAACGGCTTCGTGCCTTTAAGGTAGCCTCTTGCGAAGGCCTTGAATATCTCCATATCGAAATCGACCTTCTCCAGCTCAGGGGAGTCTTCGGCCACAGGGTTGGCGGCCGTGCGGAGGAAATCTCCGAAGTCCGAGAACACAAAGCTTGGCATCACGGTGTCCAAGTCGATGACGCAGAGGATCTTGCCGTCCTTGTCGAACATCATGTTGTTGACCTTCGTGTCGCAGTGGCAGATTCGTTTAGGCAGTTTGCCCTCACGGTGAAGCTGCTCGGCCTTGCACATCTGGATTCCGTACTTGTCGATGTCCTCCAGGATATTGTGAAGTTCCTGACCCTCTGTCTTGTCATCGGCGTGCAGACGGCCGGCCTTGTCCTCCCTGACGGCCTCGACCAACTGCCTCAGCCTCAATTCCATATTGTGGAAGTCCGGAATGGTCTCCCCGAGCGTGTCCGGGATGTCCGCGAGCATCGCCTCGAAGTTACCGAAAGCCTCGCCGGCATATTCGGAATATTCCGGATTGACAGTCTCGTAGGTGTAGGCGTTGTCGATGAACACCGAGACCCTCCAATACTTGCCGTCTTCCAGACAATAGGTCTTCGGCTTCTCGCTCATCAGCACTTCAACCTTCTCTCCCTCGGACTTCAACGGAATGAACCTCAGCACCTTGCGGTCGATGTCATCCTCTCCCGCCGCTTCCAGTCTCTTACGAATATGTCTGGTCACGGCCTCGATGTTGCTCTGGAGCAGATCCACGTCCGTGAATATGGCGTTGTTGATCCTCTGAAGCACATAGTCTGGCGCATCGCCCTCAGTGACAACCTTGTACGTGTCGTTGATCAACCCGTTGCCCAACGGCTTTATCTCCTTGACCTCGCCCTCGATGGCGAAAAGCTCAACTATTTTCTTAAGATCTGTCATAGTTAGTGTCATTTAAAAATATCAATCTCTCAAAGATAGCCATTTCAATCAGGAATTTCAAGCGTTCTCTCAATCATTTGAATATGAAAATTGTTATTTTTGCAGATAACTCTTCATCGCTTGCGATGAAAGCAAGTCCCTCCCCCGAGGGGAGGGATTTAGGGTAGGGGTAACGTGAAAGGCCCTATGGGGTGTGCGAAGCACATCCCCTTCCCCGAGGGAAGGGATTTAGGGAAGGGGTAACGTGAATGAAAGTGACTTCGAGATGACTTTCGAACGAGAGATGTTTTTTGTGGTAATTTTCTACGAGAATTGAGTTGTTATGGAACTTTATGAATATGCCCGTCCGGCGCTGATGGCCGGAAAGAAGATACTTTATGTGCACGGATTCGCCTCCAGCGGCCAGAACGGAAGCGTCAGGACGCTCAGGCTGCTTATGCCTCAGGCGACAGTCCTCGCTCCGGACCTGCCTGTGGAGCCGTTCGAGGCGATGGAACTGCTAAGGAATATGTCGGAGTCCGAAAAACCGGACCTCATCATCGGCACCTCGATGGGTGCGATGTACGCCGAGATGCTCTACGGGGTTGACAGAATCCTTGTGAACCCCGCTTTTCAATTGGCGGACACACTGCTGAAAAACAATGGTTTGGGAAGGCAGGAATATCATAACCCTCGCAGTGACGGAGAGACATCGTTCCTTGTCACGAAAACCCTTCTGGAGCATTTCCGGGAAGTCAGCTCTCATTGTTTCGAGAGGGCGGCCGAGGATCAGGACAAGGTCTTCGGACTTTACGGAATCCACGACACTCTTGTCCACACTTTCGACTTGTTCTGTGAGCATTATCCTCAGGCGATAAGGTTTGACGGCGAGCATTACCTCAATGACAACGCTATCCTACATTCCGTTCTTCCTGTGGTTCAATGGATTGACGACCGACAGCGGAACGTTCAGAAACCTGTTCTTTTCATCTCTCTGAGTGACAGGATCATCAACCATTCGAGCGGATTCGCCAAGGCTGTAGCGACGCTTGCGGCCAACTATGATGTCAATATTGTGGCCGGGGTTCCGTACAACACTCCTGAACTCTGCCAGAAGGTCGTGAACTGGTGCGAAGCCAACCTTGGAGTCCCTGTCTGGAACCGAGTGACGATCACGGAGCACAAGAACCTTCTTCTTGCTGACTATCTGATCGATGCGGAGCCCGAGACCAACGGCGGCAAGGACTTTATGGGCACGATGATCCATTTCGGCTCCGACGCGTTCAAGACCTGGGAGGATGTCCTGACCTTTTTTGAAAGACTGGGAGGACAATGACAACCGGCCGCTGTGGTTCTACAATCTCACCAACCGTGGCACACAAATTATCCAACCCTCGAAACGATTATCCCACAACAAAATAATTATGAATATGAAGTTACAACGCGTCATCATCACCTGTGCCCTAAGCCTCTTTTCAGCAATCGGTACCTTTGCTCAGACAACTGGCCTGTACACCTATGACGGAGGCTATTTCATCAAGAACGGCAACTCTTGGGAGGAATACCGGCCTGATGTGAGCGAGGGTGTCTGGGCAACCTACGAACAGTACAACGAGGAGGCGAATTTCTATAATATTCAGAATTCGCTATGTGTCGTCAGCGTGCCTAAATCGGCAGTCAACAAGTTCTATTACGCCAAGCCAGGGGAGGAATGGCAGCCAATCTACAACACCAAGGAGATTTATGAATATATGTCTGACAGCGCCAGGGACATATATTGCTACCAAGGCGGTTACTTCGTCCGTGACGGTCTGGAGTGGAGGGAGTACCGTCCCGGGGTCAAGCACGGACTGTGGGCAACCTATGAGCAGAAAAGCACCAATGAATATTTCTTCTTCATCGGCAATGAAAGCAATGATGTGGCGATCCCGCGCTCGGACTCCGGAGAGAACATATTCCTTTCTAAGGATCGGAATTGGACTCCGATATATTCAATGACAGGCATTTATGACGGGGCGAAAGGGTATGAATATTCAATGGAGTTCAAATGGTGGCACGCTTATGACGCAGAGATGATGGAGTATGGAGACAGCGTGGCGCGTGCGTCGCGTGTTTGTTTCAACTCTGACGGGTGTGGCGAGGTGAGATATTCACAGAACAGGTACACGTTCCAGGCCAAGGCTTTCAATCTGTACGAGAACACGAGAGTCTTTGATCAGGATCCCTTGATCGGACTCCTGTTCGGGTTCTTGGCTCCGGATGAGGGCTTCGTGTTCTATGGTGATGAGGACGGCTTTTCCGAGCTCCTTACCTATATTGATGATTCTGACGGCGGAGTCTGTGTGCTCCACCGGATTCCAGGGATGGAAAAGGCCCGGCTGTCCGGCTGCCCGAACACGGATGTCGGAGAGAAAATCCATTCTCTTATAGAGGAGAACCTTCCTGAGTCGTCTGAATAATCCACTGGCTGGACAATAGGCGGACGCTTTTGCTAAACAATGTGTATAATTAATGTTATTAATACGTTTTTAAGCTGCAAAGATAACAATTGTAATCAAAAAGTCGCCAAAGTCGGCTGAGAAATCTAACTAAAAAAAACGCAAGGGAACGCTTTCAGACAAGGTTATTGGGTTGTTAAACACATTGTTTAACTCAACTCTAATCACCAGATGAAGAAAGTCTTTTTCTTGCTCGTCTCGTTGCTGTTCGCAGTCAATGCGTTGGCACAGACAACAGTCAAGGGCGTGGTTGTCGATTCTTCCAATCAGCCCCTCATCGGTGCAGGTGTCGTCCAAGTCGGAAACACCACCAATGGCACGGTAAGTGACATTGACGGTTCGTTCTCCTTGAGCGTGCCCGCGACCGCATCTCTCCAAGTTTCCTGTATCGGCTACACGACGAAGGTCGTGAACATTGAGGGCAGGACCCAGCTTACCATCATTCTTGATGAAAACTCAGAACTCCTCAACGATGTCGTGGTCGTCGCTTTCGGCCAGATGAAAAAGGAAGCCTTTACAGGTTCGGCCGGGACGATGAAGTCTGAGGAACTTGCCAAGGTGCAGGTGACCAACGCCGCTTCGGCCCTTGCCGGGCGTGTCGCCGGTCTTCAGATCAACAACTCTTCTTCACAGTTGGGTTCGTCACCAAGCATCACGATCCGTGGTGTCAGCTCCATCTCCTCCGGCACCGAGCCTCTTATCGTTGTCGATGGTATGCCGTTCGACGGAGACCTCAGCCTTATCAACACCAATGACATCGAGACGATGACCGTCCTGAAGGACGCCGCCTCCAACGCCCTCTACGGAGCCCGTGGAGCCAACGGTGTGATTATGATCACGACCAAGCGCGCGACTTCCTCCGACGCGAAGATCACTTTCGACGCCAAGTGGGGAGTGAACCAGAAGGGACTCAGGAACTACAAGACCACCAATGCCCAGGAGTTCTTCGAGACATATTATAATATGCTCTACAACACCTACATCAAGGAAGAGGGCGCTACCGCCGAGTCCGCTCACAGGAAGGCCAACGCCGGTCTTTTCGATTCCGGTATCGGTCCAGGCTATGTGCCGTACACCGTGCCGACCGGGCAGGACTTCATCCTTGCGGGTGGCAGGATGAACCCTGACGCTGTCGAGGGCGCGTTCCACAATTTCAACGGCAAGACCTACTGGATCCAGGCCGATGACTGGGAGAAGGAAGGACTTCAGTCCGGATTCCGTCAGGAGTACAACCTCAGCGCTTCCGGCCGCGTGGACAAGATAAATATCTATGGATCACTCGGCTACCTCGATCAGGAAGGTATTCAGGAAGGATCTTCGCAGACCCGTTTGACCGCCCGCCTGAAGGCTGACTATCAAGCGAAGAAGTGGCTCAAGATCGGAGGAAACTTCAACTACACCAAGTATGAATATTCCCAGACCTCCGAAGGCACGATCGGCACCGGCACCATCTGGAGCATCATCAAGTGCCAGGCACCTATCTATCCGGTCTATATCCGTGACGCCAACGGCAACATTATGACGGACAACACCGGCCGTCAGGTCTATGACTTTGCCAACAGCCAGCTCGGCGACCTCAGCCGCGCGGGCGGTACCGGCGGCAACGCGATCTTCGCCAACAAGTACCGTGTCTCAAAGACCACCGGAAACTCCTTCATCGCAAGCGGTTACGCCGACATCAAGCTTTTCCCGGACCTCACTCTCACAATCAACGGCAACGCCTACGACTACGACCGCAGAGGCCTCTACACGGAAGACCCTTACACTGATAAGTACACGTCAGGCTCCAACAATGGTTACCTGTCGAAGTCGTCTTCCCGCACGTTCTCCTACAACGCCCAGCAGCTCCTCAACTATCATAAGGTGATAAACAACACTCACGACATCAGCGTGATGCTCGGCCACGAGTACTACAATTACCTTTATGAATATCTTGGAGCGTCTGGCTACAACTTTGGTATCGATGGTGCCACCGAGCTTGCCCAGGTGCTGAACAAGAACGGCGACCCGTACTCATATTCAAACGCTTACAACAACGAGGGATATTTCTTCCGTGGAATGTACAGCTATGATAACAAGTACTACGGCTCCCTCTCGTTCCGTCGTGACGCATCCTCTCGCTTCCATAAGGATTACCGCTGGGGTAACTTCTGGTCGGCCGGCGCCGCCTGGATCATATCCAAGGAAAGCTTCTTCGATGTGGATTGGGTTGACGAGCTCAAGCTCAAGGCCTCGATCGGTAGCCAGGGTAACGACAACATCGGCAATTTCCTCTACGCTGACAACTACTCGATTGTGAACAACAACAACTCCGTAGCCTACCAGTGGCTTCAGAAGGGAACCAAGGACATCACCTGGGAGACCAACACGAACATCAACACCGGTATCGAGTTCAGCATTCTTGACAGCCGTGTCAGCGGTAGCCTTGACTATTTCTACCGCAAGACCACGGATATGCTCTTCACCCTCAGCACCCCTCCTTCAGTCGGCTATACAAGCTATTGCCTGAATATGGGTGATATGCGCAACTCGGGTCTTGAGCTTGTCCTCAGCGCCGACATCATCAGGAAGAAGGACATCACCTGGGGCGTGGACTTCAACATCTCACACATCAAGAACAAGGTTCTTTCCCTTCCGGACGATATCAAGACCACTGAGGTCGAAGGCTACAACGGCTACGTGAACGATGACCCTTCCTTTGTGTCCAAGTATAAGTATTTCGTGGCCGAGGGACTTTCCCTCTACACCTGGTACTTGCCTAAGTACGCCGGGGTGGATTCCGAGACCGGAGAGGCTCTCTTCTACAAGGATGTCACCGACGAGGCCACGGGCACTGTCACCAGAGAGACGACCAAGAATGCCAGCGACGCCACTGAATATCTTTGCGGCGATGCTCTGCCTAAGTTCCAGGGCGGTCTTTCGACCTCATTCAGGTACAAGAACTTCGACTTCTCCGTCCAGACCACATTCCAGCTTGGAGGTAAGGGTTACGACTATGTCTATCAGGTTCTTATGCATTCCGGCGGACAGACCGGAACGACCTGGCACAAGGATATGCTGAACGCTTGGACGGAAACCAATCATTCTGATATTCCAGCACTCCGCTATTCCAACACCTACGGTCAGTCTCCTCGCTCTGACAGGTTCCTCACCAGCACGAGCTACCTCAGCCTCCAGAATGTGAACGTTGGCTACACGCTTCCGGCCAAGCTTACCCAGAAGTTCAATGTGGCTTCCGTAAGGGTTTATTTCTCAGGTGAGAACCTGGGTTTCATCTCGGCCAGAAGAGGCTTTGACCCTCGTTACGCGATCGGTGGCTACACCAATTCCGAGCTTTATTCACCAATCCGCACATTGTCAGGCGGTATCACCTTAACTTTCTAATAACAAAGACAATATGAAAATCAATATAGCGTTAGCTTCGGCAGCGGCGGCATTGGTTTGCCTCACATCCTGTATGCAGGAGGTATTGCCTACCGAGTCCGTGATCTCTGACCAGATCGGTCAGTCCGCTTCCGCCCTTGATGGTATGGTCAATTCCATCTACACCAATATGGTGGGCTACAAGAACGAGGACGGAGGCATTGAGACCATCTCATACGGCAGTATGCGTGTGCAGCTTGAGCACTCCACCACAATGATGGTCTGTCCGGGCTACAATGGATTCAACACTATGGGTGCGTGGACGCAGGGAGCGGTTTCCGCCAGCGGTTCCAACCGTGGTATCTATCCTACGTACCTCTATTACGGCTACATCAAGACCGTCAATGACGTGATCGGAATGATCGATCTTGACAACGCCACGGACGAGATGCTCGTCGATCTCGGAATATGCTATGCCTACAGGGCTTTGTACTATATGGATCTGGTGCAGATTATGGAGTACAAGAAACCTCTTGACTCCCGCTACACGTATGTGGATCCAAAGAGTGACCTCAGCAACCTTGGCGTTCCGATCGTGACCGACAAGACCACGACGCAGGAGGCTTCCAACAATCCTCGCGCGACTGTGGACGAGGTGTATGACCTGATCCTCTCAGACCTTGCCGAGGCCGAGAAATATCTTGCCGGTTACACCCGCAAGGACAAGGTTGAGCCTAACCTCGCTGTTGTCTATGGCCTTTTCGCCCGCGCCTACACCAACCTTGCGTCCCGCACCGAGCGCGCCGCCAAGTACACCTCGAAGGCCGAGTACTGGAAGCTTGCCGGTGAATATGCCGACAAGGCTATCGCCCAGTCTGGCTGCACACCTCTCACCGAGGCTCAGTGGACTGATCCTAAGACCGGTTTCAACAACCGTAACTCACAGAATTCCTGGATGCTCGCCACCCACATCGATCCGAACAACACGACTGCCGCCACTGACGGGTCCTTCGTCTATGCTATGATTATGGGCACGGAGACCACATTCTCAGTCTATGGATGGCGTGTCGGACGAGCCCTTGACCGCGCCGCCTACGACAGGCTTTCCGACAACGACTGGCGCAAGAAGTCCTGGCTTGGCCCTGAGTTCTTCTACGAGTCCAAGAACCAGAAAGCAGGTGAGGCCTATCTGATCGAGAAAGATGCCAATGGCAACCTGATCAACAACAAGTGGGCTACCGCCGGCAACAACAAGAGCACCGAGCAGGCCGACTGGAGTAACGACCCGGGCAAGTATCAGTTCAGCAACTCCGCTTCCTGGGTACGCTCACGCATCAACACGAGCTATGGATTCAAGGCTTGGCCTTGGCTCTACGTGAACCTCAAGTTCCGCCCTAACGAGGGCAACTACAACACCTACGAGGTCGGCGGAGCGACGGACTTCCCGATTATGCGTGTGGAGGAGATGTACTTCCTGAAGGCCGAGGCCGAGCTAAACACCACCGGTGTGGCCGCCGCCAAGGCTACTCTTGAAGGCCTCATCAAGACCCGTAACAGTTCATACACCTGTGCCGCCACCACCAAGAAGGATGTCTATGAGGAACTTATGTTCCAAAAGGGCATCGAGTTCTGGGGTGAAGGCATCAACTACTTCGACAACAAGCGCCTTGAGACCGGATGTCATCGCTGGTATCCAGGGGCAAGTGTCGAGAGAGCCGCTCATGCCATTGACATGAACAGGATCCATCCGGGTTGGACTCCAGGCTTCAACAACGCCGAACTCAACGGCAACAGGGCCGTCTATGATTTCAACAATCCTTACACGGCTTACAGTGTGTACACGACCGCACTCCGCACCAACGATGAGATTGCAAGCCACTATGGCGAGGCAATCGAGGTTGAGGGGCACAAGTTCTTCGACACTGAAAAGTTTGAATAATGTAAATGTTTCCGTCACAGAAACACACAAATAAAGCTTACAATGAAATCGGTAAAAACAATATTCGCATCCCTCGCCGCCCTCGCCGTCCTTTTCTCGGCGGTGTCCTGCAAGGATGATGACGGCACGTCCGGCTCAAGCACCGAGTGCTATTTCTTTCAGGAGTCTTTCTCCTTCAATGTGACCTCCAACCCTGAGATCGAGATTCCGGTTGTCCGTCTCGGCACATCCGGCGATGTCAGCGTGAATGTCTCAGCCACGGGATCCTCCGTGTTCACTGTGCCTTCTCAGGTGACCATCAAGGATGGCGAGAGGGTCGGAAACCTTGTCGTGACCTACGACAAGTCTCAGCTCGCTTTCAACGAGACTTACGAGTTGAACCTGTCAATTTCTGACTACACCTCCCTTTTCGGCTACGGCAAGGCCGTCGCGACAATCGAATACCCGACCTCTTACTATGAATATGGTAAAGGCACCATCGAGGAAGGCTGGTGGGGAGAGCAGGAGGACAAGGTTATGTACGCCCGCGACTATGCCAAGAATGTTCTCCAGTGCTACCTTCCTGACTGCTGGGGACACGACAGCGGTGCCGGTTACGATGTGCAGGACTACATCTTCTACTGGAACACCGAGACCAACAAGGTCTATGTGCCTCTTCAGTATATGGGTACGACAGGCAGCGACAAGATCCAGTGGAACATCGCCGACCGTGGAGTGCTTGCCTGTATGTTCGGTGGCCCGAACCACAAGGAGGGCAGCGCTGCTTGGATGAGCTATGTCGATGACTGGTACAAGAACGCCGGCCTGACGCAGCCTTACTACGATCCGGCCAAGAAGGCGTTCTATCTTTCCGACACGGCCGCTGTTGACCCTGCCACAGGAAATGTTGTCTATGGCACAGCCGGAACGTTCGACGTGTTCAAAATCTCTGAATAGGCTTGTATCGAATGATATTATCGACCGGCCGGGCTTCAATGTCCGGCCGGTTTTTCGATTATATTCCTGAATATTTCTTTTGTTACTGCCATGTTTTGGCAATGTGGCATAATATCTTTGCACCGTTGAAAAAGATGCAAGGATTATGAGACACAAGACTTTGATTCAATCGATGAACTCAGTGATCACCGCCCTTAAGGTCGAGGACAGGGACGGCAACGAGACATTGTCTTTGACGGCGGACAGGATCAATTCGGCCTCTTCGGACATTCGCAGCCTTATGAGGAGGCTTGGCTTGACGACGGACCAGGTGATCCTGTTCTCGGCGATAATGGAAAAGTCTTCCACTTTCAGGCTGGAACAGAGTGATCTGGCTGAGTTTATGGGACTTAGCTATCTGGAGTTCCTTCAGTACACCGAAGACCTTAAGGTCCTGGCGGACAAGTGGCTCATAAGGATAAGGGCCGACCGCAACAACATCCGTGTGCCGGATGATGTGATCAAGACCATCACAAATGATTCTGTCTATGTCAGGCCGGGGACGGAATGGTACACGACACTTGGTGTCCTCAAGCGTTTTAAGAAACTTGTCAAGCTAAGGGAGGACAACGAGATCGAGTACAACGCGATGGCCACGGAGATGGACAACCTGATCCAGGACAATCCGGACACATCCATCGGTTCCGCTATGAGGAAATACGGTGTCTTCGGTGAGGACAAGAAGCTTCCCCGCGATGAGCGTGTCGCGTTCTATCTGCTGTGCTACAGGTATTTCAGTGAGGATGACGATATGGTGGGCTGGCACGACTTCGAGGATTGCTTCGGGGAGGACAACGAGGACGGCCTGGATATGCTCAAGGCTGACTACAGCCGTGAGTCACTTTGCCTTCAGACGCAGGGACTGATTGAATATTCGGCCAGGGACGGAGTTAAGTCGAAGGATTTCTTCAAGATCAAGGATTCGATCAAGGAGGAGATATTCAGAGAGGTCGGAGGTGTGAGAAAGCCGCAGGCGACTGTGGCGGGCACGATTGACTACAAGACCATCAAGGAGAAAAAACTATTCTACGGGGAAGAGGAGGGCCGCAAGGTGGGCACTTTGCGTGGCATTCTGGCCGAAGAACGGTACGCTCAGGTCAAGAAGGCTTTGAGCGACAAGGGGATGCGCACAGGATTCACCTGCCTGTTCTACGGCTCTCCGGGAACCGGAAAAACTGAGACCGTTTACCAGCTTGCGAGGGAGACCGGAAGGATGATCGTGTCCGTGGATGTCTCCCGGATCAAGGATTGTTTCGTCGGGGAGAGCGAAAAGAACATCAAGGGCCTTTTTGACAGTTACCGTAGCCTTGTGTCCGCTTCGGATGTGGCTCCGATTCTGCTGTTCAACGAGGCGGACGCCATCTTCGGAGTCCGGAAGGAAGGGGCTACGAGCGCGGTGGACAAGATGGAGAACAGCATCCAGAACATCATTCTTCAGGAAATGGAGAATCTGGACGGGATCCTTATCGCGACGACCAACCTGACGGACAATCTGGACAAGGCATTCGAGAGGCGGTTCCTTTACAAGATAAGGTTCGGAAGGCCTTCGGTCGAGGCAAGAGCCAAGATCTGGGCCTCTATGATTCCGGAGCTGTCGGCCGAGGAGGCCCTTTCGCTGTCGGAGAACTACGATCTCTCCGGCGGACAGATCGAGAACATCTGCCGGAAAAGGACTGTCCAGTCGATCCTGAACGGAGTTGACCCGACATTCGAGGAGGTCAAGGCGTTCTGCGATGATGAGAACATCTCATCCGCGAAAGTTACCAGAAAGATCGGGTTTTAATCAGCCGGGAAGACTACACCTGCCTGGCGGCGGATCTCGTCGAGGATCTCGGCGGTGACGAGCGATGTCTCCAGGCTGTTGACGGACGATTCAAGGTGGTCTGATTCAAGCACATCGATGAATTCCTTGAACTCGCAGAGGTACTCATCCGCGTCAACCGGGACGGAGATGTCCTCAGCCTGCGGTCCAGAGGCTCTTCCGGATGTCGGAGCGCCGCGTCTTGTCATCTCGGCGTGGCGGCAGATGTGTACCTGGTCCAGCGACAATATTCCTCCGTCGCCGGAAATCTCCGTGCAAAGCCGCGAGTCCGCTATCTTTGAATATATCACCGAGGCGCTCATCCCCTCATATTCAAAAACCACACTGCCTTGCAGGTCCACTCGTTTCCGTTTGAATCCCATCGGCACCTCGCAGGTCGTGACATTGGCCTTGATGCCTTTAGGACGGCCGAAAAGCGAGACCATCGGGTAGATCGGGTATATTCCTATGTCCATCAACGCCCCGCCCGAGCGGGCCGGATTGAGCGAGCTTGGCACCGCCGAACTGTCCTCGCCGGCGATAATCCTCTTGACCAGGTCATATTTTGATGAATATTGGCAGAACGCCGCGAAGAAATGACGGACATTCCCCAGTTCGTTGAGCCTTAGTCTGGCGTTCCTGAAATTCGGAGTCAGCGTGGAGATCATCGCTTCCATCAGCATCACACCGTTCTCCCTTGCTGCTTTGACCATCTCGCTCACTTCGCAGGCGTTGGAGGCCATCGGCTTCTCGCACAGCACGTGCTTGTGGTGCCTCAGGCACTTGATGGCGATGTCGTGGTGCGTGTCATTGGGAGTCCCGATGTAGATCGCGTCGATCTCTGGGTCGGATGCCATCTCGTCTATGTCTGTGTACACTTTCCCGATGCCGTGCGCATCGGCGAACCTCTTGCCGCTTTCCAGCGAGCGGGAGCACACCGCCGCCGCCTCGAACCGTGGATCCAGCACGGCTCCTTTGAGAACCCAGTCGCTGATGCGGCCGGTCCCGACTATTCCAAACCTTGTCTTTTTCATTTAAGAGCTCCTCTAAGTTCAAGATAATCAATCGCCGCGGTCTTTGCTGACGCTTTCCCTGCCGCATCTATGGTCAGAACATCGTAGCCGAGTCTCGGTACAAGCCCGGCGGTCTTGTCGCTGAGCTCCGGCTCGATGAGAATCAGTCCGCTGACCGCCTTTTTCAGTTTGTAGGCCGCCTTGACCACCGCTTCGGAGGCGAAGGAGTCACCGACCAGATAGATTCTGTCCGAGTCAGCGAATCTCTCCTTACTGATCTTCTTCACCATCAACTCCACGTCCTTGTCCTTCTCGTGGAAGGCGGTCGTGTAGCCGATCAGCCCCTCCGGAACCAACGCCTTCACAAACCCTTCAGGGTAAGCTGTTTTCAGCGGCTCGTGGAAGAATATCACAACCGGCCTCGGCCCCAGCGAGTCGGGGAAAAATCCTTTCTCGTCAGCGGGTTTGAAGACCTTGCCGAAAATCTTGTCATTGCCGTGGTAGAAACTCAGTTCCTCCACGATTATCCTGCTCCCGTTATCAGCCTTCACCCTTTCCCTCGGGCTGGCGTTCTTGAATATGTTCAGCCCTATCACGCCAAGCAAGGCGACCAGCAGGGCACTTATCAGCGACACGATGACTTTTTTCATTTCAAGTGAATATTAGATGTTTTACTCTATCGCAAAAATAACTATTTTTGTACGAATATGCCAAAGTTGAACCCCATATCCCGCTTGTCGGAAAGGAATCAGCTCCTTGTGCTCAGCCTCGTCGTCGGAATCGTGGTCGGGCTTGCCGCCGTGCTGCTCAAAACCTTGATCTCGTTGATCCAGGAAGGCTTGCGTGACGCTTTCGGAGGAGTGCTGGACGGGGCGTTGTACTATCTTGCCCTGCCGGGGATCGGAATGCTGCTGGCGATGCTGTTCTGCAAGTTTGTGATCAAGGACAGGATCGGCCACGGTGTGACGAAGGCCCTTCAGGCGGTCTCAAGACACGAGTCCAGGATCAAGCCGCACAATATGTGGTCTTCCATCGCCGCGAGCTCGGTCACCATCGGATTCGGCGGATCTGTCGGAGCAGAGGCCCCGATTGTCTATACCGGAGCCGCCATCGGATCCAACTTCGCCCGCTATATGGGATTGTCCTACAGGAGTATGACTGTGCTGCTGGGCTGCGGAGCCGCCGCCGCTGTCGCTGGAATATTCAAGGCTCCTTTGGCCGGAGTCCTCTTCGTGCTGGAGATTCTGCTTTTCAACATCTCTATGACCTCAATGATGCCACTGCTGCTGTCAACCGTCTCTGCCACAGTAGTTTCCTATACTCTTCTTGGTTCTTCGACCCCGTTTGAATGCACCCTGACCCCGTTCGTGCTCAAGAATATTCCTTATTACATCATCCTTGGACTTTTCTGCGGGGCTTGCTCCATCTATTTCATCCGCACGACATTGAAGCTGGAGGACCGGATCGGCAAGATGGAGAATGTCTATCTGAAATGGATTATGTGCGCGGTCGGGCTGGGAATCCTGATATTCCTTTTCCCTCCGCTTTATGGCGAGGGCTATGAGTCTCTGGGAGTGTTGCTTAACGGGAAGGAACTCTCGCTTGACGGGCAGACTCCGCTGGCGTTTCTGGCCCACAGCCAGTGGTCAGTGCCGGTCTTTTTTATGCTGATTCTTTTGTTGAAGGTGTTCTCGATGACCTTGACGAACGCCGGCGGGGGAGTGGGCGGAACTTTCGGCCCGACCCTGTTTGTCGGCGCGATCGCGGGATTCGTTGTGGCGAGAACACTCAATATGCTTTTTG
>ERZ1026868.988-NODE-988-length-15677-cov-4.507617_pt1 | contig 15677 bp, 11 predicted proteins | sample MGYA00380164_ERZ1026868 | MGnify/ENA primary metagenome ERZ1026868 (study PRJEB33269, sample SAMEA4719800) | human gut metagenome | biome: human-associated habitat; feature: organic feature; material: feces | place: Cameroon | collected 2013-10 ... | reverse complement strand
CCCGCCCCGCCGCTACAACGCATCCGCTATGGCATCACGAACCGGCCTTGCGACCTCACCGCCCGTGTGCGCGGTTCGCGGCTTGAAGTGGAATGTTGAGAAATCTCTCAAAAAAGGAGATTTGGCATCCCTATGGGATTTATGTTTGTGATGCCGAGGGCATACGCCACAACACTCGCTCCGACCGCACCGCGTCCGGGACCTATTCGTCCCCCCGCTTTTCTGGCGGCATCTACCATCTCCGCAGCCATGACGAAGTAATCGACCCAGCCAAAACGTTCAATCGTGGCAATCTCGTAGTCGATATTCGTCTGCGGGACAAGAAGTTTTCCATCTGCACCGCCCCATCTTTTCGCAACACCGGCAGCAACGAGGCTGCGCAATTTCTCAATGGGAAGTTCCATCTTTTACTTGCCTTTCTTTTCGCTTCCCGCGCCCCAAAGCCCGTAAAACCATCCGCGCAAATTCGAGCATTTCATGTCCTTATGCCAATGGAAATCTCTTGCTTCCTTTGTGATGCCAGCCTCATATTGCGCCCGAACGACGTCTGCCCAGGAAACGCCGAGGGATGTTGTTTCATGCGGATCACAACCGAAATCGATAAGCGTTTTCTCAAGTTTCTGATAGGCCTTGCTTGCGCGATGCGCCGTTTGCGCGCGAAAGAACGTCTGCCACAGGAGATTGTTCCCGAATGGATCCCTGATCTTCCGTATGCATCCCGGACTCATTGATTCAAGAAGATGCATGAAAGCGTATCCGTCACCATCAATCTGCCAAGGCGTCGTGTGGCCCTCAATGTGTATCTCCCCGTCCGAACACATCCTTGAAATCATCTCATTCACCGACAAAACACGCTGACACTCGTCAAAAGTCTCGTACAGGAATTTCAGGATATTCCATCTGTGACCCAAAGCCAGACCAAGAAGCAACGACCGTCTGATCCGGTGCCCAGAAAGCGACATGGCAAGCGCAAATCGCGCACCATCGTCACGGTTGATCTCCGCCTCCTCTTCGGCAGTTATAAACCGTTCTTCCCATGTGTAGCGGATGCTGTAAGCCGCAGGATTGGCATCCTCTCCCGCCGAAACGGCCACATCTCTCCAGCCTTGGAGTCGTCGGTGGCAGTATTCGACACGGGCAAGGAGTGCCGGAAACAGAACATTGATCCGAGAACTGTCCTCGTCCAGAATCTGCATAAGCGCCTCGCTCCGTCCGGGGGCGTTCATCGCCGGCAAATACATCATCCATGCAACAAGCTGCGCTTTCGTGGCACGCGAAATACGCTTGTCGCGCAAGGCATCTGCGCAGAAACGCCATCTGACATCATCTGGACACGCCCAAAACAGTCGTGCCGGAAATTCATCCTGCCTCGACTGCCCAGAAAGAAACCAGTCAACGCTCTTGAAAATCCTTCCTGCTGCCGTGGCCATTGCGCTATTGCGCCTGTTCAAAGCATGGACGGCCATCGTTCTTTCGCTTTCACCCACAAGCCGGCGGTGAATTTCACGCTGCCTGTCGGCATCGACGAAAGCTTCCGCCCGTTTGAGACGCAACGCTTCCTGCGCAATATGTGCTTCTGCGTATGACATGGAATTCTACTTTCGCTTGCTTTTCCTCATCAGAGACTTCGGCCAGAAACGTGCAAACGAGTCGAACCGTTCAGTCGGGCGCGGGAACTTTTCGTCGCGGTCGAAATTCCTGTCGGCCTCCTTTGTCGTCTTGTTGCGTACATTCCATGCGAAATTCATGTGGTGATAGGCGTGAGCAAGCGACACTTCAAGACCGGCCTCGTTGAGATCCCCCCATGCGTCGACTTGCAGATCGCCCGCCTTGTCCAGTCGTCCAAGCATGAACTGGATGCGGTTCAGTAGCGAGTCAAGCTCCCCTGCCGCCTCACGTATGTGGAACTCCAGAAGCTCATAGTTCAACTTGCTCTTCATCGCAGACTCCCAATGCGCCTGTGCTTTCAGGTTTTACCGGCAACGCTGCCATTTTTACGAATGCCGCCATCTCTTCGGGCGTGGCACATGGTCCCGGCGGAACCAACAGTCCTTCAGCAACGCACCGCTCGACCTCCTGCGCCGCATCCAACTCAGGGAAAGATGATGGTTCGACACCTTCATCCTCGGCTTCTGCCAACCATCCCTCGGCGGCAATGACCAGAACATCCCTTAGTTTTAGCCTCAATGTAGGGGCGTTCCATATCACGCAAAGGACATCTTCCAATTTCCCGTCAATCTCAAGCCGATTTCGATACGGAGGCTGTGCCGTCTCCTGCAGCCAGCGCAACGAATCTACCGGGATTTCCGCACGAAGTTTCGCCACGAGGGATTCATGCGTCAGAAACACATGCGCGGTGGCGAAAAACGCAGGATTGATACAGTATGACTCCCTCTTTTTCAAGAGGTTTGTCCAGTAGACTACTGCCTTGTATCGGAGATAGTTTTTCATGTCGATCAGAACCCAATGCGCCGCCCGCAGCCTTTCTTGAGCGAACATTCCTTTTCAAGCTCGTTGAGGCGGGTCTCGTTCGACACCGATCCGCCAAGGTAGTAGAGCGACTGCCTGACCGTGCGGAAGTCGCCGGGCGCGAGGTTGGGAATGGCGGCAAGCCGCCTCGCCTCGGCATCCCCAAGGCGCGTCTTGAAAATCCGCTCGAAGAACGCCCGCTTGCCGTCAGCCTCAAGGTAGTCGAACTGGAGCTTGAACGTGAATCGCCGCATGATCGCCGCGTCGAGGTTGTCCATGAAGTTGGTCGCCCCGACCATCACGCCCTTGAAGTTCTCCATGCGATTGAGAAGCTCGTTGACCTGCGTGACCTCCCAGCTGCGTTGCGCCCCGGAACGATCCTGCACGATGCCGTCGATCTCGTCAAGGAACAGAATCGCGTTGTCCGCCTCTGCTTCGTCGAACGCCCGCTTGATGTTCTTTTCCGTCTCGCCCACCCAGCATGACAGCAAGTCACCCCCCATCTTGACGACCACGCGGCTATTCAGGGTCTTCCCAAGATGCTTCACGAACTCGGTCTTGCCGGTTCCGGGAGGCCCCCAAAGGAGAATGTTCATGCGCGGGCGGTCAGGATCGTTCCCGTCCTCCTTGCTGTTCCTGAAATTCCGCACAGCCTCCACAATCCTGTCGAGCGCGATATCCCCTTTGATGTTCAGTCCGTCCAGGGAGTAGTCCTTCGTCGGCATGAGCGCGTCGTCCTTCGTCTTCGCCTCCATGAGTTCGCAATGGGGTTTCATGAGGGACTCGACGAGCGCAGCGACCTTGTCCTTGCGCGGGCGCATCCGCTTGACGTTCTCCAGAACCATCGCGATGCCGCCTGCGCTGGTCTGGTACTTCTGAGCGAACTGTTCGGCGAGCTCTGTGGGGACGAGCCGTTCAAGCCGGAACTTCTTCACGCTGTTGCGCCAAATGGCTGAACGCTGACGCGTGCCGAGCTTGTCGAAACGGATCGAGTAGTCGAAACGACGCCGGACGGAATCGTCCAATGCTCTCGCCGGGGCATTCGATATCCATATCGTCGGCAGCTTCGTCTCGTCGAGAATAGAGTTGATCACGCCTTTTTCGGAACTCGACGAACCCATGCCGCCGAACAACGCCGCAAAGAAGTCCATGCTCGTGCGGAGAAGCTGGTCGGACTCATCGACCATTATCATGCTCCGCTCGCGTGGCACCTGATCGTTGCAGATCCGAATCCCAGCCATCCGGCATTGAGGAGAATTGTGTTCACCATTGCGGTCGCCTTGGCGTATTTCAAATAGATCAAGGCAGAGTTCCTTTGCGAGCGTCTTCGCAAAGCTCGTCTTGCCAGTTCCCGGCTCGCCGTAGAAGAGGATGTTTACGCCGCGCTTGCCCGACTTAGCGGACGATATCATGCTCCGCAGTATTCCGCCATGCTCCTCTGCGAGCTTTCCGTAGTAGTCCCACGGCAGGGCGTCATCAGTCGGTGTCTTCTTGTAGAACTGCCCCTCCAGCATTTCCCCGTCGCCATTTTCGAGATAGTTTCTGAACGGGCCTCTGCACAAGTCTCCGTCGGAATCCAGAACTTCAAACTTGCGCAAAATCCCGTCCGCCGACATTGCTTTCGTAACTGCGCTCACGGGTCGATCCGTCGCCATCGCGTAGAACAGCTCGACATCATGACGACTGCGGCGACACCCGCCTGATGGATAGTCATCAAAACACGACATCGCACGAACCAAGGAATAGATTAGGACGTCGCGCTCCGTGTCATCAAGCTTTAACACACGGCACATTTCGTCAACGCGAGCCTCCAGGATATCCTTGCGACGGCACTTCTGCGTCTTGCGGCGTAGCATCCGCCTACTCCATTCCTCAAGCATCTTCACGCAGTTGCTCCTTAACGGCTTCTCATTCCAGATTGCACAAATCGCCTCATCAATGCTCTGGCTAATCGAAAAGTCGGATATCTGTCCCTTGTCGTTTTCGGCAGACTTCACGCGGCACACTTCTATCGCCCTCGTCTTTGCAACTCTCTCCAAGTCGAAGTGCCGCTTCAGAAGTGTCTTCATCTCGTCCCTGTTGCTGTTGTTACCGTTAGCGAATATGTCAAAGAAGTCGCAGTCCTCGACATCGTGATTCCAATTCCGCATGAAATTCCCGAATAGCCGCAGTTCCTGCGAGAAGAGCCATCCATCACTTACATTGTTCTTGAATCCACTCATATTCAGTCCTCCTTGAAGTAGGTTACACCATGTTACCGTACTTAGCGATCAGTCGCTTTATCGCCGCAAGCTCTGCATCCTTCACCCCTCCTCCAGCGCGGATGCTTTGTACCAACGGTTCCAGTACAGGCGCATCGTACTTGTTGATTGCGCCGCCCTCATGCAACCTCAAAAGCGTCATCAGGACAGGATCGTCATATACACGCGAAGAAAAGTCGAACTCTGCCTGCCTCATGTCGGCTGGCAAAGCGGTACCATCACCTGTTTTCAGCCGACGAAGGTAATACTGCATAGCCTCTTCATACCAGCAGTATCCGACCTGCAACTCATCACGCTGTGCTTCCATTTCTGCATGAAACCTTATGACCGCCTCGTCGATGATCAAATCATCTGGCACAAGTCGTCGATCGATTTTGAGGCCATCCAGCGTACGGCATCTTGATAAAGCCGTGTAGAGCTGTCCGTGATCAAAGCATCCACGCCCCAGCCGCAGGGAAACACAATCCAAGCTCAATCCCTGCGACTTATGAATCGTAATTGCATAGGCGAGCCGCAGCGGAATCTGCTCAAAGGTGCCGACAACAGACTGCCACATCACAAGCGCATTCGTCTTGGGACTGATTTCCTGTACATAAGCATATTTCTCCCATGTATGCGGAACAATCTTAACATTCTTGCCATTGTCGAGACGAACACAAACCTCCGGATCGTCTTCCGAACCGAACCCTGTAATCGTCCCCATGTCGCCGTTAACGCATTCGAGCACCCCCTCGTTGCGCTGATCGCACAGAACCATAACACGTGCACCGACAATCAACTCCATGTTGCCTTCGGCAGGAAACTCCGCCTCAAGAAACCTGCCAGACACTTGTGCCGAGAAAAAGCGCGTCTCCCCTTTAACCGACAACCGAGCAGCGTCGTTGATGGCCCTTGCCTCACGGTTTGTCGTGCAAAGGCAGACAGGCGGAGTGTGAAATGTCTTTTCACCGATGCAGTGGTTGTTCAGCACCTTGGCCGCCGCCTCGAATTTGCCGTGTCGTAGGTCGTTTAGAACCTTCTTGAATAGCGTATCGCCACTTTGCCGGTGAACTGTCTTCAGAAAGACAGTCCTAAACATTGCGGCCACCCAGAGATCTGTCTCAAACGCAAACGCGCCGCCGAATCGTTCGTTTATGAATTTGCGTTCGTCATTTCCGCCGACAACGGGAGGAAGCTGCATGAAATCCCCGACAAGAACAATTTGTTTGCCCCCAAACGGCATCTCCCGGCTCTGACCATACGCAATTTCACGTAGCCTTGCGTCCATCGCGCAAAAGAGGTCGCTTCTCACCATCGACACCTCATCTACAATTACCGTCTTAGCCATTCGTAGGACGCGGCAGCGGTTGCCATCCGTAAGTGGTTCGAGCGCCAGTGGGTTCAGAAGCCCTGGCTTTAGCATCATCTGGCTGTGAATTGTCGTTCCTCCTGCGTTCAGCGCTGCGATTCCGGTCGGTGCGAGTACCACGCATTCTCTATCGCAGCGCCTAAGAAATTCACGCACGAGCGTAGACTTTCCTGTCCCGGCCTCACCAGTCAGGAACATATTTGCCCCCGACATCATCACCCCCAAAGCGTCGCCTCCTGCTCGCCGTTCAGCACAATCTTTTCGTCTTCATTCATCATAGCGTCTCCCAATATAGCAAACTCCATGCCAATGAAATCTTACGCGGCGGAAGCGCGCTTTCACGCACTTCCGCCGCTCAAAACTTTACCATCTGCTCAAATTATCTACAGCCGCACCCCACTGCCCTTGTGATAGTGCAAGATTCTTAACAACTTATCTCAAACCATCCCAAAGCATCGGCAGAATCATCGGTCTTGTGCAAGAGCCGCTCAGCATATTTTATGAAGCCGGATTTGATCTCGCCAAAATCGTGTATTTCAGAGATGCGTTTTTCATGACTGTGGTTCGGAACCCACCAATCACTTGTCGAATCAAGCAGCGTCTCATCTGGATGGCGACGAACCCCGTATTCAACGACTTCTCCCTGAAACACCATGCAGAGCAAAGCCCTTGTCCGCTTATCGGAATCCCTGCGGCAATACCATCCCTCAATGCCGCATGCAATCCAAGGGCGCGACCAATCCCATGCATTCACGACATTCAACTGTCGCCCATCCGATGCAACATATACCTTGCGAATGGCATCCGCTTTACTCGAGACAAGGCTCTGCAAGGTTGCGGCAAACTCTTCAACCGTTTCCCTTCTCTGATTAGACTCGCAAACCGAAAGAAGACCTCCGATATCAAGCGTGTTCCACCATTCTTCGTACAATGCAGCCATTCGGCGCGACGTTGCCCTGGCGAAATCGAACGCCTCCTTGGCATCGTTTTCCAAGAACATACACTTGTTCACATAGTTAGGTATCCGACCTTCAACTGCGAAGTCCACAAATAATGGCTTTGCGCAATCGACATAGAGCGCGACTTGTCCAGGCGGAACATCGTGCTTGGAACGATTCGCACCAAATGGAATCGGTGCGATGTTCCCGATAGAGTTCAAAAACTCATGTACGAGTTCATGATGTTTGCCATGATATGTCCCCTTCAACCATGCCTGCGGAACAATGTGGTCATAGTCCCATGGACGTGAGTCCTCATTCCAAACAGCTGCCGCGGGATCGTAGTCGCCAAACGCGGACTCCATATACCTACGACAAGCATAGAGGACGACACCACGGCCGCCGTTGTCATGCCAATACCAGATCTTGTTCGCAGCATCCGACTGCGGCAGGTCGGACCACGCCTCGCGAACGGCATTCATGTCGCCGCTCGCCGTTGCATTTTCAATTTTCTGGAAATATTCAAGCGTCGGCGGCGGAACCAATGCGCTATTTTCAATCTGAATGCCCATCCATTCGCCAAACAACCTCTTAACCGTGGTTCCGCTCGATACGGAAGCGGCAATTTCATCCGCAGCTCTTGCCAATTTCGCAAAATCAAGCGCAGAATCATTCCCGAACCATGCAAGTGTCGTGCAGAGGGCAGTAATGGCCTTTGCAAAATCTGCACTCGCGACAACCCGCAGCTCACGGATCTTCAACGCGATAATCAACAGAAATCTGTACAGATTAGGTTGCTGTCGTGAAATCTGCGTGCGGAGATATTTCGGCATCCCAAACTCTACATTGCCAGTCTTGTACAAAATCCATCTGTCTATGGACTCAATATCTTGACGCAACCCTGCGACAATGTACTCTGCGAATGCAGGTTTATTTCGCAAGTCCATTATGTCCTTGCGCGTGAGATTGCGTTTCCAACCCTGTGCCATTTCGGTCGAGAGAAACGCAAGCATGGCAAGATGGGCGAGACGAGATGGATGCATCCTGTCCTTGGCGCATTCATCAATCACATGCAGCTTTGGCAGGATCGACTTTAGGATCGAATAGTCCAGATCCTCCCTGTCTGGCATTGTTCCTCCGCGATTAAGTCTGCTGAAATACAGCGCGATTTCAGAAGTGTCGTCATCGCTCTCGCCGTTTTCGCGATCTGCAGCAATCGAATCTGGAGCAACCATCGCCATAATACATACGTCATCCGTCTCAGCCAACCGATTACAAATCCCTCGGATTTCGTCGGCAAGAGCGCTAGTCTTAACCGAGTTATCTCCTATCGCAATCTCACTCAGGACCCTTTTGATGTGTGCAATCCATCGGGCATCGCCCCCAGCTGAAATTATGCCGTCAACAGACTGATTGTCCGGTGAAAGGTTGCGCAGAATCGACACGGGCACAGGGAGCCGTGCACACACCGGCCAAAGCTGCGAAGTTGCCGGCTTTGAAGCCATGCTCTCATGCCCGATCTCATCAAGTGCTGCTCTATACTGTGCAACCGAAACCCTGCCGGCACGGTTCTCGCCGTTTGAATCATCTATGCTGTACCCCCACGGACGCGCTGGAGTTGTCACATAAAAGAAGAATTTCCTGCTCGAGCGTTTCTTCACACTCTCATCAGGAAGAACATCAATCCAGAGAATCGAACCACTTTCGTCGGCCCCTGACGTGAACTGCTTGTATCCAAGAGCGATTGCGTTAGCCCGCTGCTGTCCGTCAAGAAGGAAATACCCATCGTCACAGGAGGCTTCAACTGACTTCGCATATTTCTCGTTGCCGCGTTTTGGCAAGAGCGAAAACGCACCAATGGGGATGCCGCGCATGATGGAATCCCACAGAACTTCTATCTGCGCAGCATTCCAAACGAGACCTCTCTGAAACGCAGGTATCTCCACAAGTTGATCGTCTTGGGCACTGTTCGCCCACTGCGCGATCTCCTTAAGTGTAAACGACATCGAATTTGACATGTTTTACCCCTTTCTTTGCCGTGCTTGCCTGTGCTTGCCGCCGCGAGTTCCGTTCTTTCTGCCGTGATGCAGCTCCATCGTGAGAATGACTTTACCTTCAACCGAACTTGCCAGCCAAGGAAATACTTTTGCTCTCGGCTGGCATTCCCTGCCGCACACTACCGCGCAGGGCTGTGCTTGCCGCCTCGTTCTGGATTCTTTGAACAGGAACACGACACTAAAATCCTCCTTTACTTGTTGTTGTTTACTGAAACGCGATAGGGCAGAAGCGTGGCGAACGCCGCCGCGACTTTTTCCAGACTATCACGAAGCTTTTCAGAGAACTCGCCTGAAACGAGTTCGTCATGGTCTTTAAATGGAACGGTGACGTTCCACCAGATGTCTTCCGGGTTGTGACCGCAGTTAACTTGAACTCCGAATGGTGCCCATGCGCTGACAATAGAAGATTTAGCTGCTCCTAGATTTGTCTGAATTGATGCCTCATTAAAATCGATTCGAAACTTCTCCTTTGGAGTGTTGCCCCAGAATTCTCCCCATATCTTCAGCTGGAACGATTCCCCATCGTGGAAAATGTGAAAATGGATCACACAGAGATAGTTTTGATTCTCTGACACACCTGCCAGACCAGAGTTCCACATATAGCAGTACAAATTGCTTTGCACGCGAGCTTGGTCCGATGTAAGGCTTGCACAATCAGAAAGATTTGCAGCGTAGCAATTATTCATCCAGCGCATCCCCAAAGTATGCCAACGAAGATCTTTTAGATACTGAGACTTACTGAACTCTACCGGTTTCCCAGTCTGCTCCGGCTCGCCCTTAACGCTCGGGACTTGGGGAGGCATCATCAACTGCTGAGATGTACCGCTTACAAGTTCTCCAAAGTCCTCCGCTTCAATCGTCTGGAGTTGGATCATGGATGCGTTTTCTATCTTCATCACGCGTTTCGCCATTCGCTCCCTGACTGCGCCAAAGAGATTTCTAACATATCGAGCATTGCCAGAAACATGGCCGCCTACGGCTTCGGCTTCTATCGCCTTGCGCACCAATTCATGTGCGTTAGAAGAACAAGTGAATTGATTCTTCTTTGCGATGCCGTCAAAGATAGATACAAGTTCGTCAATAGAATAATCGGGGAATTCAATGAATTTCGTAAACCGGGATTCTAATCCGGGGTTTGACCTCACGAATTGACGCATCTCGTCGGAATATCCCGCAACAATCACTATAATCCTTTCACGAGCATCTTCCATCCTTTTCAAGAGGGTAGCAATTGCTTCTGAGCCGAAATCGGATGAGCCGCCAGCAATCAACGAATAGGCTTCATCTATAAACAACACGCCATCCATCGCAGAATCCACGATGGCATTTGTCTGTATAGCCGTATGTCCAACATACCCCGCGACAAGCTTTGATCGATCAACCTCGACAAGGTGACCTTTCTTGAGGATGCCAAGTTGTCGGTAGATCCCCGCAATGATTCTCGCAACTGTCGTCTTCCCGGTCCCAGGATTGCCTGTAAACACAAAATGACTCGTCATTCCTCCGGCCGATAATCCTTTGGCTTTTCTAGCCGCATTGAATTTCACGAGTTCAACCAACTTTCGCACTTCATCTTTTACTCGTCCAAGCCCAATCAAGGCATCCAATTCCTTAAGCGGATCGTTATCGTCTTTCTGGGTTAAAGAATTATTTTCTTTGACTGTTTTACCTATTATTTTATCGAACCGTACAAGGCTTTGCGCCAAATTGATGATTTCTCCACGAACATCTTGTCGCCACCCCTCGTGTGTAAGAATATCAGGGAACGGCGCAACAAATTCATAAACATCTAGTGGCTCTTTAACACTCCACCACATATGTGATGAATCATGAGAAAATTCCTTGCCGAACTCCTTATCCCCAATAATAAAACCATCAAGAAACCACGTTGCAAATTCTTCTATCTCAGGCTGCAAATCTTTTGAAGAAAAATCGATGCCGATATAGTTGCCGTCATCATCATAAGGATGAATTCCAGAAAATTCTCCAGACATAAGCAAAAACGGCCTGCCGTTTTGCTGCAGAATCTTCCATTTTAATTCCGTCAAGAACTCCCCAGAGCGTTTACAACACCCCGCTTCAACATCCTCAGCACATTCTCCAGCCCACAAACTAGTACACAACGTCTCACCCAAATCTTCCTTTTTTGATATAAGGCAAAATGGCTCCGTTACGTTTTTGAAACATTTATGCAAATTTATCACCCATGAATCGCCCATCCATCTATCTTTCATTATACTCATTCCAAGTGTTTGCTCACGGAACAACCGCAAGTAGTTCGCGTCATTGGCCGCAACTGGCGCTTGATGCGTCACCGGGGCATCTTGCTCCTTTGCAGCTTTCTGCGTTGCTTGAATTGGCCAGACCTTCTGATCGTTCCAAGGCGTTGGACACAACTTCATCCAATACAGGCAGTACAAAACGCTCCAGAAAAAATATTCGTTAATTCTTTGAGACAATGTTTCAATGCATCTTATTTTCCCCGCGCCAAAACCCTTCTCCTTTGATTCAGACTTTAATTTGCGGATATAAGATGTGATTGTATTCTTTATCTCCTTTTCGTTTTTATCTCCTTTATTATTGACAGCATGCAGCATTGGGATAACTTGCTTCATATGAAACTCTTCAGCAATTGAATGAAAAACCCAATACGTCGCCTTTTCTTTCTTAGCATCGTAATCGTCATCATCCGAATCCGACTCTTCGAAGGCTATTTCATCTTTACTCTTAGCGTCTTTAATTGGCTTTGTCAACCAATACAAATCAACCCAAAAGCCCCAATCAACAATCTCATCTTTAAGCCGTTTAATCTCGTCAAGCCATGAGCCCAAAGAACCTTTCTTTTGCGCGTCTGCATTGTTCAAAACATAATCACATCCTGCCCGTAATGCATAAATTGTATTGATGGCATCTCGACTTTCATCGTTGATACCATTCGCCATGTCAAGCGCAAGTTGGTTCAAATCCGAATTTTGTATTTCCAGTTTAGATCCATCTGGCTCATTGTCCAAGAAGTCTTTCCCTAGCATGCAGTCGAGTAACGGAGTGTGCTTCTTATATTCACGCACAAACTCCGCCTCATCCATCTTTCTTTTCTCGGCTTTCTCTCTGCGATCTTCACAATCTCTGATTATCCCATCAATAAATCTTCCGGAATTCCAGTTGAACTCATCCGAACGACTTGGAGTACAATATCCTCCCCACGCACCATTAGGATGCGAATGGCATTTGCGCTTACGCATCTCACTTGGAGAAGCATATATCTTCCCACAGTACTTGCATTTGATATCCCTCATTTCACACTCCTTTTCTGTTTATCCAGCAAACCTTTCATCATACGCATTACAGCTCAAAGGCGTCCCATGTATTTGTTTCCCATTGATATGTCAAAAGACCATCTTTCGTAATCAAATATGCGTCAAAGTGCGCGTCCGCATACTCTCCGATGAAAAGAATAGGTTTTGCATCCGCAGACAACTCAACGGACGCATAAATTCGCTGGTAATCCTTCGCGTAGGCATCATAATTATCACCCTTGTCTGCATAACCCATCAGCACCTTCATGTCCGCATTGAAGAGCATCAGTTTTGAGAACTCTTGATAACCCCCTCCAGCATCAAGACTGTTCTCATGCTCAATTATTGCCCTGAAGTGTTTGAGCCATGTCCCTTTTACACTACTAGAACAGAATGGCAAGACACCTTCAGGGATCCGATCCTCTTCCTTGTAAAGCACATGATCCAACGTGTAATATTCTCGCCAGTGCTTCAATCCCTGTTCTTCACCGACTTTGTCCACAACCCTTGAAATGAATTCAGTAAAGTCGGAATTACTCTTGAACGCCTCGGAGTATCCGATATTGCGTTCTTCACTCTTGACTAGCCGGACTTCCTCAACCAGCTTAACAATGCTCTTAAGGAACCCCGTCTCTTCTAAATAATCACTGTTCATCATTTTTCTTTCATTTAGACGCTTTGATAGAAATGCATTACCCGCAGGGCTCTGCGTACCGCCGTGCGACTCTGTAGCCTTTTCGTGACCAAGGGTAAAATTGCCACCGAATAGATCAACGAGTTTATCAAAGAATCCGCCGCCCTTATGTCCTGATGCCTTGCGTTTTTTAGCTTGCTCACATTTCTCGGTCAGTTTCAGCAGGAATAGGCCGAGGAATCCTCCACCAAATTCATCTATTCCACGACGCGTCCAGTAGACATCGCGCCCAGTGCGTGCACTATCTCGTAACGACATATAAACCTCTCTTTCATTTGATATACGACATGCCATCAATCCAGCCCATTCCAAGTGCATGATCTAAACAAGCTTTATACGCCTTGTCTGCATGTTGCTTGGCCTCATCAAAGGAATTCCATCTATCACGAAGTGGGGAACGCATTTCTCTATCAAACATACCTTTCAAATACTCCACACGCGAGTTAAGCTCATAATCCGGAGTTGTAGGTTTTTTATTTGCTCGCACTTGAGCATAAAGGCTCTCAAGCTTTGCTGAAATCTCTTTTAGATATGATTCCACCTCTTGCTCTACATGCTTTTCTTCATCGGATATAATCCATCCCATCCCAAGAGCGTGATCTAAACAAGCTTTATACACCTTGTCTGCATGCAGCTTAGCCTCTTCGAAGGAATTCCATCTATCACGCATTCCTCTATCAAACATACCCATCAAATACTCTACACGCGAATTAAGCTCGTAATCTGGAGTGGTTGGCTTTTTATTTGCCCTCACCTGCGCACAAAGGTTCTCAAGCTTTGCACCAATACTCTTTAGATAATCCGCAACTTCTTGCTCAACCCGTCTCTCTTTATCATAATCAGCCGTAGTAGGTTTTTTATCCAATCTGATTTGTGCAAGCAGTTCATCAAGTCGTGCAGACATGTCTTTTAAATACTGTTCCTTTTCTGCTGCCGTAGATTCATTTTCGATAGAATTGAAGTCTGGCGAAGCCACATTCGGCGCTCCTAATTCTGCTTCGGGACTATGCGCCTTACCTGAATCGACTTTATCACTATTTTGGGCAAAAGTATAGCCGTCCGTCTTTATTTTGTCTTCTCTATACGACCGCTGCTCATTCTTTTTTGCAGAGTCCTGAACTTTCGTGTCCTTGAGCCATCCAGCTGCATCTGCATATTTATAGCACTCTACGCATGCCTCTTCCGCTGTGTACGAATTGAAACCATTGATTATTTCATCAAATTTTCTCTTGATTTCTCGAGCGCGAACAGACCCTGAATGTTCATCCGTTTTTGATTTAATCTGCCGAACTAATTCTTCCATTCTCTTTCGCGCTATCTTAATTTCATCCGCTTTCTTATACTCTTCCCTTTTTACAGATTTTGAAGATGTACTTGAATCCAAAGATACTGTCGCAGTCGGAACTGGACCATTATCCATCTTCTCATTTTCGACATATGCAGCCACTCCGATAATCGCCAGAAAAGGAACACCTATCCACACCCCCCACTTCCTTCCTAATACTTTAGTGAAAATCTTTAACATCAATGTGAAACCAACTATCCACAACGGAAGCCATTGCACATTATACCCATAATTATCCTGAATAAACCAACAAATTGGCAATCCCAAGGCAAGAACTACTATCATGAGTGCGCCTATTACCTTGCCAAATATCTTTATGAAGATTGCCGACAGGGCTGTAAGCACCGCCACTAGGGCCATAAGTATAAGTGCTTTTTGCGCAGCATCTTTACGCATATCTGCTTTAGTTCTCCAATCCCTCGAACGATGACCTTTGCCCTTGTTAGCTTCGTCTCTTTCCCACGACGCCCAAGCATGGGCAACATTATTGATATCACTTATATCCATAGTTTGCTCCTTGTCTCTTCCGCCCTATTAACATCCCATCAGAGAAAGAGGGCGCATCCCCTGACGGATTCCGAGTGAGGCCCGCGAAAGCCCTGTAAGAAATCACGAAAGGAGATGCGCCCAGATGGACGCACCCACCGAATCGCGGCTCTTACAGTTGAAATTCGCGGTTTCACTCGAGCCAACAATGCGATGAACGCAAAGCTGTTGTTAACAATATTATAGCAAATTTCCCCGTCGCATAACGGAGCAATCTGCGCATATCGCATTTTTCGCCTTGCGCCTCCTCTCGTGAAAAACTCATGCCAAACATGCAGCAATATTCGTGCCAGCGCAAAATATGCCGCAAAGAATGCGATCTTTCGCTCAAAATCTGAGCACTGGTAAAAATCAGAGCGGACTTCAGTTAACTCAGCAAAGCGAAAAACACTCCAGCACAGGCGAGGGTGTCGTCAATGGCGTCATGGCTGTTGATGCCGTCGATGTTGAGCGCTTCAATCAGGTTTGCGAGCGAGTAGCTATCCAATCCCGGGCGCAGATGACGGGCGAGCGCAACTGTATCGCAGGTCTCGATTCCATCTGGCGCGAAGCAGAGGTCGAATTTTCCGCACTCCTGGTTGAGCATCCTCATGTCGAACTTGTTGTTGTGCGCCACGAGCAGCGCATCGCTTCCCAGAAACTCGAAGAACTGGCGCATCGCTTCTTCCGGCGCAAGACCATGCTTCGCGAGGAAATCCAGCGACAAGCCATGTACCCCTTCTG
>ERZ1026868.986-NODE-986-length-15682-cov-7.380879_pt1 | contig 15682 bp, 10 predicted proteins | sample MGYA00380164_ERZ1026868 | MGnify/ENA primary metagenome ERZ1026868 (study PRJEB33269, sample SAMEA4719800) | human gut metagenome | biome: human-associated habitat; feature: organic feature; material: feces | place: Cameroon | collected 2013-10 ... | reverse complement strand
AACTCATAGCGCAAGCCCATACCATAATCATATACACGGAAGCGGATGGTGATGTTGCGCTTAGAGGAAGCCTGGTTCAGATTTACCTCCATCTCGTTATAATGATTGCGGATGGTGGCAGTCTCGCCCCATACAGGCTTCCAGGTTTCATCGAAGCTCGATGTCTTGCTGCCTGTTTCTGTAAAGCCATCCATCAGACTGGTTTCCTCCATTCCCTTAGAAGCATGCTTATCCTTCGCCAACTCCAATCCTAAGTGGGATGGCTTGCATACAGTCTTTCCCTTATAGCTCATCTCATAGGTAGGCTGTCCCTTTTCGGTCAAAGAGAAAGTCACTGAGACGTTGCCGTTAGGCGACTTAACGGTCTGGGCTACTGCCAACATAGGGAGCAAGAGACCCATCACTAATACATTCAGTTTCTTCATACTGTTCAGTTATTGCTTATTCTTGTTTTTTGTTTCCTTGCTAGTTCACCTTAATCATAATCAATTTATTCTTAAGACAGTGCAAAGATACAAAAAACAAAAATACCCTCCGCTAATTGGGAGGGTATTTTTCTGTATGTCAGGGTGCAAACGTTTGCACACGTTTGCATGATTCTTTTACTATTGTAATACCTTAGTTTCTTCCACCTTGAGCTACTAGCTCTGTCAGATTTGCCATGAAATCCTTGCTGGCAGCCAACTTCTCCAAGCTGATGTGCATGCGATAACGCCAGTAATGCTTTGGATTGGCAGGAATATTGATACGCTCGGCATCGGCATCTGGCAGACGGAGTTTTTCATCGATGGCAAGCCAATCCTGAACGCTCAATATGCAGAGCATGGATGGAGAGGTGAGATGGCGGGCGATGATGTCTCTTGCCAACCAACCTGGAAGCGGATGAGGAGCAGGTCCCTCACGATAGAGCATCGTGTTGTAATACTCCTGAGTGCGGGAGATATTCTCATCCCACCACATACGCAAAGTTGGCATATCATGACTGGTGATGGTGCAGACTGAGCGGTATGGGTTGCGGCTCAGATGACCGAACTTAACCGTTGGATCCTTTGGCATGCTCTGGAGCTCCAAGCTCAATATCTTCAATTCGTTCATCACCCATGGCACGCAATCAGGTACCATACCCAGGTCTTCGGCACAAACCAGCATGCGGGTAGCCTGAACAAGCTTAGGCAACTTCTTCATCGCCTCGCCATACCAGAACTGGTTATTGCGGCGGTAGAAGTAGTCGTTGTAAAGGCGGTTGAATGCTGCCTTGTCAACATCATAGAGCGACTCGTAGATAAAGTCGAGCTGTGCCGAGATACGTGGATGGAAGAGTTCAGGGTTCTTGCGGTCGCGAACGAAGAGCACGTCGCTGATCAGGGCATACAAGCCATCACGCAACCAGATTTCCTTTTCATCAGTAACACCAGCAAAGAGAGCCTCCACCTTGCGCTGGGTATCTACCTCAGGCTTCATCTGATAGCGTTCCTCATCCAGACGGTCGAGATACTTCTCCTTCACTTCGTCGGCACGCTCATGGAACATACGGTCCAATATCCAGTCGGTGATGAACGGACGGAGGAAGCGGTCCTCCTGGAAGTTCAAGCCATAGCCCAGAATCTCCTCACGGGTCATGCCGAGGGATGGAGCAAACTGTCCGAGCAAACCATGCACGCTATCTACCGGAATTTCCCAGATACGGAAGAAGCCGAGCACGTGGTCGATGCGGTAAGCATCAAAATACTTAGACATATTTTGGAAGCGGCGAGTCCACCACTGGCATCCGTCCTTCAGCATCTCATCCCAGTTATAAGTAGGGAATCCCCAGTTTTGACCGTTCACAGAGAAGTCATCCGGTGGAGCACCTGCCTGACCGTTCATGTTGAAGTACTTAGGCTCCATCCAGACATCACAACTGTGACGATGCACACCGATAGGAATATCACCCTTCAGGATGACCCCCTTAGCCTTGGCATGCTCGTGTGCCTCCTGCATCTGCTTATTCAGAATGAACTGCACGAAGTAGAAGAATCCAACGTTCTTGTACGCCTCGGTTTCAGGGTTGGTCAAATCCTTGCGCTCAGCCTCATCCCAGACATTATGGTCTGGCCACTGAGTGAAGTCGGCAGTACCATTCTTGTCGCGCAGGTAAGAATACTGTGCGTAAGGCACGAGCCACTGTTGTGTTTCCAGAATGAAAGCCTTGAAATCGGCTCCCGACATTATCTTTTTACCTTCCTGTTCGAATATCTGGTGCAAGTAATTGATCTTGAAATCATTTACCTGTTCATAATCTATCTGAGACAAGCTGTTCAGCTGTTCACGTTTCTTCTCTGCCGCAGCACGAGCCTTGGCATCCTTCAACTCTGGAAGTGCATGAAGATCGGCATACATCGGATGGATAGCGAAGACGCTGATGCAGCTATATGGATAACTGTCCGTCCAGGTATGGGTGATGGTGGTATCATTGATTGGCAGAAGTTGAAGAACTTTCTGACCGGTAGATGCCACGAGATCAATCATGGTCTTGAGATCACCGAAATCGCCCACTCCGGCACTCTTCTCGCTGCGCAAGGAGAATACTGGCACCTGAGTTCCGGCAAGCTTGCGGTTGTAAAGGGCGAAGTATGCCTGGTCTAAATCATAGACTACGACATCTCCAGCCTTCATCTCCGGCAGGTCGATGGTACGGTTCATTCCTGTCTCCCAAAGAACCTGTGCCTTCTTCTTGTCAACAGCCACAAACTTCAGTTCCAAATGAGAACTCTGCAACTGGGTAGCATCCAAATCTACCGCCCATTCATTATAGATATGCTGAGTCATTGGTACCACGTTCTGAAGATTCCAGTTACCCAATACCTGACCTGCGCCCAACAATCCGAGGCTCTCACCATCACGCAACTGAGGAGCACGAACGATGATACGGACTGTCTTAGCATATTTACATGGCTTCATTTCCTGAGGAGCCTGGTGGTTGATGCAGTCAGTAAAGGCACTACTATACAAGTAGGAATCCTGAGGTATCACCTTCCAGTGATCGTAGAGCGTATATTCCGCTGCCTTCTTCGCTGTCATATCCAGGCGATGCTTCACCTGAAGCCATTCTGTCTTCAGAACAACGCCCTCACGTACTACACTATAATAATAGGTGTAAACCTGCTGAGTAGGTTCTACACACCAATCATACGACCAGCACTCACCATCGAGCGTGGTCAGAGGAAACTTCACTTCCTCATCATCTTTCTGAATGTTGACGACAATCTGCTCGCCGAACATTGTCTTATACGAAATATGAAAATGTATAATCATAAGACCCAAAAAGGTTATTTTGTTATTATTTACGATGCAAAATTAAGAAAAATATCCGTTATATTCAACTTCCATTTGCACAAACAAACCGAAAAAACAATACAAACGTTTGCATTCGTTTCAGTTATACACTTATTTCTTTAACTCTTTTGCATTCTCTTTCTGATGGTCCTTGATGATACTAACCGATAAAGCTCCACAGATAAGCAAGACAGCAGCCACAATCATCATATCACTCTGATGAGAACCTACCAGACTCAGAACACCACCACCACAGATGGCAGCTACAATCTGAGGAATACAGATAGTTCCATTGAACAAGCCCAGATAAGCACCCATGTGACCATAGCCCTGCAAGGCATTGGTAACGAAGGTGAAAGGCATTGCCAGCATGGCTGCCCAACCGGCACCAATCATCAGGAATGGAACAAACTGCAAGTACTGGTCGTGAAGGAATGGAATGAGAGCAAAGCCCACACCACCAATAATCAAACTGACTGCGTATGCCATCTTGGTATTCTTGAACTGAGGAAGAACCACAGCCCAAAGCACACTACCTACAGCCTGAACAGCAAAGAGAATGCCTACCCAGTTACCAGCCTCCTGGAACTCAGCCGATTTAGGATCGGTAGTATTCCAAACAGTCTCGGCGATGGCACCGGTAGAATAGTTCCAGAGATAAAGGAAGCCTGCCCAGCAGAAGAACTGAACCAGTCCAACCTTCCAGAAAGTAGATGGAGCATTGCACAGCAAAGTGAACCAATTAGCCTTATCTTCAGAAGCATCAGCATTAGAATTCTTCACTCCTCGTTCTTCACTCTTCACTTCATTATACTCCGCATACTGCTGAGGATTCCATTCCTTCACCTTCATCGTAGTATAGATGACGCAGAGAATGAGGATGGCAGCACCCACATAGAACGACCAGATAACAGAATCCGGCACCACGCCCTGCTCAGCTACATTCTTGATTCCCAAGAAGGTAAAGAGGAACGGGAAGATATATCCAGCCACAGAGCCGGCATTGCAGAGGAAACTCTGGATAGAGTAAGCCTTCGCCTTCTGCTTCTCGTTTACCATATCGCCTACCAGCATCTTGAAAGGCTGCATCGCCATGTTGATGCTCGTATCCAGGAACATCAGGGCTATCAAGCCGAAGAGCATCGCTCCGCTCACAGTCAAGCCCAGCGAACCGGCATTCGGCAGCAGGCACATCACGAGGACGGCGATGGTGGCACCCAAGAAGAGATAAGGAATACGGCGACCGAATCGGCACCAGGTCTTATCGCTCAGTGTTCCTACGATAGGCTGTACAAGGATTCCCATCAACGGAGGGAGAATCCAGAAATAACTCAAGTTGTGTGGGTCAGCGCCCAACGTTGCAAAGATTCGGGAGATGTTGGCGCTCTGAAGGGCGTAGGCAATCTGTACCCCGAAGAAACCGAAGCTCAGGTTCCAGAGCTTCCAGAAACTTAAATCAGGTTTTTGTGTCATATTGTTATACTTTGAATTTTTATCTTGTTGTTCCTCTTACCACGAGTCGGGTTCTCACCACTCTTTTCTCTACCTCATCTTTCGGGATGGAGCCTTCCACCTGACCGATAAGGATATTTGCCGCTTCCTCTCCTACAGCCACACCTCTCTGTTCCACAGTGGTAAGCATCGGATCACTCGCCTTGGCACGGTCACCATTGGTAAAGCCACAGATGCTGATATCGTCAGGCACAGCATATCCCATACGCTTAGCGGTATAGAGAATGCCTATTGCCGTATCGTCGTTGATGGCAAAGAAAGCATCCGGCACATCATCCTGCTCCAGGATTTCCGGTGTGATAGCCTCAGCCTGTGCACGGTTGTCACAAATCCTCACCCAGTCAGGATTTTCCGCCAACCCATGCTTTACGAGGGCATCATGATAACCATTATATCGGTTCTTGGAAATCTCCATGTTCATCGGCGAACCATAGAAGGCTATCTTCTTGCAGCCTGTATCAATGAGATGGGTCACGGCGGTAAAGGCGCCCATGTAGTCATCAACCACCACTCTGGAGCAGTTGACGCCCGTACATATTCTATCGTAGAAGACAAGGGGCACGCCATTGCTCATCAACTTCTCGAAGTGAGCATACTGCTTGGTATCCTTCGCCTGCGAAACGATGATGCCGCACACCTTATTCTTATAGAAATCATCACAGATGGCAACCTCTCGGTCATATCGCTCCCTGCTCTGCGCCACCATCACACGATAGCCTCTGGCTCTCGCTTCCTCCTCTATCCCCGAAAGAACGGACATAAAATAATAATGTACCAATTCAGGAATGATAACCCCTATGACCTTCATCGGCTGCACCTTACTATGCCGCAAAGCCTCTCCGATGACGTTGGGATAGAAATTATGTTCCCGCGCATACGCCTGTATACGTTCTTTCTGGGCAGCACTGATTCTAGGGCTGTCCTTCAATGCTCTGCTCACCGTGGCAATACTAACGCCCAGGTTGCGAGCTATATCTTTCATTGTTATAATATTATTCTCGTTCATGATATCTTTCCTCACGCTGCAAAATTAGACAAATATCCGTTAAGTTCGTCTATTTTCGTTGACTTATATCAAGCAAATCGAATGCAAACGTTTGCACATAAGAAATAACGGAATTAACTAAAAAATAGTTCATCGTATTGAAAAAGACCTTAATTTTGCACCCAGAAAGAATAAGCAACGCCACACCTCGACCTATTTTTAACAAAACAAGGCCAGAGACTAAAAACGTGATATTCGTCAAGAATAAAACAATAAATATAAACATAAACTTAAAAATCAGACAAAATGATGAAGCAGGTAAAATTTAAATTGCCTCTCAGAGCATTGACCCTCGCAGGTGGTCTGCTTCTGACAGCAAGTTCCTTTGCGCAGACTAATGCGATTAAGGGACACGTGAAGGATGCTTCCGGTGAGCCTGTCATGGGTGCTACCATTACAGTGAACGGTAAGGCAGTAGGCATTACCGACATGGATGGTAACTTCTCTGTTGACGCAGCTCCAGGTTCTAATCTTACTTTCACCTATCTGGGATTGACTCCACAGACAGTGAAGGCATCTAGTAACATGAACATCACCTTGCAGGATGACTCGCAGTCTTTGAACGAAGTCGTTGTCATCGGTTATGGTGCCGTTAAGAAGTCAGACCTTACAGGTTCTGTCACAGCTTTGACACCAGATTCAAAAAACAAAGGTCTTGTTGTAAATGCACAAGACATGATTTCTGGAAAGATTGCCGGTGTAAATGTGACCAGCAACTCAGGTGAGCCTGGCGTTGGTACACAGATTCGTATCCGTGGTGGTTCGTCTTTGAACGCATCCAATGACCCATTGATCGTAATCGATGGTGTTCCTATGGATAATAATAAGGTAGGTAACACAGGTTCAAACATCCTCTCAACTATCAACCCTCAGGATATTGAGTCTTTCAATGTGTTGAAGGATGCTTCTGCGACAGCTATCTATGGTTCTCGTGGTTCTAATGGTGTAATCATCATCACAACCAAGAAGGGAAGCAAGGGACAGAAGCCACAGGTAAGCTACTCTGGTTCCGTATCAATCTCTGAGAAGAAAAAAACATACGATATGATGGATGGCGATGAGTATCGCGCCTATATCAAATCTAACTTTGCGGAGGACGATGATGCAGTCAAGGCTTTGGGTACAGCCAATACAGATTGGCAAGACTTGATTTATCGCACTGCTGTCAGCCACGACCATAACATTAGTGTAGCGGGTTCTGCAGGTAAGTCCCTTCCATATCGAGTTTCTTTAGGTTACACAGGTCAAGAGGGTATTCTTAAGAACTCAGATTACAAGCGTTATACCGCAGCCATCAATCTCAACCCATCTTTGTTGGACGACCACTTGACACTTAACTTGAATGCTAAGGGTATGCACTCCAAAGCAAAGAAGGCAGATACAGGTGCCATTGGTGCAGCCATCACTTTTGACCCTACGCAAAGTCCATACGACTTTACTTCTGAGAGAGACTTAGCTATGCTTGGCAGTGGTAAGCAGCAGACGCTTAATAACTTCGGTGGCTATTTCAACTGGCTTACATCTGCCAGTGGTTACAATGATTCACAATGGCCATATACTAGATTCAAGGATGCTACCAGCAACCCTTTGGCACTTCTTGAACTCGGTGGTAAAGTAGAGAAGGTGAACTCTTTCATCGGTAGCGCAGACATCGACTATAAGGTACATGGATTTGAAGACTTGCGTCTCCATATGACTTTGGGTGCAGAGGTTGCTAAGGGTACTGAAACAGAGAATCAACCTACTTCATATCCTTCTACCATCTATTATGGTGGCATCACGGATAATTCCAACTTGAAGCGCAACCTCTTGTTGAGTGCATACGCTCAGTATTACAAGGACTTCAATAAGATTCACCACTTCGACATCATGGGTGGTTATGAGTATCAACACTTCTTCTTCCGTTACAACAATAGTTGGATACAGTACTATCCTTCTACCAGTCCTAATGCAGGAGAAATCTTCAAGGATACTCCAGACTATGATAAGTACGAGAACTTCCTCGTATCATTCTTCGGTCGTGCCAACTATACATTGATGAATCGTTACTATCTCACAGTGACTGTACGTGATGATGGTTCTTCACGTTTTGCAGATCACTGGGGCTTGTTCCCTTCATTCGCATTTGCTTGGCGTGTCAATGAGGAAGGATTCCTCAAGAATGTAAAATGGTTGAGCAACTTGAAGCTTCGTCTCGGTTATGGTAAGACTGGTCAGCAGGAAGGTATCAGCAACTATATCTGGTTCAAGCAGTACAAGAAGGGTCAAAACTTCGGTAAATACCCAGTCATAGGTGATGGTAGCATCTATACTCCTCTTTACTACAATGATAAGTTGAAGTGGGAGACCACAGAAACTTACAACGCAGGTCTTGACTTTGGCTTCCTCGACAATCGCCTCAATGGTACGATTGATGTGTATAAGCGTAAGACTAAGGACTTGATTAACGATGCTCCTGTAGCAGCACTTGTAGGTTCTGCCGATAAAGGTTTGCAGAATATTGGTTCCTTGGAGAACAAGGGTGTTGAGATCGCCTTGAATTGGGTTCCTGTCAGCACAAAGGACTGGTATTGGACGATGAGCTATAACTTCACCTATAATGATAACAAGATTACAGACTTGAATGGTGTAAGCGACAATGGCGACCCAGTTCTTGTTGGTGAAAACATTGACAAGAGCAATAAGGTATTGGCTTACCAGACAGGTTATGCAGCCAATTCGTTCTATGTATTTCAGCAGTTGTATGACAAGGATGGAAAGCCAGTAGAGGGTGCAGTCGTAGATAGAAATGGCGATGGTAAAATTACAGAATCCGACCGTTATCTCTACAAGAGTGTGATGGCTCCTGTTACGATGGGTTTCTCTACAAGAGTAGAGTACAAACACTTCGACTTAGGTTTCTCACTCCGTGCTAGCATTGGCAACTATGTATATAATCAGTTTGAGCAGGCACAGCGTCTGAAGACAACAGGTTCACTTTGGTGTCAGGGCTCTTTCCTTGTCAATCGCTATGTCAAGTCTTTGGGTTGGATGTCTGACGCCAATAGTTCTAAACTCAGTGACTACTTCGTGCAGAACGCTTCATTCTTGAAGATGGACAATATCACCTTGGGTTATTCATTCAACAACTTGTTTAAGGCAGGTTCTTGGAAGGGAATCTCTGGTCGTGTATATGGTTCTGTCAGCAACGTATTCACAATTACCAAGTATGATGGTCTTGACCCTGAGGTTGTAAGTGGTATTGATAACAATGTCTATCCACGTCCAATCACCTTCCTTCTTGGTGTAAACTTGAATTTCTAAACAATTTAAAGAATTACGACAATGAAAAAATATATAAAGACTGTTTTTGCGCCTGCTGTTGCCCTCATGTTGGGAATGGCTTCAACATCGTGCGTAAACGACCTCGACAAAGAGCCAATCAGTCCAAAGATTGACCTAGAGGTTAACAATGACGGACTTTTGAACAAATGCTATGCCAACTTCGGTATTAACGGAAATGGTAGTGGTAGCAATAGTGATGACGATTGCGATGTAAAAGGATTCTCCGACAATGGTATGACAGGTTTGGTACGTGCCATGTGGTGTATCAACGAGTTGCCAACAGATGAGGCAACTTGTAACTGGGGTGATGGTTTGCAAGAGTTGAACTCTGCCAAATTCGATCCTTCACATCCTTGGATGAAATTGTACTTCACTCGTTTGACTTTGGGTATCACATTCTGTAACCAATATCTTGAGGTAGCAGGTGGCGAGGATGCAACAAAGACAGCAGAGTGCCGTTTCCTTCGTGCCATGCAATATTATCTCTTGATGGATGCGTACGGAAATGTACCATTCTCTGAGTCTATGGCTAAGCCTGAGCAGAAGTCACGCAAGGACATGTATGAATGGCTTGTTAAGGAGTTGACTGAGATAGAGCCAAACCTCTCCGAGCCAAGAGTGAAGACTGGTAGTGACGCTGATTATGGCCGTGTTGATAAGGCTGCTTGTTGGTTGTTGCTCTCAAGGCTTTATCTCAATGCTGAAGTTTATACAGGTACTGCTGAGTGGGCAAAGGCCAAAGAATATGCCAAGAAGGTAATGGATTCTCCATACGACATCAATACCGATGGTACAGCAGATGGCAAGTGGAGTGCATACCAGATGGTGTTCATGGGTGATAACGACAAGAGTTCTGCTTCTAAGGAGTTGATTTTCCCTATTGTCAACATCTCAGGAAAGACAGCAAGCTATGGTAACTCTCTCTTCCTTATTGCAGGTACATTTACTCCAACTTATAACGTTAATCCAGATGACCCTGCTGGTTCTAATGGCGTAGTGGGTCAGCAATGGCAAGGTTTGCATCCACGTACTGCTCTGTTGAAGAAATTCTTCCCTAACTCAGTAGCACCTGAGGTTCCTTCTTATGAGATGACCAAGAAGGCTAACGATGACCGTGCTATCTTCTGGGGTAAGGACAGACCATACGAAATTGATAATATTACTCAGGACAAGTATGGTTATGGTGTATGCAAGTTTATCAACTACAACAGTGATGGCTCTAGTCATGTCGATCCTTCTTTTGCAGATATGGATTGGCCTTTCATGCGTGCAGCTGAGGCTTACCTCAACTTTGCCGAGGCAGACGCTCGCTTGAACGGTGGCAACACTACTACAGATGGTACAAAGGTATTGAATACACTTCGTAAACGTGCTCATGCCACAACTCGTCCAGAGTCTTCAAGCTATTCTCTCAACGAAATCTGTGATGAATGGGCTCGTGAGTTCTACTTCGAGGGTATCCGCCGTACTACATTGATACGTTTCAATCTCTTCGGTGGTAACACTGGTTATAACTGGGATTGGAAAGGTGGCGAGAAAGCAGGTACTAACATCGAGTCATATAAGAATGTTTGTCCTATTCCTTTGACTCAGATTCAGAGTAACAGCAACTTGCATCAGAATCCTGGCTACCCAGGCTAAACATTTATTCATGTAAAAATATAAGATATGAAAAAGGTATTAAAATCAGCTTTACTGCTGATGATGGGATTGGTAATGTTCGCTGCTTGTTCCGACGATCGTGACGACAATCCAACCATCACCACTCCAACGGAGTTTGTACTCAATACTCCAGCTATTGCAAGCAACAATATCGACCTTGCGCACTCTAGCACTTTGCAGCTCACTTGTTCTCAGCCAAACTATGGCTTCCCTGCTGCAACCAAGTACAATGTACAAATATCTTTGAAAAAGGATATGAGTGATTGCGCTACCATCGATCAAAACTTCTATTCTGCAAAGGCAGATGTGGATGCTTCACTTTTGGCAGCTACGCTCACAAACCTAGAGTTGAATGCTGGTAAGACAGAGGCAGATTTCCCAATGGATATTCCTGTTTATGTTCGTATGCGTGCCGTGATGACCACTGAAACTGGTGATGAGATAGAAGGCACAGACATTCTTTCTAATGTTGTTACATTGAGTAATGTTCACTTGCTCTACGCTTTGGCTCCAGTGACAGTACCAGCTCACCTCTACGTAGTAGGTAATTTCTGCGGATGGGATTGGGGCAATAGCTTCGAGTTTATCCCTGTCTATGACCATCCAGAGATGTACTGGCGCATGGTTTGGATTGATGAATCAGGTGTGAAGATTAATACAGACAAGGCTTGGGATGGTAACGAAAAGGGATATGCTGATATTACTGTTGATGGCGAATTGAAGGATAAGATTTCATCAAATGAAGGAAACATCAGTTCTACTACTCCAGGATGGTATCTGATGATTGTCACAGCAACTGTTGAAGGTCGTGACATAAAGTACAATGTTCAGTTCAATGAGCCAAATGTTTGGTTGATGGGTTCTTGTATTAGTGACTCTGCATATGGTGAATTGAACGAGGCTGGTAAGTTTGAGGCTCCTACTACTCAGAATGGCGACTTCGTATCTCCTGCATTTACTGGTGCTTGCCCTGGTGGTGATGGCGATGGCGTGCGTGTTTACGTCAAGATTCCTGGTAACGATTGGTGGCACTCTGAGTTTATCTTGGATGGTGATCAGATTTCTTACCGTGGTACTGGTGGTGACCAAACTCGTCTCGCTTGCGCCGTAGGCCAGAAGTTGTACTTGAACTTCTCTACAGGCAAGGGTAGCCTGAAATAATATCAGAGGGTTGGTGGTGTGAAAACCACCAACTTCCCTACAAACTTTATTCACTTAAGTAATAAACAAAATGAAAAAACTTTCGAAATATATAGCATTCGCTTTCTTGGGTATGGCAATGGCTTCATGTGGAGATGACTATAATGATTGGGCAAATCCGCAGACTAACCCACAAGAAGATGCCATAACAATACCTGGTTTGACAGCGACTGCAGCTGATGCCATTGATTTGGCAAATGTTAGCGAAGATAGTGTTAGCACCTTCACATTGAGCACAGCGGCTCTTCCTGAAGGTTATAAGTTGGCAGATGCTCGTGTGGAAGTAACTCCACAAGGTGTTGAAGGAGCCACCAAGACTACCCTCAATGCGGGTATTGAAGGTCGTGCAGCAGCTGCCGATCTTAGCGACTTGGTTGTCAATGCCTATGGTAAGCGACCAACTGCTCGCACATTTGATGCTCATGTCTATTTGGATGCCGTAAAGGATGGTCAGGCTGTCCTCATCGACGCTGGTAAAATCAATGTGGTAGTAACTCCTAAGGCTCCATATATTGCCAGCAATTATTATCTCGTAGGCGATATGTATGGCGAAGGAAAATGGACCCTTGCCGATTGCGTCAAGTTCAATCACTCTGATGCCGATGTATATGAGGATCCTGAGTTCACCTTGATGGTAACAACGACCAAGGACAATCAGTATTGGAAGATTATTCCACAAGGAAATATTGATGCAGGTAATCCTTGGGCAATCCAAAATGACCCTAAGGGTGTTTTAGGTGTGACAAAGAATGGTGATGATGCAATGAGTGGTACATTGGTTACATCTGTCACAAAGGACGATGGAACAACAGATGCTCCTAATGCTGCAATGATAGCTAAGGCAGGTATCTATCAGATTACTATCAACATGATGGACTATACTTATAGCATCAAGCAAATATCTCCTGAATATTATCTTGTAGGTGCTTTGCAAAGTTGGAGCGACGAAAATATGTCTTGCTTGATGACAGCTGAGACTGCTATGGTTCAGAACTTTACTACGAAGTGGACAGGTGATGCAAACTTGAAGATTTGGCTCGGCAGTGACTTTGGTAAGTGGGATAATGCCTTTGGTTCTGCTTCTGGTGATGGCGAAAGTGCAGCTGAGGGTAAGTTGAAGGCCAATGGTGGTGCTATCGTTTGTCCAGAGAAGGATGCTTACTATACATTTACAGCAGATTTCTCAACCATGACTTACAAGTGGACTAAACTTGCTAACCAGAATCCTACTGAGTTTGAGTATGTCGGCTTAATTGGTGTAGGTGGTAAGTGGAGTGATGGTGATGACATCGACTTGAAGCAAGTGGCTCCTCACAATTGGTATCTTGCCAAGCAAGAGATTCCTGCTGGTGGCTTGAAGATTCGTGCTGATCACAAGTGGCGCGATGATGGTAACTGGGGTTTTGGTGAAGGTCAGAACTATGAGAATAAGGGAACTCTTATCAGTTCTGGTGGCAGCGGCAACATCCCTGTTCCTGCAGGTACATACAACATCTACTTCAATGATATCACAGGTGCTTATGCCTTCGTTGAAGTGAAATAATATTTTGTACAAATAGTACACACATATATGTTGTGTGTGTTCATAATTAAAAGGCGGTTCTCGAACATATCGGGAGCCGCCTATTTTTCTTTATCATCATCCCTATATTTTTCCCAAAAGCCTTGGAAGTTACGAGGAAAAGTCGTATCTTTGCACCGAATAAGTACAACATTTATATTTTTATGATTATGAGAACAGGCGACAAAGTATTAATATCTCCAGACTTGACACATGCCAAAGACTGGACACAGGGCGAAGTGATTGAAGTTGAGAACAATCCTTTCGTAGGAATTGTCATCTCCGCAAAAACCGCAGATGGGAACATATTCTTTGGATATAAGGACTTATTTGAGCCAGCAAAGGAGGCAGTATGTACGCACTAGCATTTGATATGGTTATTTCTGATTTACAAAAATACTATGGCGAACCTTACAACAAGGCTTACTACGAAATAAAAGAGCTTCTAAAGAAGAATGGTTTCGAGTGGGTGCAAGGCAGTACATACATGACGATGAATGATGATTTGACTGCACTTGTAAAAACTGTTATGGAGCTTTCTAAAATAGAGTGGTTTAAGAAATCCGTCAGAGATCTAAGAGGATTCAAAGTTGAAAGTTGGTCGAACTTTACTGATTTGGTTAAAAACTCATAGAATAGGCGACTCTCCTCCAATCCGGGAGTCGTCTATTTTTTCTTTCTCCTCATCCCTTTCAAGTATTTTTTCCCTAAAACCTTGGAAGTTATGAGGAAAAGTCGTATCTTTGCATAAGAAAAGCTGCACTCGGCAAATTGAAAGCAAGCTTTCTTTGCGCTCGTTTGCATTTTCTTTGTCCCTGAATAGCAATATTGCGTCCACGACCTTATAAACAACAAAGAATGTAAAATGGCAAATAACATAGAACATCAAGACAAAGATGAACTGGTTACAAATTGTGACCAGTCCAAAATAGATGTCACAAAATATGATGACCATAAACTTGCAAGTAACATAGAACCTCTAATAAAAGTAATTAGAGGACAACAAGTTATGCTTGATAAAGATTTAGCCACCTTATATGGTGTAGAGACAAAAGTCCTTAATCAAACCGTTAAGCGTAACATAGAGCGATTTCCCAATGATTTTCGCTTTGAATTGAGTAAAGAAGAATGTTTGAGGTCACAAATTGTGACCTCAAACGGCAGAGGTGGTAACCGATACTCAACTTATGCCTTTACAGAACAAGGCGTGGCAATGCTTAGTAGTGTCCTTCGTTCGAAAACAGCTGTTGAAACATTCCGTTTATCACATGACCGCTTTCTTTGCATAGATGATGACGTTTATCATATAGGTGCTTCTATCAAGGATCTTCCGAGAGCCGCATATTTTCTTTTTGCACTAACCCACAACATTTCCACCTAAACATTTGGAGGTTACGAGGAAAAGTCGTAACTTTGCCACCAACTAACAAAGACAAGGCATGACAGAAACTGAAATTAAGCAAATGCTTGCCCAAGGCGAACGACTTACCCTGGAATGCAAAAAAGCAAAGACGGAGCTCCCAAAAATTGTTATGCCTAAGTTGACATTCGACTTACCTCACCCTTTTCATATGGAAGGTTATCAGCGTGTAGATGACACACCACAAATGAAAGCTGTAAGAGAAGGATTTACCAATTCGATTATTCACTCTGACCTATTCTTGGATAGTGGTATCTTAAGGATAGAAAAGCATGATGACTGCCTATGCTTACGAAATCCTGGAAATTTGAAACTTCCGATAGAAAACATCTATGAAGGTGGGGTTTCAAAAGCACGCAACCCAAGAATACAGAATATGCTCCGTATGATAGGATATGGTGAGAATATAGGTTCTGGATTTCCTAAAATTATCTCTGCTTGGCAAAAGGCAGGTTGGGGTAAGCCTGAATTAATAGATAAATACGAGTTACAAGAGGTAGAACTACGATTACCTATTCCTAATGAAACTGGTGGTCAAACTGGTGGTCAAACTGGATTACCAAAAACCATTGAAAAAGTTTTTGAATCAATAAAAGACAATCCGTATATAACAAGACAAGAACTCGTGGACAAAATAGGTATC
>ERZ1026868.984-NODE-984-length-15708-cov-4.863924_pt1 | contig 15708 bp, 14 predicted proteins | sample MGYA00380164_ERZ1026868 | MGnify/ENA primary metagenome ERZ1026868 (study PRJEB33269, sample SAMEA4719800) | human gut metagenome | biome: human-associated habitat; feature: organic feature; material: feces | place: Cameroon | collected 2013-10 ... | reverse complement strand
ACGTGGCATCCGCCATCAAAGACGCACGCGAAAACGCCCGCCATAACGGCATCGAGAATGCCGATTTCACCGCTGAAGATGCCGGGCGTTTCATGGATAAGCTGGCAAAAGAAGGCGAATCGCTCGATGTTCTGCTGATGGATCCGCCACGCGCAGGATCAAACGAGCAGTTCCTTCGTTCCGCTTGCAGCTTGGCGCCGAAACGCATCGTCTACATCTCGTGCAATCCCAACACGCAGGCACGCGACGTCGAATACCTCGTTAAACACGGATACCAACTTACCGAGGTTCAGCCCGTTGATATGTTCCCCCACACCAACCACGTGGAGAACATCTGCGCACTTGAGCTGCGGTAACTAATCAACGCTCTTGTTTATGCGCCCTGATCATCTTGGGGCTGTGCTTCCCCGCGTCCAAAACACCCCATTGCGCTTGTCCGCATCTAAACTGACACTTCTCGATTACCCGGACCCAAAGCGGCACTTTGCGCTTTCCCGAATCCAAAGCGACGCTTTGCGCCTGCCTGCACCCAGAGCCGCACCTCGCGCTTGCCTGCGCCCAAAGCGACACTTCGCGATTACCCGAATCCGAGGCTTCTCTTCGCAATTACCTGCATCCAAAGCCCCTCATGTTCGCGCGAATTCAAAGCGACCCTTTGCGCTTGCCCAAACCAAAACGACCCTTTGCGTTGACCCGTACCCAAATCGCCCCCGCGCTCGCCCGAGTCCAAAGACCCCCTTGTATTCACCCGAGTCTTAATCCGAATTAGAATTTCTCTAAATGATACTTGACTACTCTCATATATCCCTGTAAATTGGAATTGTTCTAATTCGAGGTCTTGAGAAGGGGGCATTAATGAACAAGAACGCACGGATCATTCTTGACACCATCAATGCCTCCACCGATCACCCCACGGCAGAACAGGTGTACTTACGCCTCAAGGAGCAGGGCACAAAGGTTTCCATGGCAACGGTGTACAACAACCTTGCCAGCCTCTATGCCAAAGGCTTCATCCGGAAAGTGGCTGTTCCCGGCTTTCCCGATCGTTACGACAACGTCACCCGGCACGACCATTTAGTGTGCCAAAATTGTGGCAAGCTCGTTGATGTCTCACTGGAAGATTTCACCGAGTCCATCCAGCGGGATTCTGGCGCCCAGATCATTTCTTATGATTTGAACATCACCTATCTCTGCCCTGAATGCACAGAAGCACGCGTTGGCAAAGACGCCCTTCATAACTAGCAACCATCTCGCGAAAGGAGCCCAAAATGAGCGAGAACAAGTATGCAGGTACCCAGACCGAAAAAAATCTTCAGGCAGCATTTGCTGGCGAGTCCCAGGCTCGCAATAAGTACACCTACTTCGCTTCCGTAGCAAAGAAGGAAGGTATGGAGCAGATTTCCGCCCTGTTCCTGAAGACCGCCGATAACGAAAAGGAACACGCAAAGATGTGGTTCAAGGAACTCGGCGGCATCGGCGACACCGCTGCAAACCTCGCAGCTGCAGCTGATGGCGAGAACTACGAGTGGACCGATATGTATGACGACTTCGCCAAGACCGCAGAGGAAGAGGGCTTCAAGGCTCTGGCAGCCAAGTTCCGCATGGTTGGCGAAATCGAAAAGCATCATGAAGAGCGTTATCGTGCCCTTCTGAAGAATGTCGAAACCGCTCAGGTATTCGAGAAGAGCGAAGTTAAAGTTTGGGAATGCCGTAACTGCGGCCACATCGTTGTCGGCACCAAGGCTCCTGAAGTATGCCCCGTATGCGCTCACCCCAAGAGCTACTTCGAGGTACACGCCGAGAACTACTAAGCCGCAGCTCACACTCGAGCTTGCCGCACTGGCGTTCGAGACATATCGCTTTAACGTATAGAGGTCGCATATGCGGCCTCTTTTTCATCTCCCCTTTCCCTGCACAACTATCCCAGTGCGGTCGGGGATGACACCACCCGCATCCTACGCCCGCGCGCCGCCGGCACTGCGCCGTCAATCCTGCCTCGCGCCGCCATCTGCTCCCGTTGCGCCCCATCACCCGAGTACCGCCCCGCTGCTTCCCGTGGCCATTGAGCCGCGAGCCCGCGCGCTCCGGCAATCCCGGCTGAACCCCGGCTCCGTCCCATCTCCCGCATCGCGCCACCGCGCGCCGCCCGCGTCCCCGTCCCTCGCGTTGCGGCGGCAACCGGGCCCTGGCTGGCAAGAATCGCGCCGTATGCATCCATTTTTCGCCGAATGCGCGAAAAAGGCCCCCTCCCTGGCAATATCTGCGCGAAATGCATGCTTCTCGAGATCAAGATGGCAAGATCCTCGCCCTATGCGTCCGTTTCTGGGCGCAATCGGGCGATTCAGGATGCATGGCGCGCGAATCTTGCCATCAAGGCCCCCTTTTTACGTCGAGGGCCCGGAAATCATGCATGGCGCGAAGATGTTGCCAGCGCTGCCCGACCTTTCGCGGCACCTCGCTGCGGGTCGCGGGCCCGCGAACTGGCCGAATGGGCTTTGTGCCCTGCGGCCCGGGCCTGGCTCGCTTGCCGCATGCGCGGGCCTCTGCCATCTCGTCCGTCCCGCCGCCCGCGCCGCGCGGGCTCCGCCGCGGTTCCCGCAATTCCCGTGAAATGGTGCGGTGATACAATTGCCCATACAAGAAAACTCCGTTTCTAAGGACAAGCAATGAGCTCTATTTTTGGCGACAAGCCCGTAGTGGGAATCATCATGGGATCCGAGTCCGACATGCCTACGATGGAAGCATGCATGAAACAGCTTGAGGAACTGGACGTTCCCTACGAGGTTAAGGTGGCAAGCGCCCACCGCAAGCCCGCAGAGGTACACGAATGGGCATCTTCTGCAGTAGATCGCGGTATTCGCGTCATCATCGCTGCTGCTGGCAAGGCTGCTCACCTCGGCGGTGTTGTTGCCGCCTATACGCCGCTCCCTGTTATCGCCGTTCCCATGAAGACCAGCGATTTGGGTGGCTTGGATTCGCTGCTTTCCATGGTTCAGATGCCCAGTGGCGTACCTGTCGCAACGGTTGCCATCAATGGCGCAAAGAATGCGGGCATCCTGGCTGTTCAGATGCTCGGCACCGGCAACGATGAGGCACGCGCCAAGATTGAAAAGCTCAAAGCCGATATGGCCGAGGCGTAAAAGGATACAGCTTAATGGCAAAAGAATTTTTGACGGGCAACGAAGCATTCGCCCATGCCGCCCTCGAGGCGGGCGTGCGCGTGTGCGCCGGATACCCAGGCACGCCTTCTTCCGAGGTTATCGAAACGGTGGCTAAAGAGCACGCCGCCGGTCGTGCCGAAGGTGTTCATGTTGAGTGGTCCACGAACGAAAAGGCGGCTTTGGAGCTGCTGGCAGGTGCGGCCTATTCTGGTGCGCGCACGCTGTACACCTGCAAGCAGGTGGGCTTAAACGTTGCCAGCGATGCCCTGATGTCGCTGAACTATGTGGGCGTGAAAGGCGGCACCGTTCTGTACGTGGCCGACGACCCAGGCCCCATTTCTTCCCAGACCGAGCAAGATACGCGCCGTTTTGCGGCCTTTGCCAAGGTGCCGGTGTTTGACCCGGCAACGCCCGAGCAGGGATGCCAGATGATGGGCGCAGCCTACGACCTGTCCGAGAAATATCAGACCCCCGTGCTGATGCGCCCCACTACGCGCGTATGCCATGCCTCCACCTACTTCGAGGTGGCCGAGCATACCCAGGCACGCACGTCCGAAGGTTTCAAGCGCGATTCGCGTTGGGTTATTTTCCCGAAGCGCTCCTACGCCGCGCACAAGGAAATCAACGAACGTCTGGTTTCCATTGCCGACGATTTTTCCGAGAGCGAGTTCGACGCATTCAATCCCATGTTCGCCGAAGGAGAAGATGCCCAGTTCGGCATTGTTGCTGGCGGCATTTCATATGCCTATACGCGTGAGGCATTGCGCTTGTTGGAAGAGGAAGTCCAGACGGGCAAGCTCGTGTGGGCGCAAGGTGCCCCTGCAGCGCCGATCCTTCCGCCGCAGTGCGAAGGCGGTTACTGCACCATGGGTGGCCCCGCTTACGGCAAGACGGTGGAAGCGCTTCCCGCGTATCGCATTATGCAGGTCGGCACGCCGTATCCGTTCCCTCAGAAACGCGCCGTGCGTTTTGCCGAGGGCTTAAGCGACGTGATCGTGTTCGAAGAGCTGGATCATGTTCTGGAAGACGAAATGCTGAAAACGGCAGGGTGCGCGCATGCTGGCTATCGCGTGCATGGCAAGCTGACGGGCGAAACCATCGACCGTGGCGAAAACACGGTAGACGCCATTGCTGCTCAGCTGCGTGCATTCTTCGGTGTGCAGCTGGCCGAGCCCCGCAAAGTGTTCGGCGCTGAAGCGGCCACCGCTACAAGCGCTGCCGAAGAAGCGGCTCAGATTCAGCCGCCTGCCCGTCCTCCGCTGCTATGCCCGGGTTGCCCGCATCGTGGTGCGTTCTATGCGGTGAAGTCTGCGCTGAGGAAGCCAAGCGACGGCATTTTCTGCGGCGACATCGGCTGCTATACGCTGGGCAATGCGAAGCCCTTGAACGCTGTCGACACGTGCCTGTGCATGGGCGCGGGCATTACGGTGGCGCAGGGCTTTAGCGTGGTAGAGCCTGGTAAGAAGGCCCTTTCGTTCGTAGGCGATTCCACCTTCTTCGCCAGCGGCATGACGGGCATTGCCAATGCGGTCTACAACCAGCACGACATCACGGTATGCGTACTGGACAATGCCACCACGGCGATGACCGGATCCCAGCCTCATCCGGGCACGGGTGTTACCTTGATGGGTCCCAAGTCCGAGCCTATTTCCATCGAAGCGGTGCTGCGCGCATTGGGCGTGAAGGTTATCACCCACGCCAATCCGCTGCGCTTGGATGAAGCGCGCGAAGCGGCCCGCGAGGCAATTTACTACGACGGACCTTCCGCCATCATCTTCGAGTCGCCTTGCGTGAAGCTGATCAAGCCTGGCGCTCCTGTTCGTTACCGCGAAGAGGCGTGTACGGGTTGCGGCAAGTGCGTGCTGAAAATCGGATGCCCCGCGCTTTCGTGGGATGCTGAGAATCGCCGCCCCGTTGTTGACACTTCGCTGTGCAACGGCTGCGGTTTATGCACGTACCTGTGCGAAGATGGCGCCCTAGAGTGCGACGGGAACGAAGGGAGTGCGCAATGATCAACGTTTCTCTTGCCGGCATCGGCGGGCAGGGCAGCGTACTTGCTGCGAAGATCTTGGCCGAAGCCGCCCGTTCGAAGGGCTGGCAGGTGCGCACGGCTGAAACCACGGGCATGGCGCAGCGCGGCGGCGACGTCATGAGTCACGTGCGCATGGGCAACAACGGCGAAGAGGTGTTTTCCCCGTTGCCCGGCGATGCGTCCGACGATGTGATCATCGCACTTGAGCCTGGCGAGGGCCTTCGTGCCCTTCATCTGCTGAAGCCTTCGGGCGTGATGGTGGTTGCTCGTTCGGGTGTTGCCCCTACGGTTGGCGATTTCAAATCGCCTTCGTACGATCCCGCCAAGATGATCGAGGCTTTGCAGGCATCGGGCGCTCACGTGGTTGTGGTGGATGATGTTGCCCTGTGCGATGCGTTGGGTTCCCGTAAGGCGCTGAACATCATCATGCTGGCAAGCGCCCTTAAGGCGGTAAACGCACCCGAAAGCCAAAGTGCTCTTCGCGGCGTGCTGACACTCGACGATATGCGCGCCGTTGTTCCCGCTTGCGTGAAGGAACGTTTCGTCGAGATGAACCTTCGCGCTGTCGGCCTGGTCGAGGGCTCCTAGCCCGATTGGCTTCCGCGCCGTCAGCTTGGCTGGGTGCGTAACCCAGCAGGTCCCACACCGTCAGCCTAGGTTTGGGCACGTAGCTCGATTATTCCGATGCGTTTCTCTTTATCGTGGTAGAGTGAAACGCATCATCTGTAATTTGGTTAGAAGCCGCAAGGGGGTTTACCCCCCTATTTGCGGTTTGTTTTCAGCGTAACAAGGCAACCTGCTACACGGAAAGGCAGACCCATGGAATTGACCGACGAGCAGTTCTCCCTCATCAAGGAGCAGTTCAAGACGCTGAAGGAGCGTTCGCCCTTCTATGCGAAGAAGTTCGAGGGCATCGATCTTTCTGACGTTCAGACCCAGGAAGATTTCGAGAAGCTGCCTTTCTCCGAAAAGGCGGACTTGCGTGAGGTCTATCCATTGGGATTGGCCGCCGTGCCCGAGGAAAAGATCGTTCGCATCCATTCTTCTTCTGGCACCACGGGCATTCCGGTAGTAATTCCCTATACCCAGAAGGACGTTGACGACTGGGCCACGATGTTTGCGCGTTGCTACGAAACGGTGGGCATCACCAACAAAGACCGCATTCACATTACGCCGGGCTACGGTTTGTGGACGGCTGGCATCGGCTTCCAGCTTGGTGCCGAAAAGCTGGGCGCCATGGCAGTGCCGCTGGGTCCGGGCAACACCGAAAAGCAGCTGCGTATGATGGAAGACATGCAGTCTACTGTTCTGTGCGCCACTTCCTCCTATGCTTTGCTTCTTGCCGAGGCAATTGCCGAGCGCGGCATTCGCGACAAGCTTGCTTTGAGGAAGGGTGTTATCGGTTCCGAGCGCTGGAGCGAAAAGATGCGTCATCGCATCGAAACCGAGCTGGGCATCGAGATCTTCGACATCTATGGTCTTACTGAAATCTACGGGCCGGGCATTGGCATTTCCTGCCATGAGCACGATGGCATGCATCTGTGGAACGACTACGTGTATGCCGAGGTCGTTAACCCGAAAACAGGCGAGCCCGTGTCCGATGGCGAGGTTGGCGAGCTGGCTCTTACCACTCTGCGCAAGGAAGGCGCTCCGCTTATCCGCTATCGTACTCACGACCTTACCCGCATCATTCCAGGCGATTGCGCTTGCGGCATGAAGCATCCCCGCATCGACACGCTGGTAGGCCGCACCGATGATATGTTCAAGGTCAAGGGCGTTAATATGTTCCCCGCTCAGGTAGAAGAGGTCATCGCCGCAACCTCGGGTACGTCTTCCGAGTACCAGGTAATGATCGAGCACATCATGGGCCGCGACGTGCTTACGGTGCTGTTTGAAACCTCGCTTGAAGGTGAAGCTCTGCAGCGCTGCGAGGAAGAGCTGGCGCTCATCTTCAAGGCGAAGATCGGCTGCACCCCCGATGCCAAGGGCGTGCCTATCGGCGAGCTCCCTCGTTCCGAGAAAAAGACCCAGCGCATCTTCGACAGTCGCTACTAAGTTTTGCCAACGCCGCCCTTAGGGGCGGCGTTTTTTATGGGATAGGGTAGGTGCGTTGCTGGGTGCCGAAAGATGTGTTGTTTCGGATTGCGAGATATGGGCAGAAGTGGCGTGCGGGCTGCGGTGGCATGCGCCTTGCGAAAAGCGCCTTGCTGGTTGCGGCAACCGGTGCCTTGCGGAAAGCCCCTTGCGGGCTGTGGTGGCTCGCATCCGACCCGCCGTTCATGAGTTGCGCTGGCCCGCATCCAGCGGAGCCATTCGTGGGTTGCGGCTGCCCGCAACCCTTAAAAGCCGTTCGCAGGTTACAGATTCCAAGAACGTGTTACGGCATGCTATGATGTTACGGTCCTAAAAGAAGTAACATCGATGCAGAAGGGGACCCGATGCAGGAAGCCGCGCTTGATCCCGATTACGAATCACTTTCCTGGTCCGATTCTGATGACTACGATCAGTACGTAAACGAAGAGTTGGCAGATTCCCGCTCGGCGAAGTGGGTCGCCCTGGTTTCCTGCTTGGCGGGGTTCTCCCTTGAAGGGAAAACCATTCTTGATTTGGGCTGCGGCCCTGGATTCTTCCCCTGCGCGCTTGGTGCGGAAGGCGCCAAGGTGTACGGCATCGATACCTCCGATAATATGTTGGCGTGCGCTCGCGCGAATGCCGAAAAGCGTGGCGTTAACGCCGTGATGCTCCATATGGACGCCGAAAGCTTGAGCTTCCCCGAGGCAACCTTCGACCTGGTTGTGACGCGCAACGTTACGTGGACGCTGCCGAACCCGGTTGCCGCTTATCGTGAATGTCTGAAGGTCCTGAAGCCTGGCGGAAAACTGCTCGTGTTCGATGCGAACTGGCACCACGAGTTCTACAGCGAAGCCGTTGCACAGAAGGTGCGCGAAAACGAAGCGACGTATTATCGGAAAACCGGCATCCGCACAGCTGTGTGCACTAATGACAAGCCTTACTACGACTCTCTTCCCCTTTCGTCGGTAATGCGCCCCGCATGGGACGCCGATGCTTTGACGCAGGTAGGCTTTGACGGCATCGCAGTAATTGAAGATGCTGGCAAGGAAGTGTACCTGGACTGGGAATATGAGCTTTATGGCGCTTCGCCTCTGTTTGCCGTGGCTGCGGAAAAACCCGTTGCTGTTGCAGAGGGAAACGAAGCCTTCAACGTGCTCAAAGCTACACGTGACTATTGGAACGAGCGCTCCAACACGTTTGGGCTCGATGGCTCCATCGATAAATGGGGCGACCTCATTCAGCAAAAACTCCTGCAGCGTGGCGTGACATCGCCCTGGATTCTTGATGCTGGCTGCGGCACGGGTGCCATGGCGCTCACCCTTGCATCACGCGGGTATCGTGTGTGCGGCGTTGATTTTTCTCAGGGCATGCTCCTTCACGCCCGTATGAACGCAAAGCATCAGGGCCTGGAAATTCCTTTGGTATTGGGCTGCGTCGATCAGCTCCCGTTCGTTCCTGAAACCTTCGATGTGGTGGTAAGTCGCAACGTGCTTTCCAACTTGGCTGTTGCCAAAGAAGCTTTGGAAAGCTGGCGCGATGCATTGCGCCCTGGTGGCTACCTGGTATATTTCGATTCTTCCTGGTGGCACTACCTCCACGAAGAATCGCTGGACGCTAAGCGTGCCCTTGCATACGGTACGGGTTCTTCGCCTATCTTCAACGTCCTGGAGGAACTCGCGAAAGATATGCCCATTGCTGCGGCGGATCGCCCTGCGTGGGATGTGATGGCCCTTCGTTCGCTCGGCTTCGAAGTTGAAGCGGTCGAAGATGTTTCTTCGCGCGTGTGGACGGCCGAAGAACAGCAGCGCTATGAATTTGCTCCGCAATTCATGGTGGTTGCGCGAAAGCCCGCTCGCTAGGCGCTCCATGAAAAAAATGATCGTACAGCGACTGCTGCATCTTGTGGTGGTGCTGTTTTTGGTGACGCTTGTCTCGTTTTTCCTGATGTACTTTTCTCCTGGCGATCCGGTCACGGCGCTTTTGTCGCGTGGCGGCACGGTGCCCGACCCCGATGTGGTTGCCCAGAAGAGGGCAGAGCTCGGCTTGGACAGGCCTGTGGCGGAGCAGTACGTTGCGTGGCTGGCGGGGGTATTCCAAGGGAATTTGGGAATATCGATCAGCTCAGGGCGGCCCGTTGCATCGGAAATTGCTGCGCGCATGCCGGCAACGTTGTTCTTGGCCGTTACCTCTCTTGCGCTCACGCTTGTGGTGTCCATTCCCCTTGGTTGTTTGTGCGCCTTGAAGAAGAACCGCGCAACCGATTTGATTATTCGCTTTGCTTCCTTTGTGGGGGCTTCGGTTCCGGGCTTTTTGATGGCTCTGATCTTGATATTTGTGTTTTCCCTGACGCTTCACTGGTTGCCCAGTATCGGAAGCATGAAGGGCGTGGGCTGGGTTCTGCCTGTGCTGACGCTGGTCCTTTGCGAATCAGCGATGTACATCCGCCAGATCCGCGCCATCGTGCTGCAAGAAATGGAGCAGGATTACGTTGAAGCGGCGCGTTTGCGTGGCATTTCCGACGCTGCCATTCTGTCTCGCAGTGTGCTGAAAGCTACGGTGCCTACCATCTTGGTGCTAACGGGCATGACGTTTGCGCAGCTTTTGGGTGGCAGCGCCATTATCGAAAACGTATTCAGCTGGCCTGGCATCGGCTTCTATGCGGTGCAGGCGGTATTTGCGCGCGATTACCCGGTAGTTCAGGCGTACGTGCTTATCGTTGCGGTGCTCTTTGTGCTGGTCAACCTTTGCGTTGATTTGCTTCAGGCTCGCATTGACCCCCGTGCCCGTTTGGCGCTGGAGCAATCTGCCGCCCAGGACAGGCGGGGTGGTGCGCATGTCTGGGGGTAAACGCCGAAGCGACGATCTGGCTGGGCGTCGTGCGCTCTATTGCGGCATCGTTGCGCTGCTCATCGTTGCGTTCTCGTTCGTTGCGCCTTTGTTGTGCCAGCACGATGCCGAACTTGCCAACCTTGCGTTGTCGAACCGCGCGCCCGACGGGGAATTCCTTATGGGCACCGATTCGCTGGGGCGCTGCATTTTGTGCCGTGTGCTAACGGGATTGCATACCACCGTGCTTGCTGCTTTGGCGGTCGTGGCTTTGAGCGTTGTTATCGGTTCGGTTCTGGGTGCGTTGTCGGGGTATATCGGCGGCGTGTTCGATTCCGTGGTAATGCGCATCACCGATGCCTTCATGGCGTTCCCGACCTTGGTTTTGGGCATTGCCATCGCCGGCCTTCTGGGAGGCGGTCTGCAGAATGCGGTTATCGCGCTGGTGGTTCCTGGCTGGACGCGCTTTGCGCGTATTGCCCGTTCTTCCGTGTTGGCGCTGAAAGAGCGCCCCTTCATTCAGGCGGCAGTTATTGGCGGCCTGAGCAGAACGGCAATTGCCCTGAAGCATGTGCTGCCCAACATCCTTCCACCCCTGATTGTTACGGCGTGTTTGGATATCGGCGGTTCGATGCTCAATTTGGCGGGGCTTTCGTTTTTGGGCTTGGGTGCATCGCCTCCTTCGCCTGAGCTGGGTGCCATGATCAATCAGGCCGCGTCGGGGTTCCAAACTGCACCTTGGGCGGTATTCGCACCGGGCTTTGCCATCTTCTTGGTGGTTGTGGTGTTCAACTATTTCGGCGATTCGGTAAACGAAGCGCTGGGAGATAAGAGCTCGCTGTTTGCGAGGGAAAAGAAATAAAACCATCGAAGAAAGGAAAGCGAGATGGTGAAAACTAAGAAGAGGTGGGCAAAGCGCATTGCTGCCGTAACCCTCGCCTGCGCCTTGGGTGCAGGTGCGGTGGGCGCGCTGGTGGGGTGCTCGTCGGATTCCAGGAGCAACAGCGATGAAATGAGCGTTGCCTGGACGTCCAACGCTGGCGAGTACAACCTTGACCCAACCAACAACTACATGGGTTGGCAGGGCTCCTATCTGGGCATCTACGAGCAGCTGTTCCGTATTGATGCCAACTTCGACCCTCAGCCTATGTTGGCTGAATCCGCCGAAATGGTGAACGACACCACGTGGAAGATCACGATTCGTGAAGGGGTAACGTTCCAGAACGGCAATGAACTCAATGCTCAGGCGGTAGTGGATTGTCTGAATCGCACCATCAGCATGAACGAGCGCGCCAAGAAATCGCTTGATATTGCCAGCATGGAAGCTGATGGCAACGTGCTTACCGTCACCACCAATTCTCTGAACACCGCCTTCAAGAACGAACTGTCCGAGCCTGTTGCCTCTATCATCGACGTGAACTCGGGCGCCGCCGAAGATGAGCCTGTGGGTACTGGCCCCTACAAGATCGATTCGGTTGCAGGCAATGGCGACGTTGAGCTTTCTGCCTACGATTCCTACTGGCAGGGCGAGCCGAAGATCAAGACCGTGCACGCAAAGTACCTGACCGACGACCAGTCGAAGGTATCCGCTCTGCAGTCGGGCGAGGTTTGCGCCCTGATGAATGTTGCGGATGACCAGCTAGGAAACTTGAGCGATACGTCCAAGTACACTTTGCATCAGACCAATCAGGCTCGCGCCCATATGCTGTACTTCAACATGAAGAGTGAAGCTATGCAGGACGATGCGGTTCGCCAGGCCGTTGGCATGTGCGTCGATCGCGATTCGTATGTTAGCTCCATCTACAACAATTCCGCTGAGGCATCCCACGCCGCATTCCCTGATTCTTCTGGCTATGCTGATGGTGTGACCTGCGACGGCTTCGACGTGGAAAAGGCAAAGCAGATCCTGGCTGATGCCGGCTATGTCGATAACGATGGCGACGGTGTGCTGGAAAAGGACGGCAAGAAGCTTTCCCTGAAGCTGGTAACCTATCAAGCAAACGCTGCGCTGCCCATGGACTGCGAGGCGTTGGCATCTCAGCTTTCCCAGATCGGTATCGCTGCTGATATTGAAGTAGCCGAAAAGATTACCGTTCGTTTGGCCGACAGCGACTGGGATATTGGCACCATGGCTTACTCCACGCTTCCCACGGGCAACCCCTACACCTACCTGTCTGCGGTTATGGGTTCTGAGGGCACCAGCAACTATGGCCATTACGGCAATGCCAAGGTTGACGAGCTTCTTGGCCAGCTGAAGAAGACCAGCGACGAGGCCGAGCAGAAGGAACTGGTGAAGCAGATCCAGCAGATCGCGCTCGACGACCATGCCTATGTTTATATGGTTCATACGCTGGTAAATGACGTTACGGCAGCCGATGTTGAGAACCTTGCTATGCAGGGTCAGTACGACTGGCTGAACTATCAGATGTCTTACAAGTAGGGTGCATGTCTGCAATTTTCGAAACAGAAAACTTGCGTGTTGCGTACAACGGTGACGCCGTGCTTCACGGTGTCACCGTTTCCCTTGAGCAGGGTTTTATCGTGGGCATCGTGGGCGAATCGGGCAGTGGCAAAACAACGCTGCTACGCGCCGCGCTTGGAATGCTTGGGCAGGCAGGCCAGATTTGCGACGGCTCCATTCGCTTTGCCGGGAAAGATGTTTCTGGTATGTCTCAGGCTAAGCATCTTTCCTATGCCAGTACGGTGGCGTCGTTGGTGTCGCAAAACCCGCAGCGGACTTTCAGCCCCGTGCGCACGCTAGGTTCCCAATTCGAGGAGACTGCTCTTTTACGTGGCGAGCTTTCGAAGGGGGAGGCTCGCGCGTGTGCGGCGTCGCTTCTTGGAAGGCTGGGGCTTTCCGATCCTGAGCGGGTTTTGGACAGCTATGTTTTCGAGCTTTCCGGCGGTATGGCCCAACGTGCTGCTATCGGTCTTGCTTTGATGAATTCCCCAAAGGTCGTTTTCGCCGATGAGCCTACCAGCGCTCTTGATGTGGCGGTTCAGGCGCAAGTGGTAGAGGAGCTTGTTTCGGCAAATCGCGAATTTGGGGTGTCGCTTTTAGTGGTGTCCCACAACATTGCCGTGCTGGCTCATATGGCCCAGTATCTCTATGTCATGAAGGACGGGGAGGTTGTGGAGCAGGGTCCTTCCGAGCAGGTTATCGCTTGCCCTCAGCATCCGTACACCCGTCAGCTTGTTGCTTCTGTTCCCAAGCTAAGGAGTGCTCGATGAAGGCGCTGGAGGTTAACGATGTGTCCAAGCGCTTCCCTGGCATGGAAAGGCTGGCGCTGAATAAGGTGAGCTTCACCCTGGAGCAGGGCGAATGCCTAGGCATTGTTGGCGGCAGCGGCAGCGGTAAAAGCACGCTTGCCCGCGTCATTGCGCTGCTTGAGCGGTCTGATGGCGGCTCGGTTTCCTTGTTTGGGAAAGAGATCCTCGGTCTGCCGCACAGGCGGCGTAAAGAGGTGTATTCGAGCATTCAGATGGTGTTCCAGATGCCGCTGGAATCGTTTGATCCCAGTTATACGTTGGGTGCCAGCATCGCCGAGGTGGCGCGCAGCTTCGGTGCCACGCGTGCGGAAGCGAAGGAGCGGGCCCTTGAAAAGCTTCAGCTGGTTGGCTTAGACGAGAGCTTTTACCAGCGTTTTCCTTCTCAGGTAAGTGGAGGCCAATGTCAGCGCGCGGCATTGGCAAGGGCGCTTACTGCCAACCCTTCGGTGCTGATGTGCGATGAGATAACCAGCGCTCTTGATGTGTCTACTCAAGCGCATATTGTCTCGCTCATTGAACGGTTGAAGGGCAAGGTATCCATCGTGTTTATTACTCACGACTTGGCTCTTGTGTCGGAACTGGCCGATAGGCTCCTGGTGCTCGATGAAGGGGAAGTTGTTGAATGTGGCCCCACTGAAAACGTGGTTGCCAACCCTCAAAGCGCCTGTGCGAAAAAGCTGATGAGCTCCGTGTTTTACCTCGGTTGTTTGGATTGAGGGTTTTGAACTTGGGCGTTTTGGGGTCGAGGGGCTGAAACGGACTGGGTGCATCCTGCCCCGCATGGAGGCTGCCGAGAATGACTGCCGAATCGTTCGCCGTAAAACGTGGCGGGATTCTTGCGACGGGACCTATCGCGCGGCAAGATTCGCCCAGCGGGATCCGTCGAGCACGATAGGATTCGTCAAGCGGGATCCGTCGAGCACGACAGGATTCGCCCAGCAGAATCCGTTCAGCGGGAGCTATCATGCATGGCAAGATCTGCGCGCTATGCATGATTTGAGGGGTCTGTGCAGCGAAAGGGCCCTTCCCTGGCAAAATGTTCGCGTGGTGTATTCCCCAACGGCGATTTGCAGGGCATTTTGAATACATGGAGAGCATATCTTGCCAAAACCAGCTCATTTTGGATGCATGGTGGCGATATCTTGCCAGGGAGGGGCGTTTTTACCGTCCGAGGCTCCTTCGGGAATACATCAGGGCGATATTTTGCCAGAATGCGGCGCTTCGTCTGCCTGGAATGCGCTTCGAGGGTGCTTCATTCAGAGGGCGCGCTTTCGTCTGTCCGAAATGAGTCTCGAAAACGCTTCGTCTCGGCTCTGCAGGGCTTTGACGAGCGCTGTCGCCCCGGCGCCCCCCCCCACGCGTTGCGGGCGTTGGCGGCGGCGATGCTGATCGCACGGAGGCGGAACCGTTCGCCGCAAAACGGAGCGAGACAGGATAATGGGTCTTTCCAATGCTCTTTATTGTGATAAAGTGGCTACCATGATTTTTTCAGAGGGACATATCGCACGTAGCAGCGCAACCGAGTTGGCGAAGGCCAATGCTGGCATCGCTGTGCTTTTGGATTCGTGCGCCGTTATGTCTCAGCATCTTGCCCAGAAGTGTATGTCTGCTTGTGCTGTCATGTCCGAGCACCTGGCTCAGGGCTGTTTCGGCTTGGCGGCTGTTGCTTCTCAGCATTGGGCTCAGGGCTCGCATTGCGTAGCTGTGTTTGTCCCTATAACGTATCGATATTGATAGCACACGGGTTTTCCTGGGTGCTTTTTTTATATCCGAAAAGGTCGTGTGCGTTCTCATTTTCCCTGGTCAGCTGTTCTAGTTTGGTGTTGGCGCGTTGAAGGTGGCGTTCATTTGCCGATCGGTCGGGAGGCGTGTCTGTTTTGCCCTCGTGCGGGTTTTCGATTGCTGGATCCTGTGGCCTGCTGATCGGTTGGGGTTGCGTGCTTGTTTTGACTTCGCGTATGCCTCGATTGCTGGATCCTGCAGCCTGCCGATCGGTCGGGAGGCGTGTTTGCATCGCCTTTGTGTGGGTTTCGATCATGTCCCTTTGCGATTTCCAGTCCGATTCGTGCCGATTTGTGCTCGCTGCTGCATCGGCTGACCAACATGTTTGCTGAAGATAAAGGAGTTCTTTCGTGGTTGCAAAGATATGCATCATTTTGATTTTTGTGGGTGTTGTGGTTGGTGTTGGCGTTTACGCGCGCCAGCACACCAAGAACGTTGACGGTTTTGTTCTGGGCGGACGCAACGTAGGTCCCTGGCTTTCGGCGTTCGCTTTTGGCACCAGCTACTTTTCGGCGGTAATCTTCGTTGGCTACGCAGGCCAGTTCGGCTGGAAGTACGGCCTGG
>ERZ1026868.981-NODE-981-length-15715-cov-4.227778_pt1 | contig 15715 bp, 4 predicted proteins | sample MGYA00380164_ERZ1026868 | MGnify/ENA primary metagenome ERZ1026868 (study PRJEB33269, sample SAMEA4719800) | human gut metagenome | biome: human-associated habitat; feature: organic feature; material: feces | place: Cameroon | collected 2013-10 ... | reverse complement strand
GACTGGCTCGCAATGACAGGCTTTTTTGACAGAGTAAGCCGGGCGCTTATGCGCCCGGCTTACTCTGTCCCTTTTCCTTTTTTCCGATGCCGCTTCCGGCGCTTTGCCTTTTCCCGGCGGCACTGGAACGGCTCATGCTGGTGCGCCGCGGCAAAGGCCGCCCGCTCCGGCTCCGTCAGGGTGGGCACCACCCGCCGCCCCTGCCAGCCGTCTTTCTGCCGCGTTACCGACATCCGTACCGGGAACCGCCCGTGCTCCTGGCACCGGAACGTCCCGTAAAACACGTCTCCCTGCGGGTACCACGATTCCACCGCGCCCGGTGTGCGGCACAGAGGACAGGGCACCAGCCGCGCCTGTCGGCTGTTGAGCACCTGCTCCCGCTCCGGGAACACGCCCACCTTCTGCCGGGGCTGCCGGGGATATTCCACCGGGGAGAATCGGATGCTCCGCCTGCGGCGGGGCTTGCCGGTGGAGGGCGGCGGTACGGACGCCGCCAGTGCGTCCTTCGTCAGCCATGCGCTGACCAGCGCCGCGTACAGCGCGTCATACAGCGCGTTGTGGAACTCGTAGATCAGCGGGATGCCGCAGTATTCCGCCGCCTGCTCCAGCGCCACCCGCCGTCCGATGCCGATGCCCAGCGTCCGGCCGAAGGCCGCCTGCAGATCCACGCAGGCCGTCACCGGCGGCTCCGGCATCCGCCAATAGGCGGTGTTGGCCGCCAGCACGCCGTGATCCTGTGCGCCCCATTCCGCCCACAGGGTGTCGTCCCCGCACCAGTCCAGAAACGCCTGATACGCCGCCGGGAAGTCCAGCTCTGCCGTCAGCGCCTGCGCCGACTCCGGCAGCTTTCTCGCCACCGGCGACAGCTTGGGGTAGATGGACGGCCGGATGTGCATATTGAACCAGTCCTGCACCGCGCCGCCCGGTTCCGCCAGCCGCACCGCGCCGATCTGGATGATCTCCTCCATCCGCCGCCCGCCAAAGGGCTGGTTCCATTCCAGATCCAATACGATCACGCCGTCTCACCTTCTCCGCGCAAAATTCGACTTATCCCTCATTATATCACGCCATCCGCTCCGGCGCAACGCTCTATACCGGACAAATATCCCACCATCTGTCGTTTTCCACAACTTTCCGCCCCACTCCTTGTGACAAATCACAAAATTACCGATACTATGCAAGCAGGTAATTGTTTTCCCCGGCCAGAGGTATATGCTATACAGTTGCAAAATAAGGGGTACTATGCCCTTTCCGGGCAATTATCTCACGGGAGGAAACGTCATGAAAAAACGGATACTCGCTATGCTGCTGTCAGTGGTCATGTTGGCCTCGACAGTGGAGCTCACCAGCCTGCTGACGGGGACGAACATCCTCGCCGGCACGGAAGCGCCCGCCGTCACCGATACGGCGCCCACCTCCGACACCGACACCGCCTCCGGCGGCCAGCGCATCACCGACGAAGACACGGCGGCCATCCGCCTGTCCGGCTCGGAGCTGTCCGTCTCCGGCAACATCGAACCGGACACGGCGCAGCCCTCCTCCGGCGGCACAGCCACGCTGGACGAGAACAACGCCCTGACCATCCCCTACGATCTGGCCTTCCCGGAGGAATTCGCCAGCGACGACTGTCTCTACGCCGGCGACCAGATCATGGTCAAGTTTGCCCGCGGCTTCCGCGGCAAGCTGAACACCACCCTTGTCCGCGCCGGCATCACCGGCCTTGAAAAGCTCATGGACACCTCCACCGGCGTGTGGTACATCGCCTCCGTCACCGGTGACGTGCAGCAGGTCATGGCCAACGTCCGTGCGCTGGACAACGTGGTGCTGGCGGAGTACGACTACATGTACGCCGCCGCCGACACCACCCTCATCGACAGCGACACCGTGGCCGAGGCCGTGCAGGGCAACGCCAGCTGCCGGGATCAGTGGTACCTGCGCAGCGGCAACCTGCAAAAGAGCTGGGATCTCCTGCGCACCCGCGGCATCGCCGCCGGCGGCGACAGCAGCGTGGTGGTGGCCGTCATCGACACCGGCGTGGACTACACCCACGAGGATCTCAAGGACAACATCTGGGTCAACACCAAGGAGATCCCCGGCAACGGCATCGACGACGACGGCAACGGCTACATCGACGACGTCTACGGCGTCGATCTGGAGACGGGACGCGACAGCGGCATGGACGACAACGGCCACGGCACCCACGTGGCCGGCATCATCGCCGCCGCCAACAACCACATCGGCGTGGTGGGTCTTGCCTACAACGTGAAGCTCATGCCCATCAAGGCGGGCATGGCCAGCGGCTTCTTCAACCAGTCCCAGATCGCCAAGGGCATCCTCTACGCCTACAACAACGGCGCGGACGTCATCAACATGTCCTTCGGCGGCAGCGCCTCCACCATCGCCGTGCAGGACGCGCTGGAGACGGCCTACACCCGCTGCGTGCTGGTGGCCGCCGCCGGCAACGACGGCGCGCCCAACGAGGGCTTGCTTGCCCGTCCCACCTATCCCGCCGCCCTGTCCTACGTCATGGGCGTCATGAGCGTGGACATGCGGGGCGTGGAGAGCGGCTTTACCAACTACGACGTGGTGCCCTACAACTCCGTGGAGTACGAGGTTTACGCCCCGGGCAGCCAGATCCTCAGCACCATCCCCGGCAACCGCTACGCCACATGGAGCGGCACCTCCATGGCCGCCCCCTATGTGTCCGCCATGGCCGCCCTCCTGCGCAGCGCCTACCCGGACACCAACACCTATCCCACCAAGTTCATCTACGGGCAGATCGCCGCCACCGGCGGCCGCAGCGCCATCTGCTGCGACCCGGAGCACCACGGCGCACACAACCTGCCCAAGATCGTGGATATCTACAACGCCCTGACCCAGCTGCCTAAGCCGGAGGTCAGCGCCGCCGACTTCCTCGTCTTTGACGACAAGTCCCTCAGCGACCAGAACAACGGCGACGGTGTCATCGACGCCGGCGAGACCGTGGCGCTGGCCTTCACCCTCCGCAACCGCTGGGGTGCCGCCAAGGACGTCACCCTCTCGCTGGACGCCAGAAGTCAGGTGGACATCGACTGCCCGTATATCCAGTTCCTGACCAATAACGTCAACTACGGCAATGTGGGCACCTACGCCAGCATCGACTACGGCAAGACGAAGGAGGGCACGTTCGTCACCGGCGTGGACGCCGATAAGTCCCTGTTGGTGAAGATCGCCGACGACTGTCCCAACGACTACATCATCGCCCTGAACATCACCGTCACCGCGAAAAACGATCTGGACGCGGACGATACGAAGGTCTATTCCAGCGAAGCCAGTACCACCCTCAACGTCCGCCGGGGCACCCTCCTGCCCAGCATCATCACCGAGGACATGACCCTCACCAAGGATCATTATTACATCCTGCCCAACGCCACCCTCATTCAGGAGGGCGTCACCGTCACCGTGGAGCCGGGCACCCAGCTCCAGTTCTGGACGGACGATCCCCACGACGCCTATGCCGACACCGCCATCACCTATCTCAAGGTGGACGGCACCCTGCTGTGCAACGGCACCGAGGACGAGCACATCCGCATGTTCCCCAGCGAGCTGATGTCCCAGTACCGTGTGCAGCTCTACGAGGGCGACAGGGGCACCATCAGGCTCTTCTACACCGATGTGGTGAACCCGTATTTGTCTGATGAAGATAGAAGTGGCATCACCTACGCCGAGAACTGTGAATTCAGCCAGAATTACCGGGCATATCCGCTCTATCGCCGCTATCTCAGCAACGGGACAGTGGGAGCGGATCCTGTAAGCGGATGCATACGCGCCGATATCCTGAAGGACTGTGCCTTCTATAAGCTGGGCGGAGATTCTTATTACACGTTTTCTGTCGCTGCACCCTGCGATGGCTGCATCTTCGTGGACAGCGCCATTGATCTGAGCAATAGATATGAATACACCAACTGCGTCTTTTACGGAAACAGCAACTATCTGGGCGAGAGCAGTGGCCGCGTCAGCAGCTATACAGTGTCTGGCATCAGCCAACCCACAGTAGATCGGATACTGACCGATCCATCCACCAACACGACGTATGTGACTCTCCAATGGCAATGGCGGCAACTCCGAGTGCCGGAGCTGGCGAATCGTCTTGCGCAGTATCTGGGCGGTGAACTGTGCTGTATGGAAACGCCCGAGGAGCAGGCTTTCTTACAGGCAAATCTGAAGAATAGCACAAGCAGCACCGATCGCACTGGGAAAACGGTATATTATGACAACTACCGTTATCTCTGTGGTCTGCGGGAGGATGAAAACGGCACACTGCGCTGGCTGAACGGTGACGCGGCGGATGTGACCCTTTGGACGGATATTCCCAAGGGCCAATGGCCCAATTACGATGGCGGGGCTAATTACTGGTATGGACCCGGCTGCGACAAGTTCTACGAGGGCTATTTCAGCGAATCCTATAACTACCTCCTACTGGAATTCCCCGACACCACCATCACCGACATCACCCTGCCCGAGTCCGAGATCACCCTGGACACCGGCATGACAAAGCAGCTGCTGCCGGAGGTGGCTCCCGTGAAGACGGCGCTGGTGGCCGACCTGAAGTATATCTCGCTGGACGAGCGCGTGGCCACCGTCAGCGACACCGGCCTTATCACCCCCGTGGCCGCCGGCGGTACCCTGGTGCGCGTCAGCAATGCCGATGGCTCCGTGTATAAGGACGTGGCCGTCCATGTGGCCGACTGCGTGCCGCTGGAGAGCCTGACCCTCAACGAGGATGCCCTTCGCCTGCCCGTGGGCGCCTCCGAGAAACTGACCCCCGTGCTCGCCCCCGTGGACACCACCCGCACCGGCGTGGTCTACGAGAGCGCCAATGAGAACGTGGCCACCGTGGACATCGACGGCACCGTACACGCCGTCAGCGTGGGTACCGCCCTCATCACCGCCCGCCCCGCCATGGGCGAGGACTTCGCCGCGTCCGTCACCGTCACCGTGGTGCAGCCGGCGGAGAGCATCTCTTTCCAGGAGAGCTTCTACGTCACCACCCTGGAGCAGACGGACGACGATCTGAAGCTGACCATTACTCCAGCTTCCGCCACCGAGCGGGACATCGCGTGGGAGTCCTCTAACCCGGACGTCTGCGAGATGGGTACCGACGGCCAGCTCATCAAGCACAAAAACGGTACCGCCACCCTCCGCGCCGCCCTTGTGGGCGCCGACCTGTCCGCCGAGCTGGTGGTCTGCATCTCCGATGCGGCGCCGTCCGCCCAGGTGGAGGATATACAGTATCTTAGCTATGGAGATACATATTATGCGCGGCTCAGTGACGGAACCCTCTGGTGCTGGGGCAAAAACTACCTGACACCCCAGAGGCTGAACTTCACCGCTGTGGATGACTTTGTTGCAGACGGCTGGGGCGGATCCTGCGTCTATATCCTCTCCGGCGATACTCTGCAATATTACAGAATGAACGGCACTGAGACAGGCAACAGCTTCAACTACGGCAGCCCTATGACCGGCGTACAGAAAATTGTTGCGGACGTGAATGACTACCAAACCAATAAAAGCAACTACTATGTTTTGAAACAGGACGGCACCGTATGGGCGTGGGGAGACAACGAGTATGGCCAGTTGGGTGACGCCACCACAACCTATCATAGTCAGGCGGTGCAGATGGACATCTCCGAATCCGAAAAGGTCGTGGATGTGCTCGGCCGGAATTGTTATGCCGTCTTTCTGACCGAAAGCGGCAAGCTGTACGGCGTGGGAGCTGGCTTCGGTACCACGCCGGTGCTGCTCACAGACGGTGTAAGCGATATTGTGAGAGATTGCGGCTACTCCTCTTATTTCGCTGCTCGAAAGGGGCAGACCCTGTACCACTATTACGGGAGCAGCGTGCGGTACACCGTATCCGTGCAGGGCAACAGCCAAGTGGTCGGCTATAACAACGATTTCTACATTCAGAACGGCATCGTGTTTGGCAAAACAACCAACAGTGACGGCAATAACTATGGTCAGCTGGGTGTGGGTGATACAGAGTATCATAATGACTACATGCAGATGCGGAAGATCACCGGCGCACAACAGGTATGGAACTTCGCAGCTACCACCTTTATCCAGACCGATGATGGTTTCTACGGCACAGGCCGCAACGAATACCGTGAGCTGGCCAACCTGACCACGGAAAACAGCGCTGTGCCCGTGCGCATCTTCTTCGGCCTGCAGGCCAACGAGGAACCCTTCCGCCTTGAGCAGACCAACATCACCAACGACATTCTCACGGATAGCGACCTCGTGCTGGATTTCAGCGAGTCGCTCCTCAAGGCCGGTAACTTCGGTACCATTGCCCTCAAGGATGGAAACGGCGAGCTTGTCTCCCTCCGCCGCACCCTCCATCTGGATAAGCTGACCCTCACCCCCGTCTCCGGCTTCACCGACGGCATGTCCTATACCCTGACTCTCCCCGCCGGTGCCCTCCAGACCAAGTTCGGTGCCGCCAGCGAGGCAGTGGAGCTGACCTTCACCTACCAGACCCCCGTCCCGGCGGAGGTGGACAGTCTCACCCTCGGTAAGACCGTCCTCACCGGCGTCCTTTCCCCGGAAAGTGGTACAAAAGTGGATTTAGGTGAAATTAAAGAGGCTTTTAAACTTGAATTCAAGTGCGTTTCTAACCCCGATGCAAGTATCACCTGGACAGTGGCGGATAACGCGGTCGCAATGGTAGAAAATGGTAACTTAATCGCCCTTTCCACCGGCTGCACCACCGTCACCGCCGCCCTCGACGGCACCGATCTTGCGGCCACTGCCCTGCTCTACATCAGCGAGGACGATTCTGTGACCGCAACAAAATCCGTGCAAAATGGCGCTGAAAGCACTGTTCTGTTCAGTAATGGTGCACTTTTCACCCTGCATGCTGACGGCACGACCCAGCAGCTCTTCACCGATGCTGTGGACTTCCACTGGGACGGCGGCGCCCTCTGGGTCAAGACAGCCGACGCCCTCTACTGCGACGGCGAGCTAACAGAGGATTTGCCAATTTCTGTCAAATACACCAATTTGCTCTCCCGCACCTCCGACACGGTTTTAGTCGTCTCCCAGACCCTGATCCTGACCGCCGACAAGACCCTCTGCCAGGGCGAAAACCTCAGTAATATAGCCATTTCCGGCGGTTCGGCGAGCGCTGCCACCTCCGGCAATCAGCTGCTCATCACCCCCTCCGCCCCCCTCATTTCCGGCACTTCCTACACCGTCACCATTCCGGAAAATTCCGTTTCCACCTACTTCGGCGCGCCCAACCAGGAGATCACTTTTACCTTTATTTATCTGGATACCCTGGCCGCTGACGCCGGTGACGGCAAGACCGTTCTGGCAAGCGGCGCCGTGTCTGACAACGAGGCCGCAGCCGCCCGCGCGTGGACGTCCGAGCGCCTGACCGCAGGCTGGAAAGCCTTCTGCGACAAGGGTTACGACACTTTGTTCTACGGCAACGCCATCCTCAACCGCTTCACGGAAAACAACGTGGAGAAGTGGCTTCGCATCACCGCGCCCAGCGCCAGCAGCTACGTCCGCTACGGCATCGGCGGCAACTACTGGGGTACCGAGGGGCTCAGCGAAAAGACCAAAAAGGAGGCCATCAACAAGCAGATACTGGACTTCGATGACTATCAGTCCATGGCCGACCTGAACGAGGGCACCATTCTGGAGACGATCCCCGAGACGGTGTGGCCGGTGGTGCGCTCCGTGTCCCTGCGGGACGCCAACGGCGAGGCGATCACCACCGTTGGTGCAGGCAAGACCACGTTCACCGTGACCTTTAACCGGGATATGGACACCGAAATGCCGCTGCAGGTGCGCTTCGGCAGCAGCTATCCCTACGCTGACTTCGAGGTGGCCGGACAGTGGCTGGACAGCCGGACATGGGAGGGCTCCACTACCATGACCTCCCTGATCGCCAACGGCATCCAGTACTGGTCCATCGCCAACGGTCGCTCCGCCGAGGGACACCTGAAGCTCTACAAGGACTGGGGACGCTTCAGCTTCAACATCGACACCTCCTCCTCCGCGCTGGCTATGACCATGCAGGCCGAGGCCGCCGATGACGGCGTGATCCTCACTTGGGCGCAGGACGACTTCGACACGCTGGCGGGCTACAACGTCTACCGCTGCGACAGGGAGGACGGCCAGTACGCCAAGCTGAATACCTCCGTGATCCCGGCGGATGTCAAGACGTTCACCGACACCAATGTGACCCCCGGCCAGATGTACTACTACAACTTCACCGTGGTCAAGACGGATCTGAGCGAGTCCAAGCCCTCCGGCAAGATCTCTGTCCGCGCCAAGGACACCATGGCACCCAACATCTATCACGACGGCGTGTACAGCGCCTTTACCGGCAGCAAGCTGATCATCAGCGCCACCGCCAACGACAATCTGCAGATCGACAAGGTGGAGCTGTTCTACCGCGTCACCGGCACGGAGAGCTGGAGAGCGGTGACCATGACCGCCGTCAACGACCGCTATTCCGCCGTGATCCCGTCCTCTGACGTGACCACCGCCGGACTGGAATACTATATCCGCGCCTTCGATGGCGTGAACTACGCCTATAAGGGAACGGCGGAGCAGCCCTATGCCATCGCGGTCAGCGAGGCCGTGGATCGCAGCGCGCTGGGCGACGTCAACGGTGACGGCCAGATCAACGTGCTGGATGCGCTGATGGTGCTGCAGGCCAGCAACGACCGGCTGAATCTGGACGCAGAGCAGTTCGCCCGCGCCGACCTGAACGGCAATAAGACGCTGGAGGCTGTGGAGGTGCTGACCATCCTGCAGTACGCCAACGGCATCATCGGCTCCTTGACGCTGTAAGGGGGCTGTTCCATGAGAGCAAAACGCGCATCCCAGCGCGCAGCGGCACTGTTGTGTGCCGCTGCGCTGCTGGTGAATCTGATCTCCACCGCGTGGGCGGCCAGCGCCTTCCTGCGGGTGGGCAGCGCCTCCGCCGTACCCGGCGAGACGCGCTCCGTGTATGTCAGCGGCTCCAATCTGGACAAGCTGGCCGGTGTGCAGGGCATCGTATCCTACGATAACACGGCGCTGGAGCTGACCGGCGCGGCGATGGTGGGAGCTTTTTCCGCCCTGGGGACGGTGAACACGGAGACGGCCGGACAGGTGTCCTTTAACGGCGCCTGTCTGGATGGCATATCCGGCTCCCAGAATATCCTGCGGCTGGACTTCCGCGTGCGGCCGGACGCCGCAGCCGGGGAATACCTGCTGGATATCCTGATCGAAAACGCCTACAACACCGGACTAGGCGCCGTGCCGCTGAACGGCGCGCCCGGCGTGTTCACGGTGACGGAGCCGCAGTCCACCACCAAGACGCTGTATTTTTACAGCGGCAGCAGCGTGTCCACGCTGCACAAGGGCGAGCAGGTGAGCATCACCGCCTGCACCTATGGCAGCCAGGGGCTGGCTGCCGGCAAGCTGGAATTCCGCTATGACGCCGCACTGTTCACCTACGTGGCGGCGGAGCCGCTGGCAGCACTGTCCGGGGCGGTGAAGTCGCTGGACGCCAGCCGGGCGGGGTATGTGTCCGCCGCCTTTGCGTCTGAGGAGGAGATACCCGGCGGCGAGCTGCTGCGGCTGACGCTGGAGGCGGTGGCCGACGTGGACGCGGACACCTCCGTGACCTTCGCAGCCTCCGAGCTGTACGACACGGCGCTGGCCGCCATGAACGGCGTCGGCTTCACTCAGGCGCTGACCCTGCGAAAGACAGAGGTAACGCCGGAGACGCCCGCTCTGCGGGTGACCATGCCCGCCGCAGCCCGTACCGATGAAACCATCACCGCTGTGGCTGTGCTGGACAGCGGCAGCGGTCTGGCAGCCGCTGATTTCTGCATTTCCTACGACACGGCGCTGCTGACATGCACCGGTGTGAAGGTGAGCGCGGGTATGGAGAGTGTGGACGGCGTGTGTATCGTGACGAATCCCAACTTTGACGGTGGTCAAGTGAAATTTACTTTTATCTGTGAGAAGGGCTTTGTGGATGAAGCGGTGCTTCTGACCATGACGTTCCAGCCGGAAAAGGAAGGGACTGTCACCCTGACGCCCGCCATTGCTACATCGGCTGTCGGTGCTGATCGCCAGCCCATCGCGCTGGACATGTGCGCCGCGTCCTGCGAGGTGAAGGATCCCTTCTTCGAGGTGACGTTCCGGGATGAGGACGGCACCGTTCTCTCGCGGCAGTCGGTTCGCTATCGTGCTGCGGCTGTGCCGCCGGACGCGGTAAAAGCGCCGGACGAGGCGCATCACTATGAACTGGCCGGGTGGGGCGGCGACTATTCCAGCATCACCGCCGATGCGGAGTTCACCGCGCGGTACACAGCCATCCCTCACACCGAGGTCGTGGATAAGGCCGTGGAGCCGACGTGTACTAAGGCGGGGCTGACCGAAGGAAAGCACTGCTCGGTTTGTGGCGAAGTGCTGGTGGAACAGGAGGTTGTTCCGGCCAAGGGACATACCGAGGTCGTGGATAAGGCCGTGGAGCCTACGTGCACCAAGACGGGGCTGACCGAAGGGAAGCACTGCTCGGTTTGTGGCGAAGTGCTGGTGGAGCAGACGATTGTGCCTGCCAAGGGGCACAGCTGGGACAGCGGCAAGATCACCATTGTGCCGACCTGCACAGGAACCGGCGTGAAAACGTATACCTGCACCGCGTGCGCCGCGACCAGAACGGAGACAGTCAGCGCCACGGGGCACACCGTTGTGACGGTGGCGAAGGTGGAGCCGACCTGCACCCAGCCCGGACGCGCGGCAGGGACAAAATGCAGCGTCTGCGGCGAGGTTCTCTCCGGGCTGACGGAGATCAAGGCAACCGGGCATACGGAAGTCATTGACGCGGCTGTGGAGCCGACGTGTACTAAGACGGGACTGACGGAAGGAAAGCACTGCTCGGTGTGCAACAAGGTGTTGGTGAAACAGACGATTGTGCCCGCCAAGGGGCACAGCTGGGACAGCGGCAAGATCACCATTGCGCCGACCTGCACAGGAACCGGCGTGAAAACGTATACCTGCACCGCGTGCGCCGCGACCAGAACGGAGACAGTCAGCGCCACGGGGCACACCGTTGTGACGGTGGCGAAGGTGGAGCCGACCTGCACCCAGCCCGGACGCGCGGCAGGGACAAAATGCAGCGTCTGCGGTGAGGTTCTCTCCGGGCTGACGGAGATCAAGGCGACTGGGCATACGGAAGTCATTGACAAGGCTGTGGCACCGACGTGTACTAAGACGGGACTGACCGAAGGCAAGCATTGCTCGGTTTGTAGTGCGGTGCTGGTGGAACAGAAAGTCGTCCCGGCCAAGGGACACATCGAGGTCGTGGACAAGGCTGTGGAGCCGACGTGTACCGAGACGGGACTGACCGAAGGGAAGCACTGCTCGGTTTGTGGCGAAGTGCTGGTGGAGCAGGAGGTCGTTCCGGCCAAGGGACATACCGAGGTCATTGACAAGGCCGTGGAGCCGACGTGTACTGAGACGGGCTTGACGGAAGGAAAGCACTGCTCAGTTTGTGGTGCGGTGTTGGTGGAACAGGAAATCGTTCCGGCCAAGGGGCATACCGAGGTTATCGACAAGACTGTGAAGCCTACGTGTACCGAGACGGGACTAACCGAGGGCAAACACTGCTCGGTGTGCAACAAGGTGTTGGTGAAGCAGACGATTGTGCCCGCCAAGGGGCACAGATGGGACGGCGGCAAAATCACCGCCGCGCCGACCTGCACAGGAACCGGCGTGAAAACGTATACCTGCACCGCGTGCGCCGCGACCAGAACGGAGACAGTCAGCGCCACGGGGCACACCGTTGTGACGGTGGCGAAGGTGGAGCCGACCTGCACCCAGCCCGGACGCGCGGCAGGGACAAAATGCAGCGTCTGCGGTGAGATTCTCTCCGGCCTGACGGAGATCAAGGCGACTGGGCATACGGAAGTCATTGATGCGGCTGTGGAGCCGACGTGTACCGAGACGGGCTTGACGGAAGGAAAGCACTGCTCGGTTTGTAATGCGGTGCTGGTGGAACAGAGAGTCGTTCCGGCCAAGGGACATACCGAGGTCGTGGACAAGGCCGTGGAGCCGACGTGTACTGAGACGGGCTTGGCGGAAGGAAAGCACTGCTCGGTTTGTAATGCGGTGCTGGTGGAGCAGGAGGTCGTTCCGGCCAAGGGACATACTGAAGTCATCGACAAGGCCGTGGAGCCGACTTGCACTGAGACGGGCTTGACGGAAGGGAAGCGCTGCTCGGTATGTGGCGAAGTGCTGGTGAAGCAGGAGGTTGTTCCGGCCAAGGGACATACCGAGGTCATTGACAAGGCCGTGGAGCCGACGTGCACTAAGATGGGGCTGACCGAAGGGAAGCATTGCTCGGTTTGTAATGCGGTGCTGGTTGAGCAGAAAGTTGTTCCGGCCAAGAGACATACCGAAGTCATCGACAAGGCTGTGGCACCGACATGCACCAAGACGGGGCTGACCGAAGGGAAGCATTGCTCTGTATGTAGTGCGGTGTTGGTGGAGCAGGAAATCGTTCCGGCCAAGGGACACATCGAGGTCGTGGACAAGGCTGTGGAGCCTACCTGTACCAAGACGGGGCTGACCGAAGGAAAGCACTGCTCGGTTTGTAGTGCGGTGTTGGTGGAGCAGGAAATCGTTCCGGCCAAGGGACATACCGAGGTCGTGGACAAGGCTGTGGAGCCGACTTGCACTGAGACGGGGCTGACGGAAGGGAAGCATTGCTCGGTTTGTGGCGAAGTGCTGGTGGAGCAGAAAGTTGTTCCGGCTAAGGGACATACCGAAGTCATCGACAAGGCTGTGGCACCGACGTGTACTAAGACGGGGCTGACCGAAGGAAAGCATTGCTCGGTTTGTGGCGAAGTGCTGGTGGAGCAGGAGGTCGTTCCGGCTAAGGGACATACCGAGGTCGTGGACAAGGCCGTGGAGCCGACGTGTACCGAGACGGGCTTGACGGAAGGAAAGCACTGCTCTGTATGTAGTGCGGTGTTGGTGGAGCAGGAGGTCGTTCCGGCCAAGGGACATACCGAGGTCGTGGACAAGGCCGTGGAGCCGACTTGCACTAAGACGGGCTTGACGGAAGGAAAGCACTGCTCGGTTTGTGGCGAAGTGCTGGTGGAGCAGGAGGTCGTTCCGGCGCTGGGATTCACCGTTTCCGGGTCTGTTGCCGGTGTCACGGACAATGCCATGGTCACGCTGCTGAAGGATGGCGTCGTGGCGGCACGGGGTGACGTGCGGGCGGACGGCGGTTTCCTGCTGTCCGGGCTGCGGATCGGCGCGGGGACGTATACGCTGCGGGTGGACGGCGGCGGCTGCGTGGCGTGGGAAATGCCCGTTGCCCTGTCCGATGACAGCGGCAGCGCCAATGTCGCCTGTTTGCTGCGGCGCATTGGCGATGTCAACGGCGACGGCACCGGCGCGGAGGACGCGCTGCAATGCACGCTGGATCTGCAAACGCTGTACGACTATCTTGCGCTGCGGCAGGTGCCCGGTTCGTTCTGCGACAGCGCTGATGCGGCACGGAATGAGCTGCTGGTACGGTATTTCCTGCGGCTGGCCGATGTCAACGAGGACGGGCAGGTGGACATTCTGGACTATCAGCGGCTGTATTTGCTGGCGAGGAATGGCTGATGAACATACGCAAATGCAAAAGGCGGCGCCCTGTGGGGCGCCGCCTTTGTGTGTGATAGGGTTTTGTTTTTGGGGTGCAGGGAGGGACGTCGAGGACGCCGTCCCCTACGAGACGGGACGTCGGGGACGCCGTCCCCTACGAGGCAGGACGGCGGGGGCGCCGGTTCCTGCGCGTTACAGGTGCTTTTCGGGGGTCTGCATGTCGCGGGCGATCTGCTTGGCGTAGCGCTCCTCCTCGCTGAACACGCAGCCGCAGTATTTCTGCATGTACAGCCCCAGCTCCCGCGCCTCCTGCTGCCCCTGACGGAAGCCGGGGCGGAAGTCGCGGTAGAGAAACGCCACGCCGTAGCGCCGCGCCATCTCCTCCGCCGTCTGGCGCAGCAGCTCGTGGTTCTGGTAGGGGCTGACGAAGAGGGTGCTGGAAAAGCTGTCGAAGCCGTGCAGGGCGGCGTAGCGGGCGGTCTGCTCCAGCCGCAGGCCGTAGCATTTGCCGCAGCGGTGGTCGATGTCATCGGCCACGGCGCGGCAGAACTCCCGCAGGCCGTAGTCCTCCTGCACGATCAGCTCCACGCCCACGGAGGGGGCGTAGGCCATCAGCGTGTCGCGGCGCGCCTTGTATTCCTGATAGGGGTGGATGTTGGGGTTGTACCAGTAGGACACCGGCTCGATGCCCTCCGCCCGGAGCAGCTGGATGCAGGCCACGGAGCAGGGCGCACAGCAGGTGTGCAGCAGCGTTTTGGTCATTTGTCTTTCCTCTTTTTGAAGGGTATGTGCAGCAGCTCTCGCAGCGGTCTGGCGGCGCGGGCGCGGGGCTGCATCAGGGACAGGAAGCGGGCGCAGACCTGACGGAAGGGCTCCTGCTCCAGTGCATCGAAGAATTTTGTGCGGTCTACGGACACCGGGGCGGGGGAGCGCAGCGCCTGATCCGCCGCCACCGCCTCGGCCAGATCGAACCGGCGGCGGTGCAGGGGCAGGGAGTCGAAGATCTGGGCGCCCTTGGCGGTGTTTACCAGCAGCAGAGACATGCCCAGCTGCTTTTCCTGGGGGGAGATGTTGCCGCCGGTGATGTCGCACAGGGTCAGGTCGCCGGTGCGGTCGGTGCTGGTGTAGCCGCAGGTGTGGCAGGCCGGGCGCAGGAACAGGCCGCGGGTGATGCCGCGCCCCAGCTCGGAGCGCAGCAGCGGCGCGTCGTACTGCCCGCCGTTTTCAAAGGAGACGTGGAAGCGGCGCACGCTGTCGCCACTGAGCTTGCCGCAGAAGTCCACGGTCAGGGGGCGCTGCTGCTTCACATAGGCCATGGAGCGCACCAGCTTTTCCCAGATGCCGGGGCTGCACACGCCGCTGCAGGCCACGTCGCAGGTGATGAGCCGCTCCGGGTGCTCGCCCAGATAGCGGTACAGGCCGTCCACCTGACAGGGGGTGCCGGAGAACAGCACCTGCCGCCCCTGATCCAGATACAGGCGCACCTGCTGGTAGCTTTCGCCGATGTCGCTCTGCACCGGCTTTACGCCGCGGAGACGGGGCAGGTCGTGGGGGTTCTTCACGGAGAGGTGCACCACGCGGAGCGCGTCGTCCATGGCCGCGCCGAACACCACGCCGCCGCTCTCCAGCACGAACTCCGCCAGCGCGGAGAACGCGCCGCCGGCGGTGGAGGCGCGGCGCACCGATTCGTCGCCGTTCCAGACGATGAACGCCGCCGGCTCCGTGCGCGGCTCCCGCTGCTTCAGCACGGGGCAGATATGGGTGCAGTGACCGCACTGGACGCAGCCGTCCGTCACCTGCGGGTACAGGAAGCCCTCCCGGTCGGGCACCATGCGGATGGCACCCTTGGGACAGCCGTTACAGCACGCGGCGCAGCCGGTGCAGCGTTCCCTGGGTGCCAGCTGCGGGGCGGTATTCATCTCGGTCATGGCAGCCACCTCCGAAATCGTTTTTTCAGCCGTATTGTACCACATCTCCGGAAAAAGTACAAGTACCGGGAAGAACTGTCCGTTTTTCGAGCCGCGAAGCGGCACGAAAATATTCGCTTCGCTCCACGCACGCCTTG
>ERZ1026868.979-NODE-979-length-15788-cov-42.940889_pt1 | contig 15788 bp, 17 predicted proteins | sample MGYA00380164_ERZ1026868 | MGnify/ENA primary metagenome ERZ1026868 (study PRJEB33269, sample SAMEA4719800) | human gut metagenome | biome: human-associated habitat; feature: organic feature; material: feces | place: Cameroon | collected 2013-10 ... | reverse complement strand
TTTATATTTAGATAGCGTTTACACGGGCTTCGGGCTCGCGTTTCCAGTTAGGCACGATGATTTGTCGTTCATCTTTTCTCTCCTTTCAGATAAGAAGTCCTAATGAGTCCTACAGAAGCCCGTCTAAATGCTATCTAAGTCATATTAAAGTGCCTAAAACTAACATGAGAGGAATGTTGTAAATGGCGAAAGTTAAGAGTTCAACTCCTCCAGATTCGCCTAAGCAGAGAAGACCGGCTCTAACACCCGAGGCTAGAGAGAATCAGTTAATTTCTTTGGCCATCGATCTGGTGGAACAGAGGTTAATCGACGGTACAGCCTCATCTCAGGAGACTACTCACTTTCTCAAGCTAGCTTCTACCAAGGCTAAGATCGAGAAAGAGATTCTTTTGGAGGAGAAGAAGCTGATAGCAGCAAAGACTGAAGCACTCGAGTCCGCTAAGGAGATGAAGAGTCTCTATGCAGATGCTCTCGAGGCTATGAAACGATACGGTGGTGGCGGACAATGATCCGAACATATTCTGAACTGTCAAAGCTCACAAGCTTTAAGGACAGATTCAAGTATTTGCAATTGGACGGAGCAGTAGGTGAAGCTACATTCGGTTTCGATCGATATTTGAATCAGTTATTCTACCAGTCTCAGAGATGGAAGAAGATACGAGATGAAGTAATTGTCCGTGACTGTGGTTGCGATCTTGGAATCGAGGGATACGAGATTTATAAGTATGCCATGATCCATCATATGAACCCAATCACAGTCAAAGACATTCGAGAGGAAAGTGATTACTTACTCAATCCTGAGTATCTCATAACTACCACTCAACGAACCCACAATGCCATACACTATGGCGATGAAGGTCTGTTAATTACCATGCCGGTAGAACGGACCAAGAATGACACATGCCCTTGGCGGCAATAGGAAGGAGGATTCTATGGAAAGTATCCTGGTCTCGATCAAGAAGCTACTCGGTATACATGCCGACGATACCTCATTTGATCCAGACATAATCATGCACATCAACTCTGTGTTCATGATTCTTCGACAGCTCGGTGTTGGACCTGAAGAAGGCTTTAGTATCGAGGGAGAAGATGCTCTGTGGAGTGACTTCATGGATAGTCCATCCACAATCGAGAGTGTCAAGTCATACATGTACATGAAGGTACGATTACTGTTTGATCCTCCGACTAGTGCATCTATGTTTGACTCTATGACACGACTGGTTACCGAATTAGAGTGGCGACTCAACGTAGCTGGCGAGGCTGCTGCTCAGTAAGGAGGAATTCAAAATGAATAATGAGTTGTATCATCATGGTATCAAAGGAATGCGTTGGGGCATTAGACGATACCAGAACAAAGATGGATCGCTTACTCCTGCTGGAAAGAGAAGAGTAAGCCAACTCGATGCTGAGAGAGAAGCTCTGGTCAGAACAAAAGCTAAGACCGAGAATAAACCTAAAACATTTAGAGAGATGTCTACAGACGAGCTCAGAGAGCAGATCAACAGACGTCGAATGGAGAAGGAATATCTGGAACTCAATAAGCAAGTTTCTGATTTGGCTCCAGCAGAAGTGTCACTCGGCAAGCGAATATTCTCCCATCTTGCTAGCAAAGTGATTGTTCCCGCTGCTACCGATGCCGGTAAGAAATTTCTCACAGATTTTCTTAACAAAGAAGGCGCGAAAGCTCTCGGTCTCGGTAAGGATACAGAAGTTGCTAAACCGTTAAAGGATGTAGTGGCTGATCTAAACCTTAAGAAGCAGAAGATAGAGCTCGATAAATATTTCGAGTCCTACAAGCAGGAGCAGGCCGCTAAAACGAAGAAGTCAAAACCCGATGATTCGTCTAAGAAGTCTAATACCGAATCCAAAGACACCAAGAGTGAAAAGACAAAGACCTCTGATACACCATCCAGTGAGTCAAAGAAGGAAACAGCAAACGAAGCAAAGACATCTACTCAAAATAAATCTTCAGAACCCAAAACTAAGCAGAAAACTGAAAAGACCGAGACCTACACTGGCGAAATATTCGGTGAAGGAACGTCCCATAAGACATTCACCGAGAACGAAGCTAAAAGAAAAGATAGCGGAACGATATATACTTACGATTTCACTGATAAGTCTACAAGCGATCCTTCTGTAGAAAGATCGGTAGTACTCGGTAGACAATATGTTGCTGGGTTACTTGAAGAAAGGAAAAGGTAGATGAACTAGATGGCACTATCGAACACTGCCACACCAGTATATTACGGTCAGTTTCGAGATGCTGTACTTAGAGGTGAAATACCAGTCTGTGAAACCATCTCTATGGAGATGAACCGAATAGATTCTCTAATCGCTGACCCTGGAATTTGGTATGACGACCAAGCTGTCCAGGGTTTTATTGATTATTGTGAGAATGAACTCACACTAACCGACGGAAGCGATCTCAACTTACTCGATACCTTCAAGTTATGGGCCGAGCAGATATTCGGATGGTATTACTTCGTAGAGAGAAGTGTATACGAACCTTCTCCCGATGGTCATGGCGGACGATATGCCAATAAGCGAATCAAGAAACGACTCGTTAACAAGCAGTATCTGATAGTCGCTCGAGGTGGAGCGAAGTCGATGTATGCGTCTTGCATTCAGAGTTACTTCTTGAATGTTGACACAGCTACGACCCACCAGGTTACCACAGCGCCTACCATGCCTCAGGCAGAAGAGGTGTTATCGCCGATTAGAACGTCAATCACACGAGCGAGAGGCCCACTATTCAAGTTCCTTACTGAAGGCTCAATCCAGAACACAACCGGTTCCAAAGCAAATCGAGTAAAGCTGGCCTCAACCAAGAAAGGGATCGAGAACTTCTTGACTGGTTCACTCCTTGAGATACGACCTATGACGATTGACAAGTTACAGGGTCTACGAGTAAAGGTGGCGACAGTCGACGAATGGCTCTCTGGTGATGTCAAGGAAGATGTTGTCGGTGCTCTTGAGCAGAGTGCAGCTAAGGAGCAGAATGCTTCAGAGAACAATGACTATCTGATTATTGCAATCAGTTCAGAGGGTACCGTCCGTAATGGTAGTGGCGACACAATCAAAATGGAATTGATGAACATCCTTAAGGGCGAATACTTCAATCCCCATACTTCTATCTGGTGGTACAAGCTCGACAGTATCGATGAAGTCGGTAATCCCGATATGTGGCGAAAGGCCCAGCCAAACCTTGGCAAGACCGTTACATACGAGACTTATCAGCTCGATGTTGAGAAGGCAGAGAAGAACCCGGCAGCTAGAAACGATATTTTAGCAAAGCGATTCGGGATACCGATGGAGGGTTACACGTATTTCTTTACCTATGATGAAACACTTCCTCATAGAAAGAGAGATTACTGGAATATGCCGTGCGCACTCGGAGCAGACCTTTCACAAGGTGATGACTTCTGCGCATTTACATTCTTGTTTCCGCTATCGAACGGATCTTTCGGAGTTAAGACTCGTAACTACATTTCTTCGGTTACTCTAATGAAACTACCAACAGCAATGAGGGTTAAGTATGATCAGTTCATGAAAGAAGGTAGTCTAATAGTTCTTGAGGGAACAGTTCTCGATATGATGCAGGTCTATGACGACCTTGATAATCATATAGCGGAGCGTAGTTATGATGTACGATGCTTCGGATTCGACCCGTATAACGCCAAAGAGTTTGTCGCTAGATGGGAAACCGAGAACGGTCCGTTTGGTATCGAGAAAGTCATTCAGGGAGCAAAGACAGAGTCAGTTCCCCTTGGTGAGTTGAAGAAACTCGCTGAGCAGAGAATGCTACTCTTTGACGAGGATCTAATGACCTTTGCAATGGGTAACTGTATCACCCTTGAAGACACAAACGGCAACCGCAAACTTTTGAAGAAGCGATACGACCAGAAGATAGATGCTGTCGCAGCTATGATGGATGCGTATGTCGCTTTCAAGATTAATAGAGAATCCTTTGAATAAGGAGGAACTTCAAAATGGATTTAGTAACCAGAATTAAAAGAGGCTGGAATGCTTTCCGGAATCGAGATCCGACTAAGGATTATTACGATTATGGATCTAGTTATTACTATCGTCCCGACCGACCCATATTCACGAGAGGGAATGAGCGATCCATCGCCACATCCGTCTACAACAGAATAGCTTTAGATGTATCGGCCATAGCCATTCAGCATGTTCGTTTGGATGACAATGGTCGTTTTTCGTCTATAATCGAATCCGGATTGAATAATTGTCTGCATCTCGATGCGAATCTTGATCAAACAGGACGAGCGTTCATACAGGATGCTGTTATGTCTATGCTTGACGAAGGTTGTGTTGCACTTGTGCCTGTTGTTACTGACATTGACCCAGAGAAGTCTAATTCATACGACATCCTGTCAATGCGCACAGGACGAATCATAGAATGGCGACCGGCTCATGTCAAAGTTCGTATTTACAACGAAGAGACTGGCAAGAAAGAAGACATAATGCTTCCAAAGAATATGGTGGCTATCGTTGAGAATCCTCTTTATGCGGTTATCAACGAGCCTAACTCTACGATGCAACGACTGATAAGAAAGTTAAGTTTATTGGATGTTACTGATGAACAGACAGCATCCGGCAAACTCGATTTAATCATTCAGCTCCCTTATGTGATCAAGACTCCGGCTCGCCAACAGCAGGTAGAGGAACGTCGTAAGGCCATCGAAATGCAGTTAGCAAGCTCTAAGTATGGTATTGCATACACAGATGGCACTGAGCGAATTACACAGCTTAACCGGTCGGTAGAGAACAATCTAATGAAACAGATTGAGTATCTCACCAACATGCTGTACAGCCAGCTTGGTATAACTCAGACAATCATGGATGGTACTGCTGATGATAAGACAATGCTTAACTATTATAGCCGCACTATTGAACCGATTGTGTCTGCGATTGTTGACGAACTCAAACGTAAGTTCCTAACAAAAACAGCACGGTCGCAAGGTCAGTCAATAATGTTCTTCAGAGATCCGTTTAGGCTTGTGCCGGTTAACGATATTGCTGAGATCGCAGATAAGTTCACTCGTAACGAGATTCTGACTTCTAATGAAGTTAGACAGATTGTTGGAATGAAACCTTCTGATGATCCTAAGGCTGACCAACTTATCAATAGTAACATAGCTCAGGCTAAAGAAGATGTATCAGGAGAAATGGACATGCCTTCTGAAGAAGCCGATGCTAGCGGTTCAATAATGGATAAGCCAATATCTGAAGTACGTAATAACAAATAATTTTTGGGAGGGAGAAATTCAAAATGGATGAAAAGTTCGACTTTTGTGGTTGGGCCACAAAGAACGATCTGAAGTGTGCGGATGGTCGAATAATTCGTCAGGATGCTTTTAAGCATAACGATGGGGAAGTTGTTCCGCTTGTGTGGAATCATGACCATACCGACCCTTACAGAGTAATCGGTAAGGCTAAACTTCAGAACCGTCCGGAAGGCGTTTACGCCTACGGCTCGTTCAATGACACGGATCTCGCCCATACTGCAAAGATCTGTGTTGAGCATGGAGATATTACTCATATGTCTATCTATGCGAACCAGTTACAGCAGCAGGGTCCGAATGTCCTGCATGGGGCTATACGAGAAGTAAGCCTCGTTCTTGCCGGTGCAAATCCCGGCGCGTGTATTGAGTCTGTCATTAAGCACGGCGAAGAGTCGGAAGACGAAGCTATCATATTCACTGGAGAAGACATAACGCTCTACCATTCGGAAGATGAGAGCAAGTCTGAAGACAATACGCTGGAGCATGCTGATGAGAAAAAGGAGGATAATATGGCAGAAGATACCAAGAAGCCGGAAGGCAAAAAGACTGTCGGAGATGTGTTAAATACACTTACCGACGAACAGAAAGACGCCGTTTATGCAATGATCGGCGAAATAGTTGGCAACAAAAATAATAAAGAAGGAGATGCAGAAGATATGAAGCATAACGTATTCGATCAGACCGAAGATACCAAGGAGAACACTCTCAGCCATGATGCGATGAAGGCTATCATTGACGATGGTAAGAGATACGGTTCCCTTAAGGAAAGTTGCCTTGCTCACGCAGAGGAGTACGGCATCCAGGACATCGACTATCTGTTCCCTGAGGACAGAAACCTCAACAATCCGCCCGAGTTCATTAAGCGTGACACCAGTTGGGTTAGTAAGGTTATGAGCGGTGTCCACCACACCCCGTTCTCCCGCATTAAGTCTCAGTTCGCAGACATCACTGAAGATGATGCTCGTGCAAGAGGTTACATGAAGGGCAATCTTAAGAAGGAAGAGGTATTCTCGCTCCTTAAGAGATCTACCACCCCGACTACGATCTATAAGAAGCAGAAGCTCGACCGTGACGACATCATCGATATCACTGATTTCGATGTAGTTGCATGGCTTAAGTCTGAGATGAGAATGATGCTCGACGAGGAGCTCGCTCGTGCATACCTCATTGGTGACGGTCGTCTTGCATCCAGCGATGACAAAATCAACGAGCAGAACATCCGTCCTATCATGTCTGATTCCGACCTCTTTACTATCAAGACTAAGGTTTCTGTCGCGGCTTCGGCTACCAGTGATGATAAGGCTAAGGCTTTCATCAAGGCAGTCATCAAGTCTCGTAAGAACTACAAGGGTTCTGGTGAGCCTACCCTGTACACCACTGAGGACCTCATCACCGACTGCCTCCTCATCGAGGATACCACTGGCCGTGTAATCTATGACTCTCTCGAGAAGCTGAAGAATGTTCTTCGCGTCAAGGATATTGTCATCGTTCCGGTCATGGAGGGTGTTAAGGGTGCTGGCGGTGGAGACCTTCTCGGTCTTATCGTAAACCTCGCAGATTACAACGTTGGTGCAGACAAGGGCGGAGCTATCAACATGTTTGATGACTTCGACATCGACTACAACCAGCAGAAGTATCTGATTGAGACCCGTTGCTCTGGTGCACTTATTAAGCCTTACTCGGCTATCGCACTTGAGCTCGATCAGGCTCAGGCTTAAGTAAATTAACAGGAGGTAACTTGTTATGGAAAAGATCTATGATCAGGCGAAAGACAAGAACGTAGCCGCTATCGTTATTTACGGTAAGGGCACGGATGGAAAGGCATATGTCGATGCTGCTGGTACGACCCAGTATAAGACTAGTGCTCTGAAGGACGCGTTCCTTAAGCGCGCTATCGTCCAGATCGGCACTGACTACTTCGTCCCCGTCGCTCTCTCGGTGGCTTCGAATGTGGCTACCGTAACCTACGCAAAGGCCGGCTCTACCGCTGGCACTGCTGCAACTGCTACTCTGGTTTCGGTTGCTGACTAAGCATTCGAGGTGAAAATTCAAATTGGCGAAGATAAGTGGAGTAATCGGCTATAGTATGTCGAAGGAGATAGCCCCTGGCGTATGGGAACCAAGTATTATCGAACGCCCTTATTATGGCGATCTGATAAAGAATACCCGTCGGCTTCAATCGACTGATAAAGTTAATGATGATATTAACATCAGCAACGAAGTGAGTATTGTAGCTGATCCATATGCCATGACTAATTTTCACACAATGCGCTATGTGCAGTTCATGGGTGCTAAATGGAAGATAACTAACGTCGAAGTTCAGTATCCTAGACTAATATTGTCTCTTGGGGGTTTGTACAATGGATAACAGACTAGATCTGCAAGCTACACTCGAGGATTTACTCGGTAGCACAAATGTGTATTTTCAACCCCCAGAGTCAGTTAGAATGAGTTATCCGGCGATTGTCTATTCTCTTGACAACATAGAGAATAGGCACGCCAATGACTCAGTCTATCACATGAGGGATCGGTATTCAGTGACGTATATAACCCAAAATCCCGATGATCAAGCTATAAGGGTAATCGCTTCGATGCCGTTATGCAGGTTTGACCGTCACTACAAATCCGATAACCTCAACCACTATGTTTATACAATATATTTCTAAAAGGAGGACAAACATATGTCTAAAATCGTATGGGACTCTACCGGTGAACGTCTTTACGAGACCGGTGTAAAGAACGGTGTTCTTTATCCTCAGTCTAACGGTACCTATCCCAAGGGCGTCGCATGGAATGGACTTACTGCTGTCACCGAGAGCCCCTCTGGTGCAGAGGCTACCGCACTCTATGCAGATGATATGAAGTATCTTAACCTCTACTCCGCAGAGGAGTTCGGCGCTACTGTCGAGGCATACACCTATCCCGAGGAGTTCGGTGAGTGCGATGGCTCGGCTACCATTGCTAAGGGCGTTCAGATCGGTCAGCAGACTCGTAAGGCATTCGGTATGTGCTACCGCACTGTTGTTGGTAACGATACCGATGGCGAGGCTCATGGCTACAAGCTTCACATCATCTACGGTGCAATGGCTTCTCCCTCTGAGAAGGCTTACGCTACCATTAATGATAGCCCCGAGGCAATCACCTTCTCGTGGGAGCTCACCACTACTCCTGTCAATGTTACCGGTAAGAAGCCGACTGCTTCGATCGTCATTGACTCGACCAAGGCTGATCCCACTAAGCTCGCCGCTCTCGAGGTAATCCTTTATGGTAAGGACCCGACGACATCAGGCGGAAACGATGGCGAAGAACCCAGACTTCCGCTTCCTGATGAGATTGCGGAGCTCATGGCAGTCACCGAAGGTACCTAATATCTAAAATTTTGGGCCGTTTCAGTTAAAAGCTGGCGGCCCTTTTCTTTTTAACTCAAACACTTTTTCAAATTTGAAAGGAGATTATTATGCTTAAGAAAACTATCACCTACACGGATTACAACGGAGTCGAAAAGAAGGAAGACTTCTATTTCAACCTTACTAAGGCTGAGGTTGTGGAGATGGAGCTCACTACCACCGGTGGTCTTGCTGAGACCATTACCAAGATCGTAGATGCTAAGGATATTCCTGCAATCGTCAAGATCTTCAAGGAGCTCATCCTTAAGGCTTACGGCGAGAAGAGCCCCGATGGTAAGCGCTTCATCAAGTCCAAGGAACTTGCTGATTCCTTCGCTCAGACCGAAGCGTACTCGGAGCTGTTCATGGAACTCGCTACCGATGCTGATGCCGCAGCTAAATTCGTGAATGGGATTACCCCGGTAGATATTCCTCAGGATAAGTTAGCGGCTGCCAAGCTCGCCGCCGGGAAATAAAATTCTGAGATAAGGAGATATGAGAGATGCTTCAGATTACGGTGCCTATAAGCCCAGAAGGATGGGATGAAATAAAACAAGAGTTTGTTGATCCCCAGAGTAAAACACTTCAGCTGGAGCATTCTCTTGTCTCTATTTCAAAATGGGAATCGAAGTGGCACAAAGCTTTCTTAGTCAAGAACGATAAAACCGATGAGGAAATGCTTGATTATATAAGGTGCATGACACTGACAAAGGATGTCGATCCAGATGTCTATAATCACTTGACTATAGATAATGTTAACCAGATCAAAGCATACATAGAAGATCCTATGTCTGCCACGATCATAAATAGTAAAGGTGGCAACAGCCCTGGCACTAGCAAAGAAGTTGTTACCTCTGAACTCATTTATTACTGGATGATATCTCTTAACATTCCCCCAGAATATCAGAAGTGGCACATAAACAGGCTTCTTAAACTAATAGAAGTCTGTAATGTCAAGAACTCCCCGCCTAAGAAGAGAAGTAAATCTGCAATTCTTAGGGATAATGCTGCGCTCAACGCTGCTCGTTTGAAGCAACTAGGAACGAGGGGGTAGCCATGTGTAAAAAGAAGAAAACAACAATTGCTGAGAAGTTGAATCGGTCACCGATCAATTACTACTCTGACTTATTCATAGTTGCAATGGTTCTCATGTGGATCGTCGACAACATATATGAGTCGATCATAGCAACAATTGTAACGGTCGGTTCAGTAATTCTCAGTCATGAAACTGGTACCAATTGTTATGATACTTCCATGTGGGCTTCAATTGGTACCAATGTTGCAGTCCCTTTGTCATGCGGCGGAGGTGTATGGATGATCAAGAATTCCATACAGCACGCTATAAGCTACTACAAGGGTCGCGAGGCAGTCAAAGATTTCCCTGCCGTTCATCCAGAAGGAGAAGACGATACAATTGAATTAGAACAGGATGGAAAGGAGGAAGAAACTAATGGTTAATTTCGAGACATTCTTACTTGGAGCACCATCATTTCAACAGTGACTGGACTTGTCACCGAAGCGGTGAAGAAGATTCTCATTGAACACAAGGTTACGTACCATGCGAACACTCTTGCTGGTCTGATAGCTACTATACTGTCGGCAGCTATGGGCGTTGGTTACATTATGCTTTCTGGAGTTGGATTCACCTCGCAGACGATCATCTATCTGGTCATACTGGTGTTCATCAGCTGGCTGTGTTCGATGGTTGGATACGACAAGGTGATTCAGGCGATTAAACAATTCAAAATGGATGGAAAGGATGATAAGAATGAGTAATAGTCCTCTGGTCGATTACACAATACTCAGTCCTAACTGTACAAAACCAAGAAACCACGAGATTGATACCGTCACAATTCACTGCGTGGTTGGACAGTGCGATGTTAGAGTTCTTGGTAACATGTTTGCCAACCCTAAACGTCAGGGATCGTCCAATTATGGTATTGGAAAAGACGGAAAGATCGGGTTATTTGTCGAGGAGAAGAATCGCTCATGGTGCTCAGGAGGAAAAGACAAGAATGGCAATCCGATACGAATAAACGGTATGTCTGGTGGCGACAACGATCACCGGGCAATCACTATTGAGGTCGCTTCGGATACCACTCATCCATATGCAGTTACCAAAGCGGCTTACAATAGCCTGATTAATCTTCTCGTCGATATTTGCAAGAGAAACAATATCAAGGAACTCAAATGGAAAGGTGATAAGAACCTTGTTGGTCGAGTAGATCAGCAGAACATGACAGTTCACAGATGGTTTGCTAACAAAGCTTGTCCGGGAGATTACCTCTATAATCGTCATGGTCAGATCGCTAAGGAAGTCAATGCTCGACTTGGTGTTAACGCCTCGGTAATAACTGCCCCGTGTACTGTGAAGGTGTCTATCAGTAACCTAAACATTCGAAAAGGCCCCGGTACGAACTATGCGACAACCGGCAGACACACGGGTAAAGGAGTCTTCACCATAATAGAGGAGCGAACTGGCCCTGGTTCTAATTCTGGATGGGGCAAACTCAAGAGTGGAGCCGGATGGATTTCGCTCGATTATGTTAAGAAGATCAAAGGAGTGTGACATATGCTCACGTTCAGACAAGAGGGTGATTTCTCCAAGACTAAGCGCTTTTTAGGAAGAGCTAGGGAAGCTATTCGCCTTAAAGATCTTGATAGATATGGTCGAGAAGGAGTAGCCGCCCTCGAGTCTGCAACTCCGGTAGACACCGGGACGACAGCCAAGTCTTGGTATTACAAAATTGAGCAGAAGAATGGAACGACATCCATAAACTTCTGTAACTCGAACATAAACGAAGGAGTACCTATTGCAATTATCTTGCAGTATGGACATGGTACTCGTAATGGAGGATGGGTAGAAGGGAGAGATTACATCAATCCTGCTATCCGTCCTATTTTTGATAAAATCACAAACAATGCATGGAGGGAGGTTACTAAATCATGAGTAAACAAATCGACGAGCGGATAGTGTCGATGCAGTTCGATAACCGAAACTTCGAAAAGAATGTCCACACAAGTATGAGCACCATTGATAAATTAAAGCAGAAGCTTAATTTCAGCGGTGCATCAAAAGGTTTAGACAATCTTAATTCAGCGGCTAAGAAAGTCGATGTGTCTGGACTTAGTAACGGTGTCGAAGCTGTTCGTGCTAAATTCTCGGCTTTGGAAGTCATGGGAGTGACCGCTCTTGCTAACATAACAAATTCGGCTGTCAACGCTGGAAAACGCATAGTCTCGGCATTAACTATTGATCCGGTAAAGACAGGATTCGAGGAGTACGAGACCCAGATTAATGCTATCCAGACGATCCTTGCGAACACTCAGAAGGAAGGTACCAATGTCGAGCAGGTCAATGCAGCGCTTGATGAATTAAACTATTACGCGGATAAAACCATCTACAACTTCACGGAGATGACCCGTAACATAGGTACATTCACAGCAGCTGGTGTCGATCTGAAGACTTCAGTGTCTGCTATTCAGGGTATTGCAAACTTGGCAGCAGTATCGGGTTCAACCTCGATTCAGGCATCAACTGCAATGTACCAGTTATCACAGGCATTGGCTGCTGGTAAAGTGTCTCTGATGGACTGGAACTCAGTTGTTAATGCCGGTATGGGTGGTCAGGTATTCCAGGATGCTTTACGAGAAACATCGACCCTGCTTAAGACAGGTGCTGAAGAGGCTATCGAAGCAAACGGTTCGTTCCGAGAATCACTTCAGGAGGGCTGGTTAACTGCTGAGGTATTAACTGCGACACTTAATAAGTTTACCACCTCTGGTGCAAACGAATATGTTGCGGAATATACCGGACTTTCAAAAGATGCGGTTGAAGCGGCGATTAAGTCTGCTGAAGCACAATATGGGGAAGCGGATGCGATCGAGTATGCTTCAAAAGCATTAGCTGAGAAATCAGGAAAGAGTGCTGATGAGATTAAATCAATTCTCAACATGGCTAGGACAGCAGAAGATGCTGCTACCAAGGTCAAGACCTTCTCACAGTTATGGGACACCTTAAAAGAGGCAGTCCAGTCTGGATGGGGTCAGACTTGGAGACTGATAATCGGTGACTTTGATCAGGCAAAAGAGTTATTCACTCGTCTTTCTGATTTCTTTGGCGGAGTGATCGGCGGTATATCTGATTTCCGAAATAATCTTCTCGCTGGAGCATTATCTAATCCCTTTACCGATTTCATTGATAAACTGAACGGCTCTACGATAGGTAAAGTCGCTGAGAAAATCGAGTCAGTAACTACCAGTCTCGAAGAGTACCAGAAAGTTGTAAACGACGTTTGGCGAGGAGATTATAAGACATCTGACACCGGACGATTCGAAATGCTCGAGAAGGCTGGATACAACCACAAAGTCGTACAGGATCTCGTCAACAAGGGATACCAGTATAAACTTACCATCGAAGATATAGAAGAGTCTGAACGAAAGTTTGGAGTCAGCATCGACAAGACGTCTGAGTCTGTTGAAGAAACAGCACAGAGTTTTGAGAATCTCTCTGACGAACAGCTTAAGAATGCTGGACTGACCGAAGATGAGATAAAGATGTATCGAGATCTCGAAAAGCAATCTAAGAAGACCGGTAAGTCTATACAGGAACTTGTCGACGAGATGAGTAACAAAGACGGTCGTACTCTTCTTTTAGAGTCTTTCGAGAATGCGGGTAAGGGCATTGTATCAATAATCACCGCGATTAAAGATGCATGGCTTGATGTTTTCCCGCCCCCTACTGTCATGCAGTTGTACAACGTTATAAGTGGTCTGAATGAGTTCTCGAAGAAACTTGTTCTTAGTGAGGAGACAGCAGACAAACTTAAACGTACTTTCAAGGGATTATTCTCGATTATTCATGTCATTTCGACTATTGTCGGTGGTGTCCTGAATACCGCATTCAAGATTGCTAAACAAGTTCTTGGGGCTTTTAATTTAGACATTCTTGATGTTACTGCCAGCATAGGTGATGCACTTGTTAAGTTTGACGAGTGGTTTAGTAGCATATTTGACTTTACTGAACTTATTAAGAAAGCGGTTCCATATATACAAGACATTGCAAAGGCCATAAGCGATTGGGCTAAGGGGATAAAAGATGCTGATAACATTCCTAAGTATATAGTCCAGGGTCTCGTCAATGGTCTTAAAGAAGGTGTTAAGCTCGTTGGCACAGCAGCAATCGAACTCGGTAAGGCGATCGTCGAGAAAATTAAGAGTTTCTTAGGAATTCATTCACCTTCTACGACATTCATAGAGATTGGTCAGAACATCATCTCTGGTTTGATCATAGGAATTCAAAATGGAGTTTCAGCAGTTTGGGAAACCCTCAAGAACATGCTCGCCAAGGGTGTCGAGATAATCAAGAACATCAACTGGGGTACTGTAATCGCTGGTGGCCTGACTGTTGGCGTTTTATATTCTGTCATCCAGTTTACTAAAGCACTTAATAAACTTGCAAGCCCTATCGAAGGTATTGGAGAAGTATTAGAGGGCTTTGGAGAAACCCTGAGCGGATTTGGAAAATACCTTAAGGGTCTCGCATTCAGTGTCAAAGTGAATGCCATAAAGAATCTCGTGTTGGCAATCTCATTGCTGATCGGCGCAGTTATTCTTCTTACTTTCATAGATCCGAAGAAGCTATGGACTGCTGTTGGCGTACTTGGCGCTATAGTTGGCATTCTTGCCGCTTTGGTTTTGGTTATGCATGGTCTAGCAGCCCTTGGCAGTAAGATGGGATCTGGCGCCGTCAAGTTTAGTGCAATATCATTAGGGCTCATTGGAATGGCAGCATCGATACTCATACTCGCTAAGGTAGTTAAGTCTGTGTCTGAGTTAAATCCTGATAAGGCTAAGCAAGGATTCATCGGACTGGCAGGACTCATTGGAGCTATGATTGTCGCCTTAGCCGCTTATGGATTGTTAGTAAGAGGCAAGGCCGCTCAGAACATCGACAAAGCAGGAAAGACATTCTTAAAGTTCTCAGTATCTCTTCTGATACTCGTCGGTGTTATAAAGCTATTAGCTAATATGACTACCAATGAATTGACCAGAGGTCTTATCGTTATTGGTGTTCTCGAGTTGTTCTTGATAGCACTTATTGCCGTTTCAACAATAGGCGGTAAAAGCTCTAGCAAGATGGGCTCGATGCTTCTCAAAGTTTCTATAGCACTACTTATCTTGGTCGGCGTCATCAAACTTATATCCATGTTGTCATGGGATGAAGTTAAGAAAGGAGCACTTGGTCTTGCTGGGTTTGCTGCATTTGTTCTTATTCTGATGCTTATAACAAGGGCTGGAGGTAAAAACGCTCCGAAACTTGGTAAGATGCTTCTTGCAATGGCGGCAGCAATGTTAATCATGGTTCTCATTGTTAAGCTTATAGGTAATATGAAATGGGACGAATTAGCGAAAGGCCTTATTGGTATCACTGTGTTCGCTCTAATCATAGCCGGATTAGCGGCAATTGTAGTTGGACTCGGTAAGGATGCTCCAAAAATAGGAGCGACACTTCTTGCATTAGCGGTAGCTATCGGTATATTAGCCGGTGTGGCGGTGCTATTAGGAATGGTAGATGTTGAGAACCTTGCGAAAGGCTTAGCCGCTGTCGGCGTTCTTGCACTCTTAATGGCGTTGATGGTTCGATCTACGAAGGGTGCATCATCAGTCGTAGGAACAATCGTGGCACTGACTGCCGCAGTAGCCATTCTAGCAACAGCATTGGTGGCATTGTCGTTTGTCGATGATACGTCCAAGTTATTGACTTCCGCCGCAGCATTAACCCTTGTCATGCTCGCATTTGCTGCTATGACATTAGCCGCAGGAACATTGAAAGACACAGATAAGATACTGTCTAAGTTACTCCCGTTAGTTGGAGTCGTAGCATTGCTGGCAGTAATCTTAGGTCTTATGTCTGTCCTTGATGTAGAAGCATCTATTCAGTCTGCTATTGCTCTTGGAGTTCTCTTGGCTGCGATGGCAGTATCCATGCTTATCTTAAGTCAGGCTAAAGAAGTATCTAAGACTATGATGGGTAACATGGCTATAATGGCTCTCGTTGTAGGTGAGTTAGCTGTAATCCTCGGTATAATGGATGCTC
>ERZ1026868.971-NODE-971-length-15857-cov-4.735160_pt1 | contig 15857 bp, 15 predicted proteins | sample MGYA00380164_ERZ1026868 | MGnify/ENA primary metagenome ERZ1026868 (study PRJEB33269, sample SAMEA4719800) | human gut metagenome | biome: human-associated habitat; feature: organic feature; material: feces | place: Cameroon | collected 2013-10 ... | reverse complement strand
ATTCTTTACAAACAGACGTAACCATAGCTGCAATGTTATTTGCCGGTATGGCCACATAAACAACATCATATTTTTGAATATTGTTTAACAAATATTTCTCTAAATTTTTGGATGCTGCCCTATTACTGAGCACTCTCCTAATATCGATATTCCTTTTATATGGCGGCACATCAATAAACGTTATTTTGAACGGATAGCCCTGTGATAAAATCAGTTGTTTATCACGAGGAGACTTTTTAAAATGCTGAAAACCTGTTGTAATACATTCCACGTCATATCCAGCATTCACAAAAGTCATTGCTATATCATAAAATCTCGACGTACCTGACTCACAGGGGAACCACATATATCCTAATGAAATAATTGCTATTTTCTTCATAAACCTGATTTGACCTTCTCTGTTACAAATGCATTCTCTTCCGCAAACCCTTCCGTACTTTCTTTCTGAAACAATATCTTCACTGTCTCAAACACGATCTGCACGTCCAGCAGAATAGAGTAATTTGTTATGTAATACAAATCCAGTTTTAATTTATCCAACGGCTCTGTATTATACTTTCCATACACCTGCGCATATCCGGTAAGTCCTCCTCGTACCTTCATACGATAAGAGAATTCCGGTATATCATTGGTATATTTTTCTACATGTTCCCAGCGTTCCGGTCTCGGTCCCACGATAGCCATGTCCCCTGTCAGGATATTGATCAGCTGCGGCAGTTCATCAATTCTTGTGGCACGGATAAATCTTCCCACTCTGGTAATGCGGTCATCATGCTCTCCCGCAGGATGAGGTTTCCCATCTTTTTCGGCATCGACAATCATGGAACGGAACTTCAGTATCATGAATCTTTTTCCACCGATCGTACATCTCTCCTGTCTATAAAAAACAGGTCCACCGTCATCTATTTTTATCGCTACTGCCGTAATCATCATTAGGGGACTTAGCATCACTAATGCAATCCCGGATAATAGGATATCAAAAAATCTTTTTACAAATAATTGCGACCATTTCAAGCCGATGTTACGACACAGAAACAATGGTGTATCAAATAAGTTCAATTCCTCAGAGCTTTTTACAATGATATCCGATATTTTAGGAGTAAAATAAACTCTTTTGTTCATGTCAAAACACATTTTCAGTGCATGCCCTTTTTCCGTGTTCGGTAAATCATTTAACAGAACCGCATCATATTTCTGTATTTCTGCGCTGATAGCATCTCTACCCAATGTATAGGGAACAGATTTTGCCACATGATATTTATCTGCTCTGCTGTTGACTTTTTGTGACAGTTTTCCCTGTTCGGTATCTCCGTAAATTTCAAGAATCTGTAAAGGTGGAAATAATTTCCGGTATAAGTTCAGGCTGATTGCTGCCACGATGGACAGAACGACTGCCTGTGCAATTCCGAGGAAAAAATATCTGTGAATAAACTTCGGAAACAATCGAAAATCTCCCAAAATCGCAATCGAGATTAAAATTTCCGATACATCTACGATCAAAATTGTCAATACCTGTGCCGCAATCAAATTAGCTTTACGGTCTATCCCAACCTTAAAAGCTCTCATTCCGTGTCCTGCGATCATACACAGGATCAAATAGATTGCTACTGCCATGGCCTGGTTGCCTGCTCCAAGTAAATGTCCCGTTCTGTTATTGTCCTCTACGAAGTTACGCCATACAGGATAGAACATTCCCGTTTCCAGAAAAATGAATAAGCATGCACAACAACCTCGATATGTATATTTTCCCTGTATTTTTGTTTTGTGAGTTTTAGTCACGCCTCCACCTTCCCTCTTTTGTAACAAACAACTGCCTACTTACTCTTCCGTCCCATAGTTTCCATAATACTTCCCATAGTACTTCCCGTAATATTTCCCATAGTACTTGCCGTAGTATCCCTTGCCGCTCATCTCTACCTTATTCAGTACGCAGCCGAGGATCTTGCACCCAGTCATTGCCAGCTGGTCCTTGACCCTCTTGGCGAAGCGGTAGCTGATCTCGCCGCAGGCGAGGATGATCACTGCGCCGTCGCAGAATTTGGACACGACTGCGGTGTCGATAACGCTTCCGAGCGGCGGTGTATCGATGATGACCATGTCATACTTCATTCGGCATACTTCGATCATCTTCTGGAAACGGGTATTTCCCAACAGCTCACTGGGGTTCGGCGGTACCGGTCCGGCGAAGAGGAGATGGAAATTCGGAATGTCCGTCTCACAGATTGCCGTATCGAGATCTACTTTTCCGACTAAGTAATTGGTCAGTCCGAAGCGGACTTTTCCTTTTTTATGTCTGCCCCTCATGACGCTCTTTCGCAGATCGGCATCAATGAGGATTGTTTTCTTTCCATTCTGTGCAAAGGATTTTGCCAGTTCATAGGATACGCTGCTCTTGCCTTCGTTCGGTGTACAGCTGGTGATGCAGATAACCCTGATATTTTCTCCGGAGAATTCGATGTTCGTACGGAGCGTTTTAAATGCTTCTTTGGTACGGAAATCCTGTTTTTCCTGTTTTAATTCAATGCTCTGCATCTTCCTGCTCCTTTTCTATATCTACGACTTCAATAGCCTCGTCCACTTCCATCCGGGGCTCATGGATTTCTTCTTCCTCCTTTGATTTCCGGGATTTCTTTTTCTTCTCCACGGTATCAAAATTGGGGATCAGTCCCAGGGTGGATAGTTCCAGATATTTTTCAACATCCTCAGAAGATTTGATCGTATCATCCAACAGATACTGCACCACAATAATACCGGCAGACAAGATCATGCCGAGCATTGCTGCGATCACTGTCCACTTCGGGATAGATGGTTCACAGGGTTTTTCCGGCAGGTTTGCTTCATCTGCTACGTTTACCGCCTCCACATCAGTCACATCCTTGATATGTACCGCTGCCACATCACGGATACTATTGGCTATGATCTGTGCATTTTCGGGATTTGGATCCTTTACGGTGATGCTGATGATCCGGGTGTTGGTCGTATTTTCTACGGACACTCTCTTTTTCAGGCTTTCGTAGCTTTCCTCCAGCTGATACTGCGTGATCACCTTTTCCAGTACGGTGCGTCCCAGGATCAGTTCTTCATAGTCCTTGGTCAGCTGGCTGGCCAGCTGCGCATCACTGTAAGTCATACTGTTCTCATTCCCTTTGCTGGTAGAGATATAGATGCTGGTCGTGGATTCATACTGGGGTGTGATCAGGAAAAAGCTAACCGCGAATCCAATGACCGCTGTAGCCAGTGTTGCCAGAATAATGATCCATGCCTTGTGCAGAAGCAGGCCGAACAGATCCTGTAAGTCAATTTCAATTACGTCTTCCTGATTAGAAGTCTGCATATTGTTTTTCCTCTCATTGTACATTGGTCAATTCATCAGTGCTGCTCCAGGAATCTCCTGGCATTGCCTCCGGTAAGCTCCGCAGCATAGATATCTCCGTATTTTTTGCGGAGGAGCTCCGCACATTTCTCTATATAAGGAGCTCTGCCCTCCGGTCTGTGTGCATCTGTGGATACGAAATCCACCAGACCGTTTTTCAGCAGGCTCTTCACATTCTGTTTTGTAGTAAAACCGTTATCTCCGGTCACGGAAGCACAGTTCACCTGGATCAGTGCCCCGATCTCCCTCATCCACTGGATGGCGGCAAATTTCCGCTCCATCAGATTCCGGTATCTTTCCACATGGGCGATGACCGGCTGGTAACCGAATCCCAGGATCTCTCTGACTGCATTGCGGATGTATTTTTCCTCCGCATAGGGCTCGAATTCCACCAGTACACAATGGGAATCTCCCAGGGTGATGATCTTCCCCTCTTCCATCCATTCTGACATTTCTTCTATGTAGTAATACTCGGTGCCTTTTTCCAAAGTGATCTGAATTCCTTCTGCCTCGGCCGCCTCCTGTACCAGGCGGATCCGTTCCTCTACCTTTACAAGCGTCGGATGTCCCTTCCCCGGCATACAATGGGGGGTGGTATAGATCGTGCCGATGCCTTCTTCTGCGGCTACCCTCAGCATGGCAAGTGTCATGTCCATGTTCTTGGATCCATCATCCAGACCGGGCAGTATGTGGGAATGCATATCAATATATTCCATGCGATATTTCTCCTTTTTTTGATCCCGGCATGGCGCCGGAGCGCCACACCGGTCTCGTAGAAACCACTCTACCTTTTTACTTCATTTTGACCATTACTTCATAAGGCCTTATGAAATCAAGTTCTTAAGAGGATCTTAGAACTCGCCAGTCTTGGGTGCCTTCACTGCGGTTGCTGCAACATCAGCTGCATCAACTACCATGAATGCAACGGGAGAGAAGCTGGTGAAAGTACCGGTTACGGTGAGGTCATCACCGAGAACGCCGGAACCAACTACTTCCCATGTGTAAGGTGCGTTGGGCTGTCTGTGAAGGATGTATACCATATCACCCTTCTTAGCGCCGAGAACCTTGAAAGGAACCTGTACGCCGCCTGCAGGGATCTCTCCGCTGTAGGATACATCAACAGCTGCTACCAGTTTAGCGCTGGTAGGAACGTTTAAGTCTTTCAGCACGGACTCTGTAGAGGTTACGGATACAACCTGCTGTGCAAGTTGCTCAGAAGGAACTGCTACAGAAGCTGCTGCTACGGAAGTCTTAACTTCCTTTGCGCCTGCTACGACATCAACGCCGGCAGCGGTCTTTACAACAGGATCAGCCTCAGGGCTGTTTGCTGCAAAGGTAGGAACTGCCATAGCTACGGTCATAACAGCGACTAATAACAAAGCATATACTTTTTTCATTGGACATTTATCTCCTTTCGTAGAGTATAGAGTGGTCTCTATATATAAACGGTCGTTTCCGGCCGGTTATACCTAATTCACTTCCTCGTAAAAGACATCGAGGATCAGCTGATACAATGCATCATCATCCACATTGAACTCAGCATACTTTTCACCCATGGTGACTTCACCGTCAATGGTATAGATATTCTCCGTATCAAAGGAGCAGTTCATATATTCGGTACACAGATATACCGCCTGATCCAGGCTGAGACTGGTCACCATCTGCTTCTCCGCTGTCTGGTACAGCTTCACGGGAAGGGTCATATCTTCCTTCATGCCCTGCTTCAGCTGATTCACAAACGCAACCGCATAGGCCTTCTGTCTGGCGATGCGCTTATTGTTGGAAGCTACATCCGCAGACTTGTAAGCTCTGTCATGGACAAAATGGTACGCCAGCTCTCCCTTCAGGGTCACTGTCTCTCCGGCTGTGAACAGCTTCGGCTGCATGACAGCCAGTTCCTCTGGCACCGTCACTGTGACGCCGCCCACAGCATCATTCAGATCCGCAATGCTGTTCATGGACAGTGCGCAATAGCCGTGGATCGGTAATCCATAGAATAGCTCGGATACCGTCTCTTCCATGAGCTGGCAGCTCCAATCCCTGCCGTTGCCATAGGCATATTGCAGAGCCAGCTGTTCTGTTCGATCCTCCACGAAGCTTCCGTCGGTGGCATATACATGCACCGGCACCATGGAATCTCTGGAGATATTGATGAGCTGAATGGTCTTCGCCTCATCATCCAGCACTGCCAGGATCACGCAGTCCGCCTGTCCTGCCTTACCAGGTGTCTTCTCCTTTGCAATGCCGTCACGGCTGTCGATCCCCAGGCAGAGAATGTTCATGAGGTTATCTTTATATTGGTAAATCTTACCGTTATAACGGATCTGACCCTCCTGCAGTTCATAGGATTCTTCCGCTTCCTGCGTTCCGGGATCCGTAGCGTTTTCATTTTTCTCGTTTGCAGCGCTCTGCATGTTCTGTGCCGCATCTGCACTGTTGCCCTGCGCATGCTGAAGCAGGCTTGCACGTCCGGTGGTCCTCCATACATTGACGAGGATCACTGCGATCACCGCAAGGATTGCAAGCAGTGCCAGCAAAATCCCCAGTGCGCATAATATCTTCGTCCGGACACGCTTTCTGTGCCGGATGACATGCTGTCTGTTGTACTCGGCGGCTTTTCTTCCGGTCAGCTGGGATTCGTCACGTTCATCTTCAAGCGGAATATCTATGAGGTTGTCTCTGCTTTCTTCCTTCTTCATAGTCTGTCTCCACGCATAAAATACTCTGTTGATCTATTCTGTCGTTGCTGCCGCCCGGGCAGTCTCTACACCCGGTTCTCTGTCGGTCAGCACCGCCTGTACCAGGAGTCGGTTGTTCGGCTGGCTGCCGATACAGGTCACCAAAGTGATGATCTGATCATCCGTTGTCACTGTGATATTCTTGTCAATATTTGCGCTCATATCCCGGATGCTGAATATGGAATCCAGGTATTTCTGATAGACCTCCGGATCTGTAAAATCAAAGCTATACAACAGGTGTCTGTCATCGTAGATATGTGCTGCAAAAATGGTGTAATGCAGTACTTCGTCCGGCAGATAGATCAGCACTTCTCTGTTCGCATCAAAAAAGTCCGGATCTTCGAATTTATGTAACTGTGCGAACATGGAACCGTTTTTCATATTGTGTCCATAGATCACGGTGTTGTTGTCTGTGAAGTCCTTACTGTTCATATTCTCGGTATAGATACAACCGGGATATCCATAAGAACCGTCAATATTATGCATGAGATAATAAGAATTGTCGGATGCATGCTGCAGGATCGGATAATCAATATCCGTACCGGGTACGGTGATCCAGGCATAGACATCCGGGTTCACCGCCTGAAGCTCCTCGAATTTCACGGGGATGACTTCCTTCTGCTCCTCTGCTGCGGTCTCGGTCTCTGCCGTTTCCGTTGTCTTCATGCCTGCCAACATTTCGTTGATTTCATCCTCGGTCATGGCACTTTTTGCTTCCTCAGTGCCCTGCACAGTGCTTTGCGTTTCGCTCTCTGCAGGTGTGCTTTCCTCCGGATGGTTATAGATGATATGAGAGATTCCGCTCGCTAAAAAATAAGCCATGGTCAGGCCGGCCACGCCCGCGATTACGGAAATGATTTTTTTCTTCATTTGTACTTCCTCTTTCCGGACTTTTTCCGGGCTATTTTAAGAATTCCCTCTGTCACTACGTTTTTAACGTAATTTCAAATTCTGTTTTAAACGTACCCATTATATACGTTTAAAACTGGTATTGTCAATAGTTTACGGTCTTCATAATGTAAATGGGAAAAGTTCATAGAAAATGCTTTTATGATTACACTAAAAATATGGGGCAATTCATGGGGATAATGATATTGGAGGTATAAATGAAAAAAACATATGATCGTCTGGCTGCCGGTGACCGAATTCGTCAAAAAAGAAATCTTTTGGGATTCACGCAAGATGAAATGGCTGAAAAAATAGACCGTGCTGCAAAATATTATGCCGATATCGAACGCGGCAGCTGCGGTATGAGTGTAGAAACTCTGATGGCGCTTTCCGAAACTTTAGATATGTCACTGGATTACATTATTTACGGAAAAGAGATTGAAGAAAACGGATACCCCGGACAAACCGCCGAAGTATCCGCTATTTTAACTATGCTAAATAATTCCGAACAAAGAGATCGTGATTATGCGCTCAGACTTTTAAAGCTTTTTCTGGCTTATCAGAAATAAAACTCTGATCAGTTAAATCCGAACAGCTTCTGACAGATCTTGTACCCCTCCACGGAAATCTTACGTCCGCCTCTTCCCGGCAGATTCATCGTTCCGCCCATGATGCCGTTACGCATCCACAGGTACAGTCCCTTATCCTTGCTCTTAAGGTACTCCCACAATTCTTTCTTCTTATCCAGGTGTTCCGGAGTACCGGAACGGATCAGCAGAACGGATGACACCGTCATAATAATTTCCAGATAGTTACGCATGTACTGATACAGACGTCTGTTTTTAACCAGCTCCTGTTTTTTTGCCACAAGATAATCGATCATCAGCTTTGTCACACGGATCTGCTGATCAATACGTGAGATCATGACCGTCTCGTTCACGGACTGATCCTGTCTTCCGATATAGTATCTGTAGAAATTCACATCCAGATAATACATGTTCTTCACATAAGGAAGCGGCTCAAATACATACAGATTATCCACATAGAAAGTATGCTCCGGAAGCTTCAGTCCACATTCCTGAAGCAGCTTCGTACGGAAGATCACGGAATGCATCAGTATGTAATGTCCCTTGATAAAATGATGGCAGTCCTGCCAGGTGAACATCTTCTCTACCGGCAGAATATGACGGTACTGAATGACTTTCTTGCGACGCTCGCCTTCTTTCTCATAGACATAGTTGCTGATCAGCATGTCCAGTGCCTGACCGCCTCCTGCCAGCTCCCGCAGAGTGTCCAGGATCTTAAAATAGGCATCCTGCTTCACCCAGTCATCACTGTCCACCACCTTAAAATAGAGTCCGGTAGCATTGGCAATTCCGGTATTCACTGCTGATCCGTGTCCACCATTTTCCTTGTGGATTGCGCGGACGATCGTAGGAAACTGCGCTTCATATTCATCTGCGATCTCCGCGGTACGATCCCTGGTAGATCCGTCATCAACGATCAGAATCTCCACATCCTCCCCTCCGACCAACAGGGAGTCAATACATTTTCTCATATACTTTTCAGAATTATAACAGGGAATTGCTATGGAAAGTAATTTCATGATTGCTATCCTTTCTTCTATTAATACATTAACATATGATCAGGCTGCCGCCCGGTTGTCAGCCTTCCTCTCGAGGTATCCCAAGCTGCATGCTCAAACCCTTCGCATAGGCTGCAAATGCTGAAGGAATTGGATATCTGTCTTTCGTCTCCCGGGGTTCAATATAGATCCAGTCCGCAGAATCCGGTCCCACCTTCTTCGGAGCGAGTTCATCGACCCGGATGAGGTATCCTTTCATATGCCATTCTCTGTGGGAGAAAATATGCTTTGCTTCCTCCAACGGCTGGATTCTGAGTACCTGCAGTCCGTTCTCTGTCAGATATTCCTTCACCTCTTCCGCCGTACAGAATCCCTTCATTGACGGGAATTCATACATTCCGGCGAGCAGTCCCTTAGCCGGTCGCTTGTGCAGCGCCGCAAGCTCCGCATCCCGGATAATGAGGATCGTCTTCTCCTCTATGGTCCGTTCCTTTGCCTTTGCCTTATTCGGGTACTGTTGCTGCGTTCCATCTTCGTATGCCAGACAGATCTGCCGAAGCGGACACTCCTCACAATGAGGAGCACCGTTTGGAATACACACGCAGGCTCCGATCTCCATCATTGCCTGGTTAAAATCCCCGGGTCTGTCCTTCGGTATAACCTCCCACAGATCCTTCTCCACAGACTTTTTCACCTTGTCCTCGGAGATGCACCGCTCATCCTTACGTATCCTGGAGATCACTCTGAGCACATTGCCATCCACCGCCGGATTCGGTCTTCCGTAAGCAATAGAAGATACAGCTCCCGCCGTATAGTTTCCGATTCCTTTCAGTTTCAACAATTCTTCATAAGAATCCGGCATTCTGCCACTGTAGTCTTCCATGATCTGAATTGCTGCTTTCTGAAGGTTCCGCACCCTGTTATAATAGCCCAGCCCTTCCCACAGTTTTAATAGAGTCTCCTCCGATGCTTCCGCTAATGCTGCGATATCCGGCAGGGTATCCATAAATCTCTGAAAATAAGGCTTCACCGCTTCCACTCTGGTCTGCTGTAACATGATCTCAGAGACCCATACGCGATAGGGTGTGGGCTGTTCTCTCCAGGGAAGAATCCTACGATTATTATCATACCATTTTAACAATGGTTTGGGAATCGCCCGAAGGTCACCTTTCCTAAAGATTTCCTTAATATCTGTTAAATTTTCACTGATGTCTATCTCAGGCGATTGCATTCAAACTTCTCCATGGTGAGCAGGCAGTTTTTCAGTTCTTCATAACGTTCCTCCGTCTCACCGTCATTTACTTCGATATCGCAGGCGATTGCCATGGTCGTGATCATCTCATCGGTGATCCGGTGATGTAAGCCTGCGAGAATATTTAACTTCTGCTCATAGGAATCCGCATCCAGAAATTCTAATACCAAAGGATCCAGGGCGGGCTCCTCCTCTGCAACTTCTATATGCGCTGCCGGTGCCACCGGATGTGTCGCTACAGATGCCGGCTGTGCTGCTACGCCCTGCGCTGTTGCTGTCGGCACTGCCCCAGTCGATGCGTCCTGCGCCCCGTTCACTGTGTCGCTCTCACGGGTCTGTCTGTCCGCGTCCGCACCCTGCAGCTCAAAACGGAATCTCTGCTGTACCTCAGGGTATTTGACCTTATCCACTTCGCTCGTAAACATCGCAAGCGGTCTCGCATATGTCTTAAAATCTCCGTACATTGCCTGATAGATCACCAGCTGCTCTCCGGTCTCCGAATGCTGTGCTATCGTAACGATCTGGTACAGATTCCCTTTAAAATGCTTATATATCTCATGTGGTTTGGGAATAAATGTCATCTGTCCTTCTCCTTTCCCATCGCCTCTGCTGCGGCATATGGTAACAGTATAACCCCTATTTTAAAAAATGTCATGTCTCCCTTAAAAATCTGTCAGAAGATATTCATAAGAGATGCTGTAGCTGCCGGAAGCATTGCATGCCTGCATAAGCTCTGCGCTGAAAGCTTCACGTTCCTCTTCACTCATGTCATTGATCCTCTTATGATGGATCGTAAAGGTATAATCACATGCTCCGCTTTCATCCATCACATAAGTCAGTGTCACACCACTGTTACAGCAGCCATTCTCATTGAGATATTGCTTCACCTTTGTAAGCAGCTGCTGTTCCTTCACCCGATTCTCAATACGCTGTGTTTCATTGCTGCTTTCGCTTTTCACCGTGCTTCCGATGCAGAATACAATGGTCAGGATCAATAATACTGTAGTAACATAAAACATAATATTGGAAATGGCTTTTCTTCTCATAATCTATACCTCTCTGTTCTTTTATCCGGATTTTTACCGGAGCTTTCATCATCCGCTCCATCCGGCAGATATAGATTACCTTTTTTCAAGTACTATAAAACCACCTCAATCCAAATGTCACTGCGAAGCGGTTATAATTCAGCTGTTAAAATATTCTGCTCCGGCGGATTCCACAGCTGCTTTTAACCCCAGGGCAGACATTCTGACTGCACCGTTGCCCCAGATGATCATCTGCTCCAGGGCATCTGAGGTAGCTACCGTCACGCGGTATTTCTGCGGTTTTGCTCCCAGCTCATGTGTGGTGCGCTCAATATACTGGTCTGCAGTCTCCGCTTCCTTCGTATAGACCACTTCTATGTTATGATATTTCATCACAGATCCCGGATTTCCTTTCACCTTATAGGCATCATAGACCAAAATCAGCCGACATCCCTGATATCCCTGATAGTTGCACAATATATCCATCAGTTTGTCCCTGGCGCTGTCTAAATTGATCTGTGCCAGCTCCCGCAGCTCCGGCCATGCGAAAATAATATTATAACCGTCCACCAGCAGATATTCTTCCGGTTTTTCCTGAGGGCCTGCTTTGGTCTTCGGTGTCCGCATACTGTCTGCCGGACTTTCCGTGTAGTTGCTGCGACTGCCGGAGGATGTATGATATCTGCGGAATCTATGCGGATCTTCTGCCCCTTTTCCATAGGTCCTGCGGAAGATCTCTTCGATCTCCTCCTGGGATATGATACGCTCTGCGCCGCCACCCGTCTGACGTACAGCTCCCTGCCGTCTGTTCACTGCCGGCATTCCCTGTAAGGCGTCATCCCCCGACTCTGCATTTTCCTCCGAATCCGGTACCCAGCCGCTCTCCACATGGGCGTATTCCGACACCTGATCCCAGGGCACCTGGAAACCGGCCCCGTGGGCACAGAATACGGAACCGGTAGGGTTGGCGGTATCCGCCTCCGGATCGTAATCCGTCTGTGCCATCACCTCTTCTGTATTATGGCAGGGCTCGTACCCCTGCAGGCTGCAGGACAGTCTGCCGTGTCCTTTGGTATAGGAAGCCACTTCTCTGGCGTAATCCCGCATAGTTGCCACCGGCACACTGCCCATCAGTACACTGTTGTTCCCTTCGGTCACAGGCGGATCGAATCGTCCGTTCATTCTGGTGATATCTGACATTGCCCTGCCGAGATTTTCTGTCGGCACTTCCAATCGATAGGAAAACCACGGCTCAAGCAGAATACTTTTTCCACTGCGCAGTCCCTGCCGGATGGCGCGATAAGTCGCCTGCCGGAAATCCCCGCCTTCCGTATGCTTAGTATGTGCCTTCCCGGCGATCAACAGTATCCGAAGATCTGTGATCTCCGATCCGGTGAGCACTCCCACATGCCTTTTTTCCTCCAAATGAGTCAGGATCAGTCTCTGCCAGTTCCGATCCAGCATATCCTCACTGCACAGAGAGGCAAATTGCAAGCCGCTGCCCCGTTCACCGGGCTCTAGCAACAAGTGCACTTCCGCATAATGTCGAAGGGGTTCAAAATGCCCGATACCTTCCACCGGTTCCGCCAGCGTCTCCTTATAGACAATGCTTCCCGCATCGAATTCCGCTTCCAGTCCGAAACGCTCCCACAGGATATTTTTCAGGATCTCCATCTGCACCTGCCCCATGACCTGCATATGGATCTCCCGCTTTTCCTCCTGCCATAATACATGTAACTGCGGCTCCTCTTCTTCCAACTGTCTGAGCTTTCCAAGCGCTGTCACGGGATCCACATCCGGGGGAAAACTCAGCCTGTAGGTCAATACCGGTTCCAACACCGGTGCCAGATTCTCGCTTTCATAGCCCAGTCCCTGTCCTGCAAATGTCTTCGTAAGTCCTGTGACCGCACAGACTTCTCCCGCCGGCACGCTGTCTGCGGTCTCATAGCTTCCTCCATTGTACAGGCGCAGCTGATCTGCCTTTTCCTCCCAGGTCTCTTCCCCGGCACCGCTTTTCTCATTACCGATCATCATTTTGACCCGAAGCGTCCCTCCGGTGACTTTCAGATACGTCAGACGGTTCCCCGACGTATCTCTGCCGATTTTATAGACTCTGGCTCCAAACTCCTGTGAATATTCCGGTTCCGGCAGATAGAAAGACAGTCCGTCCAACAGCTTTTCTATGCCTTCCTGTCTTAATGCGGATCCAAAAAAGCAGGGAAACAGCTTCCGCTGCGCCACAGTGAATGCTATGCTCTCCGGCTGCAAGTCTCCGGTCTCCAGGTATTCCTCCATCAGCACTTCACTGCACATGGCGGCATGTTCCAGTTCCTGCTCACGGTCCTCTCCGGATTCATCCTGCGCCATGATATTTTCAACAGTTACAATATTGCCATCCAGCTTACCTTGCAGTTCGGCCAGTATTTTGTCCCGCTCGGTGCCCGGCTGATCCATTTTATTTACGAATAAAAATACCGGAACCTCATATCTTTTCAATAATCTCCACAGTGTGTAGACATCCCCCTGCACGCCGTCACTGCCGTCGATCACAAGGATTGCTGCGTCCAGTACCTGAAGTGTCCTCTCCATTTCAGCGGAAAAATCCACATGCCCCGGGGTATCTAACAGAGTGATATCCACATCTTTCCACCGGATTCTCGCCTGCTTGGAGAAGATGGTAATGCCTCTCTTCCTCTCCATGTCCCCATTGTCCAGAAAAGCATCTCCGTGATCCACTCTTCCTGCCTTGCGGATCGTTCCGCAAGTATATAAAAGGCTTTCCGCCAGTGTTGTCTTGCCGGCATCCACATGTGCCAGAATTCCTATGATTAATTTCTTCATTCCTATTGCTAACCCTTCTATCTCCGGTTTCTGCTGCTTCTCCAGGATTCTTACTGTTTTCTTAGGTTTCTACCGCTTTCTTAAGTTTCTGCTGTTTCCTTAGGTTTCTACCGCTTTCTCATCTTTACTATCTACGATACTATATTTTCGCCGATTTTCCAACTGTTTTATCTTGAGGATGTCATTGCAAATCCGCTTATAGATAGGCTATAATCATAGCATACTTTCCATCTTTCCATTAACAGGAGGAGCTATGATTAAATTAATTGCAACCGACATCGACGGTACGCTTCTAAAAGACGGTACGCTGATGATCGATCCAGAATATATGACCGTAATTGAAAAACTGACTTCAAAAGGAATCATCTTCGTCGCCTGCTCCGGCCGGCAATTCATCAGTGAACGAAAGCTTTTCGCTCCCGTTTGCGATAAGCTTCTCTATATCACGGACGGCGGCACGGTAGTCCGTACCCCTCACAAAATTTTAAAAGTCCACACTCTGCCCGAAGATGTCTGGCATGGAATGTGTGAAACGGTTCGCAATGAATTACCGGACTGTGATTATTTTATTGCCACTCCGGATTATTGTCTGGCAGAAGATGCCGGAAGCCGCATGTTCCGATGGCTTACGGATTCTTACGGATATGATATCCGTGAAGTTCCGGATCTGTTAAAAGCACCCGTGGACAACGTGATCAAATTCACTGTATATCACCCTTCGGCATGTGAAGAAATGTGTGCCCCGCTTTTCACTCCCACCTGGCAGACCAAGGCTAAAATCGCTTCCTCCGGCAAAGAATGGATGGACTGTAACCCGTTAGGTGTGAACAAAGGAACCGCTATTCGGTTTTTACAGGAATATCTTGGCATTGCCCCGGATGAAACCTGCACTTTCGGAGACAATCTGAATGATATAGAAATGCTTGAGAGCGCCGGAACCAGCTATGCCGTATCCAACGCAAGAGAGGAAGTAATCGCTGCCGCAAAGAGAACCTGTGCGCCTTATTGGGAAAACGGCGTACTGCAAGTATTAAAAACTTTTCTCTAAGCTTGACACTGTCACGATAAAGCAATATAGTAAGGAAGTAAATATTATATTCCGCTAGGGGAGCGCATCGCTGAGATTGAAGTGCTGTAAAACTATGCCATCACTTCTAACCCTCACTACTTGAACCGGATAATACCGGCGTAAGGAAGCATAGATTTCATGCAGTTATCGTCTACATATGCACTGCTGATAACAGTGTATGAGAACCGTACATTATAAGAATGCCGTTCAAGACTATAATTTTTGCATGGATACGATGTTGTCCCTCCTCGCGCATACGAAGGAGGATTTTTTTATGTTGTACAATGTTGTTGTGAATGACTGGGGCGAGACTACTTATGTCCCCACTGCTCTGGGCAATGTCCTGTTAGTGGTTGTCCTGATCGCTCTGCTGGCCGTGGCTGTTGTATTTGCCCGTAAGCAGAGAAATAAGACCGGGGCTGACGACGTTGATCAGAAAATGGCTCACAGTAAGCTGACCGTAAAGCAGTTGGCATTCTGTGCCATGGCAATCGCTCTTGGAACCGTACTGTCAAACATCAAGCTGTTCCATTTTCCTACCGGCGGTTCCATTACGCTTCTGTCCATGCTGGTGATCTGCCTGCCCGGTTACTGGTTCGGTCTGGGTGCAGGTATCGCCACCGGAGTAGCTTACGGTGTGTTACAGCTTCTCATTGATCCCTATGTATTGTATCCCATGCAGTTGATCGTTGATTACATTTTGGCTTTCGGTGCTTTGGGATTGTCCGGACTCTTCTCCAATGCGAAATTCGGACTACTGAAGGGATATATCACCGCTGTGTTGGGCAGATATGTGTTCGCCGTGATCTCCGGATGGATCTTCTTCGGGGCGTATGCCTGGGAAGGCTGGGATCCCCTGCCCTATTCCCTCGCCTACAATGCAATCTATATCTTCGCTGAAGCGGCAGTAACATTACTGATCCTGTCCGTGAAACCGGTACAGAATCTGTTCTCGAAATTAAAACAGATGGCTTTAAATGATTAGGTAAATTGAGAGTTAGTTGAATACATTGGCAAAATCCACGAACTCTCGGAGCATGCGATACACATGTCTCGATGTAAGGTCTCCGGATGTGAATTTTCTAC